>Ga0113563_10001328_pt1 | contig 13905 bp, 13 predicted proteins | sample Mud3Dept3metaG_FD_80117 | JGI IMG/M metagenome (GOLD analysis project Ga0113563, IMG submission 80117) | Freshwater wetland microbial communities from Ohio, USA, analyzing the effect of biotic and abiotic controls - Mud 3 Core 4 Depth 3... | ecosystem: Environmental > Aquatic > Freshwater >...
GAGGTCGCGGGCGATGCGATCCTCGCGGACGAGAGCCAGCCGATCCACGTCGTCCCGGCACCGGTCGAGCTCGGGCAGGGCGAGCCGCTGCAGCCGCGGCGCATGCCGATCCTGGTCGAGGACCGCACGCAGCTGACCGCGGCGCACGCGAACCTGATGGCCGCGGGCCGCGGTGCGGGCGTGCTCGGCCGGATGTCCGACCTCGTCGACTTCGAGGACGGCTACGCCGAGGTCGGCAAGCGCCTGCTCGGGTCGACGGTCGTCGTCCAGGATCTCGACCACGCGCTCCGGCTCCACCACCAGGGTGTCACCGATCGCATGGTCACGCTCGACGGCGACGTGATCGACGACGACGGCGTGGTCGCCGGCGGCTCGCGCGACGCGCAGGGCGCAGGCGTCCTCGCGCAGAAGCGCGAGATCCGCGACCTCGAAGAGATCACCGGCCGGCTCGAGCACGACCTGTCCGAGGCGATGACGCGCCTGGTGACGGCGCGCACCGAGCTCAAGCAGCTCGTCAAGGCGATCGAAGGCCTGCGCACCCAGGTCCACGAGGGCGACCTCGCGATCATGGGTCACGAGAAGGACGAGGTCCGGGTTCGCCACGATCTCGAGCGCTACCGCGACCGCCTCGGCCACCTCGGCACCGAGCAGATCGAGCTCGACGAGCGGCTCCGCACGATCGCGGTCGATGACGAAGTGACGCGTGATCGCCGCACGTTCGCCGAGGCGCGGATCGACGAGCTCGAGCGCACGCAGCTCGACCTGATCGCCGAGGTCAGCTCGCACCGCGACCGGCTCGAGGAGATGGCGCAGGTCCTGACCGAGGCACGGATCCGCGCCGCCCAGCTCGGCGAGAAGCGCGCGGCAGCCGAGACGTCCGCGCTGCGCCTGCAGCGTGCGGATGCCGAGCTGCTCACTCGCGGCGAGCGGCTCGCCGGTGAGATCGAGGAGTCCGTGCGACGCGCGGCCACGCTGCGCGAGGGATGCGATCAGCTCGCGGCGGAGCTCGCGGAGGTCCGCGCACGCCGCGATGTCGAGGTGGTCACGCTGGACGAGGGACGGCTCGCGTACCAGAGCCGGCTCACCGCGCTGACCGAGGTCGAGCTCGCCGCTCGCGAGCTGCGCGGTCGCGCGGACAAGCTCGCGGCCGAGGTCAACCAGCTCGAGCTGCGCAACGGTCAGATCGCGATGACCCGCAAGGTCGTCGAGGATCAGATCGACGAGCGCTACCAGCTCGAGGTCCCGGCGATCCTCCACGACTATCACCAGCGCCCGATGATCACGGAGATCGAGGAGACCCGGCTCGGCGAGCTCCGCGAGCTGATCGAGCGGATGGGGACCGACATCAACCTGACGGCGATCGAGGAGTTCGCGGACGTCAACACGCGCTTCGAGTTCCTGTCGTCGCAGAAGATCGACCTCGAGCGCGCGGTGGATCAGCTGCAGCGCGCGATCGACAAGATCAACAAGACCAGCCGCAAGCTGTTCAAGGACACCTTCGCCGCCGTCAACGCGACGTTCAAGGAGGTGTTCCCGCGTCTGTTCCGTGGTGGCCAGGCGGCACTGTCTCTGTCGGGCGGCGAGGACGTCGACCTGCTCGAGGCCGGTGTCGAGATCATGGCGCAGCCCCCCGGCAAGAAGAACTCGACGGTCGAGCAGCTCTCGGGCGGCGAAAAGGCGCTGACCGCGGTCGCCCTCGTGTTCTCGATCTTCCTGATCAAGCCGTCGCCGTTCTGCATCCTCGATGAGGTCGACGCCCCGCTCGATGAGGCGAACGTCGATCGCTACAACGAGCTGGTCCGCGAGATGACGGATCGCTCGCAGTTCATCGTGATCACGCACAACAAGCGCACGATGGAGTCGGTCGACAACCTGTACGGCGTGACGATGAAGGAGCCGGGCGTGTCGATGCTCGTCTCCGTCAACCTGAGCAAGCTCGGTGCGCGTGCCGGTTCGGCCGCGGCGCATCCGAGCGCGACCGCCGCGCTCTGAGCGCGCCGGGCGCTGGCGACCGGCCCCGGCGTTCACGGTGCCTGATCGATCCAAGACACACGCCGCGCGCTGACCTCTCCGTCAGGACGCGGCGTGTGGAGTGGCGCTCGGGTCGATCAGTGCGTCACGCCGTCGTCGGCCGCCATGCGCTGGGCGCGGGTCTGTTTGTGCAGCCGGCGGCTGGAGGTCGCGTGGTCGCTCGTGTCGATGATGCCCTCGGCGTCCTCCCGGCGGTTCGCGCGGAGGTAGCGGACGAGGTACACGGTGCCGACCGCGGCGCCGACGGCGGCGAGCCCGAGAAGGCCGCGCCGGGGGCCGATCTTCCGGGCGAGCCCGACGGCGGATCCCCCCGCGCCTTTCGCGAGCCCCGCAGCCGAGCCGCTGATGCGCTTTGCGAGACTCGGGGGCCTGCGGCCAAGCCGCCGGGCGAAGCCACTGTTGCCGATGCTGGAGACGAGGTCTTTGACGGATGACATCATGGGCCGGAGCGATTGCATCCGGCGTGCCGGGGGCGCGGGTGGTCGCGCGCGATCGACCGTGGAGCTCCGCCGCGATGCGGGCCCCTTGAGGGCTGCAGCAGTGGCCGTGGGGTGCGCTGACGCTCGCAGGCTCGGCACCGCGCCTCGCCGCGCAGTCGGGCGCTGACCGATCAGCCGCGCCGGTTGGATCCGCTGTCGCCTCGCGAGGCTCCGGTGCCTTCGTAGCGGCCCGTGCCATGGCTCGGGCCGACCGACGCATCGTGCGCCTTGCCGATCACGTCGCTTCGTTGCACGTCCGCCACGCCGCGGACCTTGTCGACGAGGCCCGTCAACGCGTTGCGAACGCCGCCGTGCTTCTTCGCGTACTGCGCCGCACCGTAGATCGCCGCGAGTCCGACCATGTTCCTGAGGCTGAAGATCTTCATCGGTTGACTCCTCTGTGTGATCCGCACCAGACGCAAGCCGCGTGCCCCGCCACGTGCGAAGGATGCTGACGGAGCCCCATGGGTTCTCCGCGTGGCTCCGAGATGCGAGACACTCGACGCGTGGACGCCCCGAGCACGCCGGATCCGGATCGTTGCGCCGCGTTGCTCGCGGTGCTCGGCGACCTGATCGCGCGGGGCGGCGACGCGGCGCTGCTCGCCCCGCCGATCGTGCCGGGGGAGGCGGCGTTCCCCGAGCCGTGGCGCCCGACGCGCGGCGGGGTCGTGGCGTTGCTGCGCCGGCTCGCGTGGCATGCGGGGAATTCGCGTGCGGTCGACGTGCTCGACGAGCGCCTCGGCGCGCCGCCGACGGAGCGCAAGCCGGCGACGCGCGTGACCCTGACCGCGGTTCGGCCCAAGGCGCTCGCGTTCCGCATCGAGTTCCTTGGCGCCGATGACGTCGCCGGGACCCTGGCACACGAGCTCGGCGTCGCGCACGCGATGCTCCATCGCCCCGAGGTCGCGGATCCATATCGCGCCGCGGAGCCCACGGTGCTCGAGGTCGATCCCGATCGCGACTTCGAGCGCGGCTCGGTCGCGACGATCTACCTCGGCCTCGGCGTGCTCGCCGCGAACGCCGCGTTCCAGCAATACAGCCGCCCCGGTCGGTTCAACGGCGGCTACTCGCCGCTCGAGTACGACGTGCTCAGCGCCGGATTCCTGCCGATGTCCGAGCTGGCGTACCTGCTCGCGGTCCAGGCCGCCGTGCGCGGCACGGGGGTACCCGCCGGGCTGTCACCGCCGCAGCGCGACGAGGTCGCCGCCTGGCTCGCCGTGCTCGCGCCCCGCGCGGCCGAGCTGAGCGAGAAGCTCGGCATCGCGCGCGATGCGGGCAGCCCGACTCCGCGCCCCTCGGCCGTGATGTTCGAGGACGTCGACCTCGAGGACGACCCTCCGCCGCCGCGCAAGAATGCGTTCCGCTGGCGCACGCACCGGGGCGGGGTCGGGTTCGTCGCAGGAGCCGTGCTCGGGATGGGCGTCGCGGTCGCCGTCGCGTCGCAGGGCGCGTTGCCGTGGATCGTGTTCGGCGTCGCGGCCTCGGGCCACGTCGTCGGCCGGCGCGTGCGCGTCCCGCGCTGCTCCGGATGCGCGTCGGTGGTCGAGGAGACTGCGATGCAGTGCGTGAAGTGCGGGGCCGTGCTGCGCGGCGACATCGAGCGACTCTCGGACCGACTCGAGGCCGAGGAGCGGCTCGAGAAGAGCCTCGACGACGAAGACCGCGCCTAGCGAGTGCGACAGCCGTCCTAAGTCCCGATCTGGGATGTAGGCAGTCCGCGCTCCTCGCGGCACATCCGCCCCGTCCTCGAGGAGGATTCGATCTCGGGCAGGGATTTCTGCAGCGGATTTCTGTGACACCCCCTGACCGTTTTGGTAATTTTAGAGTGGGACGTTTATCGACCTGGAGGAGGACCGGATGAGCACTCTCAACGAGATCGCGCATCGACATGGGTTGGACCGCTGGAAGGACGCGCTGTTCATCGGCGCAGCTCTTCTGCTGACCGCGTTATCGATCGGCTCGGTGACGTCGAAGGCGGCCGGCAGCAACACGAGCAAGTGGACGGTCACGGTCGTCGAGAGCAACCTCGAGATCGCGCGCTAGTCTGCGGGACGTCGCGCGCCGGGGCGTTACCCCGCGCGCCGTCCACCCCGGAGCCGCCCACCACGGATCAGCCGATCGAGGCTGTCGGTGGGCGATCCTTCGATCACCGTGATGCCGTGGCGGATCAGCAGCCGCCGCCCCGGCTCGACCTGCGCGCGCTGATCCCGCGTCATGAGCTCGCGCACGCGCAGCCCGTGCGGGGTCGTCGCCGCTGGGAGGAACGCGGGGGGGGACGGCATCAGCACGATCACGCTGCCCGCTGCCTTCCGGAGCCGCGCGATCGCGCGGACCGCGCGCGCCTCGTCCTCGGCGAAGCCGGACAGATCCGAGATCAGGACGACGACATCGGGACGACCGCCCACGACCGCCCGATCGACGGCGCGCGCGAGGCCGGCGGCGCGGCGGCCGTGCTCCCACGCGGTGCGATACGGCAGCTCGATGCCGCGCAGCCGGCAGAACTGGCGCAGCGGTGCGAGCTGGGCGTCGGGCTCGACGACCGGCGCGAGCTTCGCGCGCTGCTTGTCCTTCTTGTCCTGGCCGAGCATGAGCTCGATCAGGCGACGACACAGCCGCCCGGTCGCCGCGACGTCGTAGAGCTGGCCATCGGGGCCGGCCTGGATCGAGGTCCATCGACCGTCGTCGAGCGGCGGCGCGACCTTGATCCGGACGTCGATCGCTTCCTGGTGCGCGAGGTAGCGCGCGACCAGCGCGACGAGCTCGCCGGCCGTGACGTCGGTCAGATCCTCGTCGACGACGGTCCGCGTATCGAGGAGTCGATCGATCAGCTGCAGGTAGTGGTGATGGCCGGTGTCGGGCGCGAGCTCGACGACCATGCGGGTGTCGAACGCGACCAGGCCGACGCGGTCGCTGTTGGCGACGGCGGACTTCGCGATCGCTGCGGTCGAGTCACAGGCCCAGTCGAGCGGCGTCTTACCGAGCGCGCCGGAGCGCATCCCGGTGCCGACATCGAGGAGCACCATGTGCGTCGTCACGATCTCGTTCTCGAGATCGCGGACCATCAGCTGGCCGCGCCGCGCAGTCGCCTTCCACGCGATGAACTTGAACGGATCGCCGTGGCTGTGCTCGCGGAGCTCGCGGAGCTCGCCCGACAGGCCGCGCCGGCGCACGTGATGGAGGCCGACCTGCTCGTGCAGTGCTCCGCCGACGGCGCGGACGCCCTGGCCGCGCATCGGGATCGTCCGGGGGAACACCTTGACCGCGATCGGGTTCGGGAAGAACGCCTCGATGTCGAACAGGCCGAGCGCGTCGCCGAACGTCAGCGCGGCGCCGTGCAGCACCTGATAGCCCGCGGCGAGCGGCTTGACCGTCGTCACGACCTCGACCTGCTGGCCGCGCTGGACGGTCGCGCTCGGCTTGTCGTCGAGCGCGAGGCCCGAGGCCGCGAGGATGTTGGTCGACAGGATCCGCAGCGTGCGGCTGCCGTGGTTGCGGAACGCGAGGTGGAGCTGGAACGGGCGATCCGCCGATAGCGCACCACCGGGTTGATCGCCGGGCGGCACCCACCACGACAGCTCGATCTTCTTGCGGCGCAGGAGGATCGCCGTCGGGTAGAACGCGAGGTAGAGCGCGAGGAGCACGGTCAGGATCAACCCGGCCATGCCGACGAGCGGTGGGGCACCGTGCAGCGCACCGACGACGAGGAACAGGAGCGCCGTCCCGAGCACGAGCTTGCCGCGCGTGGCGAGGCGCGGGATCAACTCACGACCTCTTCGGCAGCTTGTACGCGACCTTGTCGACGCCCTCGGCGATGATCGCGCCGCCCGCGGTGCCCTCGAGCTCGGCCTCGGGCGTCAGCAGGATCCGGTGACCGAGCACGAGCGGCGCGAGGTGGCGCACGTCGTCGGGGAGGATGAAGTCACGGCCCCTGAGCAGCGCGAGCCCCTTCGCCGCGTGGACGAGCGCGAGGCCGGCGCGCGGCGATGCGCCGATGTAGACCTTCGCGTGGCTGCGCGTGAACGCGACGAGCCCGATCACGTAGTCGAGCAGCTCCTCGGCGACGAACACCTCCTGCGCGAGCGCCTGCATCTCGAGCACCTCGGACGGGCCGATGACCGGGCGCACCGGCGGCGGTGGCTTGTCGTACGTCGAGAGCATGCGCTTCTCGTCGTGCTGCGACGGGTAGCTCATGCGGAGCTTGATCAGGAACCGATCGACCTGTGCCTCGGGCAGGGGATACGTGCCCTCCTGCTCGATCGGGTTCTGCGTCGCGAGCACGATGAACGGCTCGGTCAGCGATCGGGTCTCGCCCTCGATCGTGACCTGGTGCTCCTGCATCGCTTCGAGCAGCGCCGACTGCGTCTTCGCCGGCGCGCGATTGATCTCGTCGCCGAGGAGGACGTTGCAGAACACCGGGCCCTCGCGCAGCACGAACGTGTTCGTGCGCATGTCGAGGATGTACGTGCCGGTGATGTCCGACGGCAGGAGATCCGGCGTGAACTGCACGCGCCGGAAGTTGCAGCCGAGCGCGACGGAGAACGCCTTGACCAGCGTGGTCTTCGCGACGCCGGGGTAGCCTTCGATCAGCACGTGGCCGCGGGCGAGCAGGGCGACGAGGAGGGCCTCCGTGATCGCTGGAGCGCCGATGAAGGCGCGGCCGACCTCGTCCGTGATCAGCTTCGCGAGCTGGTTGACGCGGGCGAGCTTGTCGGGGCTGAGCGTGGAGTGCATCGCGACTTCTTGGTCCTAGACGTCCTGGAGGTCCGGGAGGTCCGAGCCGAGAGTACGACACAGCTCTGCCACGTCTCGGTACAGCGTGTCGAATTCGCGCCGCGCGAGGTGGCCGGCGCTCCACGGTGCAGCGGCCTGACCGCGGCTCGGCAGTGCACGGAGCCGGCGATAGACGCGGGTCAACCCGACCGCGGCCGTCGTGCCCTTCGCCTTCGAGAGCTCGGCGACGAGCTGCGACTCGGGCACGGTGTAGAGCGGCTCGCTCTTGTGCGTGAGGTCGGCGAGCAGGCGCTGGACGTGATCGCGCAGGATGCATGCGAGCACGAGGTTCGAGCCGCTGCCGGCCTCGGCGTTGGCGACCAGGGCATGGGGTTCGTCGCGGCGCGCGGGCCGGTTGAAGCGTAGCCACGCGCCGTCGATGCGGGGGCCGCGACGGACCGGCAGGGCGATCAGCGCGAGGAGAAACAGGGTCGCGGCGAGCAGGGCGGCGAGCGTCTTCATCGCCGCCGGGGTCAGCAGCCACTCGCGCGCCTTGTACAGCCAGTCATTGAAGGCCGAGATCGAGCGGCCGAGCTCGTCCGCCTTGGCGTCGTCGATGTACGGCGGGGGCTCGCCGAACATCTCGCGCTCGCCGCGCAGGAGGACGATGTTCCGCGCGCGGCGATTTCCGCGATCGAGCCAGTTGAAGATGTTGCTCGTGAGCTGGACGTTGCCGGGGAACTGCAGCATCCGGTTGATGAAGATGCTCGGATCGCTGACGGCGACGTACTTTCCGAAGCCTCGCTCGCCGGCGACGGCGACCGCGCCGTCGTCGAGGGCGACGATCGTGGTCGCGCCCTCGATCCGCGTCATCACCGCGGGGTGGTTCGTCACGACGTCGCCGACCTCGCGGGCGAGCGGGTGATCGCCGCGCGCGTTCGCGATCGGCGCGTACATCCGGCCCTCGTAGAACCGGCTCGAGCGCGCCTGGTCGACCTCGATCCGCAAGAGGCCCAGCGCCTGCATCGCTTCCTTGCCGTCGCCGAAGTCATCCGCGATCACGACGTTGCCGCCCGCCTGGACATACGCCGCGAGCTTGGCGGGGTCGACGCGCTGGAGCGGGAACACGAGGAACAGGATGTCCTTGGCCTCGAGCGTGTCCCACTCGAGCGATTCGCGGATGTCGACCGAGAACCCCATGCCCTCGGCGAGGCCGACGAAGCTCGCCATGCCGTTCCACGCCTGGCTGTACGGATCGTACTCGGCGGAGAACGCGGGGGCCGGGACCTGCGCGTGCGCGGGCATGACGGCGAGCCCGAGCCCGAGCCCGACGGCGACGAGGCTCCGGTTCACGCCATCTCCTTGCGCAGCTCGATCGCCGCGGCGCGCAGGCTCGACAGCGCCTGCGCGATCGGAGCGACGCCGTGATCGTCGGTGACCGCGAGCAGGGCGTAGTAGCCATGAGCGACCGAGTGAACGACGATGTCGAGCAACGCGTGCTGCGCGATGAAGTACTCGGGCCCGCCGAAGTGCCAGGTGCCGAACGCGGAGTGGAGCTGGTTGAGGACGACGCCGTAGTGCGCGGTCAACACCGCCCACTCGTGCTGATCGTAGGTCGCGAAGCTGTCGACCATCTCACCCTCGGAGTCGGCGAACGCGCCGCCGATCGCGCCAGGGGTCGCCTCGACGGCGCGCTTCATGATGTCGCCGAACGCGGTCATGGCCCGACCTCGTCGAGCAGCGAGAGCGTCGCCTGATCGACCTCGATCTTGATGCCGCCCGCCTTGATCAGCTGACCGATCCACACGGAGAACTGCGCACGGCGGAGCTCGGGGAACGCCTCGAGCGCGAGCTGCTCGCGCGTCGACTCGAGGGCGGGCAGGCCGCCCGACCACAGGATCACGTCCCAGCCGCGCGTGGTCCGGACCGGCGTGCCGATCCGCCCGACCTCGGCGATCCCGAACAAGCTGTCGATATAGGGCGCTTCGAAGGCTGCCGTGGCGGGGACCTGCGCGAGATCCTGGGTCTCGATCTTGATCCCGGTGCCCTTGGCGTGACGATCCATCGCCTCCTTGAGGTGCGACGGCATCAGGCCGGGCTCGCCGGCAAGCTCGGCGACGACCTTCTCCGCGATCTGCTTCGCAGCCGCCTCGACCTCGGGCGCCGCGTTCGGCGGGACCATCGCGCGCACGTACGTCGACGCGCGCAGCTCGGGCCGGTGCATGCGCCACGCGTTCTTGGCGAGCACGGCGTCGAGCGTGGCGCCGAGGTCCGAGGGCTTCTGGTAGCGCGCCTCGAACTCGGTCGCGACGAGCTCGCTCACCAGCGCGGTGCGCGTCGTCTGGATCACGTCGGCGTCGGACGCGAGCCCGCGCTTCTCCGCGGCCTGCGCGAGCAACTCGAACTCGATGCACTGATCGAGTGCGGTCTTGCGATCCGCCGCCCCGACGGTGATCTGCTCGCTCACGCACGAGCCCCACACCGGGCGGCCGTTGACCTCCGCGACCACGACATCGGTCTCGGTCGCGCGCGGCGCGACGATCGACGCCGCGGGATCGCTCGGAACCGGCGTCGGCGACGGCGAGCCACCGCAGGCTGCCGCGATCGCGACGAGCCCGAGGGCGGAGAGCGAGGGCAAGCGGCGCATGATCAGTCGCGCTGCACCAGGGCGAGGCGAGCCATCTCCTTGCCGACCGAGATCACGGCGACGCCGATCAGCATCACGAGGAGCGCCGCCACGTACTCGCGCCGCGCGAGGTAATCCAGTGTCTCCTTGAAGAAGAACAAGCTTCCGCCGATCAGGGCGACGGCGAGGGCTTCGAAGAAGTAACGGCGCATGGATCACCCTTTGACGTGGCGGAGCATGATCAGCGTCGCCATCGCTCCGAGGGCGACCGCGACGGCGACGTAGAAGCGAGCGCGCGGCTTGCCGGTCTTGGCATCGGCGCGGGTCTGGGCAAGGCCGACCACGAGGTCGCGATCGCCGGTGCGGTGCGGCCTCAACACGCCGAGGAACGCGTAGTGATAGATGCCGAGCCACAGGACGATGGCGCCGACGGTCAGCAGGGTCGTCATCAGCGCGATCCGCCCCGGGTACATCTCGCCGAGGTACTCCTCGATCGCGCTGTCGAAGTTGACCCACGCGATCAGGACCGTCGGGATCACGAGGGACATCCCGACCAGCATCCAGTAGACGCGCTCGCGGCGGCGCCAGCGCTCGGCGGGGCCGACCTGCGCTGACGACAGCCCGCGAATCGACCGCGGCTGCGGCGGCTCGTGGAACGTCGTGAAGTACGAGACCGAGAACAGGTAGGCGACGACACCGATCGCGACGAGCCCGAACCGGATCGGGCCGTAGACGTGCGACGACGCCATCGTCGGCGTCACGGCGATCGGCACGAGCAGCGCCGCGGGGAACAGCCCGAGCAGGATCCCTTCGCTGCGCCGCGCGAGCCCGAGCAGCAGCATGCCGAACGGCAGCGCCGTCGCGAGGATCCGCCCCGTGCCGTGCAGCGCGCCGACGAAGATCGCCGGCAGGATCACGATCGAGACCCAGACATTGCTGCCGAGCGCGAACGCGACGACGTCGGCGAAGGTCCGCCACCGCCGCTCGGTCTTCGGTGCTGTAGTCGGCTCGCCCACCACTCGCGACTGTACAACGCCAGACCGCATCACGCCCGAGAACTCGGGCATGATGCCGCGCATGGCCGTCGGCTTCTTCGATACATTCTTCGACTCGGACTACCGGCAGCGCAGCGACATCAACGATGTCCAGATGGACGCTGCGGAAGCCCGCGCGATGGTCGCCGAGACCTCGGCGGTCCTCGGCGCGCAGCTCGCCGCCCAGCGCGATCAGATCCGCGATCTGTCGATGCTGACATCGGTGCTCGCGCGGATGCTGATCGAGGGCGGGATCGTCGACGAGAAGATCTTGCGCTACCGCGTCGAGGCGGAGCTCGAGTCGCACGCGGAGCGGATCGCGGCGAAGGCCTCGACAGCCGGCTCGGAGCCCGCGCCGGTCGACGAGCCCCCGCCGACCACGCCGACGACGTGCGTGCGCTGCGGCGTGACGGTCCCCGCGAACCTGACGGTGATCACCGCCGACGGCACGGTCTGCGACCGCTGCGGAGCCGGCCGATGACCCGGGTCGTCGTCACGATCGATGGTCCGGCGGGCGCCGGCAAGTCGAGCGTCGCGAAGTTGCTCGCGCGCCGGCTCGGCTATCGGCTGCTCGACACCGGCGCGATCTATCGCGCCGTCGCGCTGACCGCGCAGCGCCAGGGCGTCGCATGGACCGACGGTGGGGCGTGCGGCGGCATCGCGCGCGACCTCGCGATCACGTTCGACTTCATCGGGGACACGAACCACGTGTATCTCGGGGGAGACGACGTGACGACGTCGATCCGCTCACCCGACATCTCGCAGGGCGCCTCGCAGGTGTCGGCGCTCCCCGAGGTCCGGGCCGGGCTCCTCGAGCTCCAGCGCCGGCTCGGTGCGGGCGGCGGCGTCGTGGTCGAGGGCCGCGACACCGGAACGATCGTGTTTCCGACCGCCGAGGCGAAGTTCTTCCTGACCGCGACGGAGGAGGAGCGGGCCCGCCGCCGGGTCGACGAGCTCGTGGCCGCCGGCAAGCCGGTTGATTACGACGTCACGCTGCGTGAGATCCGGGAGCGGGATCAACGGGATGCGAGCCGGGACGTCGCTCCGATGATCCCTGCGGCCGACGCCGTGATCATCGACAGCTCGACGCAAACCCTCGAACAGGTTGTGGATTCACTCGCCGCGCAGGTCCAGGCCCGGGCTGCCGGTCGGTAGAGTGGCGTTCTGCCCCACGTGGCGAGGCGCTCAAAACCGCGGATCCCTACGCCGCGGTTGACAATTCCGGGCGCGGACGGTACCAACTCGCCCCTGCGTCGAGGGCTGCTTCGGCAGTAAATCCAACTCGGCGCTTCGTGGAGATCTGCTTGAACAACGTTACTCAAGACACAGGCGAAGAAGACTTCGCAGCGCTGCTGGCCGAGAGCTTTGGCCAGGACAGCGTCAAGGAGGGTGAAATCCTCCGCGGCACCGTGATCACGGTCGGTAAGGACTACGCGATCGTCGATGTCGGCTACAAGAGTGAGGGCCAGGTGCCCCTCGAGGAGTTCCGCCTGGCGGATGGCTCCATCGGGGTGAAGCCGGGAGACGTCGTCGACGTCCTCCTCGAGTCCCGCGAGAATGATGTCGGGATGATCGTCCTCTCCAAGGAGAAGGCCGATCGCTTCAAGGTGTGGGACGAGATCAGCGCCGCGTGCGAGCGCGACGAGCTGATCGAGGGCGTGATCACGGCGCGCGTGAAGGGTGGCCTCTCGGTCACGATCCGCGGCGGCGTGAAGGCGTTCCTCCCGGGGTCGCAGGTCGACCTCCGGCCGGTCCGCAACCTCGACGCGTTCCTCAACCAGAACTTCAAGTTCAAGGTCATCAAGTTCAACAAGAAGCGCGGCAACATCGTGCTGTCGCGCCGTGTGCTCCTCGAGAAGGAGCGCGCTGCACTGAAGGAGTCGACGCTCGAGCGCCTCAAGGAGGGCCAGATCGTCGAAGGTATCGTCAAGAACCTGACCGAGTACGGTGCGTTCATCGACCTCGGCGGCATCGACGGCCTCCTCCACATCACCGACATGAGCTGGGGCCGGGTCAATCACCCGTCCGAGCTGTTCCAGGTCGGTGACCACGTTCGCGTCAAGGTGTTGAAGTTCAATGCCGACACCGAGCGTGTCTCCCTCGGCCTCAAGCAGATCACGGAAGATCCGTGGAGCAGCGCGGCCGAGAAGTACGTGCCGGGCACCGTCGTGCGCGGCAAGGTCGTCTCGCTCAAGGACTACGGCGCCTTCATCGAGCTGATGGAAGGCATCGAGGGCCTCGTCCACATCTCCGAGATGTCGTGGACTCGCCGCGTGAAGCACCCGTCGAAGATGGTCGCCGTGGGCGACATGGTCGAGGCCGTTGTCCTCGACGTCGACGTGAAGCAGAACCGGATCTCGCTCGGCATGAAGCAGCTCGAGCCGAACCCGTACGAGCAGCTGACCGAGAAGTACCCGCCGGGTACGGTGGTCAAGGGCCACGTCCGTAACATCGCGGACTTCGGTATCTTCGTCGAGATCGAGGAAGGCATCGACGGCCTGGTCCACATCAGCGACATGAGCTGGACCCAGCGCGTGAAGCACCCGAGCGAGTTGTTCCAGAAGGGCGACGAGGTCGAGGCGGTGCTGCTCAACATCGATACCGGCGACGGCGACAAGCCGAAGATCTCGCTCGGCATCAAGCAGCTCGTTCCCGATCCGTGGGACCGCATCCCGCACGACTACCCGGCCGGCAAGGTCGTCGATGGCAAGATCCTCAAGGTCCTCGACTTCGGCGCGTTCGTCGAGCTCGAGAAGGGCGTCGAGGGTCTGGTCCACGTCTCCGAGATCAGCGAGGAGCACGTCGAGGATCCCCGCACCGTCCTGACCCCCGGCCAGGAGGTCAAGGTGCAGGTGCTCCACGCCGACGGCGGCGAGCGCAAGATCGGCCTGTCGATCAAGGGCGCCTCGCGGGCGAAGGACATGGCGGACGCGCAGGGCTTTAATTCGCCGAACGCCGGCGGAGCGACGCTCGGTGACAAGTTCCGCGGCAAGCTCGACAAGCTGAAGCCGAAGGACGCGCAGTA
>Ga0113563_10001330_pt1 | contig 13897 bp, 16 predicted proteins | sample Mud3Dept3metaG_FD_80117 | JGI IMG/M metagenome (GOLD analysis project Ga0113563, IMG submission 80117) | Freshwater wetland microbial communities from Ohio, USA, analyzing the effect of biotic and abiotic controls - Mud 3 Core 4 Depth 3... | ecosystem: Environmental > Aquatic > Freshwater >...
CTTGCTGTATTCTTCGATCACAAGATCGCAGTACTGTTGCCGGACCGACGGAGCGACATAGTTATTGACGGACAGCCTCTCCACCATCTCTTGCGCCGTCTCCGCATTCGCCGGTCTGCCTTCCCTAAAGGCTGCCGCAAATATCTCGTCCAGCCCGAACACGCCTGCCTGGGTGCCGTCCGGAAAAGTCAGCATGCGAAGCCCGGGGGTCGGTGGCGTGCAGCAGCGTACCCCTATCGGCGGGTCATAACCGGCCATGGTTTCTCTAGCTCCTTGCTCTCTCCACTATCCACTACTGTTTGCATGTGTAGTAGCATACCCCTATCGGGGTCTCCTTCGCGAAGGGAAAGTACTTGCGCTTAAACCAGAGCGACAGGTGGACCAGGTTAATGAGAACCGGCACCTCCACAAGAGGGCCAATCACGGCTGCAAACGCCTGTCCGGAGTTGATGCCGAACACCGCAACGGCCACCGCAATGGCAAGCTCGAAGTTGTTGGAGGCTGCAGTGAACGACAGCGTGGCTGCCTGACCGTAATGGGCACCCACTCTTCCGCTCATGTAAAAGGATACGAGAAACATAATGACAAAATAGATGAGAAGAGGGATGGCTATGCGGACCACATCGAGGGGGATCTTGACGATGTATTCCCCTTTAAGCGAGAACATGACGAGAATGGTGAAAAGCAGGGCGATCAGGGTAATGGGGCTGATCTTCGGTATGAACCGCTCGTGATACCATTTCTTGTCCTTTACTTTGATGAGCACGAAACGGGTGATTACCCCTGCGATAAACGGAATGCCCAGATAGATGAAGACACTCTCCGCGATCTGTCCGATGGTGATGTTGACGACAACACCTTTGAGACCGATCATCGGCGGGAGCACCGTGATGAAGATGTATGCGTACACGGAAAAGAAGAGGACCTGGAAGATCGAGTTGAAAGCAACAAGCCCTGCGCAATATTCGGTATCGCCTTTTGCGAGCTCATTCCATACGATGACCATGGCGATGCAGCGGGCCAGGCCGATCATGATGAGTCCAACCATGTATTCCGGGTAGCCTCTCAGGAACAGGATGGCGAGAATGAACATGAGAATGGGACCGATCACCCAGTTCTGAATCAGAGACAGGCCGAGCACCTTATAGTTCTTGAACACCTCACCCAGTTCCTCGTATTTCACCTTTGCAAGGGGAGGATACATCATCAAGATCAGGCCAATGGCAATGGGAATATTCGTTGTTCCGGACTGAAACTGGTTCCAGAAACCCACCACGCCGGGAAAGACATAGCCCCAACCTACCCCGACGAACATGGCAAGAAAGATCCACAACGTCAGGTACCGGTCCAGAAAAGAGAGTTGCTTGCCTAACTTCTCAGACGTCATCTCCAAGTCCTCCTCATGCCTTCGAATCGTGCCCGGCGCTGGCGGTCTGTTCCCTCGTTACTCCTTGGGCGGGCTCCGGTCTCGCTTTCGACGCGGCCGTGGGCCTTCGCACCGTTTTCGCTCCTTAAGGACTTCCGCCTTGTCCATATCATCCTTGAATTGGGGTAGCCGGGAGAACCGCTCCCTCATGAAAGCGAGTTGAGCACGGCTCATCTCATCCTGAAGTTCGGCCAGGGTGTAATGCATCCACACACCTACCCGGCGAGAGTCTATCAGGCCGGAGTTCTTCAGGTACGAGAGGTGCCGGGACACCTTCGACTGAGGCTCGTCGAGAATCTCCATGATATCGCAGACACAGAGCTCGCCTTGTGTCAGAAGCATGATAATCCTCAGCCTGACCTCCTCAGAAAGTGCTCGCAAACATTGTACCAACTCATCCATGGACACCACCTTATTATAATATCTTTATATCCGTATAAGCAATTATATCTTATAGGGTCGGGTTGTCAATGTAAACGCTGGGTTTGGTTGGCTCGGCTTCAAAAGAAAGCTTGCAGCAAAGCTGGTACGCAAAGTCTCGGGGCCGTATGTATAGGAATTTCCAAGCTTTCAGGTACTTTGGTCTATCTGTTGACAATGATATTGGTTTGTTGGTATATTTACCAACACTGCAACATCAGGAGCGTAGGATGATTTCTTTCGAGGAAGCAGAAATAAGAAGCAAGATAATCAAGGCAATGGCCCATCCCGTGCGACTCATGTTGATCGATGAGTTGAAGGCGGGCGAACGTTCCTTCTCAAGTCTGTTCGATCTCTTCGAACTAGACAAGTCGACTGTGTCGAAGCACCTTCTGGTATTGAAAGAGGCAGGCATAGTCTCCTCGCGCAAATATGGTGCTGACATGGTTTACAGCCTTGAGGTGCCTTGTGTCACTGATTTCTTCGGCTGTGTCACAGCCGTCATCGAGAACAACGTGAGAAGACAGCAGATCTGCATTTGCAAGGCAGGATAGAGGCATAGCGATGAAAGACTGGCATAAATTCGCAATCCTTGTGGGCGCATTCGTTGCCGCCTACTTCATCCCGTTCAGCCATATCGACGTGCAGAAGGCGATCCTTGAGTCCTTCTACATGCTCCAGGATTATGCACAGAAGCACGTGTTGCTCTGCCTGGTGCCTGCGTTTTTCATCGCCGGAGCCATCTCTGTATTTGTGTCGCAGGCGTCGGTCATGAAGTACCTCGGGCCCGCCGCGGGCAAGTGCCTCTCCTACTCCGTAGCCTCTGTCTCCGGCACGGTTCTCGCCGTTTGCTCGTGCACCGTGCTGCCGCTGTTCGCCGGCATCTACCGCATGGGCGCAGGCATTGGGCCTGCTACAGCCTTTCTGTACTCCGGGCCTGCCATCAACGTACTCGCCATAGTACTTTCAGCCAAAGTGCTCGGGTGGAAGATAGGACTCGCCAGAGCAGTCGGAGCTGTTGCGTTTGCGTATATCATTGGACTCCTCATGGCTGTCACGTTTCGGAAGGAAGAGCAGGCACGACAGGCTGTCTGCATGCCTCAGGGCCCGGATGACCCCACGCACACCCTCTGGCAAGAGATTGTCTACATGGGTTCAATGGTAGGTATATTGGTCTTCGCCAACTGGGCTCCGCCTGCAATCCAGGAGGGTGTCTGGTCCGCGATTTTTGCGGCAAAGTGGTATGTCACTGGCGCCTTCGCCATTCTTCTGGGGTACGCACTCGTGAAGTGGTTTGGGGCCAAGACTGCCCCCCTGCTCATCACTAGTGTCGTTGTACTTATACTCGCCGTGCTTTTCCCGAAATGGCCCCTCCTCGCGTTTGGTGCGGGGATCGCCGGTCTCATCGTGACCACCAAGCGGTCATCCGACGAGATGAAGAGTTGGATTGACTCCACCTGGATGTACACGCTGATGATAGCGCCCCTACTGCTCGGGGGCGTGCTCGTCGCCGGCTTTCTGCTCGGCATGCCCGGTACAGACAACGGCATCATCCCGTCCCGCTGGATTGCGGGACTGGTCGGTGGAAACGGCTTGTTTGCCAACTTTTTTGCTGCACTGGCCGGGGCGTTCATGTACTTCGCCACCCTTACAGAAGTGCCGATTGTCCAGGGGCTCATTGGATCAGGCATGGGACAGGGGCCCGCGCTCGCGCTCTTACTCGCGGGACCGGCGCTGTCGCTGCCCAGCATGCTCGTGATTAACACGATTCTCGGCCCGAAGAAGACAGTGGTGTTCGTGTCGTACGTGGTGTTGCTCTCAACGTTTGCCGGAATGCTGTTCGGCTGGATCGTTCAATAAGGAGGTAATAACTATGAAGATTCAGATCTTGGGAACAGGTTGTTTGAAATGCGAGAAGCTGGAAGCCAATGCCAAGGAGGCTATCAAGGAACGGACCGGTGTCTATGAGATCGAGAAGATTTCGGACATCAAGAGAATTATGGAGTTTGGCGTGATGCTCACTCCAGCCCTCGCCATAGACGGTCAGGTCAAGATCGCAGGCAAGGTACTCTCCGTTGAGGAGATAAAGAAGTTGTTGTGAAAGGGGATACCTTGGAAAACGAAACGAAGTGCAACAACCTCATCCGCATTATCATGCTCATGTTGCTAACCTCTATCCTGGCAATGCTGGGGAGTCCAAGCGGACTAAGGCCCTACGAAGCGGCGGCGCAGTCATCAGTGAAAAGCGGGAGCGTGGGCACCGAAGCGTCAGGGTCAGGCGTGCCGCTCATGGTGGATGTAGGCGCCGATAAGTGCATCCCCTGCAAAATGATGGCGCCCACCCTTGAGGAACTAAAAAAAAACTATTCGCAGAGCGTCCAAATCAAGTTCGTGGATGTCTGGAAGAACCCCGGCGCGGAGAAACCCTACAGGGTACGCATGATCCCTACCCAGATATTCTACGACCCCTCCGGAAAGGAACTCTTCCGGCATGAAGGTTACTACTCGAAGGAAGATATCCTCGGAAAGTTCAAGGAATTGGGCTTCGATCTGAAGAAAAATCCGGAGTCCGGGATAGAGTCGCCAACCAAGAAACAGACCGCCCCTGCAAAACGGGCCAAGCGATGATAGAACAACTCTTCACCGCCCTCTCGCACGCGGTTGAGGGCTCACCTGGGCTGGCCCTCGGGGCATCCTTCCTTTGGGGCATGCTGAGCGTTGTGCTGAGTCCGTGCCACCTGGCGAGTATTCCGCTCATCGTCGGCTTCATTGATGAGCAGGGACGAATATCAACAGCCCGCGCCTTCCTAATCGCCACGCTTTTTGCAGCAGGCATCCTCGTGACGATCGGCCTCATCGGCGCCATCACCGCCGCCTTCGGCCGGATGATGGGGGATGTAGGCGCCTGGGGCAACTACTTTGTGGCGGGGATTTTCTTTCTTGTCGGCCTTCACCTGCTCGATGTCATCCCCATGCCGTGGTCCGGCCCCGGCCAGGTCGGCATGAAGCGGAAGGGACTTCTGGCGGCGCTCATCCTCGGCCTCGTGTTTGGAATAGCGCTCGGCCCCTGCACCTTCGCCTACATGGCGCCGATCCTTGGTGTGACCTTCCAGGTCGCCGCAACAAGCTTCGCGTACGGCGTGCTACTCCTGCTCGCGTACGCTGCCGGCCATTGTGCAGTGATTGTTTTCGCCGGGACGTTTACGGAAGTCATCCAACAATATCTAAACTGGAACGAGCGCTCAGCGGGCACCCGCATCGTGAAAAAGGTGTGCGGCGCGCTCGTAATTTTAGGAGGCTTCTACTTAGTCTACACGTCTCCTTAAACCCCATTCGCTCGTCCACCGAACCCGTCATAAAGGGCCACTGGCCCTTTTTTTTTGAAGGATAGTTAACTCGGATGTTGTGTTTGCGGAGGACCTGTAGTACAAAGAAAACTTGTACAACATGCTTGAGGGAGGCGTCATGGTACCGGACAGACTGAAGATACTCTTTCTTTGCACGGGTAATTCGTGCAGAAGCCAGATGGCGGAAGCGTGGGCGCGTCACCTCAAGAGCGATCTCATCGAGGCCTATTCGGCAGGTACTGAGCCCAAAGGGCTCGATCCAAGGGCAGTGGCAGCGATGGCTGAGGTGGGTATCGACATTTCGCGCCAGCGATCAAAGTCGGTCACGGAACTGGGTGATATCGAGTTTGACTATGTGATCACCCTGTGCGGCGACGCGCAGGCAAGCTGCCCGTTCTTTCCAGCAAAAACAGCGGTCATCCATCACGGGTTCGACGATCCGCCGGAGCTTGCACTCGGTGCCTACACGGAAGAAGAAGCCATGCTGCACTATCGACGCGTGCGCGATGAGATACGCGCCTTTATAGAAACAATTCCTCAATCCCTCGAGCAGACAGAGAGCACCACGTAACCGCGGCATGCCGCCTGTTGACCGCGGGGCGATCATGTCTTACTTATAGAGAAACACGGGAGGTGCAAATGGCGTTGGTCGTTGCTCAGGACATCTACAAAGACTATCAGGTGGGCGAAGTAGCGGTTCAGGCTCTGCGCGGCCTTTCCTTCGAGATAGAGCCTGCCTCCTTTGTCTCCTTTGTCGGCCCGTCAGGAAGCGGGAAGACCACTCTCCTTAATCTGATAGGCTGCCTCGACAAGCCCACAAAGGGAACTCTGATGGTGGCAGACACAGACATACTCTCCCTTGGCCGCAAGGCAAGCGCGACGTTCAGGGGCGAGCACATCGGGTTTATCTTCCAGGATTTCAATCTCATTCCTGTCTTAACGGTCTACGAGAATATTGAGTATCCGCTCCTCATGGTGCAGGAGTTGCCAGCACCGGAGCGGCTCAAACGGGTTACCACCCTGCTTGAGGCTGTCGGCATGACAGAGCAGAAGGACAAGTATCCGGACCAGATCTCGGGAGGGCAGAAACAGCGCGTGGCGGTGGCGCGGGCGCTCGTGACCAATCCGCAGCTTGTGCTTGCAGACGAGCCAACAGCAAACCTGGACAGCAAAACCGCGTACATGGTGATAGAGCTCATGAAAAAGATGAAGGATGAGTTCAAGACAACATTTATCTTCTCCACGCATGACCAGAAGATAGTGGGGGAGGCTGAGATTCTGTACAGGCTGGAGGACGGGCTTCTCGCCGGCAGGGAAGCGAGAGGAGGGCAGACCAATGGCTAGGCTCTTTCGCATAGCGGTCAGAAACCTGAGACGGTACAAGAGAAGGACCCTCCTCACGGCATCACTCGTAGCCATCGGCGTGCTCTTTGTTCTGGTCTTCATTGCTGCCTCAGGCTCGTTCAAGAATATGATCATCGCGCAGATCACCGATTCCATGCTCGGTCACATCCAGGTCCACAAGAAGGGGTACGTCGCATCCATAGAAAACCTGCCCCTCACCCTCAACATGAATCAAGACCAAATGAAAAAGGTTGAAAAGGCGATCCAGGGAACCCCGGGCATCGAGGCATACTCTCCCAGGGTCAAGTTCGGAGGCATGTTCAGCACATTTGCGGAAACGACCAACATCAGGCTCAACGGCGTTGATCCTGACAAAGAGATGAAGACGGTGCCTCTCCTCCAGTCGCGCATCCTGCAAGGCGGAAAATGGATGCAAAAAGGTGAGCTGCTTATACCTCAGCTCCTGGCCCGGGGCATGGGCGTGAAGGTAGGAGACACGGTCGTCATAATAGCGACAAACAAAGATGGCTCGGTCAACGGTAAACAGTTAAGGGTCAGCGGTATTCTTGAGAGCGCGACAGGGCCGGGCGGCCGGGATGGCTATCTCCACATTGACGATGCCATTGAGATTCTCAGGATGGAAGAGCCGGAAGTAAGCGAGGTTGCCATCAGGCTGAAAGATTTCGGCAGGCTTCATGATGTTTACAAGGGGCTGACGGCTGCCCTGAGTAATGAGATGAACAAACAGGGTACGCTTCTCTTTGAGGTCCATACCTGGGAGGGACTGTCGCCTTTCTTCAATGTCGCGCGCATGATTGACGTGATGACCTTCTTCATCAAGCTGATGCTCATCGCCATTGTCCTCGTGAGCATCATGAATGTGATGATCATGGCGGTGTACGAGCGCATCCGTGAAATCGGCACCATTGCGGCTATCGGTACTCAACCGCACAGAATCCTCTCCATGTTTATCGTGGAGGGATTTTGTCTGGCACTTTTTGGGGCGGCTATCGGCACTGTAGCAGGGCTTCTCGTAGTTCTGATCCTGAGGTCCGTAAAGGTCACTTTTGATTTCGGCATGCAGACGGGTCTCGTCTTGATGCCCACCCTGCACGTGATGGATGTCGTAGCAGTCGCACTGATCGTCATTGTCGTGGCAGTCCTGGGGAGCCTTCAGCCAGCGTTCAAGGCGTCGCGCATGGAGCCGATCAAGGCGTTGAGGCACGTATAAGATAGGGGCATGGGGCAAGGGTCCTGGGTCCAGGAAGAAAGCAAAACAGGAACCGGCTCATAACAATTCAAACGGAGGGTAATATGTTTCCTATCATAGTCCTGGTGGCGCTAGCGGTGGCAACGCCTGCATTCGCTATAGACGGCACGCAGCTCTTGCAGCAGGTGGACAGGAACCTCAGTCCTGAATCATACGAGTCCTACCGGAAGATCATCAACATCGAGCCGGACGGCAAGAAGAAAGAGTATCTCTATTTCACGGTGAAGAAGGGTAAGGACAAGATAGCAGGTCTCTTTCTTGCGCCGGCAAGCGAGAAGGGAAGAAGCACGCTGCGCCTGGGTGACAACATGTGGCTCTATGTACCGAACGTGGGCAAACCTGTGCGCATAACCAGTCTCCAGTCCGTCATAGGCGGCGTCTTTAATAACGCCGACATCCTCAACCTTGATTACGCCGTCGAGTACAACGTCGAAAAAGGGGAGGAGGCGAACGAGTACCTGCTTCACCTTAAGGCAAAGACCAAATCGGTGGCGTATGACAGGCTGAAGATGTGGCTCGACAAGGGGAAAAAGGTGCCCACGAAGATAGAGTGTCTCACCGAAGCGTCTATGCTCATCAAGACGCTCTACTTCTCGGAGGTCAAGGACTTTGGCGGCGGCATCGTGCGGCCCGCAAACCTGGAAACGGACAGTCCGCTTTACAAGGGCTACAAATCCGTCATGGCCTACGCAAAGATCAATAAGAAGGACTTTAAGGACGAGGTTTTCACCCTGACGTTCATGCCCAAGCTAGATTCACTCAGGTAGATGAAAATCTCGCGCCACTCCCGGACGGCCGGCGTTCTGGCATTCATCCTCTGCATGATCCCGCTTCTCTGTTGCAGCGAGGAGAAGCCCACCTTCGAAGCCTCCGAGATAGAGAAGAAGGCATTTCAATTTGGCGGGTATCTCGAATTCAAGCCGGTGGTTCTCTGGCCGGACAAGGATTCGCCTTTCTACCAGCTCAACTTCTACGACAAGTCACAGCGGAGTCCAATTGATGAGTACAACTTCACCCTGCAGTTGAATGGAAAGTACGAAAAAGGGATTTTTGGTTTCTACTTTCTGACCAACTCTGCCGCCAAATATTCTTATTATGACGACTGGGATCAGAAGACCACCATATTCGAGGGGTACGGTTCGCTGAAGCCGACAACCTCCTTGAGCATCGACACGGGCCAGAAAACCATGAACTGGGGAAAAGGCTATGCATTCAATCCGGTCGCATTCGTAGATAGACCTAAAAACCCTGATGATCCTGAGCTTTCACGCGAAGGCTGGGTGGTCGCTACCGCAGACTACACGATGAGCTACACAGGGGCATTGAAAACCCTCACGCTGTCGCCCGTCTTTCTCCCTGTTTACGAGGATGTGAACAACGACTTCGGAAAAACCGGGTATCTCAATTTTGGAGGCAAGGCCTACCTCCTGCTGCATGATACTGATATCGACTTCATGTTCCTGACGGGCAGCAGCCGCACCACCCGGTATGGTGTCGACTTTTCACGAAACATAGGTACCAACTTCGAGGTGCACGGCGAGTTCGCCTGGATCAATAACTTCACTCAGATAGTTGTCGACAGTGGCGGAAAGACTTCAACCAAGAGTTACGACGCCAAGAGCTGGCTTCTCGGGATACGATATCTGACCGAAAGGGACACGACCTATATTGCGGAATGGTATCACAACGGGACCGGATTCAGAGGCTCTGCGCTTGCCGACTTCTTTTCCTTCGAGCGCAGCGCGTATGGCTCGTTTAACAGTTCCGGGAACACGCAACAGATCGCAAAAGCGCTGCAACTTGCCACGGGCCCCTACGGCGCGATTAACAACACAGAGGATTACTTCTATCTGCGAGTGAGCCAGAAGGAACCATTTGACATCCTGTATTTCACGCCTGCTATCACCCTTCTTGCCAATACACACGACAAGAGTTTTACGCTCACCCCTGAGCTGCTCTACACCGGAATCACAAATCTTGAGCTGCGCTTGCGGGGTGGCATCATCGTTGGGCCCAAAGGCAGCGAGTTTGGGGAGAAGCAGAATAATTTCCGCGCTGAACTGAGGGCACGGTACTACTTCTGAGGTGAGGTCACACTTGGCGAAAGTATTCTTTAACTCCGGCACACAGATCTTCCGGCATCACCACGCTTACCGGCTCAGCCAGAAGCATTTGCAGAAAATTGGGGTCAGGAGCAAAATCACGCATATTCAAGAAGGTTCTCGGAATGATTCTGAAGTGCGTTGAGAAGTATTTCTGTTCCGTAGGCCCGAAAAAGAGTGATGTATTGAAGCTGGAGATATCACTAGCCTGAAAATATGAGAAGGTCTTGAGCAGTCCTGAAACCAGGTCCTGAATGTGCGTCTCCGTAAAATCTTCAATAGAGAAGACCTCAGGGAAGACGCACATGATCTCACCCAGCACTCCAAGAGACACAAATGAGGCGAGCCAGTGGGAGCTGCCCACGCTTCCCATGTATCGTTTACCGATGCCTGCCTCTTCCTCCACGAGCTCACTCCAGTAATTTGTGCGATGGTCACTGTAAAAGCTCTCCGAGGCTCTCAGTTCGTCCGTATACTGGTTCCCAGGATACGACGTGGCAAAGCACTGCTGGTGCGGATGGACAAGCCCGCCGCCCGAAGGTGGCATGTAGTTCCAGGTAATGACCGGATACGGTGGCGCCCCATTGCGTCCATTCACGTTCTTCAGGAATTCTACACCGAGAGACACGGTGTCCACGAGTCTCCTCTCTGTCAGCCCGTCCAGAGAGACGACGTGGTCATCGCTCATGATAATGACGCCGCTATACACGTCGTATGGATATAGGTTCGGGATGAGCAGGGCCTCATTCCGCTTTGCCCTGCCTCCTGGTATGACGTCTTCAGGGAATTTCGGCGTCACCTTCTCCCGGATATCCGGGCAGAATGGGCAGAATCCCTTAATTTCCGGTCGCCTGTAAAGGTCGAGATCGAGCTTCTGCGGCTTTATCGCCCCGAAGTGCGACAAGTGCCCTGTGCGTCCCGTCAGCGGATCGATCCGGACCTGAAATGTTTCACTGAAAGGCTCAAAGCCCTTGCGCGGATCAAGAAAGGTGCCCTTCCCTTCGCGTATCTCAAAATTAATAGGTGAAGCCATTCAAACCCCCTGAATTAGTTTGCCACATGATAGCCCAGCGAGAGCCCAACCTTCAACTAAGTTGACGGGTCTGCTTGAGTCACCCGTTGACATCGTAATGAGCATATGCTTATAATTACCACATGCCAAGACCCAGGAAATGCAGATGCGTTAAGTGCAACCCACATGCTTCCTATTTCAAACCGAGAGGCATACCACTTATCCATCTGGGGGAAATATCTTTGAACATGGACGAGCTTGAGGCAATACGGCTTGCCGATTACGAAGGCCTGTACCACGAGGAGGCTGCGGCGAGGATGCAGATATCCCGACCCACTTTTGGAAGGATATTGAGCACGGCCCGCAACAAAGTCGCTGAGGCGATCGTCGATGGTAAGGCCTTACGCATAGAGACAAACACAGATCAAGGAGGTAACAAATGAAAGTATGTTTCGCAGTGCAAAAAGATGACGGTGTTGAAAGCGTAGTGTATGGTCATTTCGGTTCTGCTCCCGCATTTATCATGGTCGATACCGACATCGACAGGACGGAGACCGTCAACAATCGTGACCTGAACCATGTGCACGGAGCGTGCAATCCGATCCAGGCAATCGGCGGACGCAGTGTAGACGCCGTTGTAGTAGGTGGGATCGGCGCAGGAGCCATTAATCGGCTGAACGCCGAAGGGATCAAGGTGTACCGCGCCGTAGCACAGACAGTCAAGCAGAACCTAGCATTGTTGGAAGAAAGCAAACTACCGGAACTTTCAGTGCAGCACGCATGTGCGGGACATCAGCACGGTCAGGGCGGGTGCGGGCATTAAAGGCAGGGTCCAGGGGCCGGGGTCACGGGGTCCGGCCAGATAAAAACCGTTGATTTGTTCCGGACTTACGAGTTCAGGATCCTTGCCGTTCGTTGTCTAATGTTTACGATTTATAAGGAGGAAGTATGCCCATATTTGAATACCGTTGCACTGCGTGCAACGAGGTGAGTGAAATTCTCGTACTGGGGAAAGAAGAGAAGTTGACGTGCAAAGGTTGTGGCAGTGAGGATCTTGTGAAGCTCATGTCTGCACACAGTGCGCCCGCCACCGGCCGAAGCGCCGCGGGCGAAGCCTCAGGTGGGTGCTGCGGTGCACCTGGCTCCTGCGGGACCCCGGGTAGTTGCTGCTCAGGCTAAGTGCCACGCAAAGACGGAAAATAGAAAAGGGTGTAACTTGGGCAGCGAAGTTGGTGGGACGCCGACTCAGGAAAGGCCGGGCAAACCGTACCTGAAAGATCTCTTCCTCGCTTTCCTCCGGTTAGGCGCCACTGCATTTGGCGGCCCCACCATGGTTGCATACATCGGGGAACTCTCCGTGAAGCGCCATAAGTGGCTCGATCAAGAGGCGTTCAAGAACGGCGTTGCGCTCGCCCAATCGATCCCTGGAGCCACGGCTATCCAGGTTGCGGCGTATGTGGGCCTGCGAACGCGAGGTATTCTCGGGGGATTGGCAACATACGTTGGATTTGGATTACCCGCTTTTATGCTCATGCTCATCCTCTCCTGGGCATACATCCGGGCAGGCAACCTTCCGTGGGTGGTATCGCTCTTTGCGGGCCTGCAGGTGATTGTCGTGGCAATCATTGCCAATGCTACCTATACCTTCGGGAAAGGAGCGCTTAAAGGATACCTTGACGCTATCCTTGCCGTTGCGGCAGCATCCGGCTTCTGGTTGGGAGTCAGCCCATTCTACGTGATCCTCGGGGCTGCCGCGTTTGGGATCGTACTTTTCAGAATCAAGCAGTCCCCTGCGCCAATGGGCAATGCGCGATTCCCGCCCCTAGCAGCCCGCAGCATCCTTGTCCTTTGCTTCGCCGGCCTTGCCGGGGTCGTCTTCCTGTACATCGTGGATAAGAAACTCTTTGACCTGGCCACACTCATGCTGAAGATCGATCTCTTTGCGTTTGGTGGTGGATTTGCCTCCATCCCATTGATGCTTCAGCAAGTAGTGAACGTGAGGGGATGGATGGACCACAAGACCTTCATGGACGGCATAGCACTTGGCCAGGTGACTCCGGGCCCCATCGTCATCACCTCAACGTTCGTTGGCTACTTAGTAAGTGGGCTTTCGGGTGCGATAACTGCGACGATCGCGATATTTACCCCTTCCTTTCTGCTCCTCGTAATCGGCACCACCTTTTTTGACAAACTGCAACAGTCCTCACTCTTTCAGCGGGCGCTCCACGGGATCCTCGCATCGTTCGTGGGTCTCCTGCTTTACGTGACGGTCAAGTTCGCTTTTGCCGTTCCCTGGAATGTACTGACGGTGCTCGTGTGCGCGGCAGCCCTCGGAGCGCTTCTCAAGAAGATAGACATCCTGTACGTCGTGTGCATCGGCGCCGCACTCTCCATCGCTCTCTTCTAAGTCTTGTGGCTTCTTTCCGCATGGGACTGGATAAGTTCGCCTCCCATTGTTATAGTTTCTAGCAATAGGCCGGTCCGAGTAACGCATGAGTATGGCGTCTGATAATAAGAATGAAAAAGAAAGTCGCACCGCGCAGGAAGACTCTGTCTCTTTCGGTTTTCGCAAGGTCTCCGAGAACGAGAAGAGAAGGCTCGTCGATGAGCACTTCGATTCGATCGCTTCGAAGTATGATTGGATGAACACAATCCTGAGCTTTGGTCTCCATCACGCGTGGAAGCGCGCCGCCGTGAACATGTCCGGGATAAAGAATGGAGACAGCGTGCTTGACGTATGCGGCGGCACCGCTGACCTCGCGCTCCTGGAAGCAAAGCTGGTGGGCGACACAGGCCGCGTGTTTGTCTATGATATCAACCGTGCCATGATGCGTATCGGAGAGGTTAAAGTCGCCGCCGGCGCAGGACTCGAGGAGCGTATCATTTTTGCCCAGGGAGATGCAGAGCGGATGGCATTTCCGGATGCATGCTTTGATGCTGTTACGGTGGGATTCGGCATCCGCAATTTCGTGCACC
>Ga0113563_10001332_pt1 | contig 13890 bp, 8 predicted proteins | sample Mud3Dept3metaG_FD_80117 | JGI IMG/M metagenome (GOLD analysis project Ga0113563, IMG submission 80117) | Freshwater wetland microbial communities from Ohio, USA, analyzing the effect of biotic and abiotic controls - Mud 3 Core 4 Depth 3... | ecosystem: Environmental > Aquatic > Freshwater >...
CGGCATCAAGCACGGCCGCAGCATCGGGCCGATCGGCGGCCACCGCGATCACGTCCACATCGCGTACTGAGCGTATGCTCATCGGATGGCGGTACGGATCTGGACGGCGGTCGTCGTGGCGGGGTGCTTCCGCTCCGCGCCGCCGCCGCCTCCGATCTCGAACGCCGGCGGCCCCGCCCCCCGCAGCGTGCCCCGCTCGCTCGAGATCTGGGAGGGAACCGGCTATCAGCCCGACGCAGACTCCACGTGGGCGATCGAGCTGCGGATCCGCCGCGACGCCACGGTCGGGGCCCAGCTCGGGACCATCGAGTACCCGTCGCTCGGCTGCGCCGGCGAGCTGATCCGCGCACCGGATCGCGGCACGACGGTCGTCGCCACCGAGCGGTTGACGGTGAACCCCGACGGCGCGTGCGTCGACGGCGGGACGATCGTGCTCCGCGACGCGGGCGACGCGCTCGACTGGCGCTGGTACTACACGAATGGCGAGCAGGGCGCGACCGCGACGCTGCGCCGGAAGCCGCCGCCGTGAGTGACGATGCGCCGCGCCCCGTCGGGCGGTTCGACCTCCCGACGGAGCTGCCGACCCCGCGCGGCACCGAGGAGTCGGAGACCGTGCCCGATCGGCCGAGCGGCGGTCGGGGCGCGGAGCCACAGCGCGCGATCTCGGTGTTCGATCCGCCGCGCGTGCGGTTCGACGAGCAGGCCGAGCTCGGGCGTGGCGGGATGGGCCGCGTCGTCGAGGCGATCGATCTGGCGCTCGACCGGCCGGTCGCGATCAAGCACCTGCTCGCGACCGGGGACGCCGAGCTCGCGCGGTTCGAGCGCGAGGTCCGGATCACCGCGCGGCTCCAGCACCCGAGCATCGTCCCGATCCTCGACGCGGGCCGCGACGCGCACGGCCAGCCGTTCTACATCATGCGCAAGATCGATGGTGATCCGCTGAGTGCGCGCGTCGCCGCCGCCGCGACCGTCCGCGATCGGATCGCGCTCGTGCCCGCGATGCTCGGGGCGATCGACGCCGCCGCGTACGCGCACGCACAGGGCGTGATCCACCGCGACATCAAGCCGTGGAACATCCTGCTCGGTCCGTTCGGCGAGACGCTGCTGATCGACTGGGGCATCGCCCGCGACCTGACGGCGACCGCCGCGGACGCGCCGCGCGATCAGCCCGCGCAGCGCGACTCGGGGCTGACCCGGGTCGGCGATGCGGTCGGCACGCCGGGCTTCATGTCCCCCGAGCAAGCGCGCGGCGAATCGGTCGATCGCCGTGCCGACGTCTACTCGCTCGGCGCGACGCTCTACTTCGTCCTGACCGGGGCGCTGCCGTTCGCCGGCTCCTCGGCGACGATGGCGATCTCCAATGTCGCCGCCGGGGGCGGGCCGGATCTCTCCAAGATCCCGCCCGAGGTCCCCGCCGAGCTCGGCGCGATCGTCGTCAAGGCACTCGCGGCGGATCGCGACGCACGCTACGGCGACGCGAGCGAGCTCGCGACCGATCTCCGCCGGTTCCTCGCGGGCCAGCTCGTCGCGGCTCACCACTACACGACCGGCGAGCGGTTCGTGCGCTGGATCCGCAGGCACCGGCTGGTCGCGGCGATCACCCTCATCGCGGTCGTCGCGATGACGGCGACCGCGGTCGTCGCGTTCCGCAGCGTGGTCACACAGCGCGATCAGGCGCGTAGCGCGCGGGCGCTCGCGGAGGCGCGCGCCGAGGAGTTGCTCGTCGATCGCGCTCGCTCGATGGTCTCGATCGATCCGACCAGCGCGGTCGCCCTCCTCCGCCGCCTGCCGCCGCGATCGCCGCTGTGGCCGGCCGCGCGAGAGATCGTCCGGGCGGCGGTCCCCGCCGGCGTCGAGCGCGGGCTGATCAACGAGCTCGGCCACATCTACGCGCTCGCCATCTCGCCCCGCGGCCAGCTCGCGGTGGCCGGCCTGCACACGATCGAGCTCCACGACCTCGAGCGGCGGACCCGGCGGGTGCTCGCGAAGCACTCCGCGCACGACCTCGTCTGGCGCGACGCGAAGACCCTCGTCTATTCGGAGAACAGGGCCGACGCGCCCACCTCCGCGCTCGGCGTGATCGACGTCGAGAGCGGCACCGAGCAGGCCCTCCCCGCCCACGACCTGCGCGAGCTCGCCACGATGAACGGGGCGATCTTGATCCGCAACGCGGACGGCTCCGTCGACCACTACGACGCCGCGCTCAAGCGCGCCCGGGTCGTGGAGGAGGGCACGTTCGATCTCGAGGTCCAGGGGAACCACACCCTCGTGACCGTTCGCGATGCCTTGATCGTGCTGCAGAGCGGTGGCGGCCAGCGGCGGCGACTGATCCCGCTGCCGCGGGGCCCGCTGGCCGTCCGGATGTCGCCGAGCGCGTCACGCGTCGCGACCCTGTTCGCCGACGAGATCGTCGAGTGGGAGGTCGACGGCGACGCACCGCCCCGGCGCTGGAAGCGCTCCGGCAACGACACGCAGGGTCTCGCGTACGTCGGCGAGACGCTCTACGCGTGGGACGACACCGGCGGCGGGCTGGTGTCGCTCGAGGGAGAGGTGCCGATCACGCGGTGGCCCTACCGCGGCACGACGCTGCCGGCCGCGGCGTTCGACGACGGCATCGTCCTCGCGACCGACGGAGGCCGGCTCGCCTACGTCGATGCGCTCGGGGTCGTCGAACTCCCGCACCGCCGACTCCAGCTCGTGGGGATCGAGATCTCGACGGACGGCCGGAACCTGGTGATCGCGGCGGCGAGCGGCGAGCTGATGACGATCGATCTTCGAGCGGTCCGCCCCTCCCTCGTCCCGGTCGCCGCGACGACGAGCCTCTACGGTGTGACGGCGGACCAGATCGTGATCGGGGACGCGACGGTCGATCCGATGGGCGGGGGGACGAGCACGACCCAGCTCGCGATCGTGAACCTGACAAGCGGCACGCGTGTCGAGCTCGGGGACGTGGGCTTCGCGCCGTACGTCACACTGCTCGACGAGCAGGTGGTCGTCGGAGCGGGGCCCAGATCGACGGGTCGCGTGCTGCTCGTGTGGGAGCTCGACGGCCGCGAGCGCCTGCGCGCCCCGTACACGGATTTCATCTCGGTCGGCCCCGGGCTGCACGCCCCGACGAGCGTGGTCTACGGAGCGCCGACCGGCGACATCGTCGAGCAGCCCCTCGAGCCGTTCGGGCCGTCCCAGATCCTGCGGGTCGCGGATGGCAAGCGCGTGTGGCGCCTCCAGCTGACGCCGCAAGGCATCGCGATCTCGACGCTCGATGGCTCGGTGGAGCCGATCAGGAACTCGATCGAATGGCTCGAGCGCGGCCCCCGCAAGGCGCCGGCGCTGCAGTACGAGACCTCGGCGTTCTCGCCGGGCTTCAGCCCGGATGGGTCGTGGTGGATCGTCGAGGACCTCGAGCGCGTCTCCCGGGTCACCCCCGACGGCACGCGCACGGCGGTCCCGCTGCCGCAGCCGATCCGGGTGATGACGATCCGCGGCGATCGGATCTGGGCGCTCGGCGCGTCGGCGCTCTACCAGCTCGCGCCGGACGGCGCGGTGCTCCGCACGGTCTCGCTCCCTCACTCGAAGAAGCGCGGACAGCTCCGCGATGGCGTGGTGTCGCTGGCCGACGACGGCCTGTGGGTCACGATGCCCGACGCCAACGTCTCGCGGCTGCTGCCACTCCCGGGCGGCGCCGACCAGCAGGTGGCCACCCGCGACGGCAGGTTCGTGGCGGTGCTGACGCGGACGACCCCGCCGCACGTCGCGATCTGGCGCGATCCGGTGCCGATCGAGCCCTCGGCGGTGCCCGCGTACATCGAGCAGCTCACGAACGCGCGCCTCGATCTCGCATCGAGCGCCGTGACCTGGGATCGCCCTTCCCCGTAGACTGGGAGGCCGATGGCCGAGGACGAAGGCACCCGCCGCTGGCAACGGATCGAGCGCGCGACGACGGCGTCCGACACGATCCAGGTGCTGCGGGTCGCGATCGCCGAGGTCCGCAGGGTGCCGAAAGATCCCGAGGTCCGCCGGCGGTTGCGCGCGCTCGCCGCGGAGCAGGGCCTGTGGGATCAGCTCGCGCTGCTGCTCGCCGACGAGGCCCGCGCCGCGACCGCGCACCCCGACGTCGCGGTCGCGTTCTACGAGGAGCTCGCCGACGTCCACGAGAACCTCGATCAACCGCTCGAGATCCTCGCCGCGATGGAGGCCGTCGTCGCGATCGAGCCCGACGACGCCGACCACCACGATCGCCTCGCGTGGCTGTACCGCCGCGCGGGCGCCTGGGCCAAGGCGGCCGAGGCGTTCGAGCGCGTCGGCCAGCTCGCGCACGACGATCGCGCGCGGGCGGCGCTGCGCGCGGCCGGAAAGCTGTATCGCGACCACGGCCGCCTCGATCGCGCGGCGGCGACCTACCGCAAGATCGTCGAGCGGCGGCCGTCGGACGCCGAGGCCTGGCGCGCCCTCGATGACCTGCTGGCGGAGCTCGGGCGCTGGCGCGAGCTCGCGGACGTCCGCGGCGAGCGCGCGGCGCGAGCCGAGCGTGGCGTCGAGAAGGCCGCGCTGCTGCGCTCGCAGGCGCGCGCGCTCGAGCAGGCCGGCGATCTCGACGCGGCCGCGCGCCTGGTCGCGACCGCGTCGCAGCACGCGCCCGAGAACGTCAGCGGCCTGGTCGATTACGCCGACGTCCTCGCGCGCAGCGGCCAGGGCCGCGAGGCCGCGGAGATCCTCAGGGCGCGCGTCGCCGAGGCGCTCGAGCGCGGCGCCGCCGACGACGACATCGCCGCGCTCCGGCTCCGGCTCGCCGGCATCCTCGAGGACGCGTGCGGCGATCGCCCCGCCGCGACCGCGCTGCTCGCCGAGCTGCTCGTCGCCTCCCCCGAGTACCTCCCCGCGCTCGAGCGGGTGACCGCGCAGGCCGCGACCGATCCGGACCCGCGCGTCCACGCGACCGCGCTGCTGCGCTACGCGGCCGCGCTGCCCGACGCCGCCGATCGATCCGGCTACGTGATCGCAGCCGCGCGCCGGTTCCGCGAGGCCGGCGATCACCGCAGCGCCGTGCGCGCCTTCGAGCAGGCCGCCGAGCTCGCCTCCGACGATGACGAGCTGCGCCGCGAGCTCGAGGAGGCGCGGACGACGCTCGTCGTCGAGCGCGCCCTCGCGGAGGCCACCGCGGGCGATCCGGTGGCCGCCGAGCGCCGGCTGCGCGGGATCCTCACCTCGCAGCGCGATCACGTGCAGGCGAACCTCGCGCTCGCCGACTTGCTCGCGAGCACGGGCCGCAACCAGGCCGCCGCCGAGCACCTGCGCGCGACCCTCGCGGGCGCGCCCGAGGACACGCCCGACGATCGGCTCGCGCTGCTCGTCCACCGGTTCGCGCTCGTGATGGCCGCGCTCGGCGACGTCGACGAGAGCCACACGCTGCTACACGAGGCGCACCGTCTCGACCGCACGTCGCTGCCGATCACGCTCGCGCTCGGCGAGAGCTGCTTCGCGCGCAAGCTGTGGCGCCAGGCATCGCTCCACCTCGGCGCGCTCGCCGATCACCCCGACGCCGCGCGCCACGCCGCGGCGGTCGCGACCGGGCTCGTGCATGCCGCGCAGGCGGAGATCCGCGCACTGCGGCCGGCGAACGCGACGAAGCACTACGACACCGCCGTCAAGATCGATCCGCGGTGCGGCGCGGCATGGCACGCGCTCGCCGAGGTGGCGATCGAGCGCGGCGATCTCGTCCACGCGGCGGACTGCCTCGAGCGCGAGGCGTCGGCCTCGACCGTCCCCAAGGATCGGCTCCGCCTGTTCGACGCGCTCGGCGACATGGCGCAGGACGTCCTCGGCGATCCCGCGCGCGCCGAGCGCTGCTGGGCCCAGATCGCCGACGCCGGCAGCGCGGCCGTCCTCGACAAGCTGCTCGCGCTCCAGCGCAAGCGCGGCGCGACGCGCGAGCGCGCGCAGACCTGCGAGTACCTCGCCGCACTGCAGCCCGACGCCAGGCGCGCCAAGGAGCTGCTCGAGGAGGCCGCCGCGGCGCACGCAGCCGGCGGCGATCTCCCGCGTGCCCTCGCGCTCGTCGACACCTTGGTCGCGAAGCACCCACGTGACGTCGACACCGTCGCCTGTGCGGCCGCGATCGCGCACGCCGCCGGCGACCCGAAGCGCCTCGTGACCTGGCTCCGGCCCGCGCTCGCCGGCTGGGACGCATCGGGCGATCGCGGCGATCGAGATCCGCGGCGCGCGGACCTGTGGCGCCGGCTCGGCGATGCCCACCGCGAGCTCGGTGACGAGCACGCAGCCCTGCTCGCGTACCGCCGGGCGGTCCTCGCCGCTCCGGACTCCGACGGCGCCCTCGCGGCACGCCGCGGGCTGCTCGATCTCGCGTCGACGACCGGGCGCCAGCAGCACTCGTCGCTGATCGCCCTCGTCGAGGCCGACCAGGATCCGCTTGACGTGCTCGCGTGGGCGCGGACCCTGATGCGCGGCCACGAGGCCGAGGACGCCCGCGCCGCGTTCGAGCTCGCCCGCGCGGTCGGCGCTCCCCTCTCCACCGAGGACGAGCGGTTCCTCGACGCGCACCGCCCGCGGATCATGGCGTCCGACGAGGCCTACTCGGCGCCGCTCGACGAGACCGATCGCCGGGAGCTGATCGACGACCCCGGCGATGCGCCGCTCGGCGACCTGCTCGAGCTGCTCGGCGAGGTCGCGCCGCTGCTGTGCCCGAACGCCAGCACCGCGCTCGTCGAAGCGAACCAGCTCGACGCCAAGCGGCTGCCGTCGACCAGCGACGCCGCGACGGCCGCGCTCTACCCGCAGATCGTCAAGGCGCTCGGCGGGCCGCCGACCATGCTCTACGTGACCCCGAAGGCGACCGCCCCCGACGTCGCCCTCCTCCTCGCCTCGCCCCCGGTCGTCGTCGTCGGGCCGCGCCTCGCCTCGATCCGCGCGGGCTCGCGCAGCGACATCGACCTCGCCGGGGACAGCGCGCTCCGCTTCCAGCTCGGCCGGATCGTCGAGCTGTCGCGCCCGCGCCGGCTGTTCGCGGGCGGTCAGTCACCGGCCGCGTTCGCGCTGCTCGTCGCCGCGCTCCGCCATGCCTTCGGTCCGGCCGCCGCGACCCCGCCGGCGCGCGATATCGTCGCCGAGGCCGAGATCCTCCGCGGCAAATTGCCGGTCGCGCTCCGCTCCAGGCTGACCGAGCGGCTCGCCGGCGTCACGTCCCTCGATTCGCGGGCGTACGTCGCGGCCTGTCAGCGCGCCGCCGATCGCGCGGGCCTCCTCGTATGCGGCGACGTCACGATCGCGATCGAGCTCGCCGGCGGCCCCGTGCGCGCCACGCACCTCGTCCAGCTCGCGGCAACCCAGCGCTACCTCGCGGCGCGCAGAAAGCTCCGGGCGCGTGGTCTCGAGGAGACCACGCAGCCGTTCAGCCGCTGATTCCTTCGGCGGCTGTTTCAGGCACCGCCAATTAGGACCAGGCCACGAGCTGGGCGGCGGCCGCGGCCCGCAGCTCCGGGTGGGAGTGGTGGGCGAGCGAGGCGATCACCTGGCGGGCCCGGGGACGCGCCGCGGGCGGCACCTCGAGGGCGCGCATCCGGACCGCCACCTCCGACAGGAGGAGCGGCTCCGTTTCCTGGGCCGCCAGGAGCAGCCAGCCGAGTTGTTCGTCGAGCGGCACTGTGGGCCCGGCGAGGAACCGCAGAGCGATCACCCGATCCAGGCGGTTCGCGGACTGGAACCATTGCTCGAGCACGTCGCGGGCGCCGGCTTCACCCTCGAGTGCCACCAGGCACGGCAGGCTGGCGCCCGGAGCGCGCCGCGCCACGAGCTGGCGCACCCGGGCGCGAACCGGCGCTGGCACCGGACGCCCAGCGTCGGCGATGGCGTGGATCACCGAGAGGGCGGAGACGATGTGGGCGTGCTGTTGCCGCGGTCTGTCGGCGAGCGCGTCGGCTATCGGGGCGAAGGCCCAGTCCGGCAGCGCCGGCAGCTCGGCGAGCGGGCGGAGCAAGCCCCAGACGCGATCGCCGAGCGCCAGGCCGATCAGCGCCGTCGGCCACGTGTGTCCGAGCCGCCTGTGCAGCTGGTCCCCGAGTGCGCTCGGCCACAGCCCACGGCACGCGTCGCGGTAGAGAAGGAGCATCCGCACCAGCGCGTCCGGCGATCCAGCCGCCTCGTCGTCGAGGCCAGCCAGCCACGCGGCGACGTCGTCGTGGCGCCACCCGAGGACGTCGGCGACGTCCGGGTCCAGCCCGACGCGAGCCGGCGCGGCGGCGAGACAAGCGGTGAGGTGGTCTCCAGCGCTGGCCGGGCGCGGCCACGGCTTACCCGGCAGGTAGATCGTCCGGGCGTTCGGGCGTGGGCTGAGCCAGGGGGCGAGCAAGCCGGCGGCGGTCCACCGAACACCGCGGGCCGGGTCACGCAGGGCGCGCGTGAGAAGCGAGAGCAGATGCCGCAGCTCGTCGGCCGACTCGCTTCCGGCACTGTCGCCGGAGCTGGCGCCATCGTCTTCGTCGCCGTCCTCGTCGTCGTCGCCATCCTCGTCTTCACTGCGGCGACGGCCCTCGGCCGCCTGCTCGCGGTCGCACGCTCGCTCCTCGGACGCGAGCAGGCGGCCCAACGGCCAGAGTGGGGCGGCGGCGGCCACCGCGGCGGCGCGCACCCCCTCGTCCGGGTCGGCGAGGAGCAGGCCGAGGATGAACAGCTCGTCGCCCGCCTCGAGGTCCTGGCCGTGGATCTCGTCGACGGTCAGCGCGCGCAGCGCGGGGTCCGGGTCGACGAGCGTCGCCAGGGCCGCGACCATCGCGTCCCGATCGCTGACCTTGGACCGCTCCAGCCGGGAGCGGATCACCTCGAGCAGGCTCATCCGCCAAGATTACCCGAAGCGGCCTTCACATCAGTCGAGACGCACCGCGAGGGAAAGGGGTCCGGGTCCGACCCCATTCCTCACTCGCCCGCACCGTGCGCCTGAGATGAGGGTCGGCGGACGGTCGGCCGACGGACGCGCTGTTCGCACCGTCGATCCGGTCAGTTCGCCAGCTGGAACCCTGAGGCCGCGATGTCGAGGCCATCAGGGCCGCACGCCGGCCGACAGACCAGGACGTAGCGCGTCTCGAATGGCGAGATCCCGATGCACGAGCCATTCGCCGACGGGAAGTGGGCCATCGCGACCCGCCCTCTCTGCCGGAACCGCTCGAGATCGGGCGTCGGGCTCCCGAACACCCACAACGTGGCGACGAGCGGTCCACCGAACCCCTCGCATTCCGCGCACGTCCCCTGGCAGGTGTCGCCGCACATCGCCTCGTCCGCGGTGGCGTTGGCGCAGACCTGCCGCGGAGCACACGTCGCGCCGAAATCAGCCATCACGCACGCGATCATCGCCATCCCGTCGACGACGATCGGTGTCGAGGCCGCGGTCTGGACGAGCTTCCACGGGAACGCTGCCGGGTCGCCGGTCGAGCAGACGCCGCCACCCGACGCGGTGAACGACGGCTGCTCGGAGATCGGGGCGGTCGGACACGTCGAGTACGTGCAGGTCGTCGCGCCGGCGCACGCACCGGACGAGCACGGCACGTCCCAGCCCCATTCAAGGCATGGGTCGGCATCGACGTTCGTGCACGTTCGCTGGGTAGCGGCGGTGCATTGCAGCGTGTCCGCGACCGGGCATTCGTCGACGCAACACCCCGTCGTGCAGGTTCCCCCACAGCCGTCCGGTTCGCCGCACCGAAGATCCGTGCATGCCGCCGCGCAGGCGTCGTCGCTCGTGACAGCGTCGCTCGTGACAGCGTCGAAGCGGACCCGGCCGCACCCCGCGAGCGCGCAGAGCACCACGAGCCGGGTCCACATCTCGATGATCGTATCAGCTGGTCTGGCATCGCCGCGAACGAACACCTTGGTTTGGACCGACACCACGATCAGCCACCCGTTCTCTCCGGGAGCGGCGAGCGCGACCGAGTGTATGCACGGGGTTCTCGGCGCGCACGAAGCCATCGCGGCCTTCGCGCCGAGCGCGAGCCCGGCGCTCCCCGGCATCGGCAGGCTCGCGAGCGCCGCATCGGCCTGGCCACCGACCATGCCTGCGAGTCTCCGGCCGGTCGAGTCGCCACCCGCGCGCCGATCAGCGAGACTCCTCCGATGTCGACGGGTTCGGAGCTCGCGCCGCCCGGGAAGGGCCTGCGGATCGCGGAGTCGGCCCGCTCGGTCCGGCCCGGCGAGCTGATCGTGATCGACGCCCGCGGGCAGGAGGTGACCCGGCGCGGCCGGATGGTCAGCCACGCCAAGCTGGGCGTGTTCGCCGGCTTCATCCTCGCCGTCCCGCTCGCCCTGCTCGGCGTGAGCGGCCTGACCGCGGGCCTGCTCGCGGGCGGGATCATCGGCGTCGCGATGACCGTGATCCGGCGCTCGATGCACCCGTACGTCCAGGCGCAGTCGCGGCTCAGCGCGGGCGACCTCGCCGGCGCGGAGGCGATCCTCGCGAAGCTCTCGACACCGAAGCGCGGCGCCCTCGCGCAGATGCGCGCGTGGAGCGAGGGCTGGCTCGCCTATGCGCGCGGCCAGGACGCGCGGGCGATCCAGATCTTCGAGCGCGGGCTGACCCTGTTCAAGCCGACCCACATCCACCGCCTCGTGTTGCAGATCGCGCTCGTGGAGCTGGCCGCCCGCGGCGGCAACCTCGCGCACGCGAAGACCCTGCGCGATGGCCTCAAGCCACCCGAGCCCGTCTCCGAGCTCGTCGAGCTCGCGCTCGCCGGCGCGGACCTCGCGATCGCGGTCGGCGAGCACACCGAGGACCGCCTCGACGAGGACCGGCTCGACCGCTGGGTCCGCCTCGCCCTCGAGATCAACAACACGTCGCTCATGCTCGCGCTGCTCGCCCGCGTGTTTGCGGCGCGCGGCGACAACGACCTCGCCGATCACCTTGCCCGCGAGGCCCGCGACCGGTTCTGCTGGTGCCCGCTCGAGTGCTGGCCCGACCTCGCTCGGTGGGTCGACGAGCGTCTCGCCAAGCTGCCGCCCCCGGACTGAGTCATCGCGCCCGCGCTCCCCGGCGGCGCTCGAGCACCGTGCGGATCCGGTCGAGGAGCGTCGACGGCGTGAACGGCTTCTGCAGGAAGGCGATGCCGTGATCGAGGATGCCGTGCTGGACCACCGTGTTGTCGGTGTAGCCCGAGACGAACAGCACCGAGATGGTGGGCCGTTCGAGCGCGAGCTCCGCGGCGAGCTGCTTGCCTCCCATCTTCGGCATCACGACATCGGTCAGCAGCAAGTGGATCGGCCCGCCGTGCGCACGGGCGACGGCGAGCGCCTCGACGCCATCGCGCGCCTCGAGGACGCGATAACCGGCGCGGACCAAGGTCTTCATGGCGATCGCGCGAACCACCTCCTCGTCCTCGGCGAGCAAGATCGTCTCGACACCGCCTCGCTCGCTCACGTCGGCCGAGGGCGGCTGCAGTGCGAGCTCGCCGGCAGCGAGCGGCAGGTAGATCTTGAACGTCGTGCCGTGCCCCTGCTCGCTTTCGACGGAGATGTGGCCGCGGTTCTGCTGGACGACGCCGTAGACCATCGCGAGGCCGAGCCCGGTCCCCTTGCCCTGCCCCTTGGTCGTGAAGAACGGCTCGAAGATCTGCCCGAGATCGTGGGAGGCGATGCCGGTGCCGGAGTCCGACACCGCGAGCACGACGTATGGACCGGGCGTGACGCCGGGATGGGAGGCGGCGAAGTCGGAGCCGATCTCGACGTCCGCGGTCTCGATCGTCAAGCGACCGCCGTCCGGCATCGCATCGCGCGCGTTGGTCGCGAGGTTGAGCAGCAGCTGCTCGAACTGGTTCGGATCGATCTTCACTCGCCGCGTCGCGGCGAGCACGGTGACGACCTCGATGTCTTCGCTGAGCACCCGGCGGAGCAGGTTGTCGATGTCGCGCACGACCGTGTTGAGGTCGATCACCCTGGGCTCGATCACCTGCTGCCGAGCGAACGCGAGGAGCTGCGAGGTCAACGCGACGCTGCGATCTGCGGCCTTGCGGATCTCCGCGAGGTCACCGGCGATCGGCGCCCCCGCGGGCAACGCCGACGCGGCGAATTCCGTGTAGCTCAAGATCACCGTCAGCATGTTGTTGAAGTCGTGCGCGATCCCACCGGCGAGCCGGCCCACGCTCTCGAGCTTCTGCGCCTGTGCGAGCTGGAGCTCGAGGCGCTTCCGCGAGGTCACGTCGATCACACCTCCCACGAGGCGCCCGCCAAGCACCTGACCGCTCACGGAGACCCAGCGAATGCTGCCGTCGGGACGCACCAGGCGGTGCTCGGGTGTCGTGTAGATCCCGGTCGCGCGCGCCGCTTCGAGATCCGCGGCAACCCGCGCTCGGTCGTCCGGATGGATCCGTTCGAGCACCTGGGCCGCCGTCAGGGAGCCCGGCGGCGTCCCGAAGATCTCGGCCGTGACGGCATCCTGGCCGCCCTGATCGAGCGCCGGATCCCACCACCAGGTCCCCATCCCGGTCGCCGACAGCACGTGCTTCAGCGTGGCCTCGCTCTCGGCGTGGGCCGCCTCCGCCTGCTTGAGCCGCGTCACGTCGGTCGCGATCAGCACCACCGTCGACACGACGCCGTCGTCGAGCACGGGCGCGACGCGCGTGAAGTAGTACGCCGGCTGCTGATCCGGACCGACGCCGACGGTCTCGTAGTCTTGCTGGCTGCGAGTCTCGACGACCCGCGCGATCGCCGCGCGCATCTGCGCGTGATACGCGGGCTCGGTGAAGTCGTAGATCGTTCGCCGCATCACCTCCGCCGGCTCCAGCCCGGGGATGTACCGGTTGAGAAACAAGAACCGGCCGTCGACCGAGATGTGCGCGAGGAAGTCGGGCGCGTGGTGCAAGATCGACGCGAGGACCTCCCAGGCCTTCCGGATGTCCGCCGGTGGATCCCCGCGAGGTGCGTCCCCCCCTCCGCCACTCACTCCCATGACGCCTGTATAGCGAGGGGCCTGTGGTCCGGGTAGCGGTTGCGTCCCCGATTGCAGGATCAGCGCCGCGGCCTGTGGACCGCCCCCAACGGATGCAACCCCCGCGCGGCAACCGTGTCTCTCCCGACATGGACGACACGATCGACCTCCTCGACCGTCGAGGACGCCTGCGCCGGCTCGCTGCGGCGAGCTCGCTCGGGCTGGTGATCACCGCGCTCGTGATCCGGCAGATCGGGACCGTCGCGACGGTGTCGGCCAACGATCCGATCGGTCAGTCCTCGGTCGTCGTGTGCGCGATCGGCGTGTTCTTGGTCGCGACGTCGTTCGCGCACCTGGTGATCGCGCGGATCGCGCGCCGCCTCACCTCGGCGTGAACCCACGGCACGCGCGGATCGGCTGCGGCGGATACTTCGGCAAGGTCGGCTCCTCGCAGAGCAGGAACACCGAGCCCTTGCCGCTGCGGATCACGCGCAGGTGCACGCAGCGGTGACACAGGCTATCGGGAAACGGTGCATCGGCCACGGGAGTGGCGTTGACCGTAGCGCGGGTTTGATGCGACGACAGATCCGATGGCGAAATCATCGAGGGTGACGCGGCACGTGGCGAAGGCATCGAGCAAGGGGAAGGGGACGGCGAAGCCCGCGAAGGGCAAGCCCTCCAGGTCGACCGCGAAAGCGAAGTCGATGAAGGCGAAGCCTGCGAAGGGCAAGCCCGCGCCGGTCAAGGCCGCCGGCAAGCGCACGGCCGCGAGAGCGACGCCCGCGAAGGCGACGACCAGGAGGGCTGCAACCCAGGCCGCGCCGGTCAAGGCTGTCCCCATCAAGACCGCGCCGGTCAAGGCCGCACCGCTCACGGCGGCACCGCTCACGCGCGCGCCGATGAAGGCCGCGCCGATGAAGGCCGCGCCGATGAAGGCCGCGCCGATGAAGGCCGCGCCGATGAAGGCCGCGCCG
>Ga0113563_10001333_pt1 | contig 13889 bp, 10 predicted proteins | sample Mud3Dept3metaG_FD_80117 | JGI IMG/M metagenome (GOLD analysis project Ga0113563, IMG submission 80117) | Freshwater wetland microbial communities from Ohio, USA, analyzing the effect of biotic and abiotic controls - Mud 3 Core 4 Depth 3... | ecosystem: Environmental > Aquatic > Freshwater >...
CCGGGAGAGCTCGAGCGCGGCCGCCAGGGCCGGCAGCCCGGAGCCCACCACGGCCACGTCCGCCGCGAGCGGCGCGCGCCGGTGCAGGAGGCCGTGAACCCTCACGCCGCGCGGGCGGCCGCGGCCAGGGCCTCGTCGAGAGGCAGGAGCCTGCGGCCGAGGAGCGCCTCGAGCGGCGAGGGATCGGCGATCTCGTCGCAGAGCAGGCAGTCGAGCTCGTCGGACAGCATGCCCTGGTAGCCGCCGGCACGGGCCCGCCGCTCCGCCTCCGCGACCGGGATCTCCCGCACGCGCAGCGCGGCGGGGCGGCCCTGGGCGCCGGCCACCCGCGCGAGCCGCTCGAGCAGCCGAGCGTAGGGAAGCGCCTCGGGGCCCACGAGGTCGAAGACGCTCGGGAAGGCGCCCGCCGGGCGCTCGACGGCGGCCAGCACGCACGAGGCGGCGTCCGCGACCGCGATCGGCTGCACGCGGTAGGAGCCGTCGCCCGGCCGCTCGACCTCGCCCCCTTCCATGGCCTGGAGCACGGCCGGCACGAACGCGTCGCCGGGCCCCACGACGTACGACGGACGGAAGACGACGCCCTCGAGACCGGAGCGGAAGAGGATGGTCTCCGCCGCGAGCTTCGAGAGGAAGTAGGCGTTCGAGCAGCGGGGGGCCATGCCGTAGCGGGCGACGCCCAGGCCCGAGAACAGGACGACGCGCGGCACGCCCGCGTGGCGCGCGTCCTCGAGCACGCGCTCGGTGTAGCCGATGTTCACCGCTTCGTAGGTCTGGCCGCCACGCTCCGCCCCGATCTGGGCCAGGTGAACCACGGCACCGCATCCGTCCAGGGCGCGCACGAGGGCCTCGGGGTCGCGGCCCACCAGCTCCACGGGGTGGCCGCCCGCTCCACGCACCACCTGCGCCGCCGCCTGCGAGCGGACGATGCCCGCCACCTCGTAGCCCGACGCGGCGGCGTGGCGAACGACGTGGCGGCCGACGAAGCCATTGGCCCCCGTGATCGCGATGCGCTTCATGGCGTCGCCCTCCGTGTCACTCTCCCGCCGTCCGGCCGGGGCCCCAGAGCGCCCGGCCGGGCAGGGCCCCCGTGTGCTCGCCGTCGCGCAGCACCGGGACCCCGTTCACGAGAACGTGCCTCACGCCGGCGGCGTACCGGTGCGGCGCTTCGAACGTGGCACGGTCCGCGACCGTCGCGGGGTCGAAGACGACCACGTCGGCGAAGTGGCCCGGCACGAGCCGGCCACGTCGGTCGAGGCCGAGGTTCTCCGCCGGGAGCGAGGTCAGCCGCCGCACCGCCTCCTCGAGCGGGACGAGCTTCAGGTCGCGCACGTAGTGGCCGAGGAGGCGCGCGAAGTTCCCGTAGGCCCGCGGGTGGGTCGAGGACTCCAGGAAGACGCCCTCGGGCGCCATCGAGCCGGCGTCGGAGCCGAACGAGACCCAGGGCAGGAGGAGCTGCCGCCGGACGTTCTCCTCCGACATGAGGAAGAACACGACGCCGATCCGCGACTCGTCCTCGAGCACGAGGTCGAGGACCGTGTCCTCGGGGCTGCGGCCCCGGGCCGCCGCCACCTCGGCGAGCGTTCTCCCGGTGAGCGGCTTCAGGGCCTCGTTGCGGAACGCGACCAGCCGGATCCGCTCCGGCGAGCCGGACAGCCGGCACAGGCTCTCCCAGCGCAGGCCCGGCGCCCGCATCTCCCTCAGCATCCGGCCGCGCGTCTCGCCGTCGCGGATGCGCTCGAACACACGGCCCCAGCCGCCCTCCCGGCTCCAGGGCGGCAGGCACGCGTCGAAGCCCGAGGCGCCCGCCGTGTACGTGTACATGTCCGCCGTGATCTTCAACCCCTCGCGCCGCGCCGCCTCGACCTTCTCGATCGCCGGCCCGAGCTTCGGCCAGTTCGCCTCTCCGGCGGCCTTCAGGTGGTAGATCTCGGCCGGGATCCCCGCGTCGCGCGCGACGCGGATCGTCTCGTCCACCGCCTCGAGCAGGCGGTCGCCCTCGCTGCGCAGGTGGGTGATGTACTTGCCCCGGTAGCGCGCCGCGACCTTCGCCAGCTCGACGAGGTCCCCGGGCGAGTTGAAGGCGTCCGGCGCGTAGATGAGCGACGAGCCGATCCCGAGCGCCCCCGCCTCCATCTCGCGCCGCACGAGGTCGCGCATGGCGTCGAGCTGGGCCGGGGTGGGCGGCCCCTCGTCGAGCCCGACCACGTGCTCACGGATCGTCCCGGTGCCGACGAAGGAGGCCACGTTCGGGGCGACCCCGCGACGCTCCAGGAGGCGCAGGTACTCGGCGAGCGTCGTCCACGTGATGTCGAACTTGAAGTCGCCCTGCATGGCCCGGCGGCGGAGCTTCATCGGCTCGCTCCACGGGCCGTAGGACTCGCCCTCCCCGAAGACCTCGGTCGTCACGCCCTGCCGGATGTCGCCCTGCGAGCGGGGGTCGGCCAGCAGATCGTCCGTCGCCCAGGACAGCATGTTCACGAAGCCGGGGGCGACGGCGAGGCCGGTCGCGTCGAGCACCGTCCCCCCGGAGGCGGCCGCGAGATCGCCCACCGCTTCGATGCGATCGCCGCGGAGGCCGAGGTCGGCTCGGCGAGGCGGCCCCCCCGAGCCGTCGTAGACGATCCCGCCCCGGATCAGGACATCGAACGAGGGGGCCTCGGCGGATCCGGCGGGGGGCACGGCGAGAAGAACGAGGCCAAAGAACCAGAGCGGGCTCCGGCGGGAGAGGCAGGAGAGGCGGCCAACCGGGGCGAGGGACATGGAGCCTCCGCGGCGAGGGCACTCGCGGACGGCGCGATGCTAGCACGGGGGCGGGGCTGAGGGAGCCCCGCCCGCCGCCGCGGCCCCTACCGCGGGCAGGTCGCCGGGTACACGGCGCTGCCGACGATCGCCTGCTTGCAGGCCGCGTACTCGGCCGGGGTCACCGGGAGGACCGTCGTCACGAACGCTCCGGTCGAGTCCTTCAGCCGGGTGCTGCAGCTGCCCGACCCGACCGCCGCCTCGAACGTCCCGAGGGGCCCCGTCGCTCCGCCGCCGCTCCCCAGGCAGACCAGGCTGATCGAGTACTGCCTCGGGCAGCTGTTGAAGGGTGTGCCGGTGCACTGCCCGGCCAGCTGCTCGATCCCCGTCGCCGTGAAGCACGGACAGACCGCGGCGCAGGAACCCAGGCGGTCACCGTGTCGGAGGTGCGCCTCGATCGCGCTACTCGAGACGCTGAGATCCTGCCCCTTGTGGCAGATCGTGACCTTGCCCCTCGCCGACGCCGCCACCCCGTCGTCGCCCTCGCCCGGAACCGCCGCCGCGAGGGTGGGGCCGTCCGCCAGCAGGACGGGAGAGGTCGGCCCGTCCACGGACCCGCCGCACGACCACGACCCCGCCGCCACACCGACTACCAGAAGGACGGCGACCCAGATCGGCCGGTGTCCTTTCTCCATTTGCCGCCTCCCACCACGGGGCCCCGAGAGTCGGTCCCCAGACACTGCGAATATAGGGCGACAGGTGAGGATTCGAGAACAAAGAAACCACTTCAATGTGAGCGGGGTCACCGTACGGAGCTGTTTCCACGACTCTCAATGCGGAATCCGACTACCGATCGATCGGGCGCTCGCCGAGCCTCCACAGGCGCGCGATCGAGCAGCAGCGGCCCCGCCCGCCCCTCGGCCCCTACTGACAGCTGTTAGTCACGAAACCCCGAGCGTCTCGCGCCAGATCCGTCCCACGAGCTCGGAGGCGGGCGCGGGCAGGGCACGGTCGAACCGCTCGCCGGGCCCGACGGGCCGCCCCGCGGCGTCGAGCCTCACGCGCACGCCCCAGAGGCCGTCGCGCGGCCGCCCCGGGAAGCCGAAGCGGAGGTCGTCCAGCTCGACGACCGCGCCCTCCGCCGTCGCTTCCATCCGCGGCGTGGCCTCCCCCATCGCGAACCACTCGAGGACGCGCACCTCCTCCGTCAGGCGGGCCGCCGCGACCTCGGGACCGCCCGCCGCCTCGAAGCGCTCCCAGGCGATGCGGCGGGGCGCCAGGAGGCTCAGCCAGCCGACCCGCACCTCGTCGCCGCTGCGCGCGACGACGCGGCGGAAGGGCAGCTGGAAGAGGGTCGGGTAGGCCGACACCCGTGCCTCGCGCACGCCCTCGGCCGCGAGCTGGCCTCGCGCGACCGCCTCGACCCGGTGGTTCACGACGAGGCCGAGGCCGACGTAGGCCGACGACACGGCGAGCGCGGCCCACGCCGCCCGTCGCGCGGCCGCCTGGCCCACTCCCCACCACAGGCCCAGGACGAGGCCGAGCGCGAGCACGACGGTGTAGGCGGGGTCGATGATCGCCACTGCGTCGAAGGCGAACCGCTGGCGCGAGAACGGCGACAGCAGCTGCGTGCCGTACGTCGTGAAGGCGTCGAGCAGCGGGTGCGTGAAGAGGGCGACGATCGACAGGCCGATCCAGTCCCGGAGCCTCCCCCCCTTCCACTTCCAGAGCAGCCAGCCCATCGCCGGCCCCACGACGGGTCCGAACCACAGCGCGTGGGTCGGCCCGCGATGCCACAGCCACTCGGCCATCGGACTCACGGGGTTCGCGACCACGTCGAGGTCGGGCGACATCCCGACGAGCGCGCCCCAGACGAGCGCCCTTCGGCCGAGGGCGCGGCCGTAGAGCGCCTGGCCGAACGACGCCCCGAGCAGCCCCTGCGTGAGCGGGTCCATCAGGCCTTCCCCCGCGCCGAGCGCCACTCGCGGCGGAAGGGCAGGGCCAGGAGGTGGAAGAGAGCCAGCGCCACGGCGGCGCCCGTCAGGATGTAGAGGGGCCACGGCCCCATCCCGTCGAGGGGCGTCGCGACGAGGGGCTTGTGACGCAGGTACATGAAGTTCGTCCCGAGAGCGACGTTGACGAGGCCCACGAAGGCCGCCCAGCCGGCGGTGATCCCGAACGCCCGCCAGGGCGCCCCCGGCCGGGGCCGAAGTCCCAGGCCGAAGACGAGGACGAGGGCGGCCACGAGCACGAGCCCGTGGAGGCCGAAGAAGACGACGAACTCCCAGCGCGGGAAGTTCCAGGGCAGCTCGGGGGTCAGCATGGCGAGGAGAGTGCCGGAGCCGGCCCAGAAGTAGACGATCTCGGCCGCCGCCCGCCGCGGAACGAGCAGCGTGATCACGGCCAGGACCATCGCCGCGTCGCACAGCTCCAGCGGCAGCAGCGTGACCCGGCTCAGCCAGCCTTCGCGCGCGCCGACCGCGAGCTCGAAGGCCACGAGCACGGCGATTCCCGCGGCGAGGGACCACCGCACCGCGGGACCGAGTCCGGGGCGCACCCGGACGAGACCGACGAGGGCCAGCGCGAGAAGCCCGACGCAGGCGAGGGCGCTCACGTGCGCGGCGCCGAACGGCACGAAGGGCGGAAGGTCGCTCAGAACCGGAATCGTACGCCGATCGACGGGAGGAACGGGATCGCCGCCGTCGGCTCCAGGACGAGCCCGGGCTGGTCGAGGGCGGACTCGGGGTCGTAGGCGAGGCTCGGGTCGACCTGGCCGACGTTGTCGCGGTTCGTGGCGTTGATCACGTCGAGGTAGAAGAGCCAGCGCCCGGCGTCTCCCCGCGGCTTCCAGGAGAGGCGCAGGTCGAGGCGGAAGAATGCGGGCAGGCGCGCGGTGTTGAGGTTCGAGACGCCGCCGCTCTGCGTCTCGTAGACGTAACGGCCGTCGGCGTCGAGAGCGGGGACGAGGCGGCCGTCCTCGGTCTCGTCGGCCGCGACCCGCAGCCCGAGGACGGGCGTCCGCGGGAATCCGGAGAAGGCGCGCACGGTCGCTCCCAGCTCCCACTTCGGGCTGATCCGCCACGAGCCCACGAGGCTGGCCGCGTGCCGACGGTCGTACTCGAATGGCAGCGTGCGGCCGTACTCCTCGCGCTCCGCCCGGCCCCACGTGTAGGACGCCCACCCCGTCAGGCGCGCGCCGGGCGTCGGCCGCTTCTGCACCAGGACGTCGAAGCCCCAGGAGCGCCCCGTGGCCCCGTTCACGGGGAAGCTCGTGATGATGGGGTCCGTGGGGACGCTCGAGGCGAGCTCGTCCGGGAAGTCGTACTGCCCGACGCGGGCGAGCCTCTCCTCCTCGGTCTCGAGGCGGCCGACGACGAGGTCCTCAAGGCCCTTCCAGTAGCCCTCGACCCGCGCGCTCACCCCACCGGCGAAGTCGCGCTCCAGGCCGACGACCGCGTGCGCGGCTCGCTCGTAGAGAAGCGAGCGCCCGAGGTCCCCCGAGAGGTCCACGAAGTAGTCGGACTGGATGAGCTTCTCGTACCCGGGGCTCTGCGTGAAGAGGCCTCCGCCGGCGCGCAGCCGCGTCGAGTCGCCGATCCTGAGGGTGGCGGCGAGGCGGGGCGAGAGCGTCGTCCGCCGGTTGACACCGCTCCAGTCGAGCCGGAGCCCCGCCTCGAGCGAGAGGCTCTTCCCCGCCTGCCAGCGGTCCTGCAGCCACGCCCCGAAGCGGGTCGAGTCCACCGCGGAGTCGAGGTCGCTCGGGAGCCCCGCCCCGCCCTGGACGCTCGAGCCGTTCGACGCGGTCGGGTTGCGGTCCCCCTCGATGAGCCACGCCGTCTCCGTGCGCAGCTGGTGGACCTCGAGGCCCGACTCCACGAGGTGGGCCCCCTTCGAGAGGGCGAGCTCCTGGCGCAGCGCCAGGTCCCGCACCCCGAGCTCGCGGGCGAAGTCGATGTCGGCGAGGCCGAAGCCCACGTCGTCGCTCGGGGCGTTGGAGCGGCGGGCCTCGTTGCGGAACTGCGCCTCCGCGCCGATGTCGTCGCGGTTGAGGTAGAAGGAGGCGATCGTCCGGGAGGACACGCTGCGGCCGAGGAGGGTCGTGAGCCTCAGGGCGGCGAGGTCGTTGCGCGCCGTGGTCACGAAGTCGCCCTGCTCCCCGGCCCGGTCGCCCTCGAAGAAGGCGTCGGTCGCCTCGCGGCTCAGGAGGCCGAAGAAGGTCAGCCGGGAGCCCGGGCGGAGGTTCCAGTCGAGCCGGCCCTGGAGGTCGCCGAAGGCGGGGAGATCCGTGCCCACCAGGCTGTTCGCGACGAGGTCGTAGTACGTCCGGCGCGCGGTGACGATCCAGGAGCCGTTCTCCTGCCCCGGCAAGCGGCCTTCGAAGACGGCGTTCGTGTCGGTGAGGCTCACGGCCGTCGAGCCGCCGAATCGGCGGTCGTCGGTGCCGGGCCGGTTCTCGACGACGAGGAGGGACGAGAGGCGGTCGCCGTACTTCGAGGAGAACGCCCCGGCGTACAGGTCGAACCCGCGCACGGTCTCGGGGTTGAAGGCGCTGGTCAGGCCGAACAGGCGATAGGGGTTGTGGATCTCCACCCCGTCCATGATCGTGAGGTTCTCGTCGGGGGAGCCCCCGCGCACGGAGATGCGGCTGTCGAACTCGGTCGTGGCGGCGATCCCGGGCAGCGTCTGGAGGGTGCGGAAGACGTTGTCGGCGCTGCCGGCGACCGCCATCACCGTGGTCGGCCGGACCGCGAGCTCGGCCGGGGCTTCGAACACCGCTTCTCCCTCGGCGACGACCTCGACCTGCTCCTCGAAGCGCTTCTTCGCCGGGGGCGCCGGCTCCTGCGCCTCTGTCGTCGCGCCGGGCCCGGCCTCGGCGGCGGCGCTGGCGACGGGGAGGCGCTCGTCGGCGCGCGTCGAGGGTGCGGCCGCCGCGAGAGCCAGCACCGCGAGCGCAGACCGGGTGACCACCGTCAGAGGCATGACAGTATTTACGCAGAATCTACGCATCTTGGGGGACGTCGCGCCTCCCGGTCACATTCTTTTTCAGCCCGCTCAAGGGGCCTCCGCGAGCTCCCACGTGGCCCCGCGGACGGTCCAGGCCTGTCCCTCGCCGGCCACGTCCAGCTCGAAGCGGTATACGGCGGACGGCGGCAGGAGCCCCTCCAGGCCGAAGGCCTTGCGGGCCTGGCCCGAGAACTCGACCACGCACCGGACGCGCGCGGACGCGCCGTCGCGCGTGGACTCGACCCCGTAGACCTCGATCGCCACCGACTCGTAGGCCGCGAAGTAGCGCTTCAGCTGGGCGAGCGCCTCGGGCCGCCCGAGCCCCGACCCACCCTGGAAGGCCGGCGCGAGCCGCTCGCCGAAGCGCTCGGCGTCGCGGGCCTCGGCCGCGGCCTCGAGCTCGGCGAGAAGCGCCTCGATCGGGTCCGCCGGCGCCCGGGAGCAGCCCATCGCCAGGGCCAGCAGAAGGGCGACGAGGGCGCGCACCCTCGGATTATGACCGGTCGCGGGCTTCTGGCAGACTGGGAGGCCGCGGAGGACGCATGTCGATACTGACCGAGCCGAAGCACGAGGGCGGCCACCGCCGCCTCCTCGTGATCGTGCTGCTGGCCATGGCCGCGGTCGTCGCCGCGACCCTCGCCCTCTGGCTCCTCTCGCGGCGGCCCGCCGAGGCGCCGAAGGGGCCACCCGTGGCACCGCGCGCCCGCACGTCGCCGGCGCCGAGGGCCACCGCGACGCCGGCCGCCGCCCCCGAGGCCCGCGCGACCTCGCGTGCGAAGCCCGAGCCGCGCCCCGAGGCGGCGGCGCCGACGCTGCGCGTGGACGCCGACGTGCCGGGCGCCAACGTTTTCCTCGACCGGAAGTTCCTCGGCACCACGCCGGTCGAGACCCGGGACTTCGAGCCGGGCCCGCACCGGCTCAACGTGTCCGCCGAGGGCTACGAGATGCACGCGGAGACGATCGACCTTCCCGCCGGGTCGCGCGAGGTCGTGGTCCGCTTCAAGGAGGTCCGGCTCGACGAGCGGGTGGACGTCGTGCACAAGCACGGCGTCGGCTCCTGCCGCGGCCGGCTCCTCGCGACGACCGCGGGCCTGCGCTACGAGGCCGACAAGCCGGGCGACTCCTTCGAGATGTCCTTTCCGTCCCTCGAGCCGCTCCAGGTGGACTACCTCAACCGCAACTTGCGCGTGAAGCAGAAGGGGGGGAAGACCTGGAACTTCACGGCCGAAGGTGCGGACGCGCTGCTCGCGTTCCAGAAGGCGGTCGAGAGCGCGAGAAAGAGGATGTGAGGGAGTCGTCGCGAAGCGGCACCGGGTCGCCACGCGCGCAGACGTGCCTGTCCCACCGGGAGGCCCCGGCGAAGGCCTGTGTCATTCCGAGGGCGCCTTCCGGCCGTCGCCCGAGGAATCCGCAGTCCCCACGCCGATGCCGGCGGATTCCCCGCTGACGCCGGCAGACCGACGCTTGGCGGATTCCTCGTCGCCCGACGCGGCCGGAGCTCCTCGGAATGACAGGGGGGGCTCCGCCCCCCATACCCCCGCGGTAACATGCCGGCATGAACGATCGATTCATCAGGGCCTGTCGGCGGGAGCCCGTCGACTGCACTCCGGTGTGGTTCATGCGGCAGGCGGGGCGCTACATGGCCGAGTACCGGGCGCTGCGCGAGAAGCACACGATGCTGGAGGTGTGCCGCACGCCCGAGCTCGCCGTCGAGGTGACGCTGCAGCCGATCCGTGCGTTCGGCTTCGACGCCGCCATCCTCTTCTCCGACCTCCTCGTTCCCCTCGCCCCGATGGGCATCCCCTTCGACTTCCACAAGGGCGAGGGGCCCGTGATCGAGACGCCCGTGCGCTCGGCCGCCGACGTCGCCGCCCTCCGCCGCTTCGAGCCGCGCGAGGAGCTCGGCATGGTGCTCGAGGCCATCCGGCTCCTCCGCCGGGAGCTGAAGGTCCCCCTGATCGGCTTCGCCGGCGCTCCCTTCACCCTCGCTTCCTACGCCATCGAGGGCGGCCACTCGAGCCACTTCGCCCTGACCAAGGGGATGATGTACGGCGACACGCCGGCGTGGCACCGCCTGGCCGGGCTCTTCGCCGACGTCGTGGCCGACTACCTCCGCGCGCAGGTCGAGGCGGGCGCGCAGGCGGTCCAGGTCTTCGACTCCTGGATCGGGGCGCTCGACGAGGCCGACTACCGCGAGTTCGCCTTCCCCCACGTCCGGCGCATCTTCGACGGGCTCGCCGACCTCGACGTGCCGAAGATCCACTTCGGGACCGGCACCGGCCACCTCCTCGCAGTGCAGCGCGAGGCCGGGGGGACGGTGATCGGCGTCGACTGGCGGACGCCGCTCGACGAGGGCTGGAAGCGCGCCGGCGACGGCGTCGGCGTGCAGGGCAACCTCGACCCGACGCTCCTCTTCGCCCCGCGCGCGAGGCTCCTCGATCGCGTGGACGACGTGCTGCGCCGCGCTGGCGGCCGCCCGGGCCACGTCTTCAACCTCGGCCACGGCATCCTGCCCGGCACGCCGGTCGAGGCGGTGAAGGCGGTCGTCGACCACGTCCACGAAGCGACCTGTCATTTCTAGACGCCGCGGTCCTGACGGGAGTCCCTGCCAAGGACCGGCATTCCAGGGGGCCCGCCAAAGAAGCCGGGGCGACGACAGGTCATTGCTCAGGGCGACCCGCGCGTCGCGCGGGTCGGGACTCCGTTCAGCGCGCCTTGATCGTGATCCTCGCCGGGGGGAGGCCGTCGGCTTCCGCCACGAGCTGCATCGTCCCCGCTCCGGTCGGCCGGACGATGGCCTGGGCGACGCCCCGGTAGGGCCGGCGCGACGGCCCGCGAAAGCCCGCGAGGTCGACCGGGTCGGCGCTCGCGAGGGCCGCCAGCTCCCCCGGGCCGGTGACGCGTGCGCGGATCTCCGGCCGCGCGGCGGGCACCACGTGGCCCTGCGCGTCCACGACCTCGATGCGGACGTAGGAGAGGTCGTTGCGGCTGGCGCGGATCTCGCTGCGGTCGGCGACGAGCCGCAGCTTCGCCGGCGAGCCGGCGGTCGCCAGACGAACGCGGTTCGCCGGGTCGCCCGGCGCCACGCAGGCCGCCTCCAGCTCACCGGGCTGGTAGGCGAGCTCGAACTCGGCCCGGTGCTTCTCGGCCTTCGTGGTCGGCTTCTCCCCCACCGCCTCGCCGTTCAGCTTCAGGGCCACGCGGTCGCAGGAAGAGTAGACGGCCACCTTCACCGTCTTGCCCTCCTGACCCGGCCACGTCCAGTGGCTCTGGACGTCGGGCCAGCCCCACTGCGTGATCTTCTCCTTCTTCCCTTCGGAGAGCGGCCGGTGGACGGTCACGTGGAGGACGCCTTTCCTCCAGAGCGCCTCCCGGTAGAAGGACTGCGGCTTGCGGTGGCCGAGGATGTCGATGTCCCCGCAGCCCGCGACGTGCCACGGCCACTCGCCCAGGAAGTCGCCTTTCTCCTCGCCCTCGACCCAGGCCCGGCCGATGCCGGACTCGCCGAGGTAGTCCCACCCCGTCCAGACGAAGTCGCCGATGACGTAGGGCAGCTTCTCCACCGCCTCCCAGCTCTCGAACGCCTCGAGCGGGAAGGACTCCGTTCCCGCCATCACCCGCCCGGGAGCCCGCCGGTGGTCGTTCTCGTACTCCTTCCACTGGTAGTTGTAGCCGCCGACGTCGAGGAGCTCGAAGGCGGCGTGGGTGTCGGTCCACGGCCGGTCCTTGTGGTCCCAGAAGCCGCAGATCGCGTTCGTCACGCCGCGGCTCGGGTCATCCCGCCGAGCGCCGGCGATCAGTCGCTTCGCGATCTCTAGGCCGGACGGGTCCGCTCGCTCGTTGACCTCGTTCCCGATGCTCCACAGCACGACGCTCGGGTGGTTGCGGTCGCGGCGCACCATCGCCGCGAGGTCGTGAGCCCACCAGTCCTCGAAGAAGCGGTGGTAGTCCTGCGGGTTCTTCGGCCGCTCCCACATGTCGAAGGCTTCGTCGATCACGAGCACCCCGAGGCGGTCGCACGCGTCGAGGAAGGCCGGCGAGGGCGGGTTGTGGGAGGTGCGGATGGCGTCGTACCCGGCCGCCTTCAGGATCTCGACGCGCCGCTCCTCCGCGCGGTCGATGGCGGCCGCGCCGAGGGGCCCGTTGTCGTGGTGCACGCAGGCGCCCTTCATCTCCAGCGGCACGCCGTTCACTCGGAGCCCCTTCTCCGCGTCGATCTCGATCCTGCGGATGCCGAACACCTGCTCGACGCGGTCGACGAGGCGCCCGCCCGCCGCCACCTCGACGAGGGCGCGATGGAGGGCGGGTGTCGCCGGGCTCCAGAGCCTCGGCTTCGCCACGTTCACGTTCACCGTCGCCGACGCCGCGCCGCGCGCCGGAAGGGCGACGGACGCCTCCCCCTGGCCGACCCCCTTGCCGTCCGGCCCTGCGAGCCGCACGCGCACGCGCGCGTCGGGCGCCGCCTCGCCGTCGTTGGCCAGCTCCACCGCCACGCTCACGGCCGCGGCGGCGGCCGAGACCTCGGACGTCGTGACGACGACACCCCACCGCGGCACCCGCAGCGGCCCGGTCGTGGTCAGCCAGACGTGCCGGTAGAGTCCCGAGCCCGAGTACCAGCGGCTGCTCTGGCCCTCGTTCTTGACACGCACGGCCAGGACGTTCTCGCCCTCCACGGCGTACGGCGTCAGGTCGAGGGCGAAGCTGCTGTAGCCGTACGGCTGGTGGCCGAGCAGCCGCCCGTTCAGCCAGACGTCGGCGCCCATGTAGATGCCGTCGAACCGCACCTCGACGCGGCCGTCGCCGAGGGACGGGAGCCGGAAGCGCTTGCGGTACCAGCCGGTGCCGCCGACCACCCAGCCGGTCGAGGCCTGGCCGGCCGAGAGCTCCCGGTCGAAGGGCCCGGAGCGCTTCGCCGGGTCGCCCGCCGGCAGGTTCTCGATGCTCCAGTCGTGGGGCAGGTCGACCGTGCGCCAGGACGAGTCGTCGAAGCCCGCGCGCTCGGGACGGTGCGCGTCGCCCCGGTGGAACCGCCAGCCGTCGTCGAAAGGCACGTCGCGCGCGCCGCCGGCGGGGTTGGCGGCCGGGGTGGCCCGGACATTCGACGACACGAGACAGACGACGGCCAGGGGCAGGAGAAGGGCCCGAGCAGTCATGGTCACCTCGCGGAGCGGGGCCCGCGGAGCGAGCCGCGCGGCGCATGCTACCCTCGCTCCCCCCGCAGGGGAACGGTGCGAACGCATCAGGGCGGACGACGGCTACCGCGTGAGCTTGCGGTACTTGATGCGGTGCGGCTGGTCGGCGTCGGTGCCCAGCCGGCGGTGGCGGTCGGCCTCGTAGTCCTGGTAGTTGCCCTCGAACCACGCCACCTGGCTGTCGCCCTCGAACGCGAGGATGTGGGTGGCGATCCGGTCGAGGAACCACCGGTCGTGGCTGATGACGACGGCGCAGCCGGCGAAGCCCAGCAGGGCTTCCTCGAGCGCGCGCAGGGTGTCCACGTCGAGGTCGTTCGTGGGCTCGTCGAGGAGGAGGAGGTTGCCGCCGCTCTTGAGGAGGGTGGCGAGATGGAGACGGTTCCGCTCTCCGCCCGAGAGATCCTTGACCTTCTTCTGCTGGTCGGGGCCGCGGAAGCCGAAGGACGCGGAGTAGGCCCGCGAGTTCATCTCGCGCTTGCCCACCATCACGAGGTCCTTGCCCCCGTCCGAGATCTCCTCCCAGACCGAGCGCTCGCCGATGAGGCTGTCGCGCGACTGGTCCACGTAGGAGAGCGCCACCGTCTCGCCGATCTTCAGCTCGCCGGCGTCCGGCTTCTCCTGGCCGAGGATCATGCGGAACAGCGTCGTCTTCCCCGCCCCGTTCGGGCCGATGACGCCCACGATGCCGCCGCGGGGCAGGATGAAGTTGACGTCGTCCATCAGCAGGTTGTCGCCGTAGCCCTTGCGCAGGCCCGTCGCGTTGATGACGAGGTCGCCCAGGCGCGGCCCCGGCGGGATCGAGATCTCGCGCTTGTCGTCGCGCTTCTCCGCGGCCTGCTCCTCCGCCAGCATCTCCTCGTACCGGGTGATGCGGGCCTTTCCCTTCGCCTGGCGCGCCCGGGGAGCGAGCCGGATCCACTCCAGCTCGCGCTCGAGCGATCGGCGTCGGGCCGA
>Ga0113563_10001334_pt1 | contig 13888 bp, 9 predicted proteins | sample Mud3Dept3metaG_FD_80117 | JGI IMG/M metagenome (GOLD analysis project Ga0113563, IMG submission 80117) | Freshwater wetland microbial communities from Ohio, USA, analyzing the effect of biotic and abiotic controls - Mud 3 Core 4 Depth 3... | ecosystem: Environmental > Aquatic > Freshwater >...
CCACCTACGCCTCGAGCAAGTGGGCGGCGGTCGGCTTCGCCGAGTCGATCATGCTCGAGCTGCAGTTGCTCGGCCACCGTCACGTGCACGTCACGACCATGTGTCCGAGCTACGTCTCGACGGGCCTGTTCGACGGGGCGAAGGCGCCCTTCTCGACGTCCCTGCTCACGCCCGACAAGGTCGCCGACCTCACGGCACGCGCGGTCCTCGCCAACAAGAAGTTCGTGCGCACGCCGTGGCTCGTGAAGACGACGCCGATGCTGAAGGGGCTGCTGCCGTTCTCGGCGTTCTACACGGTGGCGTCGATGCTGGGCGTGAACACGAGCATGCTCCAGTGGAAGGGGCGCGGCAAGCACTGACGTGATGGTGGCCCGGCGGGACCGGCAAGCCATCAGCCGAACGCCCGAACCGCACGCAGCATCGCCGACAGCTGATGGCCGAGAGCTGAGAGCCGCTGAGGATTGTCCCTCGTGGGCCTGACGCCGCTGCCCCTCGGAGCGCTGCTGCGCCGTGCGGACCGCGAACTGGCCGTGCGCGGCAGCGTGTTCGACCTGCCCGCGCGGCGGTTCTTCGCGGCCGATCCGGGCCGCGACCTCTCGGTACGCATCCACGGCCTGCCGGCGGCGACCCCGTTCGGCCCCGCAGCGGGTCCCCACTCCCAGCTCGCGCAGAACATCGTGCTGTCGTGGCTCGCCGGCGCGCGCGCGATCGAGCTGAAGACGGTGCAGGTGCGCGACGACCTGGTCATCCCGCGGCCCTGCATCGACATGCGGACGGTGGGCTACAACGTCGAGTGGTCGCAGGAGCTGACGCTCGAGCAGTCGCTCGAGGAGTACGTCAAGGCCGCGATGCTGGTGCGCCTGCTCTCGGCAAGCGGCCGGCTGCCGCCCGGCGTCGGCGCGGGCGACACGGTGTTCGATCTCAGCGTCGGGTACGATCTCGCCGGCCTCTGCAGTCCGCGTGTGCAGGCGTTCATCACCGGCCTGCGCGATGCCCGCCCGCTCATCGACCGGCTGCGGCGGGACATCCCCGCCGCCTTCACGCGCTGGCGCGATCTGGACTTCGACCCGCGAGTGTGCGCGTCGGCGACGCTCAGCACGTTTCACGGCTGCCCGCCCGGCGAGGTCCGGGCCATGGCGGAACACCTGATGCAAGTGCACGGGCTGGCCTGCACGGTGAAGCTGAACCCGACGGTGCTCGGGCCCGCCGATGTGCGCGCACTGCTCCGCGACGCGCTGGGCTACGACGACATCCGCGTGCCCGATGAGGTGTTCGCGCGCGACCTGCGGTGGGACCAGATGTGCACGATGGCCGAGGCCCTCGCCGGCGAGGCGACGAGGCTCGGCACCGGCGTCGGCCTCAAGCTGGTGAACACGCTCGTGGTGGAGAACCGGGCCGGGTTCCTGCCGCCCGCCGAGCGCGAGGCGTACCTCTCGGGCCCGCCGCTGCACGTGCTCGCGGTCGAGTTGGTGCGGCGCGTGCGCGAGGTCTTCGGCAGCCGCCTGCCCCTGTCGTTCTCGGCGGGGGTGGACGGCGTGAACTTCGCCGACACGGTGGCGCTGGGCCTGGCGCCGGTGACGGTGTGCACCGACCTCCTCAAGCCGGGTGGCTACGGCCGCGCCTCGGGCTACTTCCGTCGGCTGACCGAGCGGATGGACGCACTCGGTGCCGCGACGATCGACGAACTGGTGATCCTGGGGCACGACCGCGCGCGCGAGGCGTTGGCCGCCGCGGCCGACGGGCACGCCCTGGCGCCGGGCCAGCGTGAGGCCGCGGAGGGCGCACTTGCCTCGGGCACGCCGCTGCACCGGGCGGGGCTCACCGCCTCGACACTCTCCGCCTGGCGGTGCCGCGCCGAGGCGCTCAACGCCGCCGTCTACGCCGGCGCCGTCCGCGCCGACCCTCGCTACGGCCGCGCGCGCAACGCTCGGCCCCCGCGAAAGATCGGCCGCCACTTGTGGCTGCTCGACTGCCTCACGTGCGACAAGTGCATCCCGGTGTGCCCCAACGACGCGATCTTCACCGCGCGCCTCCCGCTGGCCCCGGTGCCGCAGGCGCTCGCCCGGCAGGCCGCCGACGGGGCCTGGACCGTTTCGCCACAGCCGCCCATCGTCCCGCGCGAACCGCACCAGATCCTGATCTTCGACGGCTTCTGCAACGACTGCGGCAACTGCGACGTGTTCTGCCCCGAGGACGGCGGCCCACACCACGCCAAGCCACGCCTGTTCGCCACCGAAGACGCCTGGCGCCGCGCCGCGCCGCAGCCCGGCCTGTTCTTCTCGCCGCCAGGTTGCGCGCCTCGCGTGCTCGGCCGGCTCGACGGTCGCGAGCGCGAGGTCAGGATGGAGGACGCGCAGGCGCACTACACTGGCGAGGGCTTCCGGGTCCGGTTCGCGGTCACGGACCCGGCCGGCACGCTCGCCGGCGCGGCCGACGAGGGTGTCGTGGTCGATCTCGGCTGGCCCCTGACGATGCTCGCCTTGCGCGACGCGGTCGTGGCGCCCGGCGCAGTGTCGTATCTCACCTGCCTGGAGGACTCGTGATGAGCACGGCTCGAACGGAGGGCGACGAGGCGCGTGCGGCGCGCGTCCGAGACTGCGCCGCGCGCGATACCGCCGCCATGGTGCGCTTCCTGCGCGACATGATCGCCATCCCCTCGGAGAGCACCGAGGAGCGCGCCGTGGTGGAGCGTGCCGCCGCCGAGATGCGGGCCCTCGGCTTCGACGAGGTGAAGGTGGACGGGCTCGGCAACGTCCTCGGCCGCGTGGGCGAGGGCCCCCTCGTGATCGCGATCGACGGTCACCTCGACACGGTGGGCGTCGGCGATCCGGGCACCTGGACCCGGGATCCGCATCGCGGGGAGGAGCGCGACGGCATCGTCTTCGGCCGCGGGGCCAGCGACCAGGAGGCGGGCGTCGCGGCGGCGGTCTACGGGGCCCGGATCGCGCGCGAGCTCGGCCTGCTCGAGGGCGTGCAGCTTTGGGTCACGGGCACCGTGATGGAGGAGGACTGCGACGGCCTCTGCTGGCAGTACCTCCTGCGCGAGCAGGTCCTCGCCCCCGACGTCGTCGTGATCACCGAACCCACCAACCTCGGGGTCTACCGCGGCCATCGCGGCCGGATGGAGATCGAGGTCCGCACGCAGGGCCGGTCGGCTCACGGATCGGCGCCGGAGCGCGGGGTCAACGCCGTGTACAAGATGGCCCCGGTCCTTGGCGCGATCGAACAGCTCGACGCGGATCTGGCCCGGCACGCCGACCCGTTTCTTGGACGCGGATCGGTGACGATTGCGGAGATCCGATCCACCTCGCCGTCGCTGTGCGCGGTGGCCGACAGCGCCACGATCCACCTCGACCGGCGCCTCACGGCGGGTGAAACGCTCGAGTCCGCGGTGGCGCAGATCGAGGGGCTGCCGGCTGTCCGGGCCGCCGGCGCCACCGTGCGCGTGCTCGACTACGCGCGTGCGGCCTACACCGGCCTCGTGTACCCGACGCGGAAGTACTACCCCACCTGGGTGCTGCCCGAAGATCACCCGGCGGTGGCGGCCGCCGCCCGCGCCGCGCAGCAGGTACTCGGCACGCCGCCCGTGATCGGCAAGTGGGGGTTCTCCACCAATGGCATCGCGACGGCGGGGCTGTTCGGCGTGCCCACGGTGGGCTTCGGCCCCGGCAACGAGATCCACGCGCACACCCCCGACGACCAGTGCCCGGTCGCGCACCTGACCGCCGCGGCGGCGGTGTACGCGCTCATTCCCGGCGAGTTTCGGCGAGAGGCGAAGTGATGGCCGACGTCAAGCTCCAAGAACGGATCGACCAGCTGGCCGGCGGGGCCGCGAGCCTCGCGGGGCGCGACGTCCTGCTCACGTGGCAGCACCAGGACGCGGCGCTCCGCTTCGTGCTGCTCGCCGCGCGCGTCCTCGAGCGGGCCGTGCGCGCCGGGCTCCCCACGCGCGCCTTCGACCGCGGGTTGGGCATCTCGATCTTCCGCGACAAGTCCACGCGCACGCGTTACGCCTTCCGCGCCGGGTGCAACCTGCTCGGCCTCGCCACCGAGGAACTCGACGAGTCCACCTCGCAGGTCGCCCACGGTGAAACCGTGCGCGAGACGGCCGCGATGGTCGGCTTCCTCACCGAGATCGTCGGTATCCGCGACGACATGTTCCTCGGGGAGGGGCACCGGTACATGACCGAGGTCGCCGCCTCGCTCGACGAGAGCGCGCGCGCGGGCATCCTGCTGCAGCGCCCCGCCGTCATCAACCTGCAGTGCGACCTCGACCACCCGACGCAGAGCCTCGCCGACCTGCGCCACCTTGCCGCCACCTTCAACGGCCGTGAGGGGCTCGCGGGCAAGCGCATCGCGATCACCTGGGCGCACTCGCCGAGCTACGGCAAGCCGATGTCGGTGCCGCAAGGGGCCGTGTCGCTGTTCAGCCGATTCGGGACGCACGTGGTCCTGGCGCACCCGCCGGGCTACGATCTGGCCGAGGAGCCGCTCGAGGCGGCGCGCCGTTTCGCGCGGGAGAGCGGGGGCAGCCTCACCGTAGCCGACTCGATGGACGCCGCCTTCGAGGGTGCCGACGTCGTCTACCCCAAGAGCTGGGCGCCCATCGCGGTGATGCGCGAGCGCACGGCGCTGCGCGCCGGCGGGAGGTCGGCGCAACTGGCCGACCTCGAGCGCGCCGCCCTCGCGCAGAACGCGCAGCACGAGCAGTGGGAGTGCACGGCGGCACGCATGCGGCGCACTCGCGGCGGCCGTGCCCTCTACATGCACTGCCTCCCGGCCGACATCACGGGCGTGAACTGCCGGGCGGGCGAGGTGAGCCGCGACGTCTTCGAGGCTGCGCGGCTCGACACCTACCGGGAGGCCGCCTACAAGCCGTTCGTCGTGGCCGCCCTCGTGCTCGCCACGCGCGTGCCCGACGCGGTCGACCGCCTGCGCCGGCTCGCCGATCACCTCGAGAGGCTTTCGTAGGGCGGGGCTTCGGCCCCGCCACCCGGGCTCATCGCATGTCGCGCCTGATCGTGCTCGCCATCGGCGGCAACTCCCTCATCCGTGACGAACAGCATCGCACCGTGCCCGACCAGTGGGTGCTCGCGCGCGAGACCTGTCACCACATCGCGCAGCTCGTCGAGCGCGGCCACCGCGTGGTGGTCACCCACGGCAACGGCCCGCAGGTGGGGTTCATCATCCGCCGCTCCGAGCTCGCACGCCACGAACTCCATCCCGTGCCACTCGACTCGTGCGACGCCGACACGCAGGGTGCCATCGGCTACATGATCCAGCAGTCGCTCGAGAACGAGTTCCTGCGGCGCGGGATACGCAAGTCGGCTGTCGCGCTCGTCACGCAGGTGCAGGTGGACGCCAACAGCCCCGCCTTCTCACGACCGACCAAGCCGATCGGCGCCCTCATGGACGAGGTGACGGCGCGTACGCGTGCCGCTCAGGAGGGCTGGGTGGTGCGGGAGGACGCGAGGCGCGGCTGGCGCCGCGTCGTCCCAAGCCCCGACCCCGTCGCCATCGTCGAGATCGATGCCATCCGGACCCTCGTCGACGCGGGCTTCGTCGTCACCGCCGTGGGGGGCGGTGGCATCCCCGTGATACGTGACGCCGAGGGCACGCTGCGGGGTGTCGAGGCCGTGATCGACAAAGACCTCTCGTCTGCCCTTCTCGCCACGGCGCTCGGCGCCGAGCAGTTCGTGATCTCGACCTCGGTGTGCCGCGTCTGCCTCGACTTCGGCACGCCGCAACAGCGCCCGATGGACCGCTTCTCGGTCGAGGAGGCCCGGCAACACCTGGCCGACGGGCAGTTCGGCGAAGGGAGCATGGCGCCCAAGATCCGCGCCGTGCTCCGCTACCTGGACCAGGGAGGACGCGAGGCGGTCATCACGTGCCCGGAGGAACTGGAGGCCGCCGTCGAGGGACGGGCCGGCACGCGCATTACTGCACAGCGCTGAAGCGCTGTGCCACACCCGGGGCAGCCCCGTGCTCAGCCGTGGTCCGGCCCTTCAGGGCTGGGCGACGACGGCGCAAAGCGCCGGCATCCGCCCAGCCACCATCTGCGGGGCGGGGCCCCGCTTCACGAACACCATCGTCACGAAGAGCAGCCCGTCGTCGCTGCGCCGCGAGCCCACGGCGATGCCGGTGAAGTCGCCGAGCAGGTTGTCGCGGTGGGGCGGGGACTCCAGGAACTGGGCGTGCACGTGCGCCACCGTGTCGCCGTAGCCGACGTTCTCCCCGAGGCGCAGCCAGCCGATCGGGGCCACGGCGCGCCGAACCTCGGGAGCGGAGTGGTAGAGCGCGCGCTGCGCCACCATCTCGGCACTGTGGGCGCGCACGAGTTCCGTGAAGCAGGGCTCGACGGCGAGAGGGGGCAGGTCGGCCGCCGCCCTGGCGAGGTTCACCAACTGGATGGCCTCGGACTCCTCCTCACTTCCCGGCGCGGCCGCCGCCGAGGGCCAGGGCACCAGCAGGCACAAGACGCACAGCGTGCCGCGGAGCACTCGCGTGGCGGTCGCCATGCCCGCCTCGAGGGCAAGGGCGGGACCACGCGCGGTGGTGCGTGACGCAGCGCGGCGTCACGGCTGCGACCGGGGCGCGTGCGGGCCCCCTCACGAAATCGTCTCTCGAATGACGAAATCGTGTGAGGTCCCAGGCGCTGTCGCTGCGGCACAGTGCTGAAGCGCCGTGCCACGAAAGCCGGCGGGCGCGGATGCCACGACGGGAGGCGGGACGCGCCGTGCCGCGACTGCTGTGGCCCGGCCCTGGATCGGCAGCTGGCCGGCAGGCGTCGGGTCAGCGCGCGCCGCTCGACCCGCCGCCCGCAGCGCCGCCCCCCGCCGACGAGATGGCTCGTCGTCATCACGTGCAACAGCGCGCCGTCGTCGGACGACACCGACCGCAGCCACGCCGGCAGCGGCGCGCCGCGATCCTTGAGGTACTTGGCGAGCACCGCGCCCGCGCCGAGTGCGGTGGCATAGCCCACCCATTCTGTGAGCTGCCCGGGTGTCGCCGTGCTGCCGGCGCCTGCCTTCGCGGCGGCCCGCAGCGACCTGTCGAACCCGCGCCAGCGCGCGGCCTCCAGCACGCCGCGGTCCGAGAGCGGCGTCACCGAGCGCCCGATTGCGAGGCCCACCAGGCTGGCAAGAACGATCGCGCCGGGAATCAGCATCGGTGCGGGTCCCGTTCGGGGCAGCAGCAGGCCCACCGGCGCGAACGCGATCGCACCCACGATGACGCCGGCGACGGCAACCCTCGTGAGCAGTCGCCGCAGTGCGAGCCGTTCGTCGTCCACGAGCCGCTCACGCCGCAGCTCCTCGCGCACGGCGCGTCCGAACTCGCCGAGGTGGCTCGTGAGCGCCTTGCCGGCGCGCGCCAGCGGGACGCGCGCATTCAGCGCCGCCTGACCCTCGAAAACGCCGTCGAGCACGACCCGCTCGTGCTCGTGGGCGGGCGCCTGCCGCGAACGCCGCACGACCTCGAAGGTTGGCGCCGACCACCGCGACCCGGCCGCAACCTCTTCAATCTCGACGTGCCCTTGTTGCGCGAGGTCCACGAGCGTGGCCAGCGCGAGGTGCGGGGCGCCCCAGGACCCGTTGTTGCGCAGCGCGCCGGCAAGGGCGGGCGGCCGCGATCCGGGCGGGGCGGTCACCGCGTGCGCGACGGCCACGCGGGGCGGGCCGGGGGCACGCATCCGCAGCAGCACGAACAGCCCGATGATGCCCGCCGCAAGCGCGGCGGACGCGAGCACGTAAGCCACCGCGGCCGCACGCTGCTCCTGCCCTCGCGCGAGCCACGCGGGCGTGCCCGCCGTGATGCTCCCCGAGGGGAACCGCAACTGAACGGCAAAGTGCCCGTCCTTGCGGATGTCGCGCGCCTCCACACGGCCCGGCACGGCGTCCGGAACGACGACGGGCCGCGCATGACGCACGCCGCCGAGAGCCAGCGGGCCGAGCGGCCGCACGTCCTCGGGCCACGTGACGGTGACGACGCACGAGGCGATCCGGTAGTCGTGCTCGCGGGGCAGTACCGTCCAGCGGAGGTGGTCGGCGTCCGCGCGGGGTACCGACACGCCGAGCACACGGTAACGCACCTGCGTCTCGACCGCCGTATCGGACAGCTCGGGCAAGCGCCACCGGATCCGCACGCGGCGCCCGGCCGCCACGCCCGCGCCATCGCCCGACACCTCGACCTGGTCCGGTCCGTCGCCGCGCGACAGGGCGCGGCCGTCAATCGACGCCGTCACCTCCACGATGCCGTCGGTACCGGCTGTCGGGATCTCGCGGAACACGCGCCCGAAGGGCCCGCCGTCGAACCGGAACTCGACGGTCTCGGTGACCAGCACCGACCCGTCGCGTTCCACGGCGACGTGCACGTCGAACCGCTCGGCGCGGTACGACTTGGCTTCGACGGCCGGCGCGGCGGCACCGAGCTCAACGCACAGCAGCAGTCCGATCGTCTGGGCGAGACAACCCGGTTTCATCGGAGCCCCTTGCAACCGAAAGAACGCCGCCACCCGTGGCGCAGTGGTTCAGCGCTGTGCTGCGGGGACCGCCACACCATCGGGGTCTCGAAGGGCCGGGTCACGAGGATTAGTAACCACACTGAGTGTCCTTCACCCTACCGCTGTCGTCCGCTGAAGACCACCGCCACACGCTCGCCCGGCATCACGGCCCCGGTCGGGGCGGCCTGTTGCAGGGTGAACAGCCCGGCGAGGCCGGCGGACCCGCTCACGCACACCGGCTGCCCCGTCCCCTCCTGCGCGAGGGCATTGGTGCGCGCGAGCTGCTCGTCGTCGACCACGACCGGCCACCCTCCGCTGAGCAACATGCCCTCGACCACGGCGGCCCAGTCGTACGTCTCATCGTCGAGGATGGCGTGCGCGAGGCTTCGCGGCTCGGTTTCCCACGGCCACATGAAGCTGGCGCGATGTGTCACGGCATCGCGCATCGCGTCGTGGATGTCGGCCGGCGTGGCGAACTGCCGGATGGCCCGCGCCGCCTCGGACCGCTCATGGGCAGCGAGCGCCGGCATGGTCCAGCCGCCATCGGGGTCCGCACGCGCGAGCAGGCGGGCGGCCACGCGATCGTAGGCACGCACGAGCGGCCAGGCCCCGTCGGTCTGCACGGCGTGGATGCGCGGCAGCCGTGCGATGGTGCCGGCGGCCACCGCCTCCTCGAACCCGCGCACGCACGCACTCGCGAACGCGCCGCCGCCCACCTGCACGAAGAGGCGATCGAGCGGATCGCCCCCGAGCGCATCGAGCATCTCGTACGCAATCGTCTGGCCGCCCTCGATCGCCAGCCCGTTGTCGGGTCCCTGGCAGCAGAACGGGACAGCCCCTCCCGACAGCGCCTCGCGGAAGCGCAGGTAGCACGGATCGCCCCGCTCCCCGACTCTGCGGGGGCACGTGACGATGCGGGCACCGCGCGCGGCCAGTTGTTCCAGCACCGGCAGTTCTGCGGAGGGCGGTACATACGCCTCCAACTGCCGGCCGGCCGCCCGCGCGAGGATGCTCGCGGCCAGCGCTGCGTTGCCGCAGCTCGCGATGGCGAGCGGCGCGGCGGGCTCTGCCACGATGTGCGCGATGCCGGGGGCCTCCTCGGGCAGCAGGCCGCGCTCAAGGAGGGTCTCGACCACGCGCAGGTAGACCAACACACCCGACAGGTGGCGGATCTTGTGCGACCCGCCGACGTTGGAGGTTTCGTCCTTCAGCCAGAGCGTGCCGGGCGGCAGGTCCAGCGCCTCGCCCAGGCGGTCGGCGGAACCGAACGGGGTCGCCCTGCACCCGTGCCCTTCGTACGACGCGACGCGGCAATCGAGATCCGACACGAGGTCGACGAAGTCGGTGTCGGCGAGGCCGTGGGCGCGGGCCACGTGATACGAGTAGAGGCGGCGGCGGTACTGCACGAGCGGATTGGCCGCGCCTGGCGTGGCGGCCGACGGTCCGGCATCCGCGGCAGGGGCCTCGCGCCACGCGGCCACGTGCAGGCTGCGCCGCATCACGTGATCGATGTCGTCACCGGGCTCGGCCCGCGCGCACCGGAAGGGGTACGGCTCGCGCTCGAGCGGCTGCGCGTCGTGCAGGCATCCCGCGCACGACAAGCGGGTCTTCAGTGGTGTGCCCATGCCGGGCGGCCTCCCAGGGCCGCCGCGCGCGCGTTGAACTCGTCGATCAACGCATCCCAGGCCGGCAGCAGCTCGCGCAGATCGCGCCAGTAGCGCGGCGCCCGCCGCGCGACGAACGTGCCCACGGGCACGCCCTGCTGCTCCACCCAGGTGAAGTAGCCGAGGTTGAAGAGGCGTTCCCGATCTGGCCGGCGCAGTTCCTCGACGTGGTCGGTGGCCAACCCGGCAAGGTGTTCGCCGACCGCCTCGGCCGCCGAGATCTCGTCGAACCCGTGCGCGTACCGCCGCGCGAGCACCTTGTCCACCTCACTGGCGTAGAGCGGGGCGCCGTCGGTGGCCACGGTCAGCACGGCCTCGTCGGGGCCGAGATCGTAGTACTTCGCCAGCTTGATGGACGCGAGCACGTTGCAGATGGCCGAGAGGCCGAAGGACGGCAGCGTCGCGATGACCTCCGCCGGTACGCCGCGCCGGTGCTGGAGGTAGCGACGGCCGGCGCCGGTATTGAACACGACGTTCAGGGCGTCGGTGGCCCGGTCCGACACGCCGATCACGAGGTCGGTGTTCATCACGTTGTGGATCAGCGGCACGTGTTTGTCGCCGATCCCCTGGATGTTGTGCTCGCCGAAGCCGCTTCGGAGCAGCGTCGGGCACTCGAGCGCTTCGACGGCCGCGATGCGCGCGCCGAGGCGCTCCTTGAGGTGGTCGCCGGCCGCCAGCGTCCCGGCCGAGCCCGTGGCCGAGACGAACGCCGCCACGGTGAGCGCGGGCTGCGCGCGCCGGCGCCAGTCGACGATCCGCTCGAGCGCACGGCCCGTGGCCGCGAAGTGCGACAGGTAGTTGCCGAATTCGCTGAACTGGTTGAAGACGATGTTGGCGGGATCCCGTGAGAGCCGGGCGCACTCGTCGTAGATCTCCTTGACGTTGCTCTCGGTGCCCGGCGTGCGGATGACGTCGGCGGGATCGGCCACCCAGCGCGCGAGCCAGGCGAAGCGCTCGGCGCTCATCCCCTCCGGCAGCACGGCCACGCCGCGGCACGCCATGATGCGCGAGATCGCCACACCGCCTCGGCAGTAGTTCCCGGTGGACGGCCAGATGGCGCGTTCGCACTCGGGGTCGAACTGCCCCGTGACGAGGCGCGGCGCGAGGCAGCCATAGGCGGCGAGCACCTTGTGCGCGTGGATCATCGGGAAGCGATCGCCGAGCGCAACGATCACCGGCGCTCGGACGCCGGTGAGCGCGGTGGGCAGCACGACGTGGGCGGCAATCTCCACGGCGCCGCGGCGATCGTCGGCGTTGTGCCAGTGGACCCGCCACAGGTTGAGCGGATCCGGCGCGTCGGGATCGACGCCGGCCATCGCCGCGCGCACGGAGGCGGGGATGCGTTCCGGCTCGGTGAGCTGCGCGAAGGTCGGCAGCACGATCCCCCGCTCCGCGCAGCGGCGCACGGAGGCGTCGCGGACCCGGCGGTCGATGACGGTGCGTTCGAGGCCCAACTGCGTCATGTGGCTCTCGGTGAAACGGGCGGCCACCGGGGCCCGCCCCTACGAATGGCTCAACCGCGCGGCGAGACGGTCTCCCTCGTGCGTGGCCTCGGCCCGGAGATCCTCGATGCGCGCCGTCAGCAGGGCGCCGCGCTCAACGACCGCGCGGCCGCCGATGACGAGGCGCGCCCGGGAGGCCTGCTGCGTGGCCAGGGCCCACGGCCGGACCTCCGCGCCGGGCTCTGGCGGGGCTGCCGCCACGTCAATCCCGGGGAAGAACTGCGCGGCGAGCGCGGCACCGGCCGGCAGGCGCGCCTGCGCCGCTGACCACGCCTCGCCGTGAGCCCGTGCCTGGTCGGCGAGCGCGCCGAGCTCCCGCACCATGTCGGCTGCGTACCCATCGGTTCCGAGCGCGACCCGGGTGCCGTGCGCGAGCGCGGCCGGGTACCCGACGCCGTTGCCGTCATTCGACCGCGGGTTCTGCACCAACCACGCGCCGTGATCCCCCGCCAGGCGCACCTGCGCCGCCGTGAGGTGCACGCCGTGCGCGAGGATCGCGCCGGGTGGCAGCGCCTCGAGCGCGATCAGCCGTTCGAGCGGCCCCTCGTACCCGCGCCCGTGCGCGTCCTCCACGTCCACGACGTCCTCGGCGAGGTGGAGGTGCAGCGGCACGTCGAGGTCGCGGCAGAGGCGACCAGCGGTGCGCACGGTGTCGTCCGAGACCGTGAAGGAGGCATGGAGACCCACGAGGCCCCGCACGAGCGGGCGGCGGTTGTCGCGGACGAAGCGCGCGCACTCCGCCAGACCACGTGCGGCTTCGGCAGGCCCGCCGTTGCGTTCGGTGGCGCCATAGCAGAGGACGGCGGGCATGCCGAGTTCCTGACAGGCATCGGCGAGCACGTCGAGGGATCCCTCGATGCAGGACGGCGATTCGTGGTGGTCGATGAGCAGCGTCGTCCCGGCGAGCAGCGCCTCGGCGACGTAGAGCCGTGCGCCAGCACGCAGCATCGGTTCGTCGAGGGCGCGGTCGAGACGCCACCAGATCGCCTCGAGGATGGCGGGCAGGCCCCGGGGCCTTGCGGTGCCCGGCGGGAAGGCGTGCACCGCCAGTGCGCCGTAGAGGTGCGTGTGTGCGTTGACGAGGCCGCTCACGATGACGATCCGCTGGCGGGGACGGGGTCGGCTGACGGCACGGGCCGCGACCCGGGCGACACCGCGGCCGGCGCCGCGGCAACTGCGCGGTGGCGGCGGCCGACGCTCATGGCCCGCGCGGCGGGCGAGTCGCTCATCGGCAGCGAGTAACGGCGCACCCCGTCGTACGCCTCGAGTGCGCCGGCCACGGCCGGGGCGGTGGGGACGAGCCCGATCTCCCCGACGCCCTTCGCGCCGAACGGGCCCTCAGGCTCGGGATCCTCGACGAGGATGACCTCGACCTCCGGCATGTCGCGGGCGCGGAGCACGCCGAGATCGCGAAGCTTGAAGCTCACCGGCATCCCGTCGCGGCACTCGAGCGCCTCGGTCAGCGCATAGCCGAGGCCCATGTGCACCGAGCCCCGGATCTGGCCCGTACACAGGGCGGGGTTCACGGCGCGGCCGACGTCGTGCGCGGCAACGACGCGCTCCACGCGCCCTCGATCGTCGAGGATGCACACCTGCGTGGCGAAGCCGAACGTCGTGTGGGTCTTCACCTTCGGTACGTCGGCCCCCAGGGCGGTCGTGTCGTTCACCGCGATCTCACCGGCGTAGACGCGCCCCGCGAGCGCGGCGAGCGGGTGTCCGGCGTCGAGATCCGCGCGCAGCGCCTGCGCGGCGGCGATGACCGCGCGGCCGCCGAACAACGTGGCCCGCGAGCCGGTGGTCTGTCCGCAGTCGAGCGCAAAGCGCGTGTCCACGCGTGGGCGGAAGGTGGCGGCGGGCAGGCCGGTGATCTCCACGGCGAACTGCACCAGCACCGTGAGGAGCCCCTGCCCCATCTCCGTGTAGCCCGTGTACAGCGACACCGTACCGTCGGCCTCGACCACGAGACGGCACTTGCCCCACTCGGTGACGCCGTTGCCGATGCCGCTGTTCTTGATCCCGCAGGCGACCCCCACGGCGCGGCCCGCGGCGCGCGCCGCGTCGTAGGCCTCGCGGACCGCGAGCAGCGTCTTCTTGATTCCTACGGACTTCTCGAGGATCTGCCCCGTGCTGAACGTGTCCCCCACGTCGAGGGCATTCCGCCAGCGGATCTCCCACCCGGAAAGACCCGTCTTCTGGGCCAACAGATCGAGGCACCCCTCCAG
>Ga0113563_10001335_pt1 | contig 13888 bp, 10 predicted proteins | sample Mud3Dept3metaG_FD_80117 | JGI IMG/M metagenome (GOLD analysis project Ga0113563, IMG submission 80117) | Freshwater wetland microbial communities from Ohio, USA, analyzing the effect of biotic and abiotic controls - Mud 3 Core 4 Depth 3... | ecosystem: Environmental > Aquatic > Freshwater >...
GGGGGCAGAAATTTGCGAGCGAGATACCCAAAAGGGTATTGACTCCGGAGGCGATCGTTTTGTGATGATGATTTATGCCGAAAATCAAACCCATGCTGCGCAGCGGATAAAACAGATACGCCGCGAAAGGGCGCTAAGATAGATTAGTTGTCCATGCATTCAGCTAAAGGTCCCTTCGCATTTCCACTTCCCTTGAATTCGATGTAATGCTTTCCGTTCAGCCGGATGGCGTCCTTCACAATCATCACCGTGCCAATATTCGTTTCAAGCCGAGGCTGGTTCATGGGCCAATATTTGTCTGTTTCCCCGTTGCCATGCCATTCGCTCGCCCCATCGGAAGAGCGTGTGTAAATTACGTTAACTGGAATTTCCAAGAATCCAGCTTTCATGATACCTTTCCATTTTCCCATCTGCCGCCCTCCTCAAGCGTTTGATCCGCATTATAACCGAACGCTGGCCAAGTTTAAAGGGCAATCCGCCAAACTAAACCATTTTCTGCAGCGTGGCCTTTTTAAGGGAGGCCTTTAATTCGCATTCAATCTGTCAACTCAAAATATTCCAAAGGTCCTCTTTTGCAGCTAATCCGCTATCCTTGGCGAATTCCCATACAAAGGCCGAAGTGGGTTGCCCCGACCTTTTAAGAAAATATCTGGGAAGTCTGTCCCGGAAAGTCTTGACTTTTCCTGAAATTGCAGCTAATAAGGAAGAAGTGAAATCCACTTCGGATGGAGCCGAAGCACTCATTTCAAATAATTCTGAAAGCATGAAACAAAAGGAGGGCGTTATTGTGCCAGAAGGAAAAGTGAAGTGGTTCAACGAGAGGAAAGGCTTTGGATTCATCGAGCAGGATGGCGGAAAGGATCTTTTCGTCCATCATACCGCCATAACCGGTGAAGGTTTCAGGACTCTATCGGAAGGTCAGAGAGTGCGTTTCGAGATCGAAGAGACACCAAAAGGTCCGAAAGCCACGAATGTCCAGATCATTTAGGTGATCTGGGATCAAGCCTAATGAAAAGGATATCTCCGCTTTTGGGGATGTCCTTTCCTGTCTTCTAAAAATTTCCCTACAATACAGTCTTGCCCAGGGTTCCTTCGGTTGGCGCTGCTTTTGAGTAAAGAATGGTTACTTTTCGATTCTCGATAAATTATTGCTTCAACCTAATTTTCCTTTATAACGCAAATCCAATTGGGGTGATCATCAGCCTTTCCTTCATTGTTTTTCCAGTGAAGGGGTTGAAGATTATGGAGGTCATCTTTTCCTCCCTTGGAAATCGGCAATATATGATCTATTTCCCAACCGAATTGGCTATCCTTGCCAAAGGAAGATTTAACCATCAAAGCACCGCAAGCATCTTTCCTGAATTTATCCGGATTAGATCCAACTACGGGTTGAGCTTTTGTCCAAACGGCTTCAATAACGGAGGTTTTAAATGGTTGGCCAAGTTTATTCGTATTCCGTTCCCGTTGCATGTTCAACTCCCCCTTTTTATCGCGCTAAGATTTCTTCCTTCTGGCTATTATGGCTCTTTTTTCTATCTTGGCTTTGGTTCTGCTTCTATCCTAATTATTATAGACCAATTCACCACGCTTGTCAGGGCATTTTTGTTTTGTAAATTTTTTTTATGAAAATTAGCGTACCTTTCTGGAATTATCCCTTAAAGATTTTGAATTTTTAATGGATTTCGGCTATTATTAGAATCATCTGAAACATAAAAAGTAAATAAACAAGAATAATTGGAGACAAAAAGGGTTAATAAAAGGTCGATGAATGCGGGTAATATTTCCTTTGGGGGTATTCATGATTTAAAATGATGATCTTTATCATGATGGAAAGAAGTTATCCTTATTTTCCTCAGCGCTGCTCTCGATGAAGACAACAAATCTAGATGTAACCAACATGAAATTTCAGCCTAGGGTGTCTGGAAAGAATGGAAGGGTGGGGTTTTGTGACCGAAAGCCGGATTCAAAACGGACTGTATTATTTTTCTCAAAAAATTCTTTTGAGTTTAGCTTATTTTCTTCTTCACTTATTGGGAGATCTAAAAATCGATGGCAGGGAAAACGCCAAAAATATAATAGAGGGGCCGCTTATAATTATCGCCAACCATAAGAGTTTTCTGGATCCTTTAATAATCGGGCTTTGTTTTCCGTTTTTCTCGAAAATATATCCTTTACGGTTCATCGCCAAAGACTCCTTTTTCAAGAATCCTATTGGCTGGATTTTTTACAGATCTATGGGGGCTTTTCCTGCCTGCAAAGGTCAAGGCCTGTCGGCCTCCCTAAAGATACCTTCACAAATCTTGAGAGAAGGGGGGTCGGTCATGTTTTTCCCCGAAGGAATACGTATTCGAGAAGATCGTTTAGGCCATCCAAAGATGGGAGCGGCGGAATTGGCCTCCCATTTTCCAGAGGTTCCGATTATCCCCATGGCAATTTTCAATACTCATAAGGTTGGCCATTTGGGGTTGCTTTATAAGAGGTCACGGCTACGGGTCAAGATCGGCGAGCCGTTCGTTTATAACAACAAGGCTTTTCGTCTTCCAGCGGAAACCGGCATCAAAGTTTTGATGGGGGAGATTGAAAAAAATTACAAGGAAGCATAGACACATCGTCTTCGGCATCCTGAAAATGATGCGACGGCACTTCTTCTATGACCGGAGTCTTCCTTCCGATTTGAATCGTTATGCGAAGGAAGTATCTCAGGGAGCACGTCCCTTACAGGGCAAGGTTCTATACAAACGGGGCTCGGGGTGAAGGCAAAATGCCCCAAAGTTTTATTGGCTGGCTCAACTCAGACCCAGCCCAATGCGACGGCTTTTTATTCCGACGGCACAACCGCAGATGTAACCTCCCAGGTCAGCTGGAGTTCAGTGACATTACATTGACGGCGTCCGTTAGTCAAAACGGTTTGATCACCATTTATGGAACAGGATTAGTTCTTATTAAAGCAAAAATGGACACCTTTGAAGCTGCACCCAGCGCGACTTACCAGCCGGGGTATTTTCTAATATATGATTTCCCGATATTTTTGGGGGTGGGGATAGTGGCTAATCGGTCTCTCAGAGTTTCGTGTTAACCGCAAAAAGATTAAAAAAGAATCAATAATAGACTTGTTTAAAAGAGGCAGAGGGAGTATTGGCTCTGCCTTTTTCTTTCAGAGACCCTTCTTAGTGCATAAGTCTGCTATTCATTATTTCCAGTACATAAAAAGCGGTTACGATATGGTTTCCACCTGTTGAATCGGGATGCAGGGTTTCTTCCCGTAGTCATGAATCATCCAAGAATAGCCAACTGGAAGAGCAGAGGGGGAACTCGTCAAACCAGAAATTCTCTGCCCTGCTCGCCTGGTCAAATCTCATCTTTTTTCCTAATAAGATTGGCCGACTGGTTCGTCGGCGCCGAATATAGGACCGGCAAATCTTAAGTAAGCTGCATGAGCAGCATGACGTTTAAGAAAAGGACTACGGAAGCCACGGTCCAAAGAAGGATTTGATTTCCCCATGTGTTGGCGTATTTCCCCATTACCCTGGGAGATGAAGTCAGAACGATCAGGGGAATCATGGTGAGGGGAAGTTGCATGCTCAGGATGATCTGGCTCCACAGGAGACCCTGGAAGGGGTCCTGAAGGAAGAGAATGATTCCCAGGGCGCCGAATAGAGTTATATAGATTCCCATCCGCGAATGGCGGTCCGAACTGTTGAAGGGCTTCTGGAAAATCCCGGCAAAGATGCTTCCCCCGGCCATCCCTGCGGTAATGGAAGAGGAAAAGCCGGAAAAAAGCAGAGCCAGGGCGAAGATGACTGCCGCCGCATTTCCCAGAAGGGGTTTCAGCGTCGCCTGGGCCTGGGGGAGCTCCGTGACCACGACTCCATGGGTATGGAACACTGACGCCGCAACCAGAATCATGGCGCTGTTGATGGCCCACCCCACCAGCATGGCCAAAAGGGTGTCCACAAACTCAAATTTCAACTGCTTCTGAATGATCTCTTCCCCCTGAGTATTCCACTGACGGCTCTGGATGACTTCGGAATGTAAGAAGATGTTGTGGGGCATCACCACGGCGCCCAGGACGCTCATCACGATGGAGATAGAACCGGCGGGGAGGCAAGGAACCACCCAGGCCCGGGCGGCCTCTGACCAGGGGACTTTTACCATGCTAAGTTCTAGCAGAAAGGCCAATCCGATGAGGGACACGAAACCCAGGATCCACTTTTCCAGCCGGGGATAGCTGTTTGAGAGGAGCATATAGAGGACCAAGCCGCAGGAAAGAAGAGCTCCCACACTCAGGGGCAGGCCGAAGAGCATACTTAACCCGATGGCCGTTCCGAGAACCTCCGCCAGGGCCGTGGAGACGGAAGCTCCTACGGCACTGCCCAGGATCAACCCACTTACCCCGCGTCCGAAATATTTGGCGCAGGCCTCCGAGAGACAGAGGCCGGTTACAATCCCCAAATGGGCGGCATTATGCTGCAGAAGGATAAGCATGAGGGTGGAGAGGGTCACCATCCAGAGAAGGCTATACCCGTAATTGGACCCGGCGGCCACATTGGCAGCCCAGTTTCCCGGATCGATGAAGCCCACAGTGACCAGGAACCCCGGCCCGAGAAATTTGAACAGTTCCATTTTCCTCCACCTGGCTGCATTCTTCCCGAACCATTTCATATCGCTTTTCCCTTCGTTCTTTCTTGCCGACTCCGGGGGGCTGCCGCTCTTTTTTCTCTACCCATTCGATTGGTTGCGCTTTTCTCCCGGATTCGTCCCCTGGCCAGGGAGGCAAATAAACCTCCCATGCAGAGCGCGGCGAAAATCAGGAAGGCGGTATGTACGCTTTTGAGAAAACCGGGATAGAAGGCCGGGGTAATTTGCACCCGGCCGAGGTAAAGGGAAAAGAGCAGAGTTGCCAGGCCCATGCTTAACATCTGGCCTACGAGCCTCATGGTGGCCACGATGCTCGAAGAGACTCCGTAGAATTTTTTCTCCACCAAGCTCATCACCGCGTTGGTGTTGGGAGAAGAAAAAAGCCCGAAACCGAAGCCCAGGAAGATCAGGCAGGCAATCAGATAACCCACGGTACTCTTTTCTCCCAAAAATACCAGAAGGAAAAGCCCCAGCGCCGAACATCCCATTCCCAAGGAAGCCACGATGCGGGGTTCGATCTTGTCGGAAATCCGACCGGCAAAAGGTGAAAAGAGTGCCTGCATGGCGGGCTGGAAGATGAGAATGGAACCGGCGTGAGAAGGGCTGTATCCCTTGATGTATTGCCGATAAAGGCTTAGAAGAAAACCGACCCCGAAAGTGGCGCTGTAATGAATCAGAGAGGCCAGGTTGGAGAGGCCGAAGACCCGGTTATTCCGGAAAAGATGGATGCTTAAAAGGGGGCTTTCATTCTTTAATTCCCACCAGACGAAAGCCCCCAATCCCAGGATTCCCAGGGCAATGAACCCTGCGCCTTGAATATGGGGTAAACGGGAAAACCCGTACATGACCGCCACCAGCGAAATCCCATAGAGGAAAGAACCTAAAAGGTCGAATTTCTCTCCTTTTGCTCCCGCCCATTCTCCCTTCAAACGCCAGCGGATGAGACCCAGGACTAAGAGTCCCAGGGGAACCATCAGAAGAAAAATGCTTCTCCATCCCCCGTGCTCGGTAAGAAATCCCCCGACGAAAGGCCCCAGGGAGAGGCCCAGATAAACCGAGGTCACGTTGATTCCCAGGACTCTTCCCCTCTGGTTTACGGGAAAGACGGAGGTGAGAATGGCGATTCCCGTGCCGAAGATCATGGCCCCGCCGATCCCCTGAAATATTCGGAAGGCCAGGACCATCCAGGATGAACTGGAAACGCTCAGGAGAAGGGAACAAAGGGTGAAAACACAAATTCCCAAAGTGAAGATTTTCTTCCTTCCGTGGATGTCCGCAATCCTCCCCAGGGGGACCAGGAACATGGCCGCCGAAAGAAGGTATCCGGTGGAAACCCAGCTCAGCAGAATCGCGTCCATCGCGAGTTCCCTCCCCATGGAAGGGAGAGCGATGTTCACCGAAGAACCCATAAAAGGGGTCAGGAAGGAACCGGAGGCGGTGATGAAAAGGGTCGTCTTTTTGTTTATGGATTCCGCCATGGGTTCATTGTAGCGGATTTTGATCGGGGAGATTTTTTATTTTTTGAATGAGAAAAGACGGGATTAAAAAAAGCCTACAGGGGCGATTCATGAATCGCCCCTGTAGGCAGGATGAACCGACACCTGAGCTTCCTGCTACTGCATCGGCGAGAAAGCGGCTGGCATCATGATTTTGTTCTCCTGGGTCAGCAGGCGCCCGGCGCCTCCCCCCGGCGGCCACACACCGGTCTGGCGGGCTTTGGCGCGGATCGTTTCTCTCTGCTCCAGGCTGTTGTAGGGCCAGATATGGATATAGCGGTTCACTTCGCCCAGATCGACGTGCCCGACGACGGCAAGCGCAGAAAGCTTCATGCGTTCGGGCAGCTTGGCCTCCCACCCCTTCATGGTGTCGGAAAGCGTACCAATCTTGATGGTGTAGGTGCGCATCTCGTAGAAGGGTCCCATCTTGCCCGGCTTGAGCTGGGGCGAAAATGAGAAAGGGATCAGGATGTCGGAGTGCATGGAAAGGACGAACTCGGAAATCTTGGGCGGCCAGTTCGGGTCTTTCGCGGACTCGGCCCGGACACGGGCCCGCTCGGCCAGGTCCTGATAGGGCCAGACATGAACGATCTCGTTCAGCGGGCCGATCTCGGTGTGCCAGAAGGCCACGAGGGGAGAGTATTTTTTCCGGTGCTCATATGCCTCACCGAAGCGCTTCTCAACCTCGGCCAAACTTCCCGGCGCGAGGCGGTAGGTACGGATCTCGTAGATCATGGTCGTAGTCCTTTCGTCCGATGAATTTTGAATGGGACTCCCTTGTTAATTCTGCTGATGGAGTTTACAAGGAAGGGGCGTGGGTGTCAAGAGATTCCGGCTTTTCCAGCTTGTAGGGGCACGAGGCTTCGTGCCCCAACGGCCTCCATGAAGGATTTTAGGCTCATCCAAACATGATTGGATGAATGGGACTCCTCGAGGAATCGAAAAACCACTTCTATAACCGGAGGAAGCGGGGAAGATCTTTATCCGGGAAATCGAGGCTCGATTGGAAATTTCTTCACCCACCCCAAGGCCTCTTCAAGCCGGTGCCCCAAGGTTAGCAACCGCTCTTCAGAATCAGGCGGGCCCACAAACTGAACCCCCGTGGGCAACCCTTCCTTCGACATTCCATTGGGCACGCTGAGGGCCGGCCAGCCGAGCAGGCTGGCGGGCCGAGTGAAACGGCTAAGCATGGCCCGAATGGGAAAAGACTGACCCTGGATTTCCAATTTGTCAGCTCCGTGCGGGGGAGCTACGGCTGGGCCGCTCGGCATGATCAGGGCATCAAATCCGCGGGTCGCCTTTTCCCATTCATTCTGAAGCCCCAGTTGCCGCCGCCGGGCGGAGAGATATTCTAAGGCTTTCATCTCCCGGCCTGGAAAAACCCGGTCGCGAAAGGCGGCATGATAGAGATGATCCCGATGCCGGTAGCGTTCATGGTAGGCGGAGCCCTCAGCCTGGGTGATCACCATGGTCAAATCAGGCATTTCCCCTAACCCGGGAGGGTCGAAATCCATAAGTTGGCATCCCAAATCCTCCAAGGCTCTGAGGGTACTCTCGTAAGCCGCGGAAACAGAAGATTGAAGCGGGCGGAGAAAACCGCGGGCCGGGAATCCCAGGCGCCAGCCGCGAATCGATCGGTCCAGGTTTTCCAAAAATTTGGCGGTCCCGAGGTATGTGAGCTCCATCCCCCCGATTGGCCTTCCGGCGCATACGGCCCATGCCGCCCCGACATCTTTCACCCGGCAGGCCAGGGGGCCCACCGTGTCCAAAGTCCAGCTCAGCGGAATGATTCCTTCCAGATCGATCCTCCCGGTCGTCGGCTTCAGGCCGGACACCCCGCAAAGGTAGGCTGGAATCCGGACCGATCCGCCCGTATCCGTGCCGATGGCGATGACCCCCAGACCGGCCGCAGCGGCGGCTCCAGCCCCACTGCTGGAACTCCCCGGATGGTAGCCCACCAGCCGGGGGTTCTGCACCAGCCCGAAAGGCCCGGCAGGGTCTGGGTCACCGGTAGCGAACTCGTGCAGGTTCGTCTTGCCGATGAGGATTGCCCCCGCGGCCCGCAAACGCCGAACGACCACGGCATCCTCCTGATCCAAATCCTCTTCCAGCAGGACCCTGGATGCAGCGGTTGTGCGCGTGCCCCGCACCCGGATGATATCTTTCACCGAGACCGGAACTCCCTGCAGGGGGCCTAGGTCGACACCGGCCCGGAAAAGAGATTCGGCCGCACGAGCCGCTTCCATGGCCGAATCCCTTACGATAACCAGGAAAGCATTCAAAACCGGGTTCAGGCGGTCACAGCGCCGCAGATGGTCCTCGACCACCTCCACCGGCGAGATTTGTTTTTCCCGATACAGCCGGGCCAGCTCAAAAATCCCCAGGGTACACAGGTCATCGGCCATGAGACTCACCCCCATCATTTCGGTCGAAGGTTACATTCGGGGAAATCGGACAGATCATTGTTTATTATGAATCCCCCTCTTGCCAGATGGATTATAAATTTCTTGCTTGTATCAAGGGGCGCAGATGTGAGTGGTAGACGCTAAGGAATATTTTTGGCTTGATAGATTCATGAACATCTGCGTTCATCTGCGTTCGAATCATTTTGTTTTAGTGCAGATTTCCTGCCACCTTTTCCACCCTGCGAAGCAGCTCTCCCGATTCAATCAGCGAGTGGACCTTCTTAATGTCCTCGCTGAACCCACGATCCCCTTCGATGGGCGGGACCTTTTCGCGGACCACCCTGTAGGCTTCGTGGATTCCCCTCCCCGGATGCAGGGGAAGCAGGAACTCCAGCCCCTGGGTTGCGCAGAGGAGTTCCATAGCCAGGATCTGCTCCACATTCCTGACGATATCTCTCGCTTTTCTTGCGGCAATGGTACCCATGGAAACGTGATCTTCCTTATCCGCCGAAGTGGGGATGGAATCCACGCTGGCCGGGTGAGCCAGGACCTTATTCTCCGAGACGAGGGAGGCGGCACTCACCTGTACCATCATCAACCCGGAATGAAGTCCTCCTTCCTTGGTGAGGAAAGCCGGAAGTCCGGATAAGGCTGGATTGATCAATTTTTCGATTCGCCTCTCGGAGATGCTGCCCAGCTCGGCGGCGACGATTCCCAGGAGGTCCATCGCAAAAGCCACCGGCTCGCCGTGAAAGTTTCCGCAGTTGAGGATCTTGCCTCTCTCGGCAAAAATGAGGGGATTATCCGTGGCTGAGTTCACCTCCACCTCCAATGTCTTCCGGACATATCCCAGCGCGTCTCTCACTGCCCCGTGCACCTGGGGCATGCAGCGAATGGAATAGGCGTCCTGGATCTTCGGACAGGACTTATGCGACTCGGCGATGGGATCATATTTTCCCAATTTCTGAAAGTTCCTGGCCACTGCCAGCTGCCCGGGGAAGGGCCGGACTCTCTGGATGTCCGGGTCGAAGGCGGAGAAGGTTCCCTTCAGCGCATCCAGGGTGCAGGCGCCGGCGATATCGGCTGCCTTGCATAGCCGCTCGGCCCGAAGAAGGGCTAATAGGCCGACCGCCGTCATGACCTGGGTCCCGTTGATCAAAGAAAGCCCTTCTTTGGCCATCAGGGTGATGAGCGGAATGCCGGCATTTTTCATCGCCTCTTTCCCCGGCATCCTTCGACCCTTGTAAATGGCCTCTCCCTCCCCAATCATGACTGAAGTGAGATGGGCGAGAGGGGCCAGGTCTCCGCTGGCCCCCACCGACCCTTGCTCCGGAATCAGCGGATGGACCCCCTTGTTGATCATTTCCCCCAGGCGTTTCAGCACCTCCAGGCGCACACCCGAATAGCCTTTGGCAATCACGTTACCCCGGAGGACCATGACCGCCCGAGTCGTCGCCTCATCGAACAATGGTCCTACGCCGACGGAATGGCTGCGGATCAGGTTGCGCTGCAAGTCCTCGATCTGCTGAAGGCTGATCAATTGATCGCAGAGCAGACCAAACCCGGTGGTCACCCCGTAGATTTTTTCCCCTTGCCGTAGAGCTTCTTCCACAAAAACCCTGGATGCTTTCACTTTCACACCTGCCGAAGGATGTATCTTTACTCCGGCTCGCCCTTCGGCCACCTCCTGGACATCTTCCAGGGTCAGGCTTTCTCCGTCAAGAAATACCTTCTTCATGTACTTCCCACCCTTTATGTGAGTCGCTGCGAATCCTTCCGTTGAAAAGGCTGACCGCGGATTTCAACGCAAAGTCCATTCTAACAGAGAGGAAAAAGGAGAGGCAAGGTCTCCATGCAAATTTCTTCTCCCGCCGAAGCCTTTTCCGCGAAAAAGCAGGCATGTGGCCCGGCCGAAATCCAATAAGACTTGTAACTATTTGCTGAAAAGTGAAGAGGGGCAGGCGCCGTTGGAGCTTTGACTTCGGTTTCCGAGTTCGCTATAATGGCTCTAAATGTCCAACCAAACCATTATCCCCCGCTTAGAAGAAGGGATGAAGAAATATCACCTCCCCCTGATGCCGGTGATCTGGGTAGTCACCTGCCTGGTCATTGGAATTCTGGTGGCCATCGGACTCTACAGTTATTTTTCCGCGGAGAAGGCCATGGCCGACCAGTTCAACCAGCAGCAGCTTGTCCTCGCGGAGCAGGCAGCGAAGGGGATGGAAAATTACCTGTCCATCCTCCGGCAGTCCCTGACCGTCCTGAGCCGGACCCCCGAAGCCCGGGGTCTGAAAAGAGAGGGCGGGGGAGAGAACCTGAAAGGTCTTTGGGAAACATACGGGGGGGCTTTCGATTTTCTCTTCCAGGTTGATGACCGGGGGAGGTTGATTTCCTTCTTTCCATCGAAAAAGCTGGAGGGCCCGGGTGAGGAAATTATCACTCTTCGGCCCCATCTGGAAAAAACGCGCACCGCCGGGAAACCGGTGATGGTTCACGCAGGCTCCCTCCCGGGGGATAAGACCCCCGATCCGGCCTTCGGGTTCGGGTCCATCCTGATTCTGGCCCCTGTTTCCAGCGGTGCCGGCTCGGCGGGTTTTCTGGGTGCCGGGATGGACTTTAAAAGAATTTACGAGCGTTTCGTTCACCCCATCCGCTCGGGAACCCGGGGATCCTCCTGGATGATCGACGGCGAAGGGAGATTCATAGCCCATGAAGATCCCAGCCTCATGGGGAAAGACGCCTTTTCCGCCCGCAAAGAGCGGGATCCGGGACTTTCATCGGAGCAAATCGACCGGATCATGAAGGAAAAGATGCTGGCCGGACAAGCCGGGACGGGCGAATATGTCAGCGGCTGGCACCTGGGGGACCGGGGCCGGATCAAAAAATTGATTGCCTACGCGCCGGTCCGCCTTGACGGCCAGGTTTGGTCGGTAGCGGTGGTCGTTCCCTACTCGGACGTGACTCAATTGGTATGGGGAAGCTTTCGGAATTCGGCCATCCTTATCCTGATTATGGCCTGCATTCTCCTCGCCGGGACCTACGTGGGGCACAAAATCAACCAGGAGCGGGTCCGGGCGGCGGAGAAAGTCAAGTGGGGCGAGGAAATCCTGCGCAGCCAGAACCGCCTGCAGGCGCTCTTTGACGGGGCGCCGGATGCCATCGCCATCGTGGACCGGAATTACCGCATCCTCATGGTCAATAAGACCGCCCAGGCCTGGTATAAACGGGGCCTGGAGGATTTTGTCGGCAAACCCTGTCATCGGGAATTTCAGAACCGCCCCGACCTGTGTGTCAACTGCCCGGCGGAGGAATCTTTTCGTACCGGCCGGCCGGCCTTTCGGGAGCGGGCCAGCCTGGTGGCCGGGGGCAGCAAATATTACCTTCAAATCTTCACCTTTCCTCTCCACGATCGTAATGGAGAAGTGGTGGAGGTGGTGGAATACGTCAAAGACGTGACCGCTGAAAAAGAATTGCAACAGCAGATCATTCAATCGGAACGCCTGGCAGTCGTCGGCCGTATGGCGGCCAATGTGGCCCACGAGATCAAGAATCCCCTGGGGACCATTGTATTGAATGCCGAGCTCTTGGGAGAAGAGCTGGACAAACTCGGCTCCGAGAGTGCCGCCGAATGTGAGGAGCTCCTGGGAATCATTAAATCCGAGGTCGATCGTCTTCTGGAGGTGGTGGAAGAATACCTTCAGTTTGCCCGCCTGCCGAAAATAAAACTGGAAGAGGGGAGCGTGAACGAGTCGATTTCCGACCTCTTCCTGTTCCTCAGAGAAGAATTGGATGACCGAAAGATTCTTTTGGTGGAGGAGCTGGACCCCCACCTTCCCCGGGTCCAGCTCGACCCCAAGCAGATTCGCCAGGCCCTGTTGAACATCGTCAAGAACTCCTTTGAGGCCATGCCCGACGGGGGGAAATTGACCCTTACCACGGCTCAACGGGATGGAAAAGTGCAGATCACCATCGGGGACACGGGCAAGGGGATTTCTCCGGAAAACCAGGACCTCGTTTTTACCCCCTTCTTCAGCACCAAGCACGGAGGCACGGGATTGGGCCTCTCCATCACTTCCCACATCGTGAAGGAACACCGGGGGACGATCGGGTTTGAGAGCTACGAAGGCCTTGGGACTTCCTTCACCATCCGCCTGCCGATTTCCCCTTCCCCGCTGATGGCCGCGCGGGAAGAAAAGCCGGCGGCGACCCGGGGATAGAGAACCAGGCGAATCGAGAGGAATTCCATGGACCTTCCAGAACCCAGAAATATTCTCTTGGTGGATGACCACAAATCCTTCCGCGACTCTCTGGCCAAAATCCTGAGCGCGGAGGGGTTCCGGGTTTTTCCGGCCGACGACGGGGAAGAGGCCTTAGATATCCTTCGCAAGGAGATCATCCACCTGGTTCTCAGCGATCTGAAGATGCCCAAAATGGATGGGGTGGAGCTGCTCAAGGTGGCCAAAACCATCCGGCCGGAAATTGAAATCATCCTCATGACGGGCTATGGGACCGTGGATACTGCGGTGACCGCCATGAAGGACGGGGCCTTTGATTACATCCAGAAGCCTTTCAAGCCGCGGGAGATCCTCAAACTGGTCCGCAAGGCGGCGGAGAAGCAGTCTCTGGTCCTGGAAAATCGCCTTCTCCAGGAGCGGATCAAGGACTTCCAGAAAGTGGAGAAGATCGTGGGCCGCAGTCCGGCCATGAAGCATATATTGGAAATCGTGGCTCAAGTGGCCCCCAGTTCGGCTACCGTCCTCATCCAGGGAGAGAGCGGAACGGGAAAAGAGATCATTGGCCAGGCGATCCACGACCTGAGCCCCAGGGCCAAGAATCCCTTTATCAAGGTGAGCTGCGCGGCCCTGCCCGAGACCCTGCTGGAGGCGGAGCTCTTCGGGTACGAACGGGGGGCTTTCACCGGAGCCATCGCCCGCAAAGAAGGCCGTTTCGAGCTGGCCAACGGGGGAACCCTATTTTTGGACGAGATCGGAGAAGTGAGCCCCACCGTCCAGGTAAAACTCCTGCGGGTTCTCCAGGTGGGAGAGTTTGAGCGTTTGGGGGGGACCAAAACCATCCGAGCCGATGTACGAATCGTGGCCGCCACCAACATAAATCTTCTTGAGGCGGTGGAAAGGAAGACTTTTCGGGAAGACCTTTACTCCCGGCTCAATGTGATCACCCTGACCCTTCCCCCCCTCCGCGAGAGAGAGGGGGATATCCCCCTTTTGGCCCACCACTTCCTGGAGATTTTTAAGAAGAAGAATAATAAAGGAGTGAAAAGCTTTACCCAGGAGGCCATGGAAGTCATGCTCCAGTATTCCTGGCCGCGGAACGTGCGCCAATTGGAAA
>Ga0113563_10001337_pt1 | contig 13883 bp, 12 predicted proteins | sample Mud3Dept3metaG_FD_80117 | JGI IMG/M metagenome (GOLD analysis project Ga0113563, IMG submission 80117) | Freshwater wetland microbial communities from Ohio, USA, analyzing the effect of biotic and abiotic controls - Mud 3 Core 4 Depth 3... | ecosystem: Environmental > Aquatic > Freshwater >...
CATCCGTCGAAGGTCTCCGAGGAAGAAGAGGGCGTTGCCTGCTACACGCAGGTTTTCCCGTGCGACGAAGATCGCCTCAGAAAAGTCGAGGAGGACGATCTCACGGCACCGGTCTTTCAAAAAGTGACTCCAGCGTCCGATGCCGCACCCTAGGTCGCATATCCGCGCGTTTGCGAGAGAACTGATGTCCACGAGGTCGAAGTACTGTTGAAACTCCTTCTCGTACTCCGGGAGGATCTCCGGAAAGCGGCGCCACTCCTCCCCGAAGGTGAACTGGATGTCCCCGGCGAAGCCGTCCCCCGGCTTTTTCCCCGCCCCAGTGGCCGCCCCGGACAGTCGTGCCCTCATGCTGGAGGGCCACTGTTCCGGCGGAAGGAGTACGATCACGTCGTCGATGACCGGGTACACCCGCCCGTCCACCACGATTCGCCGCTCCTCCACCCGTACCTCTGCAGTTCCAAAGATGTCCCGGAGCGACTCCAACTTGTTCCCGTAATAAGGCCGAACCTCCCCGCCGCTCATCGGCCAACTTTCCTGCCCGGAGCGAGCGATTCGTACATCGCCTCGACCTCGGCGACCATTCGTCCGAGGGAGAACCGTTCTTCGGCGCGGTGCCTCCCTGCCTCTCCCATCGTCCTGCGTTTCCCCTCGTCCCTTAATAGTTCCTCCATAGCCGCTGCGAGCCGCTCGGGATTCCGGGACGGGACGAGCCGGCCTGTCTCGCCGTCAACGACTGCCTCCGGGTTCCCACCCACGTCGCATGCGACCACCGGAAGCCCCGCCGCCATCGCCTCCAGGACCGCGTTGGAAAACCCTTCCTGGTGGGACGGATGGACGAATAGGTCCGCCGCCCGGAGAAAGTCCGGAACGTCGGCGCGGGGCCCGGCGAACCGGACGCGAGTCAGGACCCCGAGCTTCCTCGCAAGCGTCCGGGCGGCCTCAAGGGACCCTGCGTCCCGGCCGATGAGCACGCAGGTCGCGTCGGGGAACTCGCCCGAGATCCTCGCCAATGCCTCAACGAGATCGTCGTGTCCCTTGTAGTTGAAAAAGTTGGAGACGCACACCGCCACGGGAGCCCTCGGGGGCAGACCTTCGCGTACGCGGAAGGACGCGATCTCAACCTGCGTCCACGGGGTGATCGGGGCTACCCCGTTATAGATACGCCGGAACTTCTCTTCCCTGTGCCGCTCCGTCTGCTCGACCTCCCGGCGGACGGCGTCAGAGTTCACCATGACTATGTCGGCCAGCAGGCTCCCGACCCTCTCGAGGTGGAAAAGGAGCGGGAACGCCGCCTGGTAGAAGGTCCCGGACCGCTTGCTGACGATGACGCGGGGGACGCCCGCGAGGCGCGCGGCCATCGGGCCGAGGATGTTCGCGGCGGGGAGGTAGGCATGCACAATGCACGGGGCCTCCTTGCGGAATATCCGGACGAGCCTGCCGAGCGCCCGCGTGTGCTCGGCGAGACCCGGGCGGAACCGCCTCGCATGCGACGGGTCGCCCATCACGGTCACAGGAAGCAGTTCCCGGAACGCGGGCAGGAGCGCTCCCCCCCCCGCGGTGGTGACCAGGAGGGGGGAAAACCGGGAGCGGTCCAGCAGGCGGGCCAGGTAGAGGACATGTCGCTCAGCGCCGCCTGCCTCGACGTTCGGTAGCAGGAACGCGATTTTTATCTTCGGATCCGTCGCTACTGCCTCCGGAAGACGTACTCGTTGTTGCCGAGACGCCCGAGGCACGTCACGAGATTCTGCAACAAGAAGCCTCGGCTGCGAAGGAACGAGAAGATCTCTTCCGGTTTCGCCACATCGAAGGGGTATCCTCCCAGCCAGTCGATCCAGTCGTGCCAAGGGCTCATGCCGCGCTCCCCGGCTTTCCACCAGTTCCGGAGCGGCATCTTCCCCTGCGACAGCAACTTGACCATCCTCAGGAGCTCCCAGGCAAGGGGGATGGGAAAGAAGAGGGGACCGCGCAGCCGGCGCGGGGTATGGCAATACAACTTCTTGACCTTCTTCCAGATCTCGCTTTTTTTCCCCTGGTCGTTGTAGATCGCGAGGGCGAAGAGGCCCCCGGGGGCGACGCGGCCCGCCGCGTTTTCGATCGCCCCCCACATGTCCCCCGTGTGGTGGAGCACCCCCCAGGAGTACACAACGTCGTATTCCCCCAGCGAGGAGACGAAGTCTCCGTCCAGGACGGAACCCTCGAGAACCGCCCACCTTGGGTCGTCGGGGAAATACCGCTTCCGCAGTTCCCGTGTGCACGTCACGCTCTGAGGATCATAGTCGAAGGAGCACACCCGGTCCGCACCGAGACGCATCGCCGCCAGTGAGAACAGCCCACTCCCGGAACCGATGTCGAGGAAGTTCTTCCCGGTGAGCCGGTCGGTCTCGAGCAGGCCTCGCATCGAGCAGCACGCCGCCTCGATGCGGTCGTCGTTCAGCCATTCTAGGAAGTTCCGCCAGTTCTCCCCGAAGGTGAACCGATCCCCCGCGGCGACCTCACTGGCATGGCCCAAATCGGTTTTAGCTACCATTCTTCTCCCTGCTGCCGACGGAGTCTCCGGAAATCTTATCCGATCGCCGCCCGGCGATGTCCAGAAATCTTCATCAAAACTGCTAAAATACGAACCGTGCCCCTCCCGAGGAAAATCCGATGCGGGTGATGCAGCTGGTGCAATCCCTTGCCCGGGGCGGTGCCGAGCGTCTCACACTGGAGCTTTCGGTGGGTTTGAGGGAAGCGGGGCACGAGGTTATCGTCGTCACGCTGCAGGACGAGAATGCACACGACGAGCCGGAATACGCCTCGGTGGAGAAGCGCTCGCTGATCGCCGGAGAGAGTTTCCGGTGGCCTTGGTATCTCCCACGGGCAGCGGTCCGGCTATCGGCGCTCCTCAGGGCGTGGAAGCCCGATCTCGTATTTACCCACACGCAGAATATCGCCGTCGCGGCGGCGCTGGCCATCCCCGGTCCCCGCGTCGTTCAGGTCTTCCACAGCTACTGGGAGGCGATGGGCGGAACTCCTGCGCAGCAGTGGCGCCGCCGGATGCTCGCGCAATGGACGTTCGGACGTCTCGGGCGCCGGGGCGTCGTCGTCGCCCAGCCGCTGGTCGAAAACTCGGTGCGTCATCTGGGTTGCTCCCCGGACCGGATCCGGTGCGTCCCCAACGGAATCAGGCTAGACCGGTTCCCGTTCACGTCCCGCGCTGTGGCCGCCGCCCATCCACGCATCGGTACCGTGGGGTCGCTGACCGAATTCAAGCGTCCGGACATTGCTATCCTTGCCTTTGCCCAACTCAAGGAAAGGATGACGGGGGCCCGGCTGGCGATCGTGGGGGAGGGGCCGCTCCGCCCCGAACTGGAAAGACTGCGCGGGGAGCTTGGTCTGACGGGGGACGTGGAACTCCCCGGCGTGTGCTCCGATGTCCCTGCCCGCCTGGCTTCCTGGGATCTCTACTGGCAGATGAGCCGGTTCGAGGGGTTGTCCCTTGCGGTGGCGGAAGCGATGGCGACGGGTGTCCCCGTCGTCGCCTCGGACGTTCCGGGATTACGGGAAATGATGTCGGATGGGGAAACGGGCCTGCTGGTCCCCTCCGGGGATGTCCGTGGGCTCGCGGAGCGGTCCGCGGAGCTGCTGGCCTCCCCCGCGCGGTACAACGGGATCGCCGCGGCCGCAAGGGCGTACGTGGAACGCAACTGTGATTTTCGACGCACGGTCGCGCAGTACATGGAGGTCTCCACGGACGTCGTTTCCGGGCGCTGGTGAGGGACCGGGGCGCGCTCCGTTGAAGAAACTGGTAAAATTACGGGAGAATTCGGGAACCATAAGGGCGGGAAGGTTGGCAAAGGAGCAGGAGAGGGAGATCATCATCAGGCCCGAGGGTGGCCTGAACCGCTACTGGCGGGACTTCTGGCAATATAGGGATCTTCTCTCCTTCCTCACTTGGCGCGACGTACTGGCGAGGTACAAACAGACGGTCCTCGGTGTGGCGTGGAGTCTCATCCGCCCGATCGTCACCATGGTCGTGTTTACTTTGGTGTTCGGCAAGCTTGCAGGGCTTCCTTCCGGGGATGCTCCATATCCCGTTCTCGTGTACGCGGCGCTCCTTCCGTGGCAGTTCTTTTCCGTCTCCGTCTCCGAGTCCGGCAATTCTCTGGTGAACAACGCCAACCTTATCACCAAGGTTTACTTCCCACGACTCATCATACCGATCGGGGCCCTTGCCGTCGGACTGGTCGATTTCCTTGTGTCCGTCGTGGTGTATGCGGGGCTGATGGCGTACTACGGTTTCCTTCCCGATTGGCGGATCGCGACGGTCCCGCTGTTTCTCCTCCTGGCCATTGGGGTGTCCCTGGGTTTCGGTCTCTGGTTTGCGGCGCTCATGGTGAAATACCGGGACTTCCGGCATGTCCTGCCGTTCCTCGTTCAGGTCGGCCTGTTCCTCTCCCCGGTGGGGTTCAACAGCGCCATCGTCCCGGAAAAATGGCGAATTCTCTATTCTCTTAACCCGATGGTAGGGGTGATCGACGGGTTTCGCTGGGCGCTGCTGCGTGGGACCACGCCGCTATACCTCCCAGGCGTTTTTCTTTCCGTTGGGCTGACCTCGATTGTCCTGTGGGGGGGGATCCGATACTTCCGTCGGACCGAGCAGGCGTTTGCGGATGTCATCTGAATGAGCGCCATCATCGTTGAGGGACTGGGCAAACGGTACCTTTTGAGCCACCGGGGCCGAATGGTCGAAGGATATCTCCGTGATGCGATCACCTCGGCGGCTCGCTCACTCGGTCGTGCCCTGTCGCTCCGCGGAAAGGGATCCGGCGACGAACGCGACGAAGAGTTCTGGGCCCTGTCGGATGTCTCTTTCCGGATCGAGGAGGGAGAGCGTGTCGGAATCATCGGGCGCAACGGAGCCGGGAAATCCACGCTGCTCAAGATCCTTAGCCGGATCACCCGTCCGACGACGGGGGAGGTGAGGATTCGAGGTCGCGCGGCGAGCCTCCTTGAGGTGGGAACGGGATTCCACGGTGAGCTCACGGGACGGGAGAACATCTTCCTCAACGGAGCCATCCTCGGGATGACCAAAGCCGAGATCCACAGGAAGTTCGACGCGATCGTGGATTTCTCTGGGGTGGAACGGTTTCTCGACACCCCGGTGAAGCGGTACTCCTCCGGGATGTACGTCCGCCTGGCGTTCGCCGTCGCGGCCCATCTGGAATCCGACATCCTCCTCGTCGACGAGGTGCTGGCGGTCGGGGATGCGGAATTCCAGAAGAAGTGCCTTGGGAAGATGGAGGACATCGGGAAGGAGGGCCGGACGGTCCTCTTCGTCAGCCACAACATGAACGCGATCGAGCAATTGTGCACGAAGTGCTTACTGCTGGACAAGGGGCGGCTTGCCTTGCAGTCCAACGATGTCCGTTCGGTCATTACCGATTATCTGTATGGTTTCGAGAGCGGACCTGCGGTGAGCGAGTGGTCCAGTTCCGGGGAGGAGTTCCGAAACCCCTGGTTCCGCCCGGTCCGCTTCGCGATCACGGATGGCCGGGGGCGGAAGCGCCCGATGCCGGTGGCAAACAACGAAGAGGCCTGGATCTGGGTCGAGGGAGAGATCACGGAGGCGGACCCCGCGCTCAAGGTAGGATACGCCATATTCTCCGATGACGGTTTGCTCCTGTACTGGACATTCCACACCGACCTTCCCGAGAGCAAGTGGCCTGCCCTCGGGAAGGGCACGTGGATCCTGCGGAGCAGAATCCCCCCCAAACTGTTGAATGAGGGGTCGTACCGCGTCGAACTGATCGGGATGCTCCATCGCAGAATATGGTTGTTCGAGCCCGCCGTGAACGCGCCGGGGATCTATATGACGATCTGGGGGGGGTTGAGCAATTCCCCTTACTGGATGGAACGTCGGCCAGGGTTGTTTGCACCCGTGATGGAATGGACTGCTTCTCCTGCGGGGTCTGCTTGAGGTCGTGGCGGGTAGCGGCTTGGCAGTGACGGTGTCGGTGGTCATCCCCACCTGGAACAGCCGGGCGACCCTCCGTATCGCCGTGCAAAGCGCCTTGGCGCAAACCATACCGCCATTGGAGATACTCGTCTGCGACGACGGGTCGACGGACGGCAGCGAGGAGGTTGTCCGCGCGTTTGGCGATCCACGGGTCCGGTGGATCCCTGGAAGTAGAGGAGGCAGGCCGGCCATTCCGAGGAACCGGGGAATCGAGGTGTCGCGTGGATTTTGGATCGCGTTCCTCGACCACGACGACGAGTGGGTTCCGGAGAAGCTCGAAAAGCAGTTATCGCTTGCCGCGACGAGCGGTTGCCGTGCGGTGTCTTCGAATGCATGGCGTAGGCTTCCAGGGGGAGGAGTGGAAGGCACGCTGCTATGCAACCCGCCCCCCCGCATCACATTTGCCGATCTCCTCGATGTGAACTACATCGTCAGCAGTTCCGCAGTCGTGGAGAAGTCGCTCTTCCATCGGGCGACGGGGTTTCCGGAAGCCATGGAGATGACGGGAATTGACGATTATGCGTTGTGGCTTCGCCTAGCTACAATGACCGATTTCGCATGTCTTCCCGTCCCGCTGCTGTGGTACAACGACAACCCGCGGGTTACTCTCCGAAGAGTGGACCCCGAACTGGCCGTGCAGCGGGCGAGAGTGTTCTCAGATTTCTTGTCCTGGTCGGAGGGCGGTGGGATCCATGATGTCTTCCAGAGGAAGGTACGGCGACGGGCTGCCCGAGATGAGCGCTCTGCCCGAGGTGGTTTTGTCTGGCGCCTCTTGAAGCATCTGCGCGGACCGCAGGAGCCGCAGTGAGAATCCTCCACACCGTCGAGTCTTACTCCCCCTCGGTCGGAGGGATGCAGGAGGTCGTTCGCCAGCTTTCCGAGCGACTCGCGGCAAGGGGGCACGACGTCACCGTGGCGACATCGAAGATGGGCGGGAGGGAAGGGGATCTGCTGAATAGGGTGCGAATTCGGGAGTTCGACGTCTCCGGGAACCTCGTCGATGGGATGCGGGGCGACGTCTCCGGCTATCGGGAATTCCTCCGGAGCGGGGGCTTCGATGTGATGACGAACTTCGCGGCGCAGCAATGGGCAACCGACGCCGCGATCACGATCCTCGATGCGATACCGTCGAGGAAGGTCCTTGTGCCGACCGGATTTTCCCGACTCTACTTTTCAGAGTATCTGGACTACTTCCGTTCGATGAAGGAATGGATGCGCCGGTACGACGTGAACGTGTTCCTGTCGGAGACGTACCGCGACGCCGCGTTCGCCCGGGAGCACGGGATCCGGAACCGGGTGCTGATCCCGAATGGCGCTGGAGAGGACGAGTTTCTTCGCGGGAGTGGAATCGATGTCCGGGACCGTCTCGGTATTCCGCCGGACGCGTTCCTCGTCCTTCACGTGGGTTCCCACACGGGGGACAAGGGGCACCGGGAGGCTCTGGAGATCTTCCGCCGGGCACATGTCCGGCATGCGGTGTTCCTCATTGTCGGGAACGGGACGGGTGGATGCAATGCGGAGTGCCACGCCACAGCGACGAACCAAAACGTAACGAGGGAATCCCTTTCAGCGGGAAAGCGCGTGATCGTCCGGTCCCTTTCCCGGGAAGAGACGGTGGCCGCTTATCGATCGGCTGATCTCTTCCTGTTCCCTTCGAACATCGAATGCTCGCCGCTGGTATTGTTCGAGGCTGCCGCCTCGGGGACCCCCTTCCTGGCGACGGATGTCGGCAACGCCGCGGAGATCGCGGAATGGACCTCGGCGGGGGTGATTCTGCCCACCGACAAGAGGAGGGAAACGGAGAGGAAGGAAGGCGGTCTCCCTCCACGCGTCCGCCGCCTTGCCTCCGCGCTTCTGCCGTTCCTTTCCCTTCCGATCCCCGCCGGCCACTCCAGAGCGAGGACGAAGGAGTCGGCGAGAGTACTGGAGAGGCTCTACGCCACCCCCGAAGAGCTCAGGCGCATGGCGGATGCCGGCAGCAAAGCGTGGAAGAGCCGGTTCACCTGGGAGAAGATCGTCCTCCAATACGAGGCGCTCTATGCGTCACTGACCTGCGCGCCTCTCGGAGAGGCCGGAGGGCGGTCCTATGACCCGTCGGGAGAAATGCGTTGATCGTCGTCAAGCTCATGGGGGGGCTCGGGAACCAGATGTTCCAGTACGCCGCGGGGAGGAGCCTATCCCTTCGTCTCGGGACGGAGCTGAAGATGGACCGGTCGTTCCTCGACGGTCCGCAGACGGGGAATACCCCGAGAAGTTACGAATTGGGCGGCTATTGCGTGAGGGAGGATTTTGCCGATTCCCGCGAGGTGGCGGAGTTGAACGGCAGGAAGGCAACACGCTGGCAAACCGCTCTCCTCCGACTCCGGCAGGAAGCGGGGCTCTCCCGGTACCGGCCCAACGTCCTGCGGGAGAAGGGTTCCCGTTTCCAGCCGGAGTTCCTTACCGTGTCCGGCGATGTGTACATGGAGGGGTACTGGCAGTCCGAGAAATACTTCTCCGGGGTCTCCGACGTGATCCGGCGCGAGTTTTCGATCCGCCTTCCCCTGGAAGGAAGGGACGCCGAGCTGGCCGATGCCCTCGAAAGAGAGGATTCCGTTTCCGTCCACGTCCGGCGGGGGGATTACGTTCAGCAGCCGGAGACGATGCAGTTCCACGGAGTGTGCGGGGAGGAGTATTACCACAGGTGCATGGACATCGTGTCGCAGAGGATCCGGAACCCCCACTTTGTGGTATTCACGGACGAGCCGGGATTGGCGAGGGAGGGTTTCCGGACGCGCCACCGCGTCACGTTCATCGACTGGGATGCGCCTCGCCCGGGATCCACGGACCTTGAACTGATGTGCAGGTGCCGGCACCACGTCCTTGCCAACAGTTCCTTCAGCTGGTGGGGCGCATGGCTGGGGACAAGCCCCGGGAACATCGTCCTTGCACCCGCGCGCTGGTTCAACAATCCGGAGATGGACACGAGGGACTTGCTCCCGGTGTCATGGGAGCGGGTGTGACGTGAAAGCGCTCCCGATGGTACCGGGCGGGGGAGATCGCCCACGGGTGACGGTCCTATTGCCCGTCCACAACGGCGGCGCGTACCTCGATGCCGCCGTCCGGAGCATCCTCGGCCAGACCTTCCCTGACTTCGAACTCCTGGCGATCGACGACGGTTCCACCGACGGAAGCGGCGAGGTGTTGCGAGGCTACCGGGATCCCCGCCTGCGGCTCCTCGAGAACGGCCGGAACCTGGGGCTGGTGGAGACGCTCAATCGGGGTCTTACCCTCTCACGGGGCGCATACATCGCGCGGATGGACTGCGACGATGTGAGTCTGCCGGAGCGCTTCGCGCGTCAGCTTCGATTTCTCGATACCCACCCGGACATCGGGGTCCTAGGTACCTGCGGAGAACGGATTAACGAGGATGGGAAAACGGTAGCACCCTTTTGTCAACCTCTTCGGCACGAGGCCATCCGCTTCTGCCTCCACTTCTTCTGTCCCCTGACGCATCCTTCTGTGATGATGCGGAAGGGGGTGGTCCTCGGGGCCGGAGGGTATCTGCCAGGCGGGCCGCCTCTCGTGGGTGAACGTGTCCCGGAGGATTACGACCTCTGGTGGCGGTTGAGCACGACGACCCGGTTCGCTAATCTGCCCGACTGTTTGCTCTTATTGCGCAAGCACGCGGGGACAGTCACGGCGCGTTACATGGACGAATTCCGATTCCAGGCGGCGAGGATCAACCGTGAGCGGATCGAGATGCGGTTGGGGGAGGGTGTACGGGAGGAGGTCGCTGAAGCGATGATGTCCCAGCGTTACGAACCGCCGGACCTGGCGAGAGAGGTCTTCAGGACGATCATCCGGCTCTACCGCTCTTTCGTGGAAGAAGGGTTGCCGGCGGAAGCGGCGAAGGAGATCCGCCAAGAGGTGTGCGAGCAACTGGCGCGTGTCGCGTTATACCGGGGAAACGTCTTCCGCATTCGGGGTCTCCTCGGGGAAATGTCCCGCCTTGACCCGAACTTCCGACATACGAGGAGTCACCTGCTGCGCCGCGTGGAAGCGAAAATGTTCAAGAAACCGATGCCGCACTGATGGGAAAAAGGATATGGCGCCAGATGGCGAGAGGCAGAGAGTGCTCCCGCCGTCGGGCCGCAGCAACAACGATGTTCCTCGTTGCTCTCCTCGCCGCGCTCCTGTTCGTTTCCGCCTATCCTCTCCCCGAAGTAAAGGACGACGCCGTCGAATATCTCACCCTTGCGCGGAATCTTGCAACCGGCAACGGGTTCTCGATGGATGGTTCGACTCCCTCGGTTAATCGCCCTCCGCTGTTTTCCGCGCTGCTGGGCGGCTGGTTCTTCATCACCGGGACTTCCTCCCCTCTCTCCGCCGCGGTCTTTCAATCGCTGCTCCATGCAACCGGCGTGCTGGCAGCGTTCCTGCTGTTCCTCGAGTTGACGCCGTCCCTGGCGTGGGTGACAATGGCGGCGCTGTTCCTCGCCGTGAATCCTCTTCTCGTCACGCGGGCGGCCTTCGTCCTCCAGGAGCCGGTGATCCTCCTCTGCACGGTCGTCGCGGCGCTTCTCTCCGTCCGTCTCCTCCGTTCTCCGTCGGTCCCGGCCGCGGCCACTGCGGGGATCGCCTGGGGTGTCGCTACGATGGCGAAGATCGTGTCCTGGTACGGCCCGTTCCTTCTCATGGGATTCCTCCTCGCCTCGCACAAGAGGGAAGGGGACCGGATTCGCCCCGAAAAGTGGGGGACCTGGCTGATCATGACGCTATGCTTCGCGGGGATCATCGCGCCGTGGACCATCAGGAACTACCACCACTTTGGTAGGTTCATCCTGGTGAACAACGAGGGGAAAGGCATGCTGGAATGGGCGGTTTCGAACGCCGTGATCCCGGGGGAGACCTCCGGGGAAGCCTTCCTGGCCGGCCTGGATGCAAAGGGGGTGCAGGGAAAAGCCCGGGTCGGACTCCAGTGGGAGTACGTCCGCGACCACACGCGGTATTTCATGGTTGACCGGATCGCAAGGAACATCGTCCACTTTGCGGCGCCGTCGCGGGACTGGTGGATCGTTACGGGAAGAGCACGTCTGAACGAACACGGGCTGTTGTACCGGGTCATGGCCGTCGTGTTCCACGTCCCGCTCTACCTGCTGCTCTTACTCCGCGGTTGGCAATGGTGGAGGGGGCGGGCGTCTCCGGCCCACGGCTTCCTGGTGTTCCTGTACTTGGCCTACTGGGCCCAGTACGCGCTTATCTACGGCGACCCGAGGTTCGGGATTCCAGTTTACCCGCTGCTGGTGGGGATCGACCTTCCCACGATGCGCTCCACCCCTCGATGAGTTTGTACACGGTCTCTGTCATCTCAGCGATCCCGGCCAGGAGGATCCGTTCGTCCACCGCTGACGGCTGGAGGGGAGAGTCCCCGACATGATACCGGTCCTCTTCCCCATATGGTTCCTTCTCTCCGGTTTTCTGTTCGCCTCCCTTTTCCGCCGGGTGCGCATCCCCTGGATCCACGCGGGGGAAGAGGCTTTTTTTTCCGCGACGGCGGGGCTCGGCGCCATGTCGCTGTCCGCGATGGGATTGGGACTGATGGGATTCGCGGGACCGGGGGCGTTCTCTATCGTGGCAGCGGCTACCGGTGCCTTGGGATTCGCGCTTTGGAGAAGCGTGCGCTCCGGTCCCAAGCCCGCCGGTATTCCCGCCCCGGGCGCCTATGCCTTATGCCTTACGTCTCTCCTGCTGTTGCCGCTTATCTTTCTCCCTCCCTTCTTCTACGACACGCTCCATTACCATTACGGGCTGCCATCGATCTTCCTGCGATCCGGTCATACCGTTCCATTGCCATACGTCGTGGAATCATATTTCCCGCTCGCGGTGGAGATGTTCTACCTCGTCGGGTTGGCGAACGGCGGGTACCTCGGTGCGAATCTCGTGAATATAGTCCTCCTGGCGCTCTGCGGGCTCGGGATCCTTTGTCTTGCGGACCGCATGGGAGAGCGCCGCGCGGGGATGGCGGCGCTTCCGCTGTTTCTGTTCTCCTCTACGACGATGTACACGGTTTTCATGCAGAAGATCGACCTCGGGGTTGCTCTATTCTTCTTCTCGTTTGCGTACGCCTTCCTTCTCCATTTCAACACCGGGGCGGATCGTCGCTTCCTGCTCCTCTCCGCCGCGCTCGCCGGCCTTGCCCTCGGAGCGAAGTACACGATGCTGGTGTTCATACCCGTAGTTGCCATCCTGGGGTTCGCCGAACGGTTCCAGGTCTTGTCGAAAAAGGAGGAAACCGGCGCGGGCTTCCGGACACCCTCGCCCGCATGGAAGGATGTCCTTCTCTTTTTCGCGGTCTGCATCGCCGTCTATTCGATCTGGCCCGCCCGCAACGTCGCCGCCGTCGGGAATCCCGCCTATCCGCTCCTGGCCGGGATCTTCCGTTCACCGGGTTGGTCGCCTGCACAGGCGGAGTTGCTCTCGGGAGATGCGCACTCGCTGAAAGCGATGCTGCACTCCTGGCGGGATGTGGGGGTTCTCCTCGGTTCGGTGACGTTCTTCCCCCGTCCATCCGTTACCGGGTTCGGATCTTCGCTGGGGGTTGCGGTGATTGGTGCCGTCGTTTTCCTCATTCGCCGAAAACAGGCACCCCCCTGGACTTTTCTACGCAACGTGACGGCGGCATACCTTGTCGTATGGTTCCTCACCTCCTGGTTTTCACGGTTTCTGCTCCCCGTGCTGCCGCTGATGGCGCTGCTCACCGGAAAGGTCTTCGACGATCTCGGACGGAAAGCCGGCAGAGCGGGGAATGTGGTCGTCGTCGGTCTTGTCGCCCTTTCCCTTGTCGCCCAGAGCTTCACTCTCAAGGAACCCCCCAATATCCTCAAGGCATGGGAGGCGTCCCTGTCTCTCCCCGGGCGGCCGGGACAAGCGATGGCCCTCGTCTCCCATCTTGTCCCCACGCTGGACGCAGCCCGGTTCGTCAACACCCGCTTGCCGGATGATGCACGCCTGCTCTTCCTCGGGGACACCGCGACGTATTATTACCACTGTGATTTTGTCGCACCCTCGGCGTACGACGTTCACCCACTGCAGGGGATTGTTACTCCGGGAAAGAACTCGCGGGAGATCCTTCCGGAGTTGCGCGCACTGGGCTTCACGCACGTGCTCGTCAACTGGCCCGAGTGGCGCCGCCTCGGATACACGTATTACCGGACCCTGTGGACGAAGGACGACAGAATTGGCATTGAGCGATTTCTCGCGGGGTTACCCGTCATTTACAGGGATGGGGTAGTCACCATCTACACCTTGGAGGTTTTTCCTCATTTGAACGGTGATGTGTTGTCCTGGTACGGGCCACTGTCCTTGGTGACCCACCAACGGTCCCCCGCCATGGCTTCGACACCCGTAGCGATCCCGGTGTAATTCATCTTTTCGTTTTCCAACACCACCGAGACCTTGTAGAAGGGGTACTTCACCGGTTCGAAATCGAGCAGTATGACATTGTCCGTGTACCTGTCATGTTCGCTGTAGTAGATGGATTCCGTTTTCGTGAGGTGGCTGAGCACCGTCTTCGCCTGGGTCATCCGCGCCTTATTGATCATCATCCGGTAGGTGTACACCGCCAATCCCGCCAGGATGCCTATGAGGGCGACGACGATGGCGAGCTCGATCAGCGTGAACCCGCGACTCCTGTTTCTTTGTTTCCCATGTCCGGGATGGGAAGCGGTGCGACGGGGCATCGTCCGGTGAGATCTCATGAGGCGGACGGTCCTGACGGGTTGCCCGGACGGGTCGGCGCGTTTCTCCGCGATGCGAGCATCTTCTCCGACAGTTCCTTCAGCAGCGCGGCGGTGGGCTGGAAGTAGTCGCCGTCCCGGAACTTCACGACGGGGGGATCCCGGTC
>Ga0113563_10001338_pt1 | contig 13879 bp, 12 predicted proteins | sample Mud3Dept3metaG_FD_80117 | JGI IMG/M metagenome (GOLD analysis project Ga0113563, IMG submission 80117) | Freshwater wetland microbial communities from Ohio, USA, analyzing the effect of biotic and abiotic controls - Mud 3 Core 4 Depth 3... | ecosystem: Environmental > Aquatic > Freshwater >...
ATGAGTTCGTGTTCTGTGGGGCGCTTGCCAAGAAACTCTCCATGGAAGCCTCCGAGTCCGGTGAAGGAAGGCCAGCCATACAGAACCTGAAGACGTTCCTTGTTCGGGGCGGGGCAAATCTCCAGATCCACAGCGATTTTTTCCCTGCGTCAGAGAGCATGGATTCGCAGAGTGTCCTGGCCGTGTATCTCGCGTATCTGCTGCGACTCACGCGCCACTACCTGAGCAAGCGAGCATCAAAGATACCGACCGATCTCGACTCGACACTGCGGGCCTTCGCGATTCCCACGTGGATCGAAGACCGTTATAAAGAAGATGTAAAACGACTCTTTCGCGGTGCTGCGGCTTCCGCATTCTGCTTGGAACGATGGCTTAAAGACGACCTGGTAAAGGGCGTAAAACTCCACGATCTCAAAACTGCCCTCGACGAAGCGCACCAGTACAGACTGAAGCTCGAGGATAATCTTGTAGGCTCCATCATGACGGAGTCGGTGGCAGGAGGAAATTCTCGCCTGATAGGCCTTGCGCATGAGAAGGCCCGTCCTCTTGCGCTGCTAATCGTCGACGTGGGAGCTGGATTCACGGACTTCGCCCTCTTCTTCCTCTCCAACAATGAAAACCAGGGCGCGCAGCCAACCGCCCAGGTGGCCTATAAAGGCGGCGTTGGAACAGGCTTGGGGGTTTGGGACAATGCGCTAAAGACCCTGCTTTTCAACAAGGTGAAAGACGTGCCGGCAGCTCGAAGGAGGACAAACGAATTCCGTACGTTCAAGGCCCGCGTGGAGCTACTGGTGCGAGACATCAAGGAACAACTACTGGCCACCAATGAGGCCGTTCCTGTTGACGTGTCTCCGGTCCTGCCGGAACCCGTCATGATCGAGCGAGCCGAATTGGAAAGTTCGCTTCCTGTCAAGGCTGCCCTCTTTGGCATACGGGATGGTCTGAGAACTTACATAAAGGAAGCTATCAAGGCACTCGGGATGCACCGGTTCGACCCTGCTCACACTGAGATCCTCATTACCGGCGGGGGAGCTTACATGCCCAGCGTCGTTGATTGCGTGCGCGAAGCAGTCGCCACCCTCGGTCCCGCATATCCTGCCAGGGTGCGGTCTGACTATGTATCAGCCTTGTATGCATCGATCCCGAACATAGCAAAACTCTACCCGTTGCTTTCGGTCTCACTCGGTGCCACCGAAGATGAGGCGCCGGACGAACAATTGACCACGGCAGCAGCGCCGGTGGCGCCACCTGGAAATGCAAGAGCGCCTCAGCAGCCAAGAGCCGCGGCCAATGCCACGGCAACCGCAAAAAGCGCGAACAAGCTCCGGCTCGCCTGACCAGCGCATCGCCGCTTACATCAGGCCTCTTTTCCATCTCCTTCCCTTCAAGATGTTTAGACTCCGCATATTTCTCTTTTCGCGCTAACTAAAAACCGGTAGTATATTGCGGTTTAGCAATTCTTACCGGCGAAGGCGAACGGATGATGCCAAGGCGCATTCAAAACTGCGACTCAGCCACAGGCTGGGTACCCCGGCCGGCAGCGAGAATTGTTTTGCCGGGTACCCGTGCGCAGCACTCTTTCCTACGCGCTGAACGAAGAACAGCACGGGTGGCGGAGGAGCGCGACGAGGAGACAATGAAGCTATATGGAAGCTATATGAATGAAGGCGCCTTGGTATGATACGGTTTGAAGGAGTGCACAAATGGTTCCGTACCCTGCACGTGCTCAAGGATATCACTCTTCACGTAAAGCCGGGCGAGGTTGTCGTGGTGTGCGGCCCTTCAGGTTCGGGAAAGTCAACACTGATACGGACCATCAACAAGCTGGAGTCGATCCAGAAAGGGCGGCTCATTGTCGACGGCATGGATCTGTCAGACGCAAAAACAGACATCAATAGATTGAGGGCCGAGATCGGGTTCGTGTTTCAGCAATTCAATCTCTATCCTCACCTGACGGCCCTGAAGAACATAACGCTCGCCCCAATCAAGATACGCAGGACACCCAGAAAGGAAGCAGAGGAGCAGGCGCTGGCGCTTCTTGCACGAGTGGGACTGTCGGACAAGAAAGACGTCCACCCGGCACAACTATCAGGCGGCCAGCAACAGAGGGTTGCAATAGCTCGCGCGCTGGCCATGAAACCGCGCATCATGCTCTTCGACGAGCCCACCTCGGCACTCGACCCGGAGATGATAGGAGAAGTGCTGGCCGTGATGCAGGACCTTGCGGAATCAGGCATGACCATGGTGGTGGTCACGCACGAAATGGGCTTTGCCAGAGAGGTCGCGCACCGTATCATCTTCATGGACGATGGCGTCATACTTGAGGAAGCCCATCCTCACGAGTTTTTCGGGAATCCGAAGCACGAGCGGGCGCGGCAGTTTCTCAAGCAGGTGCTGTCGCCCATGCACTAAATATGCTGATACGTGGAGGGATCAATGAAACGCTCAGTTGTTATTGGGGTACTGCTACTTCTATGCCCTATGGTTGCTTACCCGGCACTCGCTGACACGCTTGCCGACGCCAAGAAGAAAGGCGTCCTAGTTGCAGGGGTCAAGGACTCAACACCGGGCTTCGGCTTCATCGATGAGAAAACGCGGGAAATAGTAGGCTACGATGTTGACTTCTGCAAGGCAATCGCTAAGAAGCTCCGTGTGAAACTCGAATTGAAGCCGGTCACATCGGCATCACGCATGCCCCAGCTCGTGGCCGGCAACATCGACATGATTGCAGCCACCATGACAAAGACGCCCGAGCGGGCGCAGCAGATCGATTCCAGTTACACCTATTTCTTCACCGGACAGAAGTTCCTCGTAAAGAAAGGAACGGTCAAGCGCCTTGCGGAGCTTGACGGAAAACGAATAGGGACGGCCAAGGGGTCGACCTCAGAGCAGAACGCCAAGAAGGCCCTGCCAAAAGCGACCATCCTCTCGTTCGACGACTACCCCCAGGCATTCCTTGCCTTACAGCAGGGAAAGGCGTTTGCCATGACCACGGATGAGTCGATCCTGGCGGCTATCATGGGCAAGGCACCCGATAAGGCAAAGTACGAGATCCCCGACATCAGGATCTCGGATGAGCCCTACGGCATCGGCATGCGCAAGGGAGAGAAAGACTTTGTCGATTTTGTGAATAAGACCTTACTGGAGATGGAAAAGAGTGGCGAGGCAAAACAGATATTCGAAAAATGGTTCGGCCCCAAATCGGACATACCTCTCCAGAGGACGTTCGTCATAAAGTCGGACTAAGAAGGGGTCCATTCGGTGTTCAACTACGCGTTCGACTGGGGAGTCATCACAACCGGAAAATATGCCGAGTGGTTGCTCGAAGGCATCAAGGTGACCATTCAACTCTCCCTTGTCTCCATCGTTCTTGCCTTCCTTCTCGGTCTTCTCGTAGCCGTGATGCGCATGAGCACCGTCAAGCCTGTTCGCTGGTTCGCTCATGCCTACCTCGAGTTCTTCCGCAACACACCGTTGCTCGTCCAGATCTTTTTCTGGTACTTCGGTTCGTATCAGGTGCTGCCCCGCGCAGTAAATGACTGGCTTACCGGCATGAACTTCGAGTTCGCGGCGGCGGTGATATCGCTCACCATTTACACATCTGCCTTCATCGCGGAAGATATCCGTTCAGGCGTCCGCTCAATCCCGAAAGAGCAGATGGAGGCCGCACGCTCCTCTGGCTTCTCTTACATCGGTTCGATGCGCCACATCATACTTCCACAGGCTGTGCGGATTACCATTCCGCCCCTGATCAGCCAGTTTCTGAACCTGGTCAAGAACTCCTCGCTCGCGATGACCATTGGAGTTGCTGAACTGACATACCAGGCGCGACAGGTCGAGAGTTACACGTTCAAGGGGTTCGAAGCCTTTACCGCTGCAACCCTGGTCTATCTGGTCATGTCCGTTGCGATTACCGGACTGGTCACGCTATACAGCATGAAGGTCCTCAACCCTATACGGACGCACTGATGGAGACAGGATTCGACCTCAAGGCAGTCTATGACAACATTATCTACTTCTTTATAGGTCGCTACCCGCACGGAGCGCTCGGTGGCATCGCCCTTACCTTGTACCTGGCTTTGGCCTCCTGCATCCTGTCGTTTTTCGGGGGACTGATCCTCGGGCTTCTCAGCCTCTCGCGAAATCGTGTCATCAGGTATGGCTCCCTTCTTCTTGTGCACGCAATCCGGGGCATGCCCCTTCTCATGATGATCTTCTGGATATATTTTCTCCTCCCCGCGTTCATGGGCAGGCCGGTTCCCGAGACAAGCACCGTGATTGTTGCGCTCACATTGTTTACGTCTGCCTACATGTCCCAGATCGTCAAAGCAGGCGTGGAAAGCATTCCCAGGGGTCAGATGGAAGCGGGACTTTCCACGGGCCTGAGATACTCTCATGTCATGATCTCAGTCATACTGCCACAAGCACTCCGCAACATGATCCCGTCTTTTGTTAACCAGTTTGTCTCGCTCATAAAAGACACGTCTCTTGCATTCATCGTGGGAGTCTCCGAGCTGACGCACGTGGCTACGCAGATCAATAATCGCACCATGGTCTATCCCGCTGAGATCTTCGGATTCATAGCGGTGGTCTACTTCGTTATCTGCTTTGCCTTCACAAGCCTTTCACGCTGGTTGGAAAAACGGCTGGCCTATCGTAAAGCGATCTAAGGTGCGAGGTGTCAAACTTGACATCGGTGACGGTGCTTTATTGACATCATGAACGACGTGTTGTGCTGCTTATCCTTCGAGGCTGGTGGGCCTGAACTCTTCGAGGATGCCAACGAGGCTGATATATTTCCTTTCTTCCCCGGACATCTGGCTGATATACTTCTCCATCCGGTTCCTTTTTCCCATGCTGTCCAGTTGATGCATTATCTTGCTGGCTAGGCGGTCGCTCCGTTGATGCTCGCTCAGGTAGACTCCCAGCAGCTCCCTGCCTATCTGTTCGATAGATTTCAAATGTGGATTTCTTTGAGTAGCCCTCTTCCACTCCTGTACCTTCTGCCTCAGAAACGGTCTCAGATCGATCTTATCCATTGCTGCCCCCAGTGTGAACGTGAACATTGTGACCCAGAAGGGATGTCATATACCCATCAGCTCATTCGTTGTCTTGTAAGGTATTTGAAACTCGGTTACGCTTCGTAGAATGAATTTGCAACAACCATACCTCGTGCCTCACGTGCACATTGTGTCAAGAACCAAGACACCGCGGCCTTCCAGTTCGTATGTCAGGGAGCGGACAGCACACACTTTACTGTATTGGTTGACAAACAAAACGTTGCAGAATAGAATGAGCTCAAGGGGAGTAGCACCAGAAGTATCGTCAAACCACCACGCAAAACGGAGGACGTAATTACCCATGGGTGATCTCAAGAAGATGTTTGACCCTGCGGCGATTGCTCTTGTAGGTGCCACAGAACGAGAGGGTTCTCCAGGTCGAGCCCTGCTCGAAAATCTTTTACCGTTGAAAGAAAAAGGGCGCCAAATCTTTCCGGTAAACCCGAACCGAAAACAGATACTGGGTCTTGATTGTTTCGCCAGGATTTCCGACGTGTCCAGGCCCATAGACCTGGTCCTGATAGTGACTCCTGCGCCCACAGTCCCCGGCTTGATCGAGGAATGCGGCAGGGTGGGAGTGTCCGGGGTAATGATCTACTCGGAAGGCTTCAAGGAGGCGGGCACTGAAGGAGAGAAGCTACAGAACGAAGTGGTCGCTGTAGGAAAACGAAGCGGGGTCAGGATTCTCGGACCCAGCAGTCTTGGGTTCATGCGTCCTCATCTCGGCCTCAACGCGACGCCCTTGTCAACAAGCCCTGACAAGGGCAACATCGCCTTCATATCCCAGAGCGGGGCCTTCGGCAGGGCATTGCTCGACTGGGGTATGGACATGCACATCGGTTTCAGCATGTATACCTCCCTGGGATCAATGTGCGACATCGATTTTGGTGAACTCATTGACTTCCTCGGATACGACCCGCATACACGCAGCATCATGCTGTACATAGAGGAGGAGATTGGTGACGTAAAAAAATTCGCGAGCGCTGCGAGGGGTTTCGCCAGAAACAAGCCGATTGTAGTGCTGAAGCCGCCGGGCATTCCCGTTGGAAAAAGTGATGCTCTTTCACACACCGGACAGATGGCCAACCACGAAAGCGTGTACGATGCTGTGTTCAAGAGAGTGGGCGTGGTGAGGGTAAAGTCTGCAGCCGACCTCTTCAATGCAGCAGGCGTTCTGGACGCAAGACACCTTCCGAAGGGTCCGAGGCTCATGATTGTCACCAATGCGGGGGGTGTTGGCGTCATGGCGCACAACGCGCTCTGCGAGATGGGAGGAAAGCTGGCCAATCTCACGGAGGAAAATGCGGCCAAACTGAGGGCCTCGATGCCTCCTCATCGCGATGCTACAAACCCTATAGACCTGTTAAGGTCTGCAGATGTTGATCAGTATGAGCGGACTGTGAGGATCTGTCTCGGCGACCCTGGGGTTGACGGGGTTCTTGTCATATTCACGGCCCAGGGAATAGGAAAGCCTCATGAGGTCGCGCAAGCCATGGGGCGGCTGGCGCGTGAGGCATGGAAGCCTATCATTACCACGTGGATGGGGGGTGGAGACGTACGGGAGGCGCGGGAAATTTTTCTTGAGAATAACATACCCACCTATGCCACCCCGGAAGAGGCTGTTAGGACGTATCTCTACATGTATAGCTACGAACGGAACCTGGAGTTGATGTACGAAACCCCGTCTGATCTCTCTGTTGATCAGGCGCCCCCGAAAAACAACTTGAAGACGCTCATCAAACGGGCGGTTACGAACAACAGAATCGTGCTGAGCGAAGAGGAATCAAAGAGGTTTCTCATCAACTATGGCATTCCTACCATCAAGACCTACATGACCCATACACCTGAACAGGGAGTGGGTGCGGCGGCAGCCATCGGCTATCCGCTCGTGCTCAAGATTGCATCACCGGACATCACGTACAAGAGCGATGTGGGTGGAGTGGTCACAGGAATCAACTCGGAAGAAGAACTCCGGGCGGAGTATGAGCGGATGATCCTGCGTGTGAAGGAAAATGCTCCGAGCGCGCAGATAACAGGCGTCACCGTGCAAAAGATGCTGGAGAAGATCGACTATGAAGTGATCCTTGGTGCGAAAAAAGATAAGGACTTCGGATCGATCATCATGTTCGGCATGGGCGGAACCGCTGTTCAGATATTCCAGGACTTTGCCATCGGCCTGCCCCCTCTGAATCAGACACTGGCGCGCAGGCTGATTCAGGAGACAAAGGCCTACCGGCTGCTGAGGGGGTACCGGGGCAAACAGCCCGCAGACCTCACGAAACTGGAACAGATCATTGTCAGCTTCTCAAACATGATCATCGACTTTCCGGAAGTCAAGGAGGTCGACATCAATCCCATTGCCGTCACGAACGGAACCACGTATGCGCTTGATGCACGCATCGTCATAGACAAAACGTGTCTTGAGTACACGTCCCCGTACCCTCACCTCATCATCACTCCGTATCCCACCAAGTACATCATGACGTGGAAGATGAATGACGGTACGGAGGTGCTTCTGCGGCCCATCAGGCCCGAAGACGAGCCGGCGGAACATGAGATGCTGATGAGCCTTTCGGAGAAGACCCTCAGGGAGAGGTTCTTCCAGGCAATCAAGCACATAACGCACGAGATGCATGTACGGTTCTGCAATATAGACTACGACAGGGAGATGGCGATCGTTGCAGAATTGCGCCAGGGGGAGAAGAGAAGGATCATTGGCATCGGGAGGCTGATCCTCGAGCCGGACTCAAAGAAGGCAGAATTTGCCGTGGTAGTCCATGACGATTTTCACGGTAAGGGTCTGGGCTACAAACTCGTCGACATGATGATCGGCATCGCTCAGGAGAAGGGTCTGGACGAGACGTATGCGCTTGTCCAGTCGGACAACACGAAGATGCTCGCCGTGTGCAGGAAGCTGGGCTGTAGCATTGAGCCCTTGCCGGACAAGCTGAGCAAGGTAACTTTACAGCTCGACTAATATTGATTTGCCTTCAAGTGTTTACCTTCGTTCTCGCTGCGTCGCCCTCCTCGACGTACCACTAAGTACGCCATCGTCGGCTCCTCGCTGCGGCCCGGGGTACCCGGCCGAAGGCGGGGTCGTCCACCTTGAATACAAATCGATGTGGGATCTTATTTATGATGAAGAGGGTTTTCCGATGGTCGCGGGAAGACCGTTTTTATTTTACGCCGTTCCCGTCGGAATCGAATGTCAGTATATCGACAGGATATAGTTTCTTGACGCATTCAGGGCAGAGCCCGTGACTGAATTCTGCCTCCGTGTGTTCCCGGATGTACATCTCCAGGTGGTTCCAATATCCCTGGTCATCACGAATCTTCTTGCATGACGTGCAGATGGGCAAGAGGCCCTTCAATGTCCTGACACGCACCAGTCCTGCCGGCAGATCCACCCTCACATTGCTCTCCCGCAGTCTGCTCGCTAGCCATTGGGCCTCAGTCTCCTCCAATTCAGCCACGCGCTGTCGGAGTTCCAACAGCTCTTCAATCAACTCGTCCTTCGTCTTCTGTTCATCCCTCATTATGTTTCTCTCTCGTCTCGTTATGTTTCTCTCTCGGTCTGCCCCAACGACTGTGCCATTCTTGTGCCATTCCCGGTCCATTGCCGGTCCATTCCGGTCCATTCCCGGTCCATTGCCGGTCCATTCCGGTCCATTCCCGGTCCATTCCCGGTCCATCCAAGTGTTTCGGCCGAAATCGACTGCACTTTTCCGGCGTCCTTGTGTCAGACTGCTCGTACGACGGCAAATAGGGGATCGGCAATCAGTTCACAGCGGCACAACGGGCATTTTCCGGGCTTCTTGAGCCTGTCCCGTTTGCGGAAGACAAACCCACAGCGGTGACACGAGGCCGGCTCGACCCTCAGGTGAAGTGCCCCCTTGTGCATTGTCTTTCTGATATGTTCCAGATGGTCGCAGATTTCCCTTTCCGGCAGCCTCAGTTCGTGGGATATCTGTTTAACTGAGCTGGTGTGCTCCGAAAGGAGGGAGACAATTTTGTGACGGATCGTATCGAATCTTTCCACCGGCACCGTGGGCTCCTTCACTTTAATCCTCTTTTTCACGGGAGTCTCCCAGATACGAGAAGTATTGTACCGCATAGTTTCCTGTTACTATAGAAAATTCCGTGCCACAATCCGAGGTCCTGTTATACGCCGGGTAGGAAGTGATTACCCGATCGTGTAGTCCCGCTTTTGACGCGTCTGTACGGTATCAGCGTATGGAATAATTACGATGCAATTAATCACGTTATTCTATTTGTGAAAAAGAATTTTGTCATGTATAATGCGTATCGGCCTGTCATGTAACCCGACGCATGGCTGACGCATTATCAAGTATTAGGAGGAGATGAACATGGAAGAGAAAGAAAAGACTGAAACAATTACTGAAACAGTTGAAGAGGAACAGGGAGGCAGCAAGCGAGACTTCCTGAAGATGCTGGGCGCAGGCTTTGGCCTGGCCGGCCTTGGCTCACTGGTGGGCGGACAGGCTATGGCCCAGGGGCAGAAAGCGGGTAAGTACGTGATCGTCATCACCCATGGCGGCGATGATCCCAACCGCGCAATCTTCGGTCTGCTCATGGCCCAAACTGTGGCGGAGAAGGATTGGGGTAAGGTGCACGTCTGGATGACGCTTGGCGGTGCAGACCTCGTCAACAAAAAGAAGGTCGACAAGATCGATTCCCCTATCTACAAGAAATTCGGCAATGCCGGTGAGATCATGAAGAAGATCAAGGATAAGGGCGGCTGGTTCGGGGTCTGCCCGCCGTGCGCTGACTACTTCGGGGCAACGGGCAGCGACAAGATCGACTACGTTGAGCTCGCAGGCGGCGACTGGTTGATGAAGAACATCCAGGACGCGTGGGTCCTTTATATCTGAAAGGACCCCTGACCGGTAAGCCGATCTCCGTGAGGGGGATACAGAAAAGGATTGAGTATTACGCAAAAAGGAGTAAAGTGAAGGTATCCTGTCATACGCTGAGGCATACGATGGCTACGCAACTTTTGAATGCTGATGCGGATCTCGCCACGATCCAAGATCTTCTGGGACACGGTCAGATTACCACGACACAGGGCTACTGCTGGGTGTCGAATCTTAAAGTCCAGAGGGACTACTACAGGGCCATAGAGGTGGTACTGCAGAGGACCCAGGCGGGTGGAGCATATGACTATCAAACAGGAAAAAAGTGAAAAAGGAAAATAGGGTGTAACTGACCAACATCACCAGAAAAAGCAGGATATGTTACGTATAGCACCTACAAGTCCACACCCCCTGATAACCCTTGGGACGAGCGATTACCGATTGAAATGAGAAATTGAAGGCAGGGCCATTTCTGGCCCTGCCTTCAATGATACATGTGTGATGGGCATGTAACCCCGGGTATCGCTCTGCTGAACATCGTTTTATTCTTCTTTAAGTATTGCAGCGGCTTTTGCTGCATCTTCGGGTGAGTCAAAACCAATGTACAGTATGAACCTTGCCCCGATAGTAGCCCCGGAGAATCCGTGGAGGTTGAGCCCCGCGGATGCAAGTTTCTCCGTCGCTTCTGCGGCAATTCCCGGTTTGTTTGGGCCCTCCAGCCGCAACGAAGCCAGGCTTCTTATGACATTGAAGCCCAGACCAGAGGCCGCGCGGATCTCCTTATCGCCCCTCAGCGGGGTGACAAACACGACCCCGGCACCGGGTTTGTCCGGTGCCCGCCTTGAAAGGATAAAGTTAAGATCCGCGCCGGCATCCTTTAAGGAGGTCAGGATCTTCGCCAAGCGACCGGGCCTGTCCTCAATGGCGGCAGACCATACATCCACTTTTTCAACTATTAAATCTTTCATGGCGTCCTCCTTTCTTATCTTTCGTATTTTTGCTTTTCTTGCCTTTGCGCAGTTCTCAAATCATTTGTCAAATCTGCAGGGGTGTCAGGCTGATCCCAATTTCTCCTGAACCATCTTCCTTATTTCCACCACAACTTCTGGATTTGCCAGAGTCATGACATCGCCAACATCCGTATCATTAGAAATGGCACTCAGCACGCGACGCATAATCTTTCCAGACCTGGTCTTGGGCATGTCGGAGACGATCCAGACCCTTCTCGGCCTGGCAATCGCTCCGATTTCCGAAACCACCGCATCTTGTATCCTCTTGGCAAGATCATCGCTGGCATGGAATCCTGGTTTCAAGGAAACATACAGATCAGGCTCTTTCCCTTTCACTTCGTGCTTCACCGGAACAACGGCTGCTTCTGCTACTTCTGCAACGGTCAGAGCGGCTGATTCGATTTCCTTGGTTCCGAGCCTGTGTCCGGAAACATTGATTACATCGTCAATTCTACCAAGAATACGGACATATCCATCTGCGGCCACGACCGCGGCGTCACCGGTCATGTACGGCCAGTCCTGCCATCGTTTACTGTTCCGATTCTTGCAATATTTTTCATAATACTGGCTGACGTAGCGGTCCCGGTCGCGCCAGATGGTCTCGAAGCTGCCCGGCCACGGATTCTGTATGCAGATATTTCCTGCCTTTCCGCTGCCGGGGGGGACAACGTTCCCGTCCTCGTCATAAACGATGGGGTGAATACCCGGTACGCCCGGGCCTGCGCTGCCCGGCTTCATGGGTTTAAGCGCCGGCACCGTGCTGCAAAGGAAACCGCCGTTTTCCGTCTGCCACCAGGTATCAACAATCACCGCCTCGCCTTTCCCAACCGTATAGTAATACCACTTCCACACTTCAGGCTCGATCGGCTCTCCCACGGTAGTCATATGCTTGAAGTGATAATTGTATTTTTGTGGCTCATCGGGGCCGAGCTTTCTCAAGGCCCGAATGGCGGTAGGCGCGGTATGGAAGATGTTCACATCCAGATTCTGGGCGATCCGCCAGGGCCTGCCTGCATCAGGATAGGTAGGAACACCTTCATAAAGAACCGTGGATGCGCAAAGTGCGAGCGGACCATAGACGATATAGGAATGCCCGGTGATCCACCCGATATCTGCCAGACACCAGTAAACATCTTCTAGATGAATGTCCTGAATGTATTTGGATGTTCCGGCCACATAGGCAAGGTAGCCGCCGGTGCTGTGCTGGGCACCTTTGGGTTTTCCGGTTGTACCGCTGGTATACATGAGAAACAACGGGGCTTCCGCAGGCATGGCCACAGGATCGACCCTTGCTCCATAGTATTTTTTCAGGAGATCATTGATGATGAAATCGCGGCCCTCGACCAGCGGTGTCTGGGCCGAGTACTTGCCCGGATAACGCTGCCATATGAGTACTTTGTCCACCTTCTGATTTTCGCCTGCCGCCTCTGCCACCGCGATATCGGCCTTTTCCTTGTGGTCGATAGACTGCCCGTTCCTATAATAGGCATCCATGGTAATCAGCACCTTGCTTCCCGAATCGATAATTCGATCGGCACACGCCTTACCGCTGAAGCCGCCGAACACTTGCGAGTGGATTATGCCGAGTCGCGCACAGGCGAGCATCGTGATGGCAAGCTCAGCCACCATCGGCATGTGAAGCGTGACGGTGTCTCCGGCTTTCAGGCCGCAGAAATCCTTAAGTATAGCCGCAAACTCGTTTACCCTGACGTAAAGTTCCTGGTAAGTGATATGCTCCACCTTTTCATCCTCGGGCTCCGGTACGAAGTGGATGGCGGTCTTGTTCCTATGCTTAGCAAGATGTCTGTCGATGCAGTTGTAGCTCGCGTTGATTCTGCCGCCGACAAACCACTTCCAGCAGGGGGCGTCGCTAGTATCAAGCGTGCTATGCCAATACTCGTACCAAGTCAAGAGATCAGCATACTCCTTGAAGCAATTCGGGAAATTTTCCAGGCTGAAGCGTTCAAAGACCTTCGGATCCGTCATGTTTGCCTGTGCGATAAACCGGGTAGACGGATAAAAGTATTGCTCCTCCCCCCAGTGCACTGCTATCTCGGCTTCCGACGTTTCCGTAACTTCTTTTTCTTTTGCGCTCATAGATAATCTCCTTTCATTATTCTTCTACCAGCATTTTTTTGAACGGTGTAGAGACAATCCTGAGCTCCTAAAAAAACCGAGCTCACCGAAGGTTGGTCCTTCGGCAGCTCGGCCATCTTCCTTACAAGACCCGCCGCTTTCCGTCCCCGTCTCACGAAGGGGTTGGCTTTATCGGGTCAGCCTCTATTACAATTGTATATTACTTAATACAATTGTCAAGTGAAGGGAAGTGCATGGAACGATTGCGGTTTCTTACTAGGGAAATCGGAAATGGTCTGTAGTATGATCAAGAGCGAACTTCTATCTTTGTGGGTACCCATTAATTTGCTTATGATCTGGAGCCATTTTTCGAGAGCCGCCTCAAAAGTTCTCATTGAACATTACGGTCTGACCTTTCCCCGAAAAAGTGGACACGTAGTTAAGTTTCATTGAGGAGCCTTTCATACTGTTCTGGGCTCCTGTACCCTAATGCCGAATGCCTCCTCTGACGATTATAAAACACTTCTACGTATTCGAAAATACTGAGCCGCGCCTCCAGCCTCGTACGGTACCGTTCGCCGTGGACCAGCTCTGTCTTGAGCGTTCCGAAGAAGGACTCCAAGTAGGCATTGTCGTAGCAGTTGCCGCTCCTGCCCATGCTCGGGCGCATCCCGTATCCTTGCAGCAGGTCCTGGTAGGCATAGCTTGCATACTGCCTGCCCCGGTCAGAATGGTGGATCAATCCTTCAGGCCTGCCTTGCCTGCCCACGGCGTCCTTGAGCGCGTCAGAGGCCAGCTCCTGGGTGATCTTCCCGCCCATGGACAGGCCGATGATCTTTCTGGTTTTTAGCTGCATCAC
>Ga0113563_10001339_pt1 | contig 13879 bp, 9 predicted proteins | sample Mud3Dept3metaG_FD_80117 | JGI IMG/M metagenome (GOLD analysis project Ga0113563, IMG submission 80117) | Freshwater wetland microbial communities from Ohio, USA, analyzing the effect of biotic and abiotic controls - Mud 3 Core 4 Depth 3... | ecosystem: Environmental > Aquatic > Freshwater >...
CCCTCCAGGATTTTCAGGGGACCCTCTGTTTCATCACCCATGACCGCCACCTGATCAACGCCGTGGCCAACAAGATCATCGAGGTCGATGCGGGAAGGCTCAGCGTTTACCCGGGGAATTACGACGACTATCTATACAAGAAAGAACTCGAAAAGCAGGCGGAATCGCCAAACGGCGGGGCGTTCGCCGCCGGAGACTTGGATTCAAGGGACAAGGCAGCCCGGCGCAGCAAGGAGCAGAAGCGGCTCGAAGCCGAAGCCCGCAACCGCTTTTACCGTGAGACCCTGGAGATTCGGAAACGAATCCAGACCATCGAAGCGGACCTGGACCGTTACACGAAAGAAAGGGAAGAACTCGCCGGCCAGTTGGCCGACCCGGAAGTCTATCGGCGGGGTGAATATATCCCCGAACTCCTGAAATCCCATGCCTCGGCCAAGAAACAGATAGAAGATTTGACCGCCGAATGGGAGACGCTGGCGCAACAGCTTGAGAAAATGGAGCAGTCCCGTTTGTCTCTTGCGGATGAAAGCGTTTGAAAATTGGCTGAGGGCTCATCTTAAGGTTTCTCTCGATAAGATGCCTTCGTTGACAGTCGCTTTACTACCTGTGTATATTAGGTTTTTCAACGAAAATAGAGGAGGGAAGAATGGGCGCGAAACCCGAAGCTCTTGTGATTGCGAAAGCGAAATCGGCAATCGGCATTATTCCCAAAATGGCCAACCGTCACGGCCTGATCGCCGGGGCCACGGGTACCGGGAAAACCGTCACCCTGCGGACTCTGGCCGAGCAGTTCAGCGCCATCGGAACCCCGGTTTTCATGGCGGACGTCAAGGGCGACCTCTCCGGCCTTCCCTTCCCGGGCGGTGAAAATCCCAAGGTGAAGGAGCGGATCGAGAAATTGGGCCTGGAAGGCTTCGTTTTTCAGGGATTCCCGGTGGCTTTCTGGGATGTCTTCGGGGAGCAGGGCCACCCGGTGCGCACCACGGTTTCCGAAATGGGCCCCCTCCTCTTCAGCCGGATCCTCACGCTCAACGAGATCCAGAGCGGCGTCCTCACCCTGGTCTTTAAAATCGCCGATGACAACGGCCTGCTCCTCCTCGACCTGAAAGATCTGCGTTCCATGCTCCAGTTTGTGGGCGATCAGGCGGACCAGTTCAAAACCCAGTACGGGAACATCTCCCCCGCCTCTGTGGGTGCCATCCAGCGCAACCTCCTGGCCCTCGAAGAGCAAAAGGGGGACAAGTTCTTCGGCGAACCCGCCCTGAACCTGCAGGACCTGATGCAAACGGACTCCAAGGGGAGAGGGGTCGTCAACATCCTCGCCTCCGACCGGCTGATGCAATTCCCCAAGCTCTACGCCACCTTTTTGCTCTGGATGCTCTCCGAACTCTTCGAGACCCTTCCCGAAGTGGGGGACCCGGAAAAACCCAAGCTGGTCTTCTTTTTTGACGAGGCCCACTTGCTCTTTGACGACGCCCCCAGGATCCTGGTGGAGAAGATCGAGCAGGTCGTCCGCCTCATCCGCTCCAAAGGCGTGGGCGTATATTTTATCACTCAGAATCCTCTGGATCTGCCCGAGACGGTGCTGGGGCAGCTTGGCAACCGGGTCCAGCACGCGCTTCGCGCCTTCACGCCCAAGGATCAGAAGAATGTGAAGGCAGCCGCCGATACCTTCCGCGCCAGCCCCAAGCTGAACGTGGCCAAGGCCATCACCGAGCTGGAAGTGGGAGAGGCTCTGGTCTCGGTCCTGGATGAAAAGGGCGCGCCTACCAAAGTGGAACGGGCCTATATCTGTCCGCCCCACAGCCGCCTCATCCCCCTCAGTCCCGAAGAACGGGGCAAGATCATCAAGGGATCCACGATTTATGGCCATTATGAAAAGACCGTGGACCGGGAGTCGGCCTATGAAAAACTCAAGGCCCGGGCCGAGCAGGCGCCGCAAGAAGCCGCCCCCCAGAAGCGTTCGGCCGAGCCCCGCTCGCCGGCCGGGGACCTGCTCACCGCCGCGGCTAAAAGCGCCGCCCACGCCATCGGCAGCCAGATCGGCCGGCAGATCATCCGCGGGGTTCTGGGATCGATTTTTGGCGGAGGGCGCAGCCGCTGAAAAGAGGCAAGCCGCTTATGTACTTTTTTTTGCCAATGCTGTATCATTTCCTGATTATTAAACCCAAAAGGAGGGAGCTATGAAACGAATCGCTTTGCTGATTGGAATCGTGGTCCTGGGTTTTTCTCTGGTTTGGGCGGCCGGCCCGAAATCCTACCAGGTGACCGGCCCGGTCCTGGAAGTTCGGGACGATGCCATTGTCGTTGAAAAAGGAAAAGAAAAATGGGAAATCGCCAAAGATAAGGACACCAAGGTAACAGGGGATATAAAAGTGGGGGCGAAAGTGACCGTGTACTATACAATGAAAGCCACGGAAATCGAGTCCAAGGCGGCGCCGGCGAAACCCGCGGCCAAGGAAGCCCCGAAGAAAAAATAATCCGCCGCATCTTCCATCCTTTCAAGGCGGCCCCCATTGTGAGGGGGCCGCCTTATTTCCGCCGCCTGCCTCCGAAGACGCGAAACGGCGCTTTGAAAAATTACTGCATCCGCATTTCCATCTTTGCGCAAATTTCTTTTTCCTTTCGAGGCGGAAGACGGCAATTCCTTCTTGATCCGAACGGGAGACCGCTCCATAGCCGGAGATGCTGAAGGTTCGAAATGTTTGCCGGGTTTGCCTTCTCCACCCATTTTGGATTGTTCTGTGCGGGTTGTCTCTTTCGCTGGGGAGGTTCCCATTCCCGGAATTTCTGCCTGAGGAGTTCCTATGCGTGAATTTTTTTATCCGGAAAGCGTCGCCGTCATCGGGGTTTCGAACTCGCCGGACAACATGGGCCAGTCGATCGTTCGCAACCTCATCGAATTCGGCTTCCAGGGGATCCTTTACGAGGTGGGCGTCAAAGGCGGGGTCTTTGCCGGCCGGCGGATCTACAAATCCCTTCTCGACATTCCCGATCCGGTCGACCTGGCCGTTATCCTCACTCCGGCCCGGACCGTTCCCGGGCTTCTGGAGGATTGCGGGAAGAAGGGCGTCCGGCGGGCAGTGGTGGAAACCGCCGGGTTTCGCGAGTACGGGGAGGAAGGCAAGAAGATCGAACGGGACCTCGTTTCGGTTGCGGAAAAATATGGCATCCGCTTCGTGGGCCCCAACTGCATCGGCGTGATCAACATGGAAAATGGCCTTTGCACCCCTTTTCCCCCTCTGAAAAAGGTCGTTTTTCCGGGGGATATTTCCATGATCTCCCAAAGCGGCGGGGTGGGGATGTCCGTCCTTAACCTCATGGGGAACGAAGGGCTCGGCCTCAACAAGTTCGTCTCCGCCGGCAACATGCTGAACATCCAGACCGAGGAGCTTCTATCCTACTATATCGAGGACCCGGGAACCCATTACATCCTCCTGTACCTGGAAGGGATCCAGGACGGGCGGAAGCTCATGCGGGTGGCCAGGAAATCCACCAAACCGATCGTGGCGTTCAAATCCAACATCGGCCAGTTCGGCCAATCCATCGCCTCTTCCCACACGGCTTCCCTGTCCAGCAATGACAAAGTGGTGAACGCCGCCTTTCGCCAATCCGGAATCGTCCGGGTTTACGACGCCACCACCCTGGGGAACGACCTGAAGATTCTTCGCCTCCCCCCCATGAAAGGGCGAAACCTGGCCATCATCTCCCGGTCGGGCGGACATGCGGTGATCGCCGCCGACGCCTGCGAGATGTCCGGGTTTAAGCTGGCGCCGTTTCCCAAGGAGTTCATCGAGGAGATCGAACGTCATTTCCGGGCCTCCGTGATCAAGCTGACCAATCCTCTGGATTTGGGGGACCTTTTTGACCTTGAAATCTACCTGAAGATCATCGACCGCACCCTGGCGCAGAAAAACGTGGACGGCATCGTTTTCCTGCACACCTACTTCTCGGGGACCGAAGGGAAGAAGTCCCGCGAGCTTTTCCTGGGCCTCACCGAGCTTACAAAACAATACGGGAAACCGGTGGCCCTCTATGTTTCCACAGACATCGAGGAGGTTAACTGGTTGAAGAAAAATCTGGGTTACCCGGTTTTCACCCAGGTCGTGGAGACGGTGCGGGCCCTTGAGTTGAACCGCTCTTATCAGGCCGAGATCCTGCGGATCCGCCAACCGGAAGAGGTCCCTTCTTATCCGGCCGATAAGAATCTGGCCCGGGCGCTCTTAGAGAACCCCCTCAACGAGAAAAGGGACCTGTTCCTGCACGAGGCCGCCGAAATCCTCCGCATCTACGGGATTCCCATGGTCCGGGGCGTGCCGGTGCCGGATGAGGGGGAAGCCATCAAAGCCGCTAAGGAGCTCGGCTTCCCGGTGGCCATGAAGGTGATTTCCAAGGAGATCTCCCACAAGTCCGACGTGGGTGGGGTGCAGCTGAACCTGCGCAGCGAAGCCGGGGTGGCGGCCGCCTACCGCGACATGGTCCAGAGGATCCGCCAGGCCTACCCGGAAGCGCGGATCGAGGGCGTCCTCATCCAGCCCATGGCCACCGGCGGCCGGGAGCTGATCATCGGCGGAAGGCAGGACGATCAGTTCGGCCCCGTGGTCATGGTCGGGCTCGGGGGGATCTTCGTGGAAATCTTCGGCGAGGTTTCCCTGCGGGTTTCCCCCATCTCCCGGCGTGAGGCCGCGGAAATGCTCGACGAGCTCAGGGGCATCGGCATGTTCAAGGGGGCCCGGGGGGCCAAACCTTCAGACCTGGACGCGGTGATCGAGGCCCTGCTGCGCCTGTCGCAGCTTCTTGGCGATCTCCCCGCAATCCGCGAGATCGACATCAACCCTCTCCGGGTCTTCCTGGAAAAAGAAGGAGCCCTGGGACTGGATGTGCGAATGATCTTAAGAAAGAATTGAGGGAGGGCGGCGATGAAGGTATCAAAAAGATCGCTCCGGGTTGCTCTTTTCCTGCTGGTTCCGCTGGCGCTCTCTTCCTGCACCTATCTGGGCATGAATCGTTACCGGGCCGACGGGGAGGGGATTCTCCCCGGGTTGAAAGAATCGGTGACCGTGGTGCGGGACGGCTGAAGGTCTGGTATTTCTGGCAGGAAAGGCTGCAGCAGATGGTGCTCGAGGGGAACTCCCCCTGGTTCGACAATATCCTGACAAAGCATGTAAAAGAAACGAGACACGATCTCTTCCGCGAAGCGGCGCCGATTGCTTCGGAAAAGCTCCGATCTTCTCTCGGTCAAGACCCAAAGGAATGGAAGTGGGGCAAGGTCCATACGCTGGAGTTCGTCAGCCCCGTCCGCCGGGAAGGGTTCGGCAGGGGTTTGCTGGGCGACGGCCCTTACCCCTTCCAGGGTTCCGGAGAAACCCTCCACCGGGCCATTTATGCTTTCCCTGATCCCTTCAAGGTAACCCATTCGGCTTCGTTGAGAATGGTGGCGGATTTAAGTGACGACGATAAGATATTGGCGGTATTGCCGGGGGGGGTCTCCGGCCGCTTCTTCCATCCCCATGCCAAGGACCAGATCAAAGCCTTCATCAGCGGCGAGAAAATGTACTGGTGGTTCAGCGACAAAGCCATCCGGGAGCACAAGAAAACGATTCTATTGCTCCAACCGAAATAAGAGCTGATGCCCGGGAAGAAATTGGAAATGAAAAAGGCTTAGCGGATGAAAACCTGAGGACGGTGGAAGCCTACCCTTTGACCCCCGGCCTCTTCCGAAACGATTAAGAGCTCAGGGAATTCCCGGCGGACGGTGAAGCCTGACTTTAAATACAGCCGGGCATAGTTGCCTTTGCCATTGCCGTTGTACCCTCCCACGGGCGATTGGCCAAGGCACGCCAGACAACCTCGCATCTTCCCTGGCAGAACGCCCTGGCGGGTGTTTCCCCGATTTTCCTTCCCGGACCTTTTGTGACCCATTCTGCCTCGCTGCAGACAATATGGATGGTAGGAAGATTAGGTTGGTGCTTGACCTTCCGTCCGGATATGATATAAATCATTGGGGATAGGGGTTAAGGTTTATATTGTTTAATATTCTGCATTTTTGACTTGCCTTTTCATCTCATTTTTTTGAAGAGAGTCCTTTCCGCCAGGGAGGTTTTATCTCAGTATGTCAAAAGCCGGATTTCACCTCGGGTTGGATGTCGGTTCGGTCAGCGCGAATACTGTCGTAATTGACGCTAAGAAGAATGTTGTCGAGGATCACTACACCCGCTTGAAAGGCCAACCCCTGGAGACGGTATACCGGGTGCTGGCCGACGTTCTCGCCCGGGTCCCCGGCGACCAGATCCGCAGCGTTTCGGTGACCGGAACGTCCGGCAAGCTCATCGCCGACCTTCTGGGCGCAGAATTCATCAATGAAATCATAGCTCAAAGCAAATCCACGATGCACTTTCACCCCGAAGTCAAGACAATCATCGAGATGGGGGGAGAAGATTCCAAGCTCATCCTCGTGCAGAGCGATGCCAAGACCGGGGATTACAAGATCGTGGATTTTTCCATGAACACGATCTGCGCGGCCGGAACCGGCTCCTTCCTGGACCAGCAGGCCAACCGGCTGCAACTGACCATTGAAGAGTTCAGCCAGCTCGCCCTCAAATCCAAAACCCCGCCGCGGATCGCCGGCCGATGCAGCGTTTTTGCCAAGAGCGACATGATCCACCTCCAGCAGGGCGCCACCCCGGATTACGACATCGTGGCCGGCCTCTGCTACGCCCTGGCCCGGAATTTCAAATCTAATATCGCCAAGGGAAAGAATATCATCCGCCCGGTCTCCTTCCAGGGCGGCGTGGCGGCCAACGCGGGAATGCGCAAGGCCTTTGCGGACGTTCTGGAGCTGAATGAAGGGGAACTCATCATTCCCAAACATTTCGCCTCCATGGGCGCCATCGGCGCCGCTTTCCTGACCTTGGAAGAGAAAGGGCTCTGGAAAACCTTTGAAGGGCTCGACCGGCTCCGCGAGTTCATCAACCGGGAAAAGCCGGCGGAAAACCCCCTCGAACCGTTGAGCCTCTCCGCTCACCACTTGCAGACCCGGGAATGGAGACCGCTCACTCAGGCCCCGGCCGACGGAAAGAAAATTCCCGCTTATTTAGGAATCGACGTCGGCTCGATCTCCACGAACGTGGTGGTCATGGATACCAACAAGAAGGTGCTCTCCAAGCGCTACCTCATGACCGCCAGCCGGCCCATCGAAGCCATCCGCCTGGGGCTTCGGGAAGTGGGCGACGAAATCGGCCATCTGGTTGAGATCAAAGGCGTCTGCACCACCGGGTCCGGGCGCTACCTGACCGGCGATTTCGTCGGCGCCGACGTGATCCGGAACGAAATCACCGCCCAGGCCACGGCCGCGGCCCATATCGACCCGAACGTGGACACGATCTTCGAAATCGGCGGGCAGGACTCCAAGTATATCTCCCTGGAGCGGGGGGCCATCGTGGATTTCGAAATGAACCGCGCCTGCGCCGCCGGCACGGGTTCCTTTCTCGAGGAACAGGCGGAAAAGCTGGGCCTTTCGATCAAGGAGGAATTTGGGAATCTGGCCCTGGGCGCCAAAGGTCCCGTCTCCCTGGGAGAGCGGTGCACGGTCTTCATGGAATCCGACTTAGTGCACCATCAGCAGAAAGGGGCCAGGCGGGACGACCTGGTTTCCGGCTTGAGTTACTCCATCGTGCTCAACTACCTGAACAAGGTCGTGGGCGACAAGCGCGTGGGGAACAACATCTTCTTCCAGGGAGGGACGGCCTTCAACAAAGGCGTCGTCGCCGCTTTTGAGAAAGTGACCGGCAAGAAGATCACGGTCCCGGAGCACAACGAGGTAACCGGCGCCATCGGGTGCTGCCTCCTGGCCCTGGAGGAGAACAAGTCCGGAAAAACCGGTTTCAAGGGCTGGGACCTCTCCAACCGCCCCTATGAGCTTACCTCCTTCGAATGCAAGGAATGCTCAAACCGCTGCGAGATCCGCCGGGTGACCGTTAAAGGGGAGAAACCGCTCTTCTACGGCAGCCGCTGCGAAAAATACGACGTGGACCGCACCCGCAAGCACCGGGACGACCTCCCCGATCTCTTTGCCGAGCGGGAGGAAGCGCTTATGGCCTCCTATGTGGACGAAAAACCCGTCCCCGAGGATGCGCCGGCCATCGGCCTTCCCCGTCTCCTGAACTTCCACGAACTGATGCCCTACTGGCGGACCTTCTTCACCGCCCTCGGCTTCCGCGTCGTCGTCTCCGAGAAGACCAACAAGCGCCTGATCGGCAAGGGTGTGGAAAAGGTTGTGGCCGAAACCTGTTTCCCCATCAAGGTCGCCCACGGCCATCTCCTCGACTTAATCGACAAAGGCGTGGACACGATCTTTCTTCCCAGCGTGGTGAGCATGCCTCTTAGCCACCCCTCCCTGGACCGTTCTTATGTTTGCCCTTACGTCCAGTCATTCCCCTACGCCGTCCGCTCGGCCCTCGACTTCAAATCTTACGGGGTGACCGTGCTCACGCCCGTCATCAAATTTGCCGACGACCCCAAAGTCGTGGAAAAAGAGCTGGTGAAAATGGGCCGGCAGTTAGGAAAGAGCGCCGACGAGGTCCGCGAGGCGATCCGCAAAGCCGACACCGCGCAGAAGAGTTTCGAGGCTTCCCTGAAACGAAGGGGCAAGGAAACCCTCAAAGACCTTAAACCCGGGGACCAGGCGATGGTCGTCATCAGCCGGCCTTACAACGGGTGCGACCCGGGAGTGAATCTGGGGCTTCCGCAGAAACTGCGGGACCTCGGGGTCACCGCCATTCCCATGGATATGCTGCCCCTCGATGAGGTCGATCTGGTGGATCAATGGCAGGATATGTACTGGAAATACGGGCAGAAGATTTACAGCGCCGCCCAGATTGTCCGCAACGACCCCCGGCTCCATGCCATCTATATTACCAACTTTGCCTGCGGCCCCGATTCCTTTATTCTCCACTTCGTCAAGGAGAAGCTTCGCAACAAACCGCACCTGGTCATCGAGGTGGATGAGCACAGCGCCGACGTGGGCGCCATCACCCGCCTCGAAGCCTTCCTGGACAGCCTGAAGAATTTCAAGGACGGGAAAGTCCACGAGGAACGGCGGCCCAAGACCATCGTTCTGACCAAGGACGCCTATCGCCGAAAAGTGTACATCCCCTACATGGCCGAGCAGGCTTACTCCCTCGTGGGCGCCTTCCAGGCCTGCGGAATCGATGCCGCCTTGACGCCGCCGTCCAACCAGGAGACCGTTTACTGGGGAAGAAAATACACCTCCGGCAAAGAGTGCTACCCCTGCATCCTCACCACGGGAGACATGGTCCGGATCATTAAAGGCCCGGACTTCGACCGGAACAAGGTGGCCTTTTTCATGCCTTCTGGAAACGGCCCCTGCCGTTTCGGCCAGTACCATCGCCTTCACCGCCTGATCCTGGATGACCTGGGATATCCTGATGTGCCGATTTTCTCCCCCACGCAGGATGAACATCTTTACCGCGATTTGGGAATGATGGGAAAAAATTTCACGCGCTTGGCCTGGCAGGGGATGGTGGCCATAGACCTCCTGGACAAGAAGCTCCGCGAGACCCGGCCGTATGAAAGGACCGAGGGGGAGACGGACAAGGTCTTTCACCATTACAAGATGAAAGCCTACGAGGTGATCCGCGACAGCGCCGACCGGCCGGACAAGTGCATTTCCGGTCTTGTGAACGTCCTGAAAGACGCCCGGGACGCCTATGCCCGGATCGAAACCGTGGACCGGGGGACCAAGCCGCGAATCGGGATCGTCGGCGAGATCTACATCCGTTCAAATGCTTTCAGCAACGAACACATCGTGCGGTCCCTCGAGAAATTGGGCGGAGAAGTATGGCTTCCCCCCATCTCGGAATGGTTCCTCTATCTCAACTTCACCTCCCGCCGTTACAGCCTGGACAACCGGCGGTATTTCACCTACTGGAAAAACTATATTACCGAGATGGTGCAGCACCGCGACGAGCATACCTTGGGGCACGTCTGGGATGGGCACCTGGTCAATCACCCCGAGCCCTCCATCCTCGATACCCTCCTGGAGTCTAAGCCTTACCTCGATGACTCCTTCGAGGGCGAAGCGGTTCTGTCCGTGGGCAAATGCGGGGATTATATCCGCAAGGGGATCTCCGGCCTGGTGAACGTCATGCCCTTCACCTGCATGCCCGGGACCATTGTGGGCGCGGTGATGAAACGTTACCGCGAAGAACACAATGATATTCCTTTCCTGAACATGGCCTACGACGGCCAGGAGGAAACCAACACCCTGACCCGGCTGGAGGCCTTCATGCACCAGGCCCGGCAATACCAGCGCCAGATGTTTGAGAAGAAATTGTCACCCATCGCCGGATTTCAGCCGTAGGGGCACGACGCCTCGCGCCCCTACCCTCCTGCTCCTCATGCGAAAAACCGCGTTTCTCGGATTCCTGGTCCTTGCCCTCCTCTTTTCCCTTTTTGCTTCCGGGTATTCTTCCGAAGACCCCGCCTTCACGGCCGCCCGCCGGCGGATGGTTGAAAAAGACCTCAAGGGCAGGGACATCACCGACCCGCAAATCCTGGAGATCATGGGGCGGGTTCCCCGCCATTTATTTGTAGAAAAGTCGCTCCGGCGGCAAGCCTATGCCGATCACCCCCTGCCGATCGGGGAAGGCCAGACCATCTCCCAGCCCTACATCGTGGCTCTGATGACCCAGATCCTGCAGATCAAAAGGGGAGAAAAAGTGCTGGAAATCGGCACGGGATCGGGGTATCAGGCGGCGGTTTTGGCGGAATTGACGGACCGGGTCTTCTCCATCGAGATCCGGGAGAAGCTGACTCAAGCCGCCTCCCGGATTCTGAAGGAGTTGGGCTACAGCCAGATGCGTCTGAAGACCGGGGACGGGTATTTCGGCTGGGAAGAGTTTGCTCCCTTCGATGCGATCCTTGTGACCTGCGCCGCCAACCACATCCCTCCGCCGCTCATCAAACAGCTCAAGGAGGGGGGGCGGCTCATCCTCCCCCTGGGAAGCACGACCTATTTTCAAACCCTCACCCTCGTCACCAAGAAAGGCGGCCAGACCGACGTTCAGCATCTCGGCGGCGTGGCCTTTGTGCCCATGACCGGCGAGGCGCAGAAGAGATGAATTTGCGGCCATGGGCGCAAACTTGAACTCATCCTCCGGCGCGGGTTGGATTTCCCCCCTGAGCCGGACGGCGCTTCTCTTTTACCTCTGCACCCTCTTTTACTGGAGCGGCGTTTACATCTATATGCCGATCCTTTCGCCCTACGCCAAGAAGATCAGCGGGTCGCTCCAGTCGGTCGGCCTGGTCATGGGGGCCTACGGCCTTTCCCAACTGATCCTGCGGGTCCCCCTCGGGCTGTGGTCCGATCGGCTGCGCCGACGAAAGCCTTTTATCCTCATCGGCTTCCTTTTCGACGGCCTGGCCTGCCTGGGATTGATTTTTGCGGAAAGCACCCTTTCCCTGTTTCTTGCGGTTCTCTCGGCCGGGATCGCCTCCAGCATGTGGGTTGCTTTCACCGTCCTGTTTTCCAGCTATTTTCCCCTGTCCCGGGTCAGCCAGTCCATGAGCCTGCTCCATTTTTCCATGCGCTTCTCCCAGGTTATTTCCAACTATTCCGGCGGAGCGATGGCCGAAGCCCTGGGGTGGACCTCGCCTTTTTATGCCGGGCTGATTCTCTCCGGAATCGGCCTAATTCTGGCGATGGGAATCAAGGAGAGGCCGGTGGAACCGAGTTCCGGGAGTTCCTGGAGAAAGCTCCTGCATACCTCCCGCCATCCGCGGCTCTTGAAGGTCTCCTTTTTCGCTTTGATCATGCAGTTCACGATCTTTGCCGTCGTTTACAGCTTTACCCCCCTTTACGCCCACCAAATCGGGGCCTCCAAAGCACAGTTGGGGCTGCTCATCTTTTGTTTTCTGGTTCCCAATACGGTTGCCAGCCTCGCCTCGGGGACTCTCGCCCGGCATCTCCAGGAAAGATACCTTATCTCGGCCGCCTTCCTTCTCATCTCCATCGCCGTTTTGGCAACCCTCGTCGGACCCCGGCTCGAGGTTCTTTATCTCCTCCTGGGCCTTCAGGGGTTGGGAAGCGGCTTTATCTTCCCCCTGCTCATGGGCCTCGCCATCAAACCTATGCCCGCCGATCGGCAGGCAACGGCCATGGGATTCTTCCAATGCATTTATGCCATCGGGATGAGCCTGGGGCCGATTTTTTCCGGTTGGGTGGGGGAATACGGGGGGCTGAATTCGGTTTACCTTCTGAATGGCGTCATGTGCCTGCTGGCAGGCCTCTTTTCCCTGAAAGCGCTAAAATAACTCCCCTTTCTTGAGATCTCGCAAAAGTCTGGGGCCCGGGCCTCGCCGCAGTCTTTCCTGCCGGGGGGGATTTTCTCCGCAGCTGTCCCCAAAATATCTCAGATGATCCCCTCCTTGCGCAGGCCTTCAATTTCCCCCAGACTGTAACCCAGCTCTTTCAGTATCTCTTCCGTGTGTTGCCCTAAGAGCGGGGGCGGCAGGCGGACAGCGCCCGGAGTGCGGCTTAATTTGGCCGGAAACCCGAGGTTTTTGATCCTGCCGATAGTAGGATGATCCATTTCGATCAGCATTTCCTGGTGGAGGACCTGGGGATCCTGAAACACCTCGTCAAGGTGAAGGATGGGGCCGTTCGCCACGCCGACCCCATTCAGGATTTCCTCCCAATCTTTGGTTTTTTTCTCCGCCAGCTTCTCTTCCAGCAATTTGCCCAACTCCGCTCGATTCGTGACCCGGTCCGGAACGGTGCGGAACCTTTTATCCTCGATCAGAGCCGCCAGTCCCAAGGCCTTGGCCAGCCGCTCCCACATCCCCTGATTTCCTGCGGCGATGTTGATGAACCCGTCCTTGGTTTTAAATGTTCCGTAAGGGGACACCATGCCGTGATCGTTCCCCAGCGGCTCCGGCCTCTCCCCGGTGGCAAAGAACTTCGCCGCCTGAAACCCCAGGACAGAGATGAGGCCTTCGAGAAGAGAGGTTTCCACCCGCTGTCCTTCTCCGGACCGTTGCCTCTCGATAATCGCCAGGAGAATCCCGTAGGTCGCGAAAATTCCCCCCAAAGAATCCCCGATGGCGACCCCCACGCGCACGGGGCCGGTGTGTTTCCACCCGGTTATGCTGGCGATCCCGGACATCCCCTGGGCGATCGGGTCAAAGCCCGCCCGCTCGGCATAGGGGCCGGTCTGGCCGAATCCGGAAATGCTGCAGTAGATCAGCCGGGGATTCATCCCCTTCAAGGTGTCGTAGTCGATTTTCAGTTTCTTCTTTACGCTGGGCCGATAATTTTCAATCAGCACATCCGCGTCTTCGGCCAGGCGGATCAAAATCTCCCGCCCCTTTTCCTTCGTAATATCCAGGGTGATGCCTCTCTTGTTGCGGTTGGTCAGCAGGAAATACGGACTCTCTCCCTTCAGGTAGGGCGGGCCGAAGGCCCGGAGCATATCCCCTTTTCCCGGCGGTTCGATCTTGATCACCTCGGCCCCGAAGTCGCCAAGCAGCTGGGTGCAGAACGGGCCGGTCAGAGCGGCGCTCAGGTCTATAATTTTTATTCCCTCCAGAGGCGGCTTATTCATTTTTTTGTCCTCGTTCCATGATCCTGATATTTCGTTCATCATATCGCTATTTTTCCAACCTCTGTCAAGAAATTTTAGCCTGCCGCCGTTCGGCGTCAACGTAACCATTCAGTCACGGGTGGCCCGGAACAAGTTTTGTTGGGGCCTGGGGGCTCGGCCGGTACGCGCCGGAAGCATCGGCCGGGATGACCCGAGACTCGAAGAAAACACCGCTTCTCCGAAATGGGGGGCGGGAGGCCTTGGCCCCCGCCCTCTCC
>Ga0113563_10001340_pt1 | contig 13878 bp, 6 predicted proteins | sample Mud3Dept3metaG_FD_80117 | JGI IMG/M metagenome (GOLD analysis project Ga0113563, IMG submission 80117) | Freshwater wetland microbial communities from Ohio, USA, analyzing the effect of biotic and abiotic controls - Mud 3 Core 4 Depth 3... | ecosystem: Environmental > Aquatic > Freshwater >...
AGAACAGGAGAGCGGGAGGGCGGGAGGGTGTTTTTTGGAAGGTGCTTTTCTCCCCCTCACCTCTTCTCCCCCTCTCCCCCTCTCTTTATCCCTGTTAATCTCCAGTAATTTTATTCAAAGACAATAACTTTTTTGTCAATACAGCCATTCCTTCCGAAGCCTTTTCCTTTATCACCTCCACTTTCCTGGAAACCGGTATATAAACATCATTCGGATCTATAAGCCAGAGAGAGGCATCATAAGGTGCATATTCAATTAAACCTGCAGCGGGATAAACATTCAGAGATGATCCTATCACAACAAAAATCTCAGCTGTTGATGTAATTCTGATAGCTTCATCCATCATCGGGACCGCTTCACCAAACCACACAATATGTGGACGAAGCTGACTTCCTTTTTCGCATTTATCACCAGTCTTAATTTCCTTATAACCAATTTCATAGACCAGTGATGGATCTGCTGTGCTCCTTACTTTTGTCAGTTCTCCGTGAAGGTGCAGAATCCTGGTGCTTCCTGCTCTTTCATGAAGATTATCTATATTCTGGGTTATTACACTAACATCAAAATATTTCTCTAAAGCTGCCACTCCAAAATGACCTGCATTAGGCTGACATCCGGCAAGCTGTGTTCTGCGCTCATTATAAAACTTCAGTACGAGATCCCTGTTCTTCAGCCAGCCCATTGGTGATGCGACTTCGGTAACATCGTACTCCTCCCATAATCCGCCTGCCTCTCTGAATGTTCGGATCCCGCTTTCAGAACTCATACCGGCGCCGGTAAGGATAACCAGTTTCTTCATTTGAGTAAGTATATTCTGTAAATGTAGAAATAATAGTTGAAGGGGGTTGAAGGGGGTTGAAGGGAGTGAAAAATTATTTATTTCTTGCTGATTTGGTTAAATTGTTTAACATTAAAGAGAGAATATGAATATCTGTTCTGATCTCTGAAAGTTCTTTTTCTTAAATATAATCAAGATCATTACTCAAAATAAGTTGGTTCAGAGTTTCCATCAGGCTTGAAAAAGCAATATTATAAAAATGTATCTGATCTTTTTTTGACCATCGTGAAGCTCCTTCAGCAATATTTGAGCAAACAGAAATTCCTGCTCTTCTTAATTATGGAATCAATCCAAACTTCTCAGAGTCGGGGAATTCTCTTGTCAAGAGATATACTTTTTTTGTCAGAAGTCTGGATTTTGACCAAACCTCGAGTTTTTCAAAACCGAATGTGTACATAATTATATTTTTTAGGTTATACAGCGATTCTTTAAAAATACTACTTTTTTCTTTCTTTTCAACTTCTTCAACCCTCTTAAACTCTTTTCAACCTTTTTAAGATATCTTTGACCTATGATCGACAGGTCCACAATAGAGAAAATCCTCGACGCAGCCCAGATAGTTGACGTAATACAGGAATTCGTACCTCTGAAGAAACGTGGTGTTAATTACCTTGGACTGTGCCCTTTCCATAATGAAAAAACGCCATCATTTACTGTGTCGCCATCAAAGGAAATTTTCAAATGTTTTGGCTGCGGAAAGGTTGGCAATTCGGTCAATTTCATAATGGAGCATGAACACCTTACATATCCTGAAGCACTTAAATATCTTGCAAGGAAATATCATATTGAAGTCGTTGAGAAAGAGCTTACTCCCGAAGAGCTTGAAAAGCAGAATGAACGTGAAAGTCTTCTTGTGTTGACAGCCTATGCCTCCAGACAATTTTCTGAAAATCTTTTTCAGAGTGATGAAGGCATTTCTGTTGGATTATCATATTTCAAAGAGAGAGGTTTTCGTCAGAATACACTTAAGAAATTTGAAATAGGTTACTGCTTTGAAAAACGGGATGCCTTTTCAAATAGAGCACTGGAAGATGGGTACAGGCAGGATTTTCTGCTGAAAACCGGATTGTCAATTCAGCACGAAGATCATATCTTCGACCGGTTCAGCGGCAGGGTCATATTCCCGATTCATTCACTTTCGGGACAGGTTCTTGGTTTCGGAGGGAGGATTCTTAAATCGGATATAAAAACAGCAAAATACGTCAATTCTCCTGAGTCTGAAATATACCATAAAAGTCGTATTGTTTATGGAATATTCCAGGCCCGTAAAGCTATTTCTCAGGAAGATAAATGCTATCTGGTGGAGGGATATACTGATGTGATGTCGCTTCATGAAGTCAATATTGAAAATGTTGTTGCTTCTTCCGGTACGTCGCTGACACAGGAGCAGGTACGTCTTATTAAACGCTTCACACCGAATATTACTATTCTTTACGATGGTGATGCCGCCGGGATAAAAGCATCTATACGAGGTATTGACATTGTTCTTGAAGAGGGGATGAATGTAAAAATTGTTCTTCTTCCCGACGGTGAGGATCCCGATTCATATTCAAAAAAAGTAAGTAATGCCGATTTCAACGGATATCTGAAGGAGAATGAAACTGATTTTATTCGTTTTAAAACTGCCCTTCTTCTTGAAGATGCAGCAAATGATCCTGTAAGGAAAGCAAATCTTGTACGTGATATTGTAAGATCAATTGCTGTCATTCCTGAGTCGATTTCAAGAACGATCTATATAAAAGAATGCAGCACACAGATGGAGATCCCTGAGGCAGTTCTCTATCATGAAGTCAATAAGATGCGTCAGCAGAGATCGTTCCAGGACAGAAACAGATATCCCGGCCCGGAAGATCTTCCTGTTCCACCTCCTGTAATACCCAGACTAATACGACAGGAATCAACAACATATTTCTCTGAAAAAGAGATAATTAGACTGCTCCTGAAATTCGGAAGCCTCGAATTTGAAAGAAAGATAAGCAGTGAAGATGGGAAGGAGGAGATAACCACAGTATCAGACTATATTGTTAAGGAGATAATTTCTGATGATCTGTCGTTCGACGATTCTCTTTATGCAAAGATTTTCGAGGAATTCAGGTTTTCTGCCGAACAGGGGATTTTCATAGGAGACAAGCAGTTCGTTAAGCATGAAGATCCTGCAATATCGAAGCTGTCAGCAGATATTTTGTCAGATTCTTACCAGCTCAGCAGGATCTGGAAGGATAAGCAAACCTTTGTTGAAACAGAAGATATGAAGCTGAAAGATATTGTTCCTGATGTTGTACTTAAATTTAAAGGGGATAAAATAAAAGTCAGGTTAAAGGAAATAATGTTCCAGCTCGAAAAGGCTGTTAAAGAAGGTGATACCGAAAAAATCCTGTCCCTTCAGAAAAAGGATCAAAACCTTAAAGCTGCGCTCAGAATAATTTCCGAAAAACTGGGGAAGAGAATAATATTATAAAATGTTTCATACTTCTAATTCACCTCTTCTCCCCCTCTCATCTTCTCCCCTTCATCTTCCCCGGATTATTTATCAGAAAATTCATAAACAAATCTTATATGATTATATTTTACTAAATTTGATTTATCAATTCTACTGTTATGAAAAGCCTCCTCTGCTCCCTGATGATCCTTATATTTTTTACTGCAATATCATGCAAGCAAAAAGAACCTGTTAAAGATATATTTATACCAAGCTTTTCAACCTTAAAAGCCGATTCAACAGGGAAAATCCTCCCTGTCACAAAAGAAGAAACTTATTACGGAGTACTGACTCCCGTAGAAATTTGCGTGATATTTAACAGGCTTGGAGTACCGTATAACAATGCGACATTGAATCCTGTATCCAATGCAGATCTTTATCTCAGCAGCTCCAAAGCAGCTATAAACACAGGAATATACGGTGTTGATTTTGGCTATCTGAAAATGTTTGGTATCGGACAGGAGGTTATTGACTATATGGTAACTATCAGGGAGATGAGTAATAAGCTCGGTATTCCCGATAATTTGCTGTTGGAGCCAATAAAAAGAGTTCAGAATGATATGGCCGATCCCGATACTGTAACTACATTAATGCAAAAAGCTTATACCGATATTGAAAACCATCTGAGGGAGAGCGGAAGAGAGAGCACTGCAGGACTGATGGTTATGGGAGGCTGGGTTGAAGCAATGTTCATAGCCACACAGCTAGTCTATAATCCTGTCAGCCCTGACCCGGAAGTCGTGCAAAAGATTGCAGAACAGAAATATACACTGACCTCCCTCTTAAGCTTTATGAAGAATTACTACGATGATCCTGTTGTGGTTTACTATACAAAAAAATTGAAATACCTGAAAAATTATTTCGATACCTTCGATATTTATTTCGAAAAAGGGGATCTTGAAATTGACACAACAAAACAGGTTCTTCGCTCTTCCGGTACTAAAATGACGATAACTATCGAAACTCTCAACAAGATACGCGATTATGTAGCGAAGCTGAGAACTGAGATGGTGACACCATAGAAAGGCTCAATGGCATAAAGGTGCTTAAGCGCGACGGCTATCATATCTCCTCTTTCCTATTCCTAAAAAATCGTAACTTAGATTCGATTATCTATAATTACACATATGAAAGCTGTAAATTCATTTCTGTTTGTATTGATCTTCATTCTTGCCACCTCCTGCGGACAAAAAGATAAAACTGTTCAGAGACCGTTACTCCAGAAAATGCAGGAAGCACCTCAGGTGATTCTTCCTCTCGATAAGGGTTTCAGTGAATATATTACCGGATATACTTCAGGGATAATCCCTGCAAATTCAGTAATAGAAATCAGGTTCACTCCGGAGTTTGCTGCACAGACAAAAAAGCAAACACCGGCAGGATTATTTGTTTTCAATCCGATGATAAAAGGCAAACCGGAGTGGACTGACGAAACAACACTCGTCTTTACCCCGGCCAGGCTTCTTGATCCCGGAAAAGTTTATACCGGTGAGTTAAATCTGTCCAGGCTTGGACAAGTGAAAGAGAGGCTTAAAGTATTTCCATTAAGATTTCAAACACTGAAAAAAGATTTCAGCATTAACACAGGAACCCTGGAATCTCCTTCTGCTGAAGGTAATTCATATATCCTCAATGGGGAGATTACTGCATCAGACTTTATTGACAGGGCTGAAGTGGAAAAGTATCTCGAAGCAAAACTTGGTAGAAATAAGCTGGCGATAACCTGGGATCATTCTGATAATCTTATTCATAAATTTTCTGTTACCGATATAAACCGTACTGACAAATCACAGGAATTGATCCTTTCATGGGACGGAACCACTTCCGGAGTTATGCAAAAAGGATCAACAACCGTTCGAATACCGCCACGAGGCGAATTTTCTCTTCTCGAGGTAAAAACAAGGACAGGAATAAACCAGGGTATTGACATTATTTTCTCCGATCCGGTCGATGTATCACAGGACCTTGAAGGTCTGATATATATTATCCCTTCAACACCGGCTGTAATCAGCATAAATTTCAACATTGTCTCAGTTGTTCCATCAGCACCATTGCAAAAGGAAGTAACTCTTAACGTAGAATCATCCGTTAAGAACACCAGGGGTGCAAATCTCTCGTCTGCATTTTCCACTAAACTTGACTTTACAACCATTAATCCCGGAATTGAGCTCTCAGGCAATGGTGTTATTCTTCCCACGTCTCAGAATCTCATCTTCCCTTTTAAAGCTGCCAACCTGAAAGCGGTTGACCTTAAGATAATTAAGATCTTCGAGAATAACCTGCCATATTTCCTGCAGGAGTATGATATTAATACAGGTTATTCTGTCAGGAGGTTTGGCCGGCCGGTTTATTCAGGCAGAGTCGATCTGACTTCCGGAACCGGAACAAGTACGGGATCCTGGAATCTTTATACAATCGATCTGGCGGAATATATTGACGTTGAGCCAGGTGTTTTATATAAGGTACAGCTGGGAATGAGAAAGTCATATACTCTTCTCCAGTGTACTCTCACTGAAGAGGAAATCAGGTATGAAGAGCTTCTTCAGCAGGAACAGGATCGGAGCAGCAGCTTATGGGATGATGATGAAAACTACTATGAAGACAATGAAGCTTCTGTCTATTATTCATTCGGTTTCAAATGGGAAGACCGGGATGATCCCTGTAAAGGGGCATATTACAGCCCTGATAAAAATGTGTCAAGGAATATTCTTGCTTCAAACCTTGGTCTGATAGCAAAGAAAGGAGAAGATGGCATCCTTCACATCATGACAAATGATCTTCTTACCGCTTTGCCGGTAAGCGAGGTCGCAATTGAAGTTTATGATTTTCAGATGCAGCAGATTGTCAATGGTACCACTAACCAGGATGGGGATGCTTCTCTTTACTGCGGAAGAAAGCCATTTCTGATAATCGTAAAGAAAGACAAGGACCGGAATTATCTTAAGATTAATGATGGATCTTCTCTTTCTCTCAGCTCTTTTGATGTTTCCGGCACCAAACCGCAAAATGGCATAAAAGCCTTTATTTATGGTGAAAGGGATGTGTGGCGTCCGGGTGATTCGATTTTTCTTTCAGTTTTTATTAAGGACATGAAAAACGATCTTCCTCCGGATCATCCAGTTCAGTTTGAGCTTATTAATCCTATTGAACAGAGAATAGATAACCAGATTCAGAAACCACAAAAAGGTAACTTGCTGGTTTTCACCACAAAAACATCATCTGACGCTATAACCGGAAATTATCGCGCCCAGTTTAGAATAGGCGGGGCAACATTTACCAAACGAGTCAGAATTGAGACTGTCAAACCGAATCGTTTGAAAATTAATCTCAGCTTCCCAGGCGAAATCCTTGGAGGATCTGACCGTGGAGCAACAGGAACACTGAATGTTAAATGGCTTAACGGATCTGTTGCCCGGAATCTGAAAACATCGGTCGATTATATCCTTAAACATACAAAAACAGAATTTGAAAAATATGGGCAGTATGTTTTTGATGATCCAACAATCCAGTTCTATTCCGAAACAGTAAATATCTATGATAATGCTGTGGATGAAAATGGGAACGCGATAATAAAATTCTTCCCTGGAGATGAACTTAACGCCCCCGGAATGTTAAATGCTGTTTTTACTACAAAAGTACAAGAACAGGGCGGGGATGAGAGCATTATTCAGACATCTTTCAAATATGCTCCGTATCCTGTTTTCGTGGGTATCAATCTGCCCGGACTCAAGGGCAAAAGCAGAATGCTTTTCACTGATGCCGATAACGAAGTAAAAGTCGTGACTGTTGATGAGAAAGGGAGACCGGTAAGATCAGAAGTTGAATTGACTCTCTACAAACTTTCTTACAGGTGGTGGTGGGAATCTGATCAGGAGGACCTGGCTTACTATATCTCAAACCAGACCTATAAACCTGTTATTAGAAAAACAATTACCACCTCCGGCGGGGAAGGCAGTTTTAATTTTAATATAAGTAAAAATGACTGGGGCCGTTATCTTGTCAGAGCCACCACGCCTGCCGGACATTCGACCGGGAAGATGTTGCTTGTCGACTGGCCATGGGAATATGGAATGAAAAGCAATGCTGAAGGAGCAACTCTTCTTGCGATAAGTACCGACAAGGAAAAATATAATCCGGGGGATGAAATAAAGCTGTCATTTCCATCTCCGGAAAACGCAAGGGCAATAGTCACCCTTGAAAATGCTACCGGTGTTCTGGATGAGATCCGCGTCAACACGCTAAAAGCTAATACTGAAGTCTGGTTAAAAGCGACTCCGGAAATGGCACCAAATGTTTATGCTTATGTAACAGTCATTCAACCACATAGTCAAACAATTAATGATATGCCGGTAAGGCTTTACGGAATTATTCCGGTTATGGTTGAAGATCCCGGAACCCGCCTTACACCACAGATTACAGCAGATGATGAAATACGATCACAAAAACCTTTCCAAATTAAAGTCAGCGAAGCAGACAGGAAAGGTATGACTTATACTCTGGCAGTAGTAGATGAAGGATTACTTGATATAACAGGATATAAAACTCCCGATCCATGGAATTATTTTTATTCACGTGAAGCGCTTGGAGTCCAGACATGGGATCTTTACGATTTTGTCCTTGGAGCGTTCGGCGGAACTCTTGACAGAATTTTTGCTGTAGGTGGCGATGAGGCAGTTATTGACAAGACAGCCAACAAAGCCCGGAGATTTGTTCCTGTTGTAAGATTCCTGGGGCCATTCGATCTTCAACCGGGAAAAACAAATACTCATATACTGACATTGCCGCAATATACAGGCTCCGTTAAAACAATGGTGATCGCCGGCAATGACCGGGCTTTTGGTGCTGCTGATAAATCAATATTTGTAAAAGATCCGTTGATGGTTCTTGTTACAGCACCCCGGGTGATAAGTCCCGGGGAAAGAGCAGTTCTCCCTGTTACTCTTTTCATTCAGAAAGATAACATCAGGGATGTTTCGGTTAAGGCGGAAGGAAATGACCTTATAAGATTTGCTGAAGATACAAAGAGTATTTCAACATCAGGAGTGGGTGAAAAGGATACGGAATTTACCTTTACTGCCAGTGAAAAAACAGGAACAGGGAAGATCAGGGTTACAGCTTCAGGTAACGGAGAAAAAGCTGTTTATGAAATGGAGATTGAAGTGAGAAGTCCTAATCCACCGGAAACAAGGGCAGAACTGAAAATATTGAAAAAGGGAGAAAAATGGGAGACATCATTTAATCCTTTCGGTATATCAGGATCCAACTCAGCCCGACTGGAAATTTCTGCACTTCCTTCTGTTAATCTTGAAAAACGGTTAGACTATCTGCTTAATTATCCTCATGGATGTTCAGAACAGATTACTTCTGCTGCTTTCCCACAACTTTGGTTAAAAGATCTTACAAATAATTCTGAAACGATCCAAAAATCATCGTCCAATATCAAGGAAGCTATCAATAAACTGACTTCCAGGCAGATGGTTAATGGCGCTATTGCACTCTGGCCAGGATCATATCAGCCTGATAACTGGATAACTTCTTATACAGGACATTTTATGCTTGAAGCAGAACGGCTTGGATATAATATTCCGTCAGGATTCAGGCAGAAATGGATTAATTATCAGAAAAAAACAGCTCAGGAATGGAGGTTTGACAACAGGTATAAATATACTTCAAACGATCAGGCATACCGGCTTTTTACCCTGGCACTTGCCGGTCAGCCTGAAAAGGGAGCAATGAACAGGCTGCGAGAGACGGCTAACATTCCACAGTTGTCACACTGGCTTCTGGCTGCAGCCTTTGCAAAAACAGGCAGACCGGAGGTTGCAGGAGAGCTCCTCGATGTCAGAAATACTGAGATTGAGCCGGAATATAACTACTACTTTTACGGAAGCCCTGTCCGCGATAAGGCGATAATCCTCTACACTCTCACACTTCTGAAAAATGAGGAACAGGCTTTACCCTTGCTTAAAGAAATTTGCGATAACCTTAACTCAGATTCGTGGTACAGCACTCAGTCACTTTCCTGGGGTCTCTTCTCATATATGAAATGGATTGAAATGCTGCCAGGAGATAAATACGGGGAAACAAAAGTTAAGATCACTTTTAACAACGAGAAAATGGATCAGACGATTGCCAGTAAACAATTATGGTCAAAAGATCTGAAGATATCTGACAGAGTCAATTCACTAACTGTTGAAAATAGTGCTGAAAATCCTGTTTATGTTACTCTTGTACGAAAAGGAATTCCTCTGATATCCGATGCCTCAACTGAAGAAAAAGGTTTGACAATGAAGGTCGATTATCTAAATATGGATCTTATTCCTATAGATCAGAAGAATCTGGTTCAGGGTACTGATTTCATGATGGTCGTGAAAATTTCCAACAACACTTTTTCCAAAGTCGAGAATATTGCGCTTACCGAAATGGTGCCATCAGGATGGGAAATACAGAATACCCGTCTATTTGAAGCCAACTGGGGTATCAAAGAGAGCACTTATGATTACCGCGACTTCAGGGACGATCGTGTTAATACCTATTTTGGCCTTGGTCAGGGAGAAACAAAAACTTTTGTTCTTATTCTGAATGCAGCATATAAAGGAGATTTTTCCCAGCCGTCAATTTGGTGCGAAGCAATGTATACCGAAAACTGTTATGCAAGGAAACCAGGGACGCAGGTAAAGGTGACCGGTCAGTAAATTGAACAGGAATCTTAAAATATTACTTTTGGCAACCGGGGTCATTATTACTCCGGTTTTGCTTTCCCCATTACCGCGTTTTAAGGCACCTATGTCAACGGTTGTGGAGGCAAAAGACGGGAGTTTGCTTGGTGCACGCATTGCCGATGACGGACAATGGCGATTCCCTGGTTTCGAAAAAGTTCCTCAAAAATTCGAAAAGTCATTGCTGTTATTCGAAGACAAATATTTCTACTGGCATCCTGGTATTAATCCCGTATCTGTCATCAGGGCAATTATTTACAATATAAAAGCTGGGGAAATAAAAAGCGGGGGCAGTACAATTACAATGCAGGTTGCCCGAATTTCAAGAGGAAACAGACCACGTACTTATCCTGAAAAAATCCTTGAGATGTTTTCTGCCCTGAAGCTGGAACTATTCCGTTCAAAAAAAGCAATTCTTAAAATGTATGCAGCAAATGCACCATTTGGTGGTAATATTGTCGGACTTGAAGCTGCAACCTGGCGTTATACCGGAAAATCATCTGCTGACATTACCTGGGCTGAGGCTGCAGCTCTTGCTGTACTTCCAAATTCCCCTTCGCTTGTATTTCCGGGAAAGAACCAGGAGATACTTAAAACAAGAAGGGATGATCTTCTAATGAAGCTTTTTGAAAGAGAATATTTTGACTCCATCACACTTGTCCTTGCTCTTGATGAACCATTGCCGGGTGAACCTGAACCGCTCCCGGTAAAAGCTCCACATTTGACAGATTTCTTCTTTAAGAATAATAAAGGAGAGATGGTTAGAACTACAATTGATGCAGATGTTCAGGAGCGGGCAAATGAGATAATCAATGCACATCAGAAAAATCTGTCAGGTAATTTCATTAATAACTCTGCCTGCATAATAATAAAGGTCGAAACCGGTGAAGTTCTGGCTTATGTAGGGAACAGTAATACTGATGACGCCGGAGATCATGGTCGGGATGTCGATATTATAAGATCACACCGTAGCACCGGGAGCATTCTTAAACCGATCCTTTATGCAGGGATGCAGCAGTCGGGAGATATTCTTCCTGATGCATTGATTGCTGACATTCCTACACGATTTCCCGGTTTCTCCCCAAAGAATTTCGACCTGGGATACAGTGGTGCAGTTCCTGCATCTTCAGCCCTGGCACAATCACTGAATATTCCTGCTGTGAAGATGCTTCAGAAATTCAGTCCTGAACGTTTTCTTGATCTTCTTCAGAAGACGGGATTCACAACTTTCATTAAACCAGCTGATTACTACGGCCTTTCTCTTATTCTCGGTGGTGGAGAAATCACTCTCTGGGAATTGTCGGGTGTATATGCTTCCCTATCCAGAGTTCTCAACAGGTATAATAAAATGAAAAAATATTGTAAAGATGATTATCATCCTCCGCTTTTGGTTTCCAGGAATGAAGCAGTTATGCCAGAAATAGAAAATTCTGATTATCCTTTATCAGCTTCATCAATATGGCTTACATACGAAGCTCTGAATAAAGTAAACAGACCGGAAGGAGAGGCTGGGTGGCAATATTTTTCTGCTTCTTCCAATCTTGCATGGAAAACAGGAACAAGTTTTGGCTTCCGGGATGCCTGGGCAGTAGGAACAACTCCTGAATATGTTATAGGTGTCTGGGCCGGGAATGCTGATGGTGAAGGAAGACCCGGCCTGACAGGAATATCTGCAGCAGCCCCAATTTTATTTGACCTGGTCAGCATGATGGGTACCAGGACCTGGTTTGCCGATCCGGCTAATGATATGACAATGATAAAAGTTTGTACTCAAAGCGGATACAGAGCAGCTACCGATTGTCCCATGACAAAAGATATCCCTACATGTGTTAACGGAATGAGAAGCGAAGTTTGTCCATATCATACTGTTATTCATCTTAATAAAAATAGAACCGGACAGGTTAATGCAGATTGTGTTACTGCGGATGATATAATTAATGAATCATGGTTTATCCTGCCTCCGGCAATGGAATATTTTTACAGGCAGAAACATCCTGAATATAAAGTTCTTCCGCCGGTTGCACCAGGATGTTCCGTCGATAAGGAAATTCCCGTAATGGAGTTTATTTATCCAACTTCCGGAACAAAGATTTTTATTCCCCGCGATCAGACCGGACTTCTTACCAGGGTTATTCCTGAAGTGGCACATCGCAATCCGTCGAAAAAAATTTACTGGCATCTTGATGAAAAATATTATGCAACAACAAGGTATATTCATCAGATTGAGATTCTGGCTGATGCAGGAGATCATGTCCTCACTGTCGTGGATGAGGATGGGAACAGTATTAAATGTTCATTCAGCATTATTGGCAAACCTGATTAACCTTCCTCTCCCCAACCCCTCCCCCAAGTGGGAGGGGCTAATGTATTTAAAACGAGACAATTCCCCCTTCTCTCTTGGGCTTCTCTTTATACACATTTATTATGATATGATGTTATAAAATTATAGAAGGTTTGTAGAAATTCTGTTATAATTTTATTTACCACGGGGTTGCACAAAGTTTCACGGAGTAAATACCTCAGCAAAAAAGAATTTATTTACTTTAATTTTCAACATTATTTCTGGTTTCAAACAGTGTTCCTCCGTGATTACCCTGTGCGACTCCGTGGTTAAATAAACATCTAAAATGAAAACAAAAAAGATGTGTATATAGGTAAGCTCCTGGTAGAAGGTGGCAAGGGAGATAAGGTCTTATAATTAAAATTGTATTTTTGCTATTTGTGAAAAACACTGAAAAAATAGAATGGTTCCCTGTTGTCGATGAATCAGGAAACGAAATTGCCCGTGCGCCGAGACATCAATGTCATGATGGTAAAAGTAAGCTTCTGCATCCGGTCATCCATATTCACATATTTAATGAAAAAGGAGAATTATTCCTTCAGAAAAGGGCAATGACAAAAGATATTCTTCCCGGAAAATGGGACACATCCGTGGGCGGTCATATAGGTCCGGGCGAAAGTGTCGAAGAGGCCCTTAAAAGAGAAGCAGAGGAAGAACTTGGTTTAAAAAATCTTAAATATCAATTAATTAGAAAATACATTTGGGAGTCACCGTTCGAGAGAGAGCTGGTATATTTATTTACAGGGTCTACGGAAGAGGTGCCTGTCATAAATCCGGATGAAATTGCCGAGGGAAGATACTGGTCTTCAGAGGAGATAAAATCAAATTGTGGTAAAAATGTTTTTACTCCTAATTTTGAGAAGGAATTTGGGACGTTATAATGTATTCCAAAGGGGAAAAATGTTATTTATCATTATTTCTGATACTATTATTAAAAACGATTGGCGTATATTTATTGATTGATAATCAATTATGAAACCCGTTTTATGAAAATTGATAAGATTTATCTTTTCTCGGGGTTAATATTTATTCTCACTTCCCTTTCCTGGATATCCTCCTGCATTCACCAGGCTGATATTGGTAATATTCCTGAAGTCTGTTTTGAAAGAGATGTTCTTCCGGTATTTCAAAACAGCTGTGCAATTTCAGGCTGTCATAACGGTACGGGAGAATCTGATCTTGATCTGAGCAGTTATGTGCCTATAAGTCATGCTGTTGAACCCGGAAAACCATATTCAAGTAAGATCTATAAATCTATTATTGCTACTTCAGGAGAAAATAAAATGCCTCCTGATCAGCCTCTTTCAGCGGATAACAGGACTATTATACGGTTATGGATTGAACAGGGAGCTGGTTTAACAACTTGTTCTGTTACAATTCCGGATACAACAAGCAAGGATACCGCTTATGTAAATCCTCTTGCCTGTTTTACCAGGGATATTCTGCCGGTGCTGGTCTCGCGTTGTGCAACTTCAGGATGTCACGATGCTGCGACACATAG
>Ga0113563_10001341_pt1 | contig 13878 bp, 11 predicted proteins | sample Mud3Dept3metaG_FD_80117 | JGI IMG/M metagenome (GOLD analysis project Ga0113563, IMG submission 80117) | Freshwater wetland microbial communities from Ohio, USA, analyzing the effect of biotic and abiotic controls - Mud 3 Core 4 Depth 3... | ecosystem: Environmental > Aquatic > Freshwater >...
GGGCGAAAACGTGCTGCTGCAGCATATTTGATAGAATCCAGTTTAGACATGCCTGCATATTTTCGCTGGTTGGCAAATTCAACTAAAAGGATGCCATTTTTCGATACAAGTCCGATAAGCATTATAAGCCCTATTTGACTGAAAATGTTCATGGTAACACCAAAATACCACATAAAAAGCAGAGCACCTGTCAGTGCCAGGGGAACAGTCATCATTACAATGAAAGGATCCTTAAAGCTTTCAAACTGAGCAGCAAGAACCAGGAAAATCAGGATCAGCGCAAGTATAAAGGCAAACATAAGGCTTGATGAACTCTCCATGAAATCTTTTGAATCACCGGCAAGTGCAGTTCGAAATGACTCGTCAAGCACTTCATCAGCAATTTTATCCATTTCGGCAAGGCCTTCACTGATGGTCTTTCCTTTGGCAAGCCCTGCTGAAACAGTTGCAGCAACGAACCTGTTGTATCTGTACAGCTGTGGGGGAGCGGTCTCTTCCGAAAGAGTTACAAGATTATCAAACTGAATCATCTCACCGCTGCTGTTTTTGACATATAATGATTTAAGGTCCAGTGGTTTATTTCGGTTTTCACGAGCAAGCTCTCCAAGTATCTGATATTGTTTTCCGTTCATAAAGAAATATCCGAAACGCTGTCCGCTCAGTGCAAGCTGTAAAGTCTGTCCTATATTTTGTGTTGATACTCCAAGGTTGCTTGCTTTTTCCCTGTCGATGTGAATCCTTAGTTCAGGTTTGGTGAATCTAAGGTTCACATCAGCCTGTTGTAAAACATCGCTCTCCATTACTTTTGCCATAAATGCAGGAAGAATCTCTCTGAGCTTATCAATCGAAGTTGCCTGAAGGACATATTGCACAGGCATTCCTGAGCGTCTTCCGCCAAATGTAGATTGCTGTACAACAAATGCCCTGGCTTTTGTCTTAGATCTCAGATCGGCTGATAGCTGATCGGCAATTTGCTGCTGGGTACGTTTTCTTTCATTAGGTTTCGTGAGCATTATTCTTAAATCGGCATGATCGCCTCTCACCATTGTTGTGTAACGGACCCTTTCAGGTACTGTTTTTTCAACCAGTTGTGCAAGATCATCAACGTATGCAAGTATATATTCGTAAACAGATCCTTCGGTTGCTGTTGTATTGATTGAAATCTGGGACCTGTCTTCCAGCGGAGCCATCTCGGCCGGGATTATATTCCATAGCAGAAATATTAATCCGAAGGCCAGAACAAGTATAATTAATGCATTACGCCGATGTCTGAGGAAAGAATCCAGGCCATTTTTGTAGACGTTATTAAGATTCTGGAAAAAATGATCTGTCTTTCTGTAAAACCAGCTGTGCTTCTTTTCCTGCCGCAACAGTTTCGTTGAGACCATAGGAGTAAGTGAAAGTGCCAGAAAGGCAGAGATAGCAACGGTACCGGCTATTACTATCCCGAATTCCTTGAATAACCGTCCTGTTATACCCTGCAAAAAAACAATTGGGAAAAAAACAGATACTAGAGTAATCGTTGTGGAAATAATTGCAAAATATATCTCTTTCGAACCTTTAAGCCCTGCATCAACAGGACTCATTCCTGATTCCACCTTGACATAAATATTCTCCATAACCACTATTGCATCATCAACTACGATTCCAATAGCAAGAACAATAGCCAGAAGTGTCAGTACATTTATCGAAAATCCTGCTATGTACATTATGAAAAATGAACCTATAAGTGAAATAGGAATCACAATTATCGGAATGATTGTTGCCCTCCAGCTTCGCAGGAAGAAATAGATAATAACAACCACCAGAAGAAAAGCAATAAAAATTGTATTTTTTACCTCTTTGATCGATGAACGTATATACTCGGTATTATCATAATTAACATTTACACTGACGTCGGCAGGAAGATCTTTTCTTATATAATCCAGGCGCCGGTAAATCTCATCGACAATTTCAATATGATTTGAACCGGGTTGCGGAATTATGGCAACCATTACCATCGGAACACCGTCTTTTTTAAGGATTCCCCGTATGTCTTCGGCTCCCAGTTCAGCCCTGCCAATATCTTTAAATCGTACTATCTGATCTCCTGTTTGTTTGATAATCAGGTCGTTAAATTCTTTTGGAGTTGTCATAAGCCCCAGTGTCCTGATGGTAAGTTGTGTTGCTGTACCTTCAATGCTTCCTGAAGGTAATTCAACATTTTCACGGGATATAGTATTCCTTACATCCATCGGGGTAAGTTGATAACCTGCCAGTTTCACAGGATCAATCCATAAGCGCATTGCATACCTCTTTTCTCCGAAAATATATATTGAACTTACGCCGGAGACTGTTTGAAGTTGTTCCTTTAATGTAAGATCGGCTATTTCAGAAACCTCAAGCAGCGATCTTTTTTGACTTTCTACAGTTAAGTACAGAATTGGATTAGCATCTGCATCGGCTTTTGTCACTATCGGGGGGTCGCAATCTGCCGGAAGCCTGCGCATTGCCTGTGATACTTTATCTCTGACATCATTTGCAGCAGTCTCCAGATCGACAGAAAGTTCAAATTCTACAGTTATTCTGCTTTGTCCCTGACTACTGACACTGGTCAGGGTCCTGACACCCGGAATGCCATTTATAGATTGCTCAAGAGGTTCTGTTATCTGGGTCTCGATGACATCTGAGTTGGCCCCCGGGTAAGATGTGTTGACTGAAATGATTGCAGGATCGACACTTGGAAATTCACGTATACCAAGAAACGTAACACCTACAATTCCGAAAAGAAGAATTAATATTGCAAATACTGAAGCTAGTACCGGCCTGTTTATACTTACTGATGAAAGACTCATTGGGCAGTTTTGACTTTTATCTAGTTAGCTATCAGGGTGTCTAGAACGACAGGTAAACTTTCCCTGAGTTGTAATATTCCGGAAATCAGTAATGTATCACCGAATTTAAGACCAGTTAATATCTGAACCATTGATTCTGTGCGTAATCCGGTAATGACTTTTATTGAAGACGCCTTACCATTCCTGTAAACATAAACCATTTCGCCTTCCATCTCAGGAATCAAAGCTTCAGAAGGTATTGCTATTGCATTTTCAATCTGGGCAAGCTGAAGGGTAACAGCAGCATATCGCCCCGACTTCAGTTCTTCATTTTTGTTAGGGTATAAAGCCCTGATCAGTATTGACCTTGTAGTGAGTTCTATTTTAGGATCAACAGCATAGACAGTAGCCTGGTAAATTTTATTATCAATCCTGAAAGTCACGGGAAAACCAATTTTAATATCATCTGCATAACGTTCCGGGATTGAAAATTCCAGCTTGATTGGGCTCATTTTGATCAGTCTTGCAATCTTGGTTGAAGGTGTTGTATAGCTTCCTTCGCTCACATACCGTAAACCTATAATCCCATCAAAAGGAGCACGAAGCTCTGTTTCAGCAATACGTGCTTTTATCAGGTTAATATCAGCCTCAATAGTTTGAAGTTCAGTAACAATCTGGTCGTAGCTCTCCTTACTGATCGCATCCTTGTCAAGCAGGCTGCGCTGCCTGAACTCTTTTTCTTCAACAAGTTTCCTTTCTGCCTGAAGCTTCTGCAACTGAGCCTGCAGTGGCTTATCATTAATCTTGGCCAGCAATTCACCCTTTTTAACCCTTGTGCCTTCTTTAAAATTTATTCCGACAATTTTTCCTGATGTTTCAAATGATAATTCTACCTCTTCATCAGGCCTTAAAGTCCCTGTACTGTTGATCAGGTCGGTCATTTTTGCCGGTTTTATCAGAAAACCACTGACATTCAGTATCCTTCGGTTTGGTGCAGCAATATACCCATCGGATGACCTTCTGTCTGATTTGACTGGTCCATCAGGCTTCGACTTAATCAGTGGTTTAATTTTTGGGTAAGCTATAATAATCGCCAGTACCAGTATAAGAAATATTGTAATTATTACCTTAGGACTTTTTTTCATAAAACCGGAACGTGTTATTGCACAGTATCTTTATACAGATTAATAAATTTTTTATACACTGTGTGAATGCCTTGAATTCAAAATTTGTCAAATGTAGATAATTTGCATGGTATTAAGTTCTCCGTGTTTTAAAAAAAATGTTAAAATATCATAAAAGGCTGGCTTGCAGACATCACAGGGTATAACGTTTCTAAATATTCTCCGATTAATTAATTGTACTAATTTTACCGGTAAATAAATTCCAGATTATGATCCAGCGTATTCAATCTTTGTATCTGATATTGACAACAATCTTTTCTGGCATTTTCCTCAGTGGGAAAATTGTCAGTTTTACAGTCAATTCTGAAAATTCATTATTTATTAATCTAAAGGGATTGACCAGAATAACTGAAGCGGGATTGGCTGAAAATATTGAGAGAATTATTCCACTTAGTATAATCCTTTTAGTGATCCCGGTTTTATCTCTTTTAATAATATTCTTATACAAAAAAAGAAAATTGCAGATCAGGCTGACAAGGGGATTAGTCTGTTTGATTGTGATACTGATAATTATGCTTGTATATTATTCCGGGTTTGTAATCCGGAATTTTGATGCAGAAATCCATCCTCGACTGAACCTTATCTTCCTTCTGCTGATGCTTATTAGTGCAATTCTTGCTTTAAGGGGAATTAAAAAAGATGAGAACCTGATAAAATCCTACGACAGGCTCAGGTAAAGCATCAGATTATCTGCATGTTCTCCTGGTTAGTTATTTTTTCGCAATAATGGCATTTAAGAGCTACATTCTTCTTTGAAACTACTTTGAATCGTGTGGTGACTTGTTCAAAATTAGTTATGCATTTAGGATTTACGCACTTTGCTATGCCGACTATATTATCAGGCACTTCAACCACCTTTTTTTCGACAACCTCGTAATCTTTAATGATATTTAGTTTTGCATCCGGAGCAACAAGTGCAATCCTGTTTATGTCAGCATCTGCAAAAAATTTTCCTGAGATTTTAATAATTGCTTTTTTGCCCAACTTCTTGCTTTCAAGATTTGTCCCGAAGGTTATCTGGCTGTCAATTCGGTCAAGTCCAAGTATCTGTATAACCTTAAAAAGGTTTTTTGCAGGAATGTGGTCGATGACAGTTCCATTCTGTATTGCACTGACAACCATTTGTTTAGCTTCCTTCATAATATTCTCCTCTTATTTAATTCCTAATAAAGTACAAAGTATAGCCTGTCGTGTAAAAACCCCGTTAAGAGCCTGTTCAAAGTAATACGCCTTAGGATTAGCGTCAACATCAGTATGAATTTCATTGACCCTGGGAAGTGGATGAAGAATCCTCATATTTGATTTGGTATTCTTCAGCATCGAGTTTCTGAGCACGTAGACATTCTTGACTTTTTCATACTCCATCGGATCAGAAAATCTTTCCTTCTGGACCCTGGTCATATAAATAATATCAGCTTTCGAAATAATATCTGTAAAATCTGAATGCTCATAATACTTCAGTCCTAAGTTATCAAGATAAAGTTTAAATTCATCAGGCATTTTGAGTTCTTCCGGTGCAATAAAATTAAAAGTTGCGTTCCATCTCGACATAGCCATCATGAGTGAATGGACCGTCCTGCCATATTTCAGATCACCAACCATAAAAATATTGAGGTTGTTGAGAGTCCCCTGAGTCTTACGGATAGAGTACAGATCAAGCATGGTTTGTGTTGGATGCTGATTGGCTCCATCACCTGCATTAATTACAGGAACAGTAGAAATTTCGCTGGCAAATCTTGCACTTCCTTCTACAGGATGACGGATTACGATCAGATCGCTGTAACTGCTTACCATTTTGATGGTATCATGTAATGTTTCGCCTTTTGACACACTTGAACTTGAAGAATCAGAGAATCCCACAATCTTGCCACCAAGCCTGTTTATGGCACTTTCAAAACTTAACCTTGTACGAGTTGACGGTTCAAAAAACAGAGTAGCGATTACTTTTCCTTCCAGGAGCTTTCTGACCGGTTGCTTTTCGAATTCTTCAGCAAGGTCGAGAATATTAATTATTTCCTTCGTAGAGAAATCATCTATTGATACTAAACTTCTGTTTTTCATTAGGTTGACAGATTAAGGAATTATTTCTGATCTAAGATCAAAATTACTGAAGAATAACCATTACACAGATAAATGTTGATAATTAATTAACAACTTTCATCTTGATTTTAAGGATTATCTGACTGATAATAACCTGAAACTGAGTCCCTCAATTCTTGAGAAACGGGCTAAGATATTTTCCTTTGCAGATGACCTGAAATTTAATGTGATTCTGCATTCAGTGCCAAAAGAATGATCGGATTGATTTATTTCCTCTTCTTTTATAATCTTCATAACATTGTTCATGGCAGAATAAGGAAATAATATTTCATAAAATTCATGAACAATATGGTCTATTGTTTTAGCATTGGAAAGGGCGGATTCAGCCGCTGATTTATATGCATTTATCAATCCGCTGACACCCAGTAACCTCCCTCCGAAATAACGGGAGACAATAATAAGTACGTTGGTCAAACCGAATGATTTAATCTGTCCAAGAATAGGACGACCTGCAGTTCCGGAGGGCTCTCCATCATCGTTTGCCCTCCATTCAAGTCCTTCCATACCAAGGATATAGGCATAGGAGTGATGTCTGGCTTCATGATGCTCTTTTCTGACCTCTGCAATAATTGATTTGATCTCGGATTCATTCGATACAGGAATTGCAACAGATATGAATCTGCTGCCTTTTTCCTTATATATACCGTGCGAAATTGATTTTATGGTTTTAAATGTATCAGGAGCTCCCATCTGTAAAATCTTTTATGCGCCTGTTTTATGGTACTGCAATAATAGTTAAATCCAATTGTTCGTTTACTGGTTTGCATAAAAAATCATACTTTTGTTCATAATTGGTGAGAATATGAGCGTATTGTTAGACGAAAAGGATCTCCAGAAGCTGATAGTTATTGGTGACAGGATCTTAATAAAACCTAAGACCCCGCAATCAAAAACAAAAAGTGGACTTTTTCTGCCCCCGGGAGTTAATGAGAATGAAAAAGTTCAGATAGGATATGTTCTGAAAGTGGGACCGGGTTATCCGATTCCATCTGTTAATGATTCAGATGAACCGTGGAAAAACAGAAATGAGGAGCCAAAATATGTTCCTCTTCAGCCCAGGGAGGGAGATCAGGCCGTTTACCTGCAAAACAGCGCGATTGAAATTGAATTTAATAAGGAAAAATATATTGTCGTCCCTCATTCTGCTATTCTGCTTCTCTTACGTGACGACGGGCTGTTTGAATAAAATAACCGGAAATGGAAAAAGAAATCCTTAAAGGGAAGAAGATTTTGATTGTTGAAGATGACTTATCCAGCAGGTTATACCTCAATAAGATTCTTGAAAAAACAGGCGCAGCATTGCTAAATGCCGGAGATGGGATGGAAGCTGTTCAGATTGCGGCTGATAATCCTGATCTGGTTATTATTCTGATGGATATACAGCTCCCGGGAATGGATGGTTATGCATCAACAAAAAAAATAAAGGAATCAGGCCATAACTGTAAAATAATCGCTCAGACAGCTTACAGCTTTCCCGAAGATATGGAGAATATCAGAGCCGCAGGATTTGACGATTTTATTGTTAAACCAGTTTTTTCCGACCAGTTGATAGAAAAAATCACATCTCATTTTGTAAAAAAGTGATTAACAAAAGCTTATTACATACCTGTTATGAATCAGGATAAGCTGAAATATGCCTGAACTCTTTTCTAAAATCTTCAATTTCATTTTTCCACCTTTCCTTTTCATTTTTAAGCGGCAGACGGTTTGCCAGAGTTGTCCGCATTCCAGAATCTCCTGACAAAATATCAAAAGGAATTAAATTATTCTCATATTCGTATGGCGGCAGGTTAAATTGCAATGCTTCCTGAGCTGACGTTTCAATTATTGCATCAAATATTTCCAGGGCAACACCGACAGCATGATATTTCACCGGATCTGTAACATGTATCTGAAGCCCGTTGCAGAGTTCTCCTTTGTATTTATTAAATGCAGGAATAAAGTTATGGATCCGGAATGCACAGCCGGCTAAATTTCGTTTATCGAGATTCGTTTTAAGCCTGAACGAATCAATAAAAGGTGCTCCGAAAAGCTCAAATGGGATCGTTGTCCCTCTTCCTTCCGAAATATTTAATCCTTCGGCAAGGACTATTCCGGGATAAACAATCGCAGTCTTTAGCGTTGGCATATTAGGTGAAGGAAGAATCCATGGCAGGCCGGTTTCAGAATATAATGAATTTCTGCACCATCCTTTCATCCACACAATATTCAGATCAGCTCCGGGAAAATACTTTTCTTTTATCCAAAAAGCCATTTCGCCGATTGTCATTCTGTGGCAGAGAGGAATGGAGGCTCCACCGATGAAGGTAAAATACTCCTTCTTCAGCACAGGTCCGTCACAGGGAAGCTTCCCGATCGGATTGGGACGATCGAGTATCCAGACAGGGATTCCTTGCTCCGAACAGGCTTCGATGCAGAGCTTTACAGTCCAGATATAGGTATATAACCTTGCACCAACATCCTGTAAATCAATTAATAATATATCAATTTCTTTCAGCATTTCCGGTTTTGGCTTACGGTTTTCACCATAGAGACTGAAAACAGGAATCTTAAAAACCGGATGCAAATAGCTTTCCCACTCAATCATGTTATCCTGTGTCTGACCCGAAATACCGTGCTGCGGACCAAAAATGGCAGATAATCTGCACTCCTTTCTTTTTGAAAATATTTCTGTAATATGCAAAAAGTCATTTGTGATGCTCGGAGAATGACATAGAATCCCAATCCTTTTACCTTTTAACTGTGAAGGAAAGTTTTTAATTATCAACTCGAGACCTGTGATAACCATATTTCATTTAATCTGTACAAATATATCATTTTGAGCTTTTATAAAATCTGTTATCTGTTTTAAAATGCCTGAAAAATGGATAATCTTTCCTATGTTTATAGGATAGAAAAACTAATAAATATGAAATTCAGAATGTTAAAAGTTTCAACACTTTTCTTACTGTTACAGATAATACTGGTATCCTGTAATAAAAGCGGCATTCAAAGTATCAGCATACTTGAAACAACTGATATTCATGGAGTTATTCTTCCATATGATTATACCGAAAAGATAAGTCTGAATGCATCCCTCGCAAATGCTGCCAGTTATATCAAAAAATTAAGGAAAAATAATGATGCGGTAATTCTTCTTGATGATGGAGATATTCTGCAGGGCCAGCCTGAAGTATATTATTACAATTTTATTGATACAGTTTCATCGCACATTGTCCCGGAAGCCCTTAATTGGCTAAAGTATGATGCAGCTGCTGTTGGTAATCATGATATCGAGACAGGTCATTCCGTGTACGACAGGCTGATGAATGAATATAATTTTCCACTGCTTGGAGCCAATGCTGTTGATATTAAAAGCGGTAAACCTTATTTTAAACCTTACACAATAATTGAAAAGAATAAGATAAGGATCGCTGTTCTTGGACTTGTTACCCCGGCAATCCCCAACTGGCTTCCTGAAGAGCTTTATTCAGGAATTGAATTCAGGGATATGGTGGAAACTGCAAAAAAATGGATGCCTGAAATTATGAAACAGAAACCCGATCTGGTTGTAGGGTTATTTCATGCAGGCTGGAACAGTGAAAATGAAGATTACAGACAAATCGATCCTTTAAATGAAAATGGCTCTGCTGCAGTTGCTTATAATGTCCCTGGATTTGATATTATCTTTACCGGTCACGATCACAGGCCGGTAAATGAGACATTTGTCAATAAGGCCGGCAAAACTGTACTGATACTGAATAGCGGAAGCAAATGTGAGAAAATTGCACAGGCTGATATTACTTTTTCATCAAAAAAAATAGTGGGGAAAAAGCAGAAAATCATTTCAGGGAAAATTATTGAAGTTAAGAATTTTAAGCCTGATCCTGAGTTTGTCGCCAGGTTTGAATCTCAGGATAAGATCATTAAGAACTATGTGAATAAGGTAATCGGAAATTCATCGGCAACAATTTCATCCAGAGATTCATATTTCGGATCATCTGCTTTTGTCGACCTGATACATACTGTGCAGAGAGAGGTGACTGGTGCTGATATCTCTTTTGCAGCACCGTTGTCGTTCGATGTTAAAATTGATAAAGGACCTGTTACAGTGGGAGATATGTTCAAGCTCTACAGGTACGAAAATATGCTCTATACAATGACAATGACCGGGGAAGAAATAAGGAAATACCTTGAATTTTCATACTCCGAATGGCTGAATACAATGAAAGGAGTTGATGATTTTCTATTAAAGTTAAGGCTTGGGAAAGACGGAAAACCTGTAATTACAAATGGAAAAGCCTGGCTTAGAAATCAATCATATAATTTTGATTCGGCGACAGGTATTGACTATGTGGTCGATGTAAGTAAACCTGAAGGAGAGAGGATTATAATAAAGTCACTGACAGGCGGGCAACCTTTTGAAAAACAAAGAGTTTATAAGGTGGCTGTCAATTCATTTCGTGGCAATGGAGGAGGAAGACATATGACAGACGGTGCTCAAATTAAGAAAAATGAACTTAGTTCAAGGATCGTTTCTTCAACTGACAAAGATTTAAGATATTTCATTATGAGATCAATCGAAGCAAAAAGAACAATAAGTCCTGTCCCTTTGAATAACTGGAAAGTAGTACCCGAAAATTGGGTAAAGGCTGCGGAACAGCGTGAGTATCTGCTTCTTTTTGGTAATTCAAAATGATAATCAAATGGTATGAATTCCATAACAGGCTCCGGACTCAAAAAATGGTGCAAGCTCGGAGAAGTTAGACCTAATCCTCGCGTCCGCCGTAGCTTTAAGCGAAGGCGAATTAAATTATTGAAAATCAACAAAATATTTATTAACGAATTTTCGTTAATAATTATGGATTATCTTTCATCTGAATTTCCGTGAATTTTGCATGAATAACCGATTACATAAAACAGGGATGAAACTTCCTCTTGTCGAAGAGTTTTTATCCATACAGGGAGAAGGTTTTCATTCCGGGAAATCAGCCTGGTTTATCCGGCTAGGAGGGTGTGATATCGGATGCAGCTGGTGCGATTCTCCTTTTTCTTGGAATCCTGATCTTCATCCTGCTGTCGATACTGATGTTATTATTGAAAATGCAGTCATATCTGGCACAGATTCTGTTGTTGTGACAGGAGGAGAGCCGCTTATGTGGAATCTTGATTATTTATGCAGGGAGCTGAAAAGAAATAAAATTTGTACTTTTATAGAAACATCAGGTGCTTATCCTTTAAGCGGAAAATGGGATTGGATTTGTCTTTCACCTAAAAAGAATATGCCCCCTGCTGCGGAAATCTGCAAAATTGCAGACGAACTTAAAGTAATTATTGAAACAAGAGATGATTTCGAATGGGCTGAAAAATATCGCAGACTTGTAAGCAAAAAATGTATTCTGTACCTACAGCCGGAGTGGAGCAGGTTTGAAAAAATCATTCCTGATATTGTAGATTATGTCAAAAATAACCACGAATGGAGAATTTCACTTCAGGTTCATAAATACATGCATATTCCCTGAATCAATAATGAGATATATATTTATCATAGTATTCCTTCTGACTTCCTGTACCGTGACAAAGAATAGTTTTTCACAGGGATTGCATTCAACGTCAAACCGGGCGGTTAAATTCTATAATGATGGTATGGCTTCTTACGAATATCTCGATTATAACAAGGCTGAAACATTCTTTAAACTGGCCGTGTCGTATGATGCTAAATTCTATGAAGCGTATATGATGCTTGGGGAATTATATTCGAAACAGAACAGGTACAATGATGCAGTGATGAATTACAGGATAGCTTTAGATATTGATTCTGTTTTCTATAAGCCCGTATTTTTCAGTCTGGCAAATGCTGAAATGATGAACGAAGACTATCCTAATGCTCTTTTGCACTATGAAGCTTATCTCAGAAGCAAAGGAATGTCAGAAAAGAACAGAATACTTGCAGCTAAAAATGTTAAAAATTGCGAGTTTGCGATTGAGGCCATGAAAAAGCCTGTATCATTTAATCCTGTAAGCGTCGGAATGGCAATTAATACTCAGGAAGATGAATACTGGCCTTCGATAACGGCAGATGGTCAGACTTTAATGTTTACGCGCCAGGAGTATACAAATCACTATCCGACACCTTACAGTATATCACAGGAGGATTTTTACATAAGCTTCCTTTCCGAAAACGGATGGAATAAGGCAATCAATGCCGGAGAACCTCTTAATACGCAGCAGAATGAAGGTGCACAGACACTGTCGTCAAGTGGAAATTATATGTATTTCACAGCATGTGACCGTCCGGGAGGACTGGGCAGCTGTGATCTCTATTTTTCAGCATATAAGAATGGAACCTGGAGCATGCCTTACAACCTCGGTGCACCGGTTAATACTCCTTCATGGGAATCAACACCCTCCGTAAGCGCTGACGGAAATCTTCTGTTTTTTTCGAGCAACAGACCAGGAGGATTCGGTGGAAAGGATCTTTGGTACACGTTCATCAATAATAAAGGAAAATGTTCACCACCTGCAAATCTTGGTAAATCAATAAATACGGAAGGTGATGAGATATCTCCGTTCATTCATTTCGACGGCAGATCACTCTATTTTGCTTCTGATGGACGAATCGGAATGGGGGGTTTTGATATCTTTCTGACAAAAATGAATGATGACAGTACCTGGACAGAACCTCAGAATCTTGGTTATCCTATTAATACTTCAACTGATGAAATGGGCCTTGTAATCGAAGCAAGCGGACAAAAAGCATATTTCTCTTCAAAACGCGACAATCAGAACGGTAAAGATATTTTCTATTTTAATCTCGATGAATCAGTCCGTCCTAATGCAGTTTCTTATCTTAAAGGAAAGGTCACGGATAAAGAGACTGGTAAATTATTAGTAGCTGATTATGAATTAATTAATCTGACTACAAACAGGGTAACAATTAAAAACTCTACAGATGATCAGGGCAACTTCCTTGTATGTCTTCCTTCCGGATTCAATTATGGAATTAATGTTACAAAGATCGGATACCTGTTTTATTCTGAAAATTTCATGTTCGAAGGTAAGCATCCTGTAATGGAACCTTTGATTAAGAAGATAAGCCTGAATCCTGTGAAAGTAGGAGAGAGGATGATGCTTTCAAATGTTTTTTATGAATTCGACTCGTGGGAACTGAAGAAGGAATCGATGGCTGAGCTGGATAACCTGGCAGAGCTTTTGACTTACAATAAAGATTTTATTGTGGAGATTGGAGGATATACCGATTCGACCGGGACCGACAGATACAACCTGACATTATCAGAAAAACGGGCACTTTCGGTAGTTGACTATCTGGTAAGTAAAGGAATACTACAGGATCGTCTGAGGTTCAAAGGTTATGGAAATACTTCCCCCATTGGCAATAATGTTACATTCGAAGGCAGAAAGATGAACAGGAGAACCGAAGTAAAAATCATCGGCCGTAAAAAATAAAATGGCCGTCTATTGGTATAACGGCCATTTTCTTTCTCATGCTTCACTTAATCAGACATTGTTGCATTAGATGATTATCAGATCGCAATCATGGAATTTACATATTTGTTTATTTTAACATCTGAACTGTCGGCGACTTTTACAGGAATCGAAAAATAGATTCCGGAGCTTGTAAGTCCGTTGCATTCAATCCATATCGATCCGTTCAGAATCTGAATTAGCTTTTTGGCCAGGGTAATATTGATCGCAGAAGCAGTGTCATTATATTTGTTCAGCGATTCATTAAGATCCTCAGTATGAAGAAATTCTTTGCATTTGAAATAACCCTGGCCTGA
>Ga0113563_10001344_pt1 | contig 13866 bp, 8 predicted proteins | sample Mud3Dept3metaG_FD_80117 | JGI IMG/M metagenome (GOLD analysis project Ga0113563, IMG submission 80117) | Freshwater wetland microbial communities from Ohio, USA, analyzing the effect of biotic and abiotic controls - Mud 3 Core 4 Depth 3... | ecosystem: Environmental > Aquatic > Freshwater >...
TGGAACTATATCTATGAAATCAACACCTGTAAGTCTTGGAGAAGTTGTTGTCGAAGAAGAGTATATTCCTTTACGGTTCAAAACTGACACAATAGAATATAATACAGCAGCATTTATTACGAAACCAGATGCTGTTGTAGAGGATCTCCTGAAAAAACTGCCCGGGTTGGATGTTGACAGGGCAGGTAATATTAAAGCAATGGGGGAGGACATTAAAAAGGTTCTTGTCGACGGCAAGGAGTTTTTTGGAAGTGATCCGAAAATGGCAACCCGCAATGTGCCGGCTGATGCATTGCGGAAAGTACAGGTTTATGATAAAAGATCTGATGAGTCTGAGTTCACGGGAATCGATGATGGTACCCGTGATAAAACCCTTAATCTTCTGCTTAAAGAGGATAAAAAGAATGCCATTTTCGGGGAATTGCTTGGTGGCGGTAGTAATGATGGTCATTATCAGGCAAGTGGAAAACTTTATAAGTTTTCAAAAAAGAATCAGTTTGCTGCACTTGGCATGATGAATAATATAAACCAGTTTGGATTCTCTTTTAAGGATTATATTGATTTCAGTGGTGGAATCCAGGGAATCGGGGGGCATGGTGGGGCAGTACAGATCAAAATACCTTCAGGAGGGGGCAGCAGTTTTCCAATCAATTTTGGTCAGCCGGTCACTGGCTTGTCAACATCAGGTGCCGCAGGACTGAATTTTTCAAATGAATTTAAAAAAGATAGCAGGATTTTTATGAGCTACATTGCAAACGGTTCAGACAGGGATCTTACTCAGTCAACCTCAAGCAGGAATTTCACTGAGTTAAATCCTTTCAGACAGGAAGACATCCTTGATGAAGACAAACTGGATCTCGCACAGAGATTAAACTTTGGCCTCAGAAACCGTATCGACTCAACTCAAAACATTATTATAAATGGTTCCGCTTCAATGTCGTATGGAAAGACACAAAGGTACCTTAATACTTCTGTTTTCAGTAATGAAGCAGAAAAGAGCAGGCTGGGATCGCTGAGAAATGATAATGCGAAAAGATTTTCCGGAAATATGAGTGGTTCTTATCTGAAACTTATCGACAGGGGGAAAACGGTCTTCAAATTGTTATCAGATGCGTCATGGTCGCATAACCTTGGTAACTCTTTCTGGGATAACCAGACATCTTACTACAATCCCGATAGTCAGGTCACTTCAAGTCAGTATCAGGATAATAAAGGTGGATTATATGACTTTTCGGCAACATCTTCATTAACCAGAAGTCTGGGTAACTCTTTTTACATTGAACCTGATCTGAATGCCGGGTTTCAGTATGAAAACCTGAACAGGATACAGGGAAATCAGATTACTTCTGATGAACAGATCGATTCCCTGAGTCCCGGTTTTTCAAGACAGTATAAATGGTTAAAACCTGAGATAAAACTTATCAGAAACACTGATAAAACCCAGTTTAGCCTTTCAATGCAGGCGGAAATCGGAAAAACAGCCAATTCACTTGATAATGATGAACTTGCATACGATGATCATATCTTTTTTACTCCGGGTTTATCATGGGAATATGAGTATAAGACCGGGAGAAGAGTAAGACTATATTACGAAACTGGTGTTAATGTGCCTTCAATCAATCAGTTATTGCCAACGATTAATATTTCAAATCCGTTGGCATTAAGTCGCGGGAACAGGTTTCTTAAACCCGAACTTTCAAACAATCTGTCGGTAAACTGGTGGATCTTTGATCAGTTCTCATTCACATCATTTATTACAGGGATCAATGCAACTTACGTGAATGACAAGATAAACTGGGACAGAACAATAGATGAAAACCTCAGGCAGTCGATGACACTTGTTAATGTGCCGGCAGATTACAGGATTCAGAGTAGTTCCGATTTTTCTACTCCGGTCAGGAAGCTTGGTATTAAGATCAATACAAATCTTGAAGAAACCTGGAACCGTGGTATCAGCTACGTGAATAATACAGAGAATATAAATACGAATCTGAGTCACAGGATCTCATTAAGTGTTGAAAACAGGAAAAAAACAAAATGGGATGTGATCACAGGAGGAGCATTTCAAATGACTGATGCCAGGTTTTCAATTCAGGAATCGCTGAATAACAGATATCTCGATTTCTCTTACTTTGCTGAAATCCGGTTTAATCCAAATAAAAAATGGAATTTTCAGGTGACTACCGATGTAACAAATTATAACTCGCGGAGTTTCACCCAATCTGTTGTTATTCCATTAACAGGAGTGGAAGTAACACACTATTTCCTGAAGAACAACAGAGGATCACTTACCTTCCAGGGAATAGATCTCCTTAACAGGAATACCGGTATTGAGCGCACAAGCGACCTGAACTTTATAAGGGAACAGCGGTCAAATATGCTTGGAAGACTTCTTATGATATCATTCAGATACAGACTTAACAAGTTCGGAGAAACTCCCGGAGGCATTGACATAAAAGTCAACAAAAGGTAATCTGAAGAAGTTCGGAGTTCGAAGTTCGGAGTCCGAAGTGCCCTGATTTATGATTGGTAACCTTTAAGTACTTTAGGCACTCCGAACTTTAGGCACTCCGAACTTTTTATTTTTTTGCAGTAAGAATATTTGGAAAGTAATATTATGAGTTTTACTTTTGTCCACGTTAAAATAATCAGAAAACTCAATGGACGACGACCCGGCGAATTTATTAATCTTAAATCTGGAATAGGAGGTTAGCCGGTCAGCCCGGTCACTTCCTTCTTTTTCAGAAACAGCAAGGAGGTGACAATGACATCACTCACAACATTTTATTTAAGCGGAATTATTGGGAAAGAAGCATTTGGTGCCGATGGAGATGCTATTGGTATCATTAAAGACTTGTTATTAAACGCAGTTCCCTCAGGAATGAGCGATCCGAATCTGCAGCTCATTACCGGTATAAAACTTAAGATCCATAAGGAAACACGGCTTTACTCCTTTAAGACTTTCAGAGTTGTTAAGGCAAGGGAAAAGCTGAATGTAAGTTGTTCAGGTCTTATTGAACTAAGCAATGAGGAGGTTGACAACGGGCTTTTGCTTGTTGAAAACATCCTTGATAAGCAAATTGTCGACCTTAACGGCAGGAAACTTGTACGCGTAAATGATGTCAGACTGGCAACCCTTCCTGCCGGGACATTTGCCGTAGCTGTAGATATTGGAATAGAAGGACTTCTCCGGAGGATTGGTATTGCAATTCCTATTAAAATACTTTTATCCCTCTTTAAAGTAAATATTCCTGCAAAATTTATTCTCTGGGATGATGTTCAAGCCATTGATCATTCGAATCTGAACATCGTATTATCTAAAAGTTACGCTAAACTTCATACTCTTCACCCTTCTGATATTGCTGATATCCTTGAAGATCTGGGAAAAAAATCAAGTATGTCTGTATTCTCTGCCCTTGATGAAGAAAAGGCCGCAGATGTCCTTGAAGAACTTGAAACCCAGACGCAGATCCATATCATCGAGAACCTGCCGGTAAATAAGGCTGCAGATGTTCTTGAGAAAATGCCGGCCGATGAAGCTGCAGATATCCTTGATGAGCTTGAGGATGAGAAAGCGGAAATACTTCTGAAAGAGATGGATTTGGAATCGTCACAGGAGGTAAGGGAGCTGCTCGAATACGATGACGATCTGGTTGGAAGTATTATGACAACTGACTACTTATCGTTCAGCGCAACAAAGACTGTCGAGGAAGTACTTTCTGAATTGCGCCTTAAAAAACCTGAATCAGCAGAACTTTACAATATGTTTGTAACCGAGTCGAATGATGAGCTTATAGGTACATTTAACCTTCGCGATCTTGTTGTTGCGGAACCGAATGTAAGTGTGAGCCAGATTATGAAGTCAGAACCTGTCTCTTTGTTTGACGATCAGAAAACAAGAGCAATTGCGGAATTAGTATCAAAATACAATCTCCTTGCTGTACCCGTTGTAGACAGACAAAACCTGTTGCAGGGGATGGTTGTAGTGGATGATGTTGTTGAGGACCTGATTAATGAGAGAAGAACAAAAAGAAGATAATAGGCAAAAGTAAAAAGTAAAAAGTAAAAATGTGATAAAGCCTAAAATTTATTAGCCCCCCTTGGGGGGTTGGGGGTGAATTTAAGGAGACAATTGGGTATAGCAATGTTCAGAAAAAAAATAAAAGACACACATTTCATACGAAATCTGGCAATATTCTTTGCAATTCTCGGTCCGGGGATTATTACCGGTAGTGTAGATAATGACGCCGGTGGCATAACAACTTATTCTGTCGCTGCTGCATTATATGGTTATGGCCTGATCTGGACACTTATTCCATCATTTGTAGTATTGCTGGTAATACAGGAGATGAATGCCAGGATGGGAATTGTCACCGGGAAAGGGCTTTCAGATCTTATCCGTGAAAATGCCGGAATGAAAATCACATTTTTTATTTTCATAGGACTCTTATTCTCAAATATCGGTAACACAACAACAGAATTTGCAGGTATTGCCGGAAGTATGGAAATATTCAGAGTGAGTAAATACATATCTGTCCCTGTAACTGCCGTTCTGGTTTGGTTTCTTGTTGTAAAAGGTACTTACAAGATCGCAGAACGCATCTTTCTGATTTTCAGTGTATCATTGCTGACTTATGTGGTATCGGCATTAATGAGCAAACCTCATTGGAACGAAATAGGATCAGCTATTATACATCCGCAGGTTGAGATGAATTCACAGAGTATTGCCATGGTAATTGCTCTTATAGGAACAACTATTGCACCATGGATGCAATTCTATATGCAGTCTTCTGTAATTGAGAAGGGGCTGAAAATGAAGAATTACAGGTTCACTCTTATAGATATTGCAGTGGGTTGTGTAGTAACTATTGTAGTAGCCTTTTTTATTATGGTAGCCTGTGGTTCGACACTATATCCCGCAGGAATTGAAATAAACGAGGCAAAGGATGCTGCTCTTGCTCTCAAGCCATTGGCTGGTGCAATGGCTTCGCAGGTTTTTGCCTTTGGTCTTTTTGTTGCCTCAGTGTTTTCTGCAACAATCCTTCCTCTTGCAACTGCTTTTTATGTTTCAGAAGCATTCGGATTTGAAGCAGGCATTGATAAAAAATGGAATGAAGCGAAAGAGTTTTATATTCTTTATACTGGTATTCTGGTAATATCTGCTATTATAATTCTTATCCCAAATGCACCTCTTATCCAGATCTCAATCTGGTCGCAGGTTCTCAACGGGATACTTCTTCCTGTGGTTCTGGTTAGCATGATTCTCCTCATAAACAATAAGAAGATAATGGGTACATATGTCAATAAACCATTCCAGAACATTATTGGCTGGGGCACTGTTATTATTCTTACAGGGCTGTCTCTGTTACTGTTAATAATGCCTGCTATCAGCTAGATTTCTTCAAAGTTGATATCATATCGGTTTTGCTCTGTGCCCTGCGCTATCATTCCATCGGCCAAACTCCATTTTCAATCGATTTTGCACTGATCTTGGAAGGATCCAGTACCACATGCTTAATGAGTTTTCGGTTCCATGTATAAGTAATATGAACCATCCCGTCACTCGTCTGAATGACTGCAGGATAGGAGAATTCCCCGACTTTTGGTTCATTTTCAAGCAATGCAGCACCCTTCCATTCAATACCATCCTCAGATATCGCAACATTTAAAATATTACGGCCTTTTACTATATGATTATAAACCAGAAGGTGTCTTCTGTCTTTCAGGGTAACGGCATCTATTCCTGAATTTGGATTAGGCAGGGAAATGGGAACCAGTTCACTCCAGGTTCGTCCGTTATCATTTGACCATGATGATAAAACAGCTGAAGAACCGCTTCTGCAAAGCATTTGCAAACGGTTCTCTTTATGTAGCAAAATCGTAGGTTGAATTGCCCTTATCTCTTTGGTATTGAGAAATGGTGTTCGTTCCCACGTAACTCCTTTATCTGCAGTAATTTCCATATGGACTCTCCATCCATCGTGCTCGGAGCTCGATGGGCATAGCAGTTCTCCATTCTGCAAAAGAAGGGGTTTATTCTTTATAGGGCCATAAATATCTTCTGGCAATCTTGATGGTCTCGACCAGGTTTTCCCTTCATCAGATGAGGTCATCATTTCTCCCCACCAGGCAGAAGGTGATGGACCAACTTTGTAGAAAAGAAGTATCTCTCTTCCAGTATTGAATAATACCGGATTCCAGCAGGGATACCTTTTTGTTTTATGCTGGATTCCATTTACTACTTCAATTGGTTTTGTCCATTTGCCACCTTTGAAATGACTTATCCATATCCCGACATCAGGATTCCTTTCTTCTGTTCCTCCGAACCAGGCTGCAAGCAATCCGGTACGGGTTTGAATTATTGTTGAAGCATGGCAGCTTGGAAACGAAACCTCTTCTGCCTGATAAATAAATTCGGTCTTTACGATGCATTTCTCTCCCTTAAAAGGCACCTGTGAACTCATTATTAATATATTTAACATAATAAAAATTGCTGATAAAAGTGATCTTTTCATTTTTCAGGTATATGGTTAAGGATCAAATTTAATATTAGATTTGTAATGATATTGTTACTGCTATGATTAAATTTTATTTCAGCATGAGACAGATTTTTATCCTCAGAACTATTTTAATTCTGATCTCCATTTTTCTTATTCTATCCAATCCACTGAAAGCTCAGAAAAAAAGCGAAGAAAACTATCTTGGTAAGGCTGATCTGTTTAAAGCAAAAAAAACTGCACTGGAATATCTCAGTGACAGTAGTATAATAAGAAAATACGGCACTATTTCAGATGCGATCTGGGGTTATGCCGAGCTTGGCATGCAGGAGTTTAAATCATCTGCAATTCTTATTAAAACACTTGAAGCTGAGGGTTTTAAAGTTGAAACAGGAGTTGCCGGAATGCCAACATGTTTCGTGGCTACATGGGGAAGCGGTAAGCCTGTAATTGGTTTACTTGGAGAGTTTGATGCCCTGCCGATGATTTCCCAGAAAGCTTTAACCCCGTTACAAATGCCCATTATTGACGGAGCTCCCGGGCATGGATGCGGACATAATATGATGGGTACTGCAGGTATAGCTGCAGCTATAGCAGTTAAGAAAAGTATGGAACTGAATAATCTGCCCGGGACAATTAAATTTTTTGGATCTCCTGCTGAGGAAACTGTTATCAGCAGACCATACATGGTAAGAGAGGGTGTATTCAAAGATGTTGATGCTGTGATTGATAATCATGCTTCTTCCGATATGTCAACCAGTTATGGGATTAATGGAAATGCAATAATGTCGGTGGTGTTTTCATTCAAGGGAAAAACTGCCCATGCTGCCGGTGCGCCATGGAGCGGACGCAGTGCCCTTGATGGTGTTGAACTTATGAATGTTGCGTCCAATTATCTGCGGGAACACCTTTTTTACACCCACAGGCTCCATTATGTTGTAACTGAAGGTGGCGAGGCTCCGAATGTTGTTCCTGACAAAGCTTCGGTATGGTATTATATAAGGAATAGCGATGAAAGACTTGAAGAGATGTATAAAAGAGTGCTCGATTGCGCCAAAGGTGCTGCGATTGCTTCCGGGACTACTCTCGATACAGTGGTTGTACTGACAGCAGTTCATCAGCGCCATTCGAATAAAGGTTTAGCTGAAACCATACAACGAAATATAGAGCTGGTCGGACTGCCGCAATGGACTGAGGAAGAACAGAATTTCGCAAAAAAACTTCAGAAAGAACTGGGTGCAAAGGAGAATGGCTTTCCTGTTAAAATAAAGACATTGGAACAACCATCAGGAATACAGGTAGGTGGCGGTTCTTCTGATGTTGGAGAAGTAACTCTCATAGCTCCGACAGCAACCCTCAATTTTCCGGGAGGGGTTCCCGGCGCAATCGGACATCATTGGTCCACAGTCACTGCCGGTTATGGATCTGCTGCCTGGAAGGGCCTGAATACGGGAGCCAAAGTGATGGCTGCTTCTGCGCTTGATCTTTTGACGAATCCGAAACTTCTGGCAGATATAAAGAAAGAATTTGAGGAATACTCAAAAGATCATCCCTATAAATCATTTCTTCCTGAAGGGGCAAAACCTCCACTGAATCTGAACAAGCAGCTTATGGATAAGTACCGCGATGCTATGCTAAAGTTAGGAGCAGATGAACTATAGTTTTACGATCAAATTTATTATATGAAAGGTTATTTTGATTCAACATCATATTATACTCCTGAGAAGAAAAGGTCGACCATTAAAGATAAGTTGCTTCTAAACAACAGATTATATTTTGCTTTTAAATATGGCGGCACTGTTCTCAGAACCAGAAAAGAAGCGATCAGAGGAGTATACGATACAAAAGCCTGGGCTGATTCTTCATACGAAATATTTCAATTTATTGAGAGGACAGGAGGGAAGTTTCATATAACCGGGATGGAGAATATTTCAAAACCTTTAGGCCCTGTTCTCTTTATAAGTAATCATATGAGTACCCTTGAAACGATGGTTCTCCCCTGTATAGTTGCTCCTCATCGTGAAGTCACATTTGTGGTTAAGGAGAGTCTGGTCAAACATCCGCTTTTTGGAGATGTGATGAGATCAAGAAATCCTATTGTTGTTGGAAGGACTGACCCGCGTAAAGACTTTGAAGCTGTAATGAATGGTGGAATGGAACTTCTATCCAAAGGAATTTCAATAATAATTTTCCCCCAGAGTACCAGAAGTCTTGAGTTTAAGCCTGAAGAGTTTAACTCTCTTGGTGTTAAACTCGCAAAGAAGGCTGGTGTTCAGGTGGTTCCTATTGCAATAAAAACTGACTTCTGGGGCAATGGTAAACTAATTAAAGAACTTGGTCCGCTTAACAGCAATAAACCAATCCATTTTAAATTTGGCGAACCGTTCAGTATTACAGGTAACGGGAAAGAAGAACACCTGCAGATTATTGACTTTATTAAAACTTCTTTGGAGGAGTGGGAACAGGATTGAAATTTTTCTCTGCCTAAGCCGTAAAATGAATCGTAATATTACATGTTTTTTGAAAATGAAACGGGAATTATAATATCAGGATTTTTTATTTTTTATTTTTAAGTGTATTTATTACATTTATTAAAAATTTTATAAATTTGTTAAGAAGTAGTTGCTGATATCATCAACGATATTTCATAATCCCTGATCGGGATTAATTAATTTTATTATATATGATTTCAACATTTCTAACCAATAATAATAAATTGAAATTAGTATGGGAACATTAGACTGGATCGTATTGGGTATCTTCTGTCTTGGACTGGTGGGTATAATACTCTGGGTCATCAGACAAAAAGATGAAACCTCAGCTGACTATTTTCTTGCAGGAAGGGATGCAACCTGGCTGGCAATTGGTTCATCAATATTTGCATCAAACATTGGGTCTGAACATCTGGTTGGTCTGGCCGGAGCCGGAGCTTCAAGCGGTATGGCTATGGCTCACTGGGAAATGCACGGATGGCTTATTCTTATCCTTGGATGGTTCTTTGTTCCGTTTTATGCCCGTAGCGGAGTCTTTACAATGCCGGAGTTCCTTGAAAAACGCTATAACAAAGGTTCAAGAAGTGTCCTTTCAATAATTTCACTTGTAAGTTATGTTTTTACCAAAGTGGCAGTTACAGTTTATGCCGGTGGTATAGTTTTTAAACAGGTTTTTGGTATAGAATCAATTTTTGGAATAGATTTTTTCTGGATTAGTGCTGTGGGACTGGTTGTCCTGACAGGTATATATACAACCCTCGGTGGTATGAAAGCAGTTCTGTGGACTTCAGTTTTGCAGACACCGGTTCTCCTGGTTGGTTCGCTGGCAATAATGGTGATAGGACTTATAAAACTTGGCGGATGGTCTGAGATGATGGAAATATGCCGTGCTGTTCCTGTTAATGCAGATGGAGACACTATGACCAATCTCATGCGTTCTGCAAATGATCCGGAATATCCATGGACAGGCGTAATTCTGGGTTCAGCAATAATAGGTTTCTGGTACTGGTGCACGGATCAGTTTATTGTTCAAAGAGTACTCTCCGGCCGAAACCAGAAAGAATCTCGCAGAGGAGCTATTTTAGGCGCTGCGTTTAAGCTTTCCCCTGTTTTTATTTTCCTTATTCCAGGAATGATAGCTTATTCGCTTAATGCTAAGGGAATGATCAACCTGACAGATAATGATGCTGCTTTCTCTATGCTTGTAAAAGAGTTACTCCCGTTGGGATTCAAAGGATTGGTTGTGGGTGGAATTCTTGCTGCCCTGATGAGCTCCCTTGCTTCACTTTTCAACTCTTCAGCTACACTTTTTACAGTTGATTTTTACCAGAAGTATAAACCTCAGGCTCCTGAAAAAGAACTTGTTAAAGTTGGTAGAATCGCCACAGTTGTAGTAGTTATACTTGGAATCCTCTGGATCCCTGTAATGAGAGGTCTGGGCAAGGTTCTTTATGCATATCTTCAGGATGTACAGTCCCTTTTGGCTCCAGGTATAGCTGCCGTATTCCTGCTTGGTGTTGCTACTAGAAAAACAACTCCAATGGCAGGTTTGATAGGACTTATCTCAGGTTTTGTCCTCGGTATGACACGCCTCGGACTTAAAATTTTCGATAACGGGATTAATCCTGACGGACTTATATATAAGGTATTTCTTGCACCCAACTGGCTTCATTATGAAATCGCATTATTTATTATAGTAATTATTATAATGGTTGTTACAAGTATGTTTACTGCCAAGCCAGATCAGGCAGCTATCAGGGGACTATGGTTCGGATCTGCCACACCTGAAGAAAAAGCTGTTACCAGGGCAAGCTGGAATAACTGGGATCTTTTGTTCTCAGGACTAATTATTGCTGTAATTGTTTGGTTCTATGCATATTTCTGGTAGGCATTAAAAAAGGTAAAATGAAAGAATTAACTAAAAAAGAGATCTGGTTCATAACAGGAACACAGCATCTATACGGACCTGAAACACTTAAACAGGTAGCTGCTGACTCAGCTAAAATAGCTGCAGCACTTGATAAATCTCCAAAAATCTCTTTGAAGGTGGTTTTCAAACCAATTCTGACTACTCCTGATTCAATTACTGAAATCTGCACCGCTGCAAATAATTCATCAGAGTGCATTGGCCTTATTGCATGGATGCACACGTTCTCCCCTGCAAAAATGTGGATCAGGGGCTTATCAATACTTAACAAACCCTTTCTTCACTTTCATACACAACTCAACAGAGACATACCCTGGGCATCGATCGACATGAACTTCATGAACCTCAACCAGTCTGCCCATGGCGACCGTGAATTCGGTTTTATCGGTACCAGAATGAGGCTTAACAGGAAAGTGGTTGTAGGCCATTATCAGGACGCTGAAACAATTGACAGAATTGCTGTTTGGATTCGCGCAGCCTCTGCATACAATGATGCTCTCAGCATGAAGGTAGCCCGCTTCGGTGATAATATGCGCGATGTGGCTGTTACGGAAGGAAATAAGGTAAGTGCACAAATGAAAATGGGTTATTCGGTCTATGGATATGGAATAGGAGACCTTGTTAAGGTAGTAAATCAGGTCTCTCCTGCAAAAATCAAAAAACTTCTGGAAGAGTATGGTTCTGAGTATAAACTCACCAAAAAAGTTGCTGCATCGGACACTCTCAAAGAGGCTGCCAGGATTGAAATTGGAATGGAAGAATTCCTTATAGCCGGTAACTTCAAAGCATTTACAACAACATTTGAGGATCTCTATGGTTTAAAACAGTTACCCGGGCTGGCTGTCCAGCGTCTTATGGCCAAAGGTTATGGTTTTGGTGCTGAGGGTGACTGGAAAACTGCTGCGCTTGTACGTTCAATGAAGGTTATGGCTGACAGTCTTAAAGGCGGTACTTCATTTATGGAAGATTATACCTATCATTTAGATCCAAAAGGGATGAGAGTACTTGGAGCCCATATGCTTGAAGTGTGTCCGACTATCGCACTGGGAAAACCAACAATAGAAGTTCATCCGCTGGGCATAGGGGGCAAGGAAGATCCTGCCCGTCTCGTTTTCAAAACTGCACCTGGTAAAGCAATAAATGTTTCAGTTATAGATCTTGGCAGCAGATTCCGCATGATTGTAAATAAGGTAGAGGTCGTGAAATGTCCAGATATGCCTAACCTGCCTGTGGCCAGCGTATTATGGAATCCAATGCCTGATCTGAAGACTGGTGCGGCTGCCTGGATTCTTGCTGGTGGGGCTCATCATACAGGTTTCAGCACCTCCATTGATGCAGAATATATGGAAGATTTTGCCGGTATGATGGGATTAGAATTTGTTCTGATTGACGAAAAATGCAATCTGACTGAATTCAAAAAGGAACTCAGATGGAATGAAATTTATTATCATATTTCAGGAGGTATAGTTTGAATTTTTAACAGTAGGATTTTATGAGTAATTAAATATTGATGAAAATGAAAATTTATGCACATAGTACAAAACATCTGTTAGCAGTTGACTGTATTATTTTCGGTTACGATATCGTTGAAAAAGAAATAAAACTACTCCTTTTCAAGAGACTCATTGAGCCTGCAAAAGGCAAATGGTCGCTTGCAGGAGGATTTGTTGAGGCAAGTGAGAGTCTCGATGATGCAGCTTCCAGAATACTCCGGAAAATAACAGGATTGGAATCGGTTTATCTGAAGCAATCTTATAGCTATGGTGAGATTGACAGGGATCCGGGCGGGAGGGTTATCTCAGTTGCATATTTTGCTCTTATTGCCATTCGTGATATAAATAAAGATCTTGCACTTGAGAACGGTGTGCATTGGAGATCGATCTCAAAACTGCCCGATCTGATTTTTGACCATCCTAAAATGGTGAAAAGGGCTCTCACTGATCTTCAGAACCAGGTGAAAGTCAAGCCAATAGGCTTCGAACTGCTCCCTGTGAGATTCACACTGGTTCATCTTCAGGACCTTTATGAGGCTATCTATCAGAGAAGCGTTGATAAGAGAAATTTCAGAAAAAAGATCCTCTCAATGGGTATTCTTGAAAAAATGGATGAAAAGGAGAAGGAGACATCCAAAAAAGGTGCCTACTACTACAAGTTCAATAAGAAGAATTATGAGAAGCTGAAGAAGGATGGGTTCTACTTCAATCTGGATGTAAATTAAAAATGCTCTTGGAAGATGGCGCCGACCCGATAGCTATCGGGATGTAACCGGTGCCAGTTATAACACTGAAGTCATGGGCACGGATTATAAATCCGCGCCAGCAAAAGTGCCTAAAGTTTTTAATTATGCTGGAGATATTAAAAGATAATGTGTTCAACGCTAATCTCGAACTTGTCAGACATGGTCTGGTAATACTTACATGGGGCAATGTAAGTGGGCGAGATGCTGAAACCGGACTTGTGGTTATAAAACCGTCAGGTGTTAGCTATGAAAAGATGAAGTCTGATGATATGGTTATTATTGACCATGAGGGGAATGTTGTTGAAGGGAGATATAAACCCTCAACAGATGCACCCACTCATCTGGCTCTCTATAATGCTTTTAAATCGATTGGAGGTGTTGTTCACACCCATTCAACATACGCAACATCATGGGCCCAGGCAGGGAGACCAATCCCTCCATTCGGCACAACTCATGCAGATCACTATTACGGAGAGATTCCCTGTACAAGATTGCTGACAGACAAAGAGATAGAAATAGATTATGAAATCAATACCGGAAAAGTAATAATTGAAACTTTGTCTTCTGTTAATCCTTTAACAGTACCGTCTGTTCTGGTTAATAGTCATGGTCCCTTTTGTTGGGGGACAAGTGCAGATAATGCTGTATATAATGCAATCGCACTCGAAGAGATTGCAAGAATGGCTTTCTATTCGGTACTGCTTGGCAGAA
>Ga0113563_10001345_pt1 | contig 13865 bp, 11 predicted proteins | sample Mud3Dept3metaG_FD_80117 | JGI IMG/M metagenome (GOLD analysis project Ga0113563, IMG submission 80117) | Freshwater wetland microbial communities from Ohio, USA, analyzing the effect of biotic and abiotic controls - Mud 3 Core 4 Depth 3... | ecosystem: Environmental > Aquatic > Freshwater >...
CGAGACTCGAAGAAAACACCGCTTCTCCGAAAGGGGGGGCGGGAGGCCTTGGCCCCCGCCCTCTCCACGAAGATCCCAGCGCCTTATGATTCCAAGCGGACCGGCCGGGCCCCCAGGCCAGGGTACCTCTGGGCTTTACCGACAGTCCTCCATTCATGGCGATTGGCCACCCGTGACTGAATGGTTACCCGCCAAGTACTTTATGAATCGCCTCCGCGGCCTGGCGGCCCGCGCCCATGGCCAGGATGACTGTGGCTGAACCGGTGACGATATCCCCGCCGGCATAAACTCCTTTCTTGCTCGTTCCGCCGGTTTCCGGATCGGCAATAATATAGCCCCACTTGTTGGTCTTCAGATCGGGGGTCGTGGATTGGATCAACGGGTTCGCAGCCGTGCCGATAGCGACAATAACCAGGTCCACGTCTATCTTAAACTCCGATCCGGGGATCGGGATGGGACGGCGTCGTCCCGACTGGTCCGGCTCCCCTAATTCCATCCTTTGACATTCCATTCCGTTCACCCAGCCCTCGTCGCTCCCCAGAAACTGTACCGGAAGGGTTAGGAAATGGAACTGGACTCCTTCCTCTTCCGCATGGTGGACTTCCTCAATCCGCGCCGGAAGTTCATTTTTCGAGCGGCGATAAACGATGTAAACATGGTCCGCCCCCAAGCGGACTGCCGTTCGGGCCGAATCCATGGCCACATTCCCGCCTCCCAGGACCGCCACGTTCTTTCCATGAGCGATGGGCGTGTCATACTGGGGAAAGAGGTAGGCTTTCATCAAGTTGGACCGGGTTAGGTATTCGTTGGCCGAGTAAACGCCATTCAAATTTTCTCCCGGGATATTCATGAAAGTTGGGAAGCCGGCGCCCGTTCCGAGAAAGACGGCATCGTACCCCTCGGCCAAGAGCTCATCGACGGTGTTCACCTGACCGATGACCTGATTGGTTCGAATTTCCACCCCGAGTTTCGCCAGGTAGTCCACCTCCGCCTGGACAATGGCTTTGGGGAGGCGGAATTCCGGGATCCCATAGACCAGAACCCCGCCGGCTTTGTGCAGGGCCTCGTAGATGGTCACCTGGTGCCCCTTTTTGATGAGATCTCCGGCCACAGTCAGCCCCGCCGGTCCGGACCCCACGACCGCCACTTTTTTCCCCGTGGGGGAGGACATCGGCGGCATGACGAATTCGCCGCGGCTCCGCTCGCGGTCCGCCGCGAAACGCTCCAGGCGCCCGATGGCCACGGGGTCTCCCTTTTTCCCGAGGATGCACAGCTTCTCGCACTGGTCCTCCTGGGGGCAGACCCGGCCGCAAACCGCCGGCAGGCTGTTCATCTCCTTGAGCTTGCGCGCCGCCCCCGGAAAATCCTCCTGCAGGATCATTCCGATGAACGAGGGGATATCGATGGAAACCGGGCATCCTGCCACACAGGCCGGCTTCTTGCATTGCAGGCACCGGCTTGCCTCCAGCTTGGCCAGCTCCGGCGTATACCCAAGGGGGACTTCGTCAAAATTCCTGGCCCGGACCTTCGCTTCCTGTTCGGGCATCTTCTGCCGGGGGACCGCCTCTTTCCTTTTCTTTTCCGTTGTCTCCGCCATCACCGCTTCCCTCCGTCGCAGGCCCCACCGGCATGCTGGAAGGCTTCCAGAGACTGCTTCTCCTGGGGCAGGTACGCTCTCTGACGCTTCACGAGCTCGGCGAAATTGACCTCGTGGCCGTCGAATTCCGGCCCGTCCACGCACACGAAGCGGGTCCTCCCGCCCACGCTGACCCGGCAGGCCCCGCACATCCCCGTGGCATCCACCATGATGGGGTTCAGGCTGACGACCGTCTTGAGCTTCCGGGTCTTCGTCAGGTTGCAGACAACCCGCATCATGGGCACGGGGCCGATGGCCACGACCAGGTCGATGTGCGTACCCTGATCCAGCAGGTCCTGCAGCGCGTCGCTGACAAAACCGTGGTAGCCGTAACTTCCGTCATCGGTGCAGACCCGGAGGGTATCGGACGCCTTGCCCATTTCCTCCTCGAGGATCAGGAGGTCTTTGGTTCGCGCGCCGATGATCGAAAGAACCCGGTTCCCGACCAGGCGCATTCCTTTGGCGATGGGGTAGACCGGGGCGATCCCGATCCCACCCCCGATGCAGGCGACCGTTCCGAACTTCTCGATATGCGTCGGGTGCCCCAAAGGGCCGATAAGATCCAAAAGAGAGTCGCCTTGGGAGAACGTGCCGAGATGGGCTGTCGATTTCCCCACTTCCTGGAAGATGAGGGTGATGGTTCCCCGTTCCGGATCGGCGTCGGCGATCGTCAGGGGAATGCGCTCCCCCTCCTCGTGGGTCCTTAAAACAATGAATTGGCCGGGCTTCCTTTTCCTGGCGATTTCCGGCGCCAGCACCTTGAACTGCTTGACCGCGCTCGCCAGAACCCGGGCTTCGACAATGGGAAACACCTTGGCTTCTCCTTTCTCCGGGGGGATCGGAGCTCCGCTGGAGGCGGGAAAAATCATTTTTTCAAAAACGCCCGCCTTCACGGCAAAAAAATTCCGGGAGGTTAAAAAATGCGTATCACAGCCGTTTTGCTGTTGTCAAGGGAAATGGAAATTTCAATGTACCCATTCAGTCACGGGTGGCCCGGAACAAGTTTTGTTGGGGCCTGGGGGTTCGGGCGGTGCGCGCCGGAAGCATCGGCCGGGAGGACCCGAGAGTCGAAGAAAACACCGCTTCTCCGAAATGGCGGGCGGGAGGCCTTGGCCCCCGCCCTCTCCCCGAAGATCCCAGCGCCTTAGGATTCCAAGCGGACCGCCCGGGCCCCCAGGCCAGGGCACCTCTTGGCCTTTACGCCGGTCCTCCATTCATAGCAACGGGCACCCGTGCCTGAATGGTTATATTTCAATTCCCCGAATAGAAATCCCCGGCCGGCGGCTGCGGGCTGACCGTCGAAAACCGCCTAGATCACTTTATTCAAGGCGTACTCGATGATTCCTTCGGCCCCTTTTTTCAAAAGAAGGGGAATCAGCTCGCGCACGACCTCTTCCCGGACCACCACTTCCACGGAGTACCAGTCGCTCTGGTAAAGGGAAGCCACGGTGGGGGCGTTCAGACAGGGAAGAAGGCCGATGATCTCCTGCAGATTTTTCTGCGGCACATTCATTTTCAGGCCCACCATCCGGTCGGCCCCGAGGGCCGCTTTGAGGAGGGTTGAGATCTGGAGGATTTTTTCTTTTTTCCAGGGATCGGCCCAGGCCTCCTGATTGGCGATCAGCCGCGGGGTCGACTGCATGAGCTCCTGGACGATCCGGAGGCCGTGCGCCCGGATCGTGGAGCCCGTCTCCGTCACATCCACAATCGCATCCACGAGCCCCTCGACCACTTTGGCCTCGGTTGTCCCCCAGGAAAATTCAACCTTCACGCGAATCCCCCTCTCCGCGAAATACCGCCGGGTGAAGGAGACGAGCTCCGTGGCCACCTTTTTCCCTTCGAGGTCTTCCACCTTCCTTATGGGCGAATCTTCCGTCACCACCACCACCCACCGAGCCGGGCGCGGACTTTCCTTGGAATACGTCAGCTCCTGAACCTCCACCACCTCGCTGTTGTTTTCCAGGATCCAATCCTTGCCGGTGATCGCAGCGTCCAGAACCCCTTCCTCCACGTAGCGCGACATTTCCTGGGCGCGGATGATGGCGCAGCCCAGCTGCGCGTCATCGGTCGTCGGGAAATAATTGCGGGTGCTCACCTTGATGACCCATCCCGCCTTTTGGAAAAGATCGATCGTGGCTTTCTCCAGGCTTCCCTTGGGAATGCCGAATTTCAGTTTATTCACCGTAAACCTCCTTGGGGTCGAAGACCCGTTTGCCGACCGTTTCCAGCCCGCCGTCCGCCACGCGCCGGTAAAAGCAGGACCGGTAGCCCGTGTGGCAGGCGGCCCCGCCGATTTGCTCCACTTTCAGAAGGAGGGCGTCGTTGTCGCAATCGAGGTAGACTTCCTTGACCACCTGCACATTTCCGGAGGTCTCCCCCTTGAGCCAGAGTTTCTTCCGGGACCGCGACCAGAAGCAGGCTTTCCCCGTTTCCAGGGTCCTATCCCAGCTTTCCTCGTTCATATAGGCGATCATCAGAACCTCCCCGCTTTTCCAGTCCTGAACAATCGCCGGGATCAAGCCGTTCCCCCTGTCAAAATCAATTCGGATCTCGTTCATGGCCGTCCTCGAGCTGCCCCTATGGCTTTTTGCCCATCTTTTCTCTGAGGAAATTCGGGGCCGTGTTTGGGTAAAGGGCGTAGGTGAGCAGGTCCTCTTCCTGTTTCAGGATCTTCATTTGCTCCGCTTCTTTTCTCAACTGTTCCAACTGGGGTTTGAGCTGATCGGCAGGCCTCCCTTCGATGGGGACCTTATTGCCGATGATTTTCTTGCGAATCTCAGAATCGATAGGGGCCGGCGGTTTCCCGTATAACCCCAGGCAGTATTCCTTCACTTCTTTGGAGACTTGGGCGTACCGTTTGCCCATGATCACGTTCAGAACCGCCTGCGTACCCACAATCTGGGAGGTGGGCGTTACCAGCGGAGGATAGCCGAGGTCTTTTCTCACCCGCGGGATCTCCTGCAGGACCGCAGGATACAGGTCCGTCTTTTTCTGCTCTTTGAGTTGGGAAAGCAGGTTCGAGAGCATCCCCCCCGGAACCTGGTGCAGAAAGACGCCGATGTCCGGGCGCTGGGCGATGGGATCCAGCAGGTTTGCATATTTATCCCGAAGGGTGGCGAAGTATTCGCTGAGCCGGGCGAGACTTTCCAGATCGAGCCCGGTGTCAAAATCGCTTCCTTTAAAAGCCGCGGCGATCGACTCGGTGGGGGGCTGGGAAGTGCCCCCGCTGAAAGGCCCCAGGGCAGTGTCAACCATGTCCACCCCGGCTTCAATCGCCGCCAGATAACTCAATGGCGCCACTCCGCTTGTGCAGTGGCTGTGGAGAGAAATCGGCAGGCGAAGGGTCTTTTTAAGGGAACCGATCAGCTCAAAGGCCTCTCTGGGAGTCAAAAGCCCCGCCATATCCTTCACGCAGATGGAATCGCACCCCTGTTTCTCCAAAGCCAAACCCAGATCGACAAACCCCTCGATCGTGTGCACGGGGCTGACCGTGTAACAGATGGTCCCTTGCACATGACCCATCCCTTTCTTAACTGCCTGGATGGCCGTCGTCATGTTGCGAAGATCATTCAGGGCGTCGAAAATCCGGAAGACCGCCACTCCATTCTTGATAGCCAGCCGCACAAATTCTTCCACCACATCATCCGCATAGTGGCGATAGCCAACCAGGTTCTGACCGCGGAGGAGCATCTGCAGCGGTGTTTTGACAATATGCTTTTTCAGGGCCCGCATCCGCTCCCAGGGGTCTTCATCCAGGAAGCGAATGCAGGAATCAAAGGTGGCGCCTCCCCAGGCTTCGAGCGAGAAGAACCCGACGGAATCCATCTCCGCCGCAATCGGCAGGATATCCTCCACCCTCATTCGGGTGGCGATCAGGGACTGGTGGGCATCCCGCAGGGTCGTATCCGTGATTTTAAGGGGCATGGCAATTCTCCTTAAAAAAGAAGGCCAACATACGTTGGCCTTTCTCCGCAGTGATGTTGCGCTTAAATAGCCAAAATTCCGCCTACGATATCTTCATTATTTTATTAGGAATTTCCAACTTTTCAAGAATATTCCGCCGCCAATTTTTCCTCGCTTTCCCCGCTCCGGCGGAAGATAGGCCCCCCGCCCGCGGCGGGGGAATTCCCCGCGGGTTATTCTCCCGAAACGGGGAGGCAAAGGTTTTTATATCTTTTGAGGGTAGCTGCCCTCAGGTTGCCGTTGATCCTTGCCGATAATTTAAAAGTTGGATGCTTGAAATCCTTGATTTATTATATCTCTTTTTGCTTTTCGCTAAAGAGCAAAATCCGAGGGCCTAAACAAGCGCTTCGCTCAAGTATAGCAAGACTTGTAGATTCCCAGTTGGTCCGCGGGGCTTTAAGAGGTAAGCCCCCAAAAAAAACAGTCCGGCTCTTCTGAGCCGGCATTTTCCATTTGACGATATCCCGCTATTATGCTAAATTATTGATAATCTTAAGCAATTTTAAAATAGCATCGATGAATTCAAGGATTTTCAGAGAATATGACATTCGGGGTTTAGTGGATATTGATTTGACCGACGAAGTCGTTTTTGACCTCGGCCGGGGTTTTGCCACTTACCTTTCTCGGCTCGGAAAGAAATACGTCATCGTTGGCCGAGACGGGCGTCTCAGTTCACCCCGGTTTTTCGGTTCCCTCGTGGAGGGGATGGTTGCCGGAGGGTTGAATATTGTCGATGTGGGCGTCTGTCCGACCCCGGTATTTTACTTTTCCCTGTTTCATCTTAACCGGGACAGCGGGGTGATGATCACCGGGAGCCATAACCCGCCGGAGTTTAATGGTTTTAAAATCTGCGTCGGGAAGACCACGATCCATGGAAACGAGATTCAAGGGCTCCGCCGAATCATCGAGGGGCAAGAATTCATCGAAGGCAAGGGAACCGTCTTCTCGCGGGAGATCATCCCGGACTATCAGGCCTACCTTTTAAAAGATATCCGCCTGGAGCGGCCGATAAAGGTGGTCGTTGACAGTGGTAATGGAACCGCCGGGGCCGTCGCCCCGAAGGTTTTGCGGGACCTGGGATGCGAGGTCATCGATCTTTTTTCGGAAATCGACGGGCATTTCCCCAATCACCATCCCGACCCCACGATCCCGGAAAACATGAGCGCTCTGATCGCCGAGGTCCAGGAGACCGGCGCCGAAGTGGGCATCGGCTTCGACGGGGACGCGGATCGTCTCGGGGCGGTCGATCATTTGGGCAATCTCATCTGGGGAGACCAACTCCTGGTCCTTTTTGCCCGCGAGGTCCTGAGCCGGCATCCTGGCGCCATCATCGTCTCTGAGGTCAAATGCTCCCAGAACCTCTACGACGATATCGCCAGGAACGGCGGGCGGGGGATCATGTGGAAGGCCGGCCATTCCCTCCTGAAAAGCAAGATGAAAGAGGAGGGGGCGCTCTTAGGGGGCGAAATGAGCGGGCACATCTTTTTCGCCGACCGGTATTTCGGTTACGATGACGCCATTTATGCCTCCTGCCGGCTGCTGGAGATCCTGTCCCGCTCAAACCGCAGGATCCCGGACTTTCTCGGCGACCTTCCCCGAACCTGGAACACCCCGGAAATCCGCGTGGACTGCCCGGATGACCTGAAGTTTGAGCTGGTGGAAAAGGTCCGGGAATCTTTTCGCGGGGAAATCCCGTTAGTGGATGTGGACGGGGTGCGGCTCCTGTTCCCGGACGGGTGGGGCCTGGTGCGGGCTTCGAACACCCAGCCGGTTTTGGTTCTGCGCTTCGAAGCCCGCTCGGAAAAGCGCCTGGGGGAAATCCGGGAGCTGGTGGAAAAAAGAGTGGCCCAGTTTTCTTAAATCAAAGAACCCTTATCACCGCAGAGACCGCAGAGAAAGAATTTTAGATTAAAAATAAAATGCTTTGAAATTAGGCCTTTTTAACTTTTGAATAGTGTTTCTTGAATTTCATTCCTTCTCTGCGGTCTCTGCGCTCTCTGCGGTAAAAATTTATCCGGAAAAAACGAAATGAAAAAAGACTCCGTTTATGCGGTCATCATGGCCGGGGGCGGCGGGACCCGCTTCTGGCCCTGGAGCCGGGAAAAGCGCCCCAAGCAGGTTCTGCCGATTCTCTCGGATCGGTCCATGATCTGGGAAACCGTGGAGCGAATCCGCCCCTTTATCCCCCGGGAGAAAATTTACCTCGTTACCGCCCGCTCCCAGGTTGAAGGCCTGCGCCGGGAAATTCCCCGGATCCCCGAAGAAAACCTTCTGGCCGAACCGGCGGGGAAGAACACCGCCCCTTGCCTCTGCCTCGCGGCTATTCATCTTCAGCGGCAGGACCCGCGAAGCATCATGGTCGTTCTTTCCGCGGATCATTACATCGGCAGCCGCCGGGGGTTTTTGCGAACGATCCGCGCCGCCGTTGATTTCGCCCGGGATCGGGACTATCTCATCACCCTGGGAGTCAGCCCCTGCGGACCCGAAACAGGATATGGATACATCGAAAAAGGAAAAATCCTGACCGAGAGCCGCGGCCTGCCGGTGCTGGCGGCCAAATCCTTCCGCGAGAAACCGTCCCTTCCCAAAGCCAAGTCTTATCTCCGAAGCGGGAAATATCTCTGGAACAGCGGCATGTTCGTCTGGAGGACCGAGGTCTTCTGGGAGGCCGTGAAGCTTCATCTGCCCAGGTTACACCGGGAGATGCGCCGCCTGGAAAAAACCGCGGGAACCTCCCGCGAGGAAAAGGCGCTGGAAGAGGCCTATGCCTGCTGCCCCGCCGTTTCTGTTGACTACGGGGTCATGGAGAAGGCGAAGAACGTAGCGTTGATCGAGGCGCAATTCTCCTGGAACGATGTAGGCAGCTGGGCGGCGCTCGGCAAGATCTGCGCGCCCGACAAGAACGGCAATGCCCTAATCTCCTGCGGTCGGGAGCAGCAAGGCCGGGGGCTTCTGCTCGACAGTTCGGGGTGCCTGGTCCGCAGCGAAGGGAAGTTGATTGCTCTGCTCGGGATGAAGGATACGGTTGTGGTCGAGGCGGGCAATGCCCTCCTCGTTTGCCCGCGCGACCGCTCTCAGGACGTGCGGCGGGTCTTGGAGGAGCTGAAGGTCCGCGGATGGAAGGAATACTTGTAATTTCTAAAAAATTCACCACCGAGCACACAGAGCTCACCGAGGCAAGTATTCGTAGCCCTGCAAAAACATCTGCTCCGGCCGGTTATTTATGGGTTCCCCCTTCGGGCTTTTTCGGTGTTGCCCTGAACTTATCAGCCATACCCATTCTAGGCATTTTTTCTCTGTGTTCTTTGTGTTCTCTGTGGTGAATATTTCTTAGGCGTTTTTTATGTTGATCATCCCGGCCATCGATATCCGCGGCGGAAAATGCGTCCGTCTTTTCCAGGGCGATTACGGGAAAGAAACGCTTTACGGCGAGGATCCGGAAGAGCTGGCCCGCCGCTGGATCGGCCAGGGAGCCGGTTTTCTTCATCTGGTGGACTTGGATGGCGCCCGGGAAGGGATTCCGCGAAATCGGGAGGTCATCGGCCGGATTCTCAAGATCGCCTCCGTCCCCGTCCAGGTGGGAGGAGGAATTCGCTCTTTCGCGGATATCGGGGGCTACCTTTCCTCCGGGGCGAGCCGGGTCATTCTCGGCACAGCCGCCCACGACAACCCCGGGTTCTTGGCCGAGGTCTGCCGGCGTTGGCCCGGGCAGATCGCCGTGGATATCGCGGCGAGGAGCGGGAAAGCCGCCGTCTCGGGCTGGACCCGTGAGGCCGCCATGCCTGCTCTGGACCTTGCCCGCAGGTGCGAGGCGCTCGGCGCCTCATGGGTCGTCTATACCGATATTCTGCGGGACGGAGCCCAGCAGGGGATCAACCTGGAAGGCACGCGTCTCTTCGCCCGCTCGCTGCATATTCCCGTCATCGCCTCCGGGGGAGTCGCGACGCTGGCGGATCTCGCCGCCTTGCTTCCCCTGGAAGGCGAGGGGGTCCGGGCGGTGATTGTGGGGCGGGCCTTGTATGCCGGGACTCTGGATCTGCGGGAAGCGATTTCGCTGACGAAGAAAGAACAGGATTGAATTGAAATGCTGACCAAGAGGATCATTCCCTGCCTGGACGTCAAAGACGGCCGGGTCGTGAAGGGGACAAACTTCATCCATCTTCGGGATGCGGGGGACCCTGTGGAAAACGCCCGCGAGTACGACAGTCAGGGCGCGGACGAGCTGACCTTTCTGGATATTACCGCTTCCTCGGAGCGTAGGAAAATTATTCTGGACGTGGTGCGTCGCACGGCGGAAGAGGTTTTCATGCCCCTGACCGTGGGGGGCGGGGTTCGCAGCCTGGAGGATATCCGGGAACTCCTGCAGGCGGGAGCTGATAAAGTTTCGATCAACACGGCCGCCGTAAGCAACCTCGAATTTGTCCGGGAGGCCTCGGAAAAATTCGGGACCCAGTGCATCGTCGTCGCCATCGACGCCAAGAGAAAAAACGTTTCTGCGGAATTCTGGAGCCGGGCGGAGCGAATCCTTCGCCTGGAGGACGGCCGTCTCCCGGCAGAATTGGCCGCGGAACTCTCCTGGGAGGTCTTCATCCATGGAGGAAGAACACCCACCGGCCTGGAGGCCTTGAATTGGGCCCGTAAAATGGAAGCCTGCGGCGCCGGGGAAATCCTGCTCACCAGCATGGACCGGGATGGAACCAAAATCGGCTACGATCTTCCTCTCACCCGGGTCTTCTCCAATTCGCTGAATATTCCCATTATTGCCTCCGGAGGGGCGGGCACTCTCGAGCACCTTTGGGAGGCTCTGGTTCTGGGCAGGGCGGACGCTGTTTTAGCCGCTTCCATCTTCCATTACCGGGAACATACGATCGAACAGGTGAAAAAATTTCTGGAGGAAAGAGGCGTGGCGGTCCGGAAGGGCCCCTTACGGGTAAAACCTTGAATTAAAAAAGAAAAATACTTACAAAAATCAATTGACTTTCTTTCGCGGATGAGCGTAAAATATATAATTTACGGGTATTAATAAAATTGCTGAAATTTAAATGGATTCTCACCTGCGGTTGGCCCCTGATGGTTAGGCGGGTTTGCAAAAGGTGAGTTTTTCGTCTTCCCGGTTGGAAATTTTGAATTTATGCTTATTTTTAAAATATACAGTCGGTTCGGGAGGGAGGGAGAAAATGAATGCCGGGGGTCAAAGTTAAAGAAGGTGAGTCCTTCGAAAATGCCCTGAAGCGCTTTAAAAAGCAGTGCGAAAAGGCCGGAATCCTGTCGGAAATCCGCAAGCGGGAGCACTACGAAAAGCCCAGCGTCAAGAGGAAAAAGAAAGCCTTGGCGGCGCGCAAGCGCGCCATGAAGCGGATGCGGATTTACGAAGAATAGCCTAACATGTCGCTACGAGAACGGATCGAAAAAGATTTCACGGACGCGCTGAAAGCCCGAGATGAGAGAAGACTTTCTGCCCTGCGCCTTTTTAAGACCGAGCTGAAAAAACGTGAAGTGAGCGGTCAAAAAAGGGAGATGACGGATGCTGAAGCGCTGGAGGTCGTATCCTCCCTTGTGAAGCAGCGCAGGGAATCTATCCGCCTGTTCCAGGAGGGGCGGCGGCAGGACCTTGTGGCCAAGGAAGAGGCCGAGTTGAACATTCTTCTCGCCTATCTTCCGCAACCGCTCACCCCGTCCGAACTCGAAGGGTTGGTCGATCAGACGGTCGCCGAAATGCAGGCGACCGGGCCCAAAGACCAGGGGAAAGTCATGAAAGCCCTGATGAGCAAGGTCACAGGGCGAGCCGATGGGAAAGCGGTCAGCGAAATCGTTAAACAAAAATTGTCCAAAATGACGAGCTGAACCCCGCCGGGGTTCAGCTCGTCCCATATTCATTCCGAGACCCTGAAATCGCTCGGGAAGAATGGTTCCGGGGAGGGACTTTTATTTTTCTTTCTCGGTATCCGGCGGAAAAATCCTGGGATCGCACAGGCATTTCTTTCCAAAGAATCGCGAAATCAGGGAAAGCGTTTTCCCCGTTTCCAGTCTCCATCTCCAGTTTCCCGAGAATCCTGCGCGGTTTATTCCCAAACATCCACCGGGCGAAAATGATCGCGGCGTTCTCTATTTTGTTCAAAGCGGGGAAGCCGCCGGAAATTCTATTTTCCGGGCACGAGGCCAATCCATGGAGGAGCGCGCGCTCCGCGTTTTAGAATTTTTCCCGTTTCTGCAGGCCTTGAAGGCCTTTGCCGCCACCGAGGTCGGGCAGGCCCTCTGCCTCGCGCTTCACCCCCTCGGGGAAAGAGCCCAAATTGAGCTGCTTCTTCGGGAAACGGTCGAAGCCTCCCGCATGATCGAAGAGGAAGGGCCTCTCCCTCTTGCAGGGACCTTGGAGCTGCGCCCGCTCCTTCCGCGCGCCCGCGCCGAAGGGGCCTGCCTTCTTCCGGAAGAACTTCTGGCCGTCCGGAGCACGCTCGGCGCCTCTTCCCGGGTCAAACGCTTCCTGGCCAAGGCCCCTCCCCATTACCCGCACCTTCAGAGGCTGGGGCAAAGGTTGCCCGAACTCGAAGACCTGCGCGAACGCCTTCAGGCCGCGCTTGGGCCCCGCGGCGAAATTCTGGACTCGGCCAGCGAAGAACTTGCCCGCCTCCGACGCGAGATTCAGCTGACCCGCAGCCGGATCCGAACTTCTCTGGAGGCTCTCTGGGGGCAGGAAAGCCTGAGGAAAATTTTTCAGGAGCAAATCATCACCCTCCGCCAAGACCGCTATGTTCTGGCCGTGAAGGCGGAATGCAAAAACGTCCTCCCCGGGATCATTCATGACCAGTCCCAATCCCGGGCTACCTTCTTCGTCGAACCGCTGGCCACCGTGGAGGAGAACAACGAACTCAACCTCCTCCTTCAGGATGAAAAGGAAGAGGAGCGCAGGATCCTCCTCGAGCTGACCGCCTGGGTCCGGGAGGAAAGCGAAGCGATCGCCGGCGCCGTGGACCTTCTCGGCCGCCTGGATTTGATTTTCGCCAAGGCCCATTATGCCCGGTCCGCCCGCGGCGTCGTTCCGGAGCTCAACGAGGAAGGGATCTGGGATCTGCGCGGGGCCCGCCATCCCCTCCTGGACCCGGGGACCACGGTGCCGGTTCACCTTCGATTGGATAAGGGGATGAGTACCCTCATTCTGACCGGCGCGAACACGGGAGGCAAGACGGTTTCCTTGAAAACCCTCGGCCTCTTGACCCTGATGGCCCAGTGCGGCATCCCCATCCCTGCGGAGGAAGGAAGCCGGGCGGCCGTGGTGCGGAAGATCTTCGCCGATATCGGTGATGAGCAGAGCCTGCCGGACAACCTGAGCACTTTTTCCGCATGGATTCGGACCCTGGCCGGCGTCATCCGGGAGGCCGACCCTTCCTCCCTTGTCCTGCTGGATGAGGTCGGGGGCGGAACCGACCCCGCCGAAGGGGCTGCCTTGACCATGGCCCTGATCGACCGTCTGCGGGCGCGGGGCGCCAAGACGGCGGTTACCACCCATCTCCATCTGCTCAAGGCCTACGGGGCCCTCCATCCGGACGTGGTCAACGTGTCCGTGGAGGTCAACCCGGAGACTCTCCGTCCGACCTACCGCCTGATATACGGTCGCCCGGGAGAAAGCTATGCCCTGCTCATGGCGGAAAAGTACGGAATTCCCAAGGAGCTGATTGAGCGGGCAAAGAGCTACCTGGGAGAGGGCGATCGGAAGGTGGGAGAACTTCTATCCGCCTTAGACCGGCATCAGAAAAAATGGGAAAACAAAATTCAGGAAGCCGAAGACCTGGAAAAAGAAGCGCGGAAGGACCGGGAGGAAGCCCGAGTTCTCTTTCTCCGAGCCAAGACCGAAGAGGAGGAACGTCTCCGAAAAGCCCGGGACGAATCCCGCCAGGTGATCCGGGAGGCGAGGGAGGAACTTCGCCGAATGATCCGGGAGTTCAAGGCGCAGGGTCGAAATGACGTTCATGGCCTCGACCGGGCCATCCGGCAGAAAGAAGCGGGCCTGGAGCGAACCCTTTCCGGAGAAGCGATAGAATCGGAGGCCGGCCGGACGCCCCGAATTTGGCGGCTGGGTCTGGAGGCGGAGACAGACTTTTTGCCCTTAGCCCGCGGCAAGAACAGAAGGCTGGAGGAAAGAAGGGAAAAGAGGTTCCCCGCCGGTTCCGTCGAGTACGAGGCCCCCTCAGCCGCCCGGGAGTTGAAAATCATCGGGTTGCGGGTCGAGGAGGCTCTGCCCCTGGTGGACAAGGCCATCGATGAGGCC
>Ga0113563_10001346_pt1 | contig 13862 bp, 12 predicted proteins | sample Mud3Dept3metaG_FD_80117 | JGI IMG/M metagenome (GOLD analysis project Ga0113563, IMG submission 80117) | Freshwater wetland microbial communities from Ohio, USA, analyzing the effect of biotic and abiotic controls - Mud 3 Core 4 Depth 3... | ecosystem: Environmental > Aquatic > Freshwater >...
ATCTTTCCTCCATACCACCATCAACACCAGTATTGTCCGCGTCATTGAACCTCTATTATTATGATTATGGGAACACGAATCCTGCGGGAAGACCGCTGACGGTTTATCAGGTGACCAGTGACTGGGATGAAATGTCGGTGAATTTTAATACCCAACCGTCTAAGGCAACAACCATGAGTGCCTCTGTGAATGTCCCTGGTTCTACTGGTGTGGGGATGAGCTGGGATCTCACACAGGATGTGCAGGAGTATATCGATAACCCGGGGGTTAATTTCGGCTGGGAGATCATGGATGAGACGTACTGGGGGTATTACGAAGTACCAGCCGCATTTTTCTACTCAAAAGAATACATCCCACCTGGTCCACCATTCGTGCCTTATCTTGAGGTCGTCTTAGCAAGTGAAACAAAAACCTTCACCCCTGTTGACGATACATACATTGCGAACTATGACCCCTCAGAAATCAACGGTGATCTGGATATTTTAGCTACACGTAACATGCATGGAGCGGGTTCAGATATCTGGGAATGTGATATCCTCATTAAATTTGATACCTCCATGATTCCACCGTCCACCCCAGTGCTTTCGGCATCGTTGAATCTGTATTACTCAGGATATGGGAGCACTGATCCTGCTGGAAGACCACTCACCGTCTATAAACTCACCAGTAACTGGCATGAGCTGTCGGTGAATTATAACACGAAACCTTCGAAGGCATCAACCATGAGTGCTTCTGAGAATGTTCCTGAGTCTGCTGGTGTGGGGATGAACTGGGATCTCACAGAGGATGTCCAAGCGTTTGTGGATACTCCTGGGACTAATTTTGGCTGGGAGATCATGGATGAGTCCTACTGGGGTTACTATGACGTTCCAACAGCATTCTTCAAATCCAATGGAACCTGTGGCGGAGCAGAAAACGAACCACCTGAGACTCCGCAGATAACAGGACCCGCACAGGGAACCACCGGAGTGACCTATGGATTTAACTTTACCACATGCGACCCAAATGGCGATGATGTGTATTATTACATTGATTGGGGCGATAACACCTCCACAGCATGGATCGGCCCGTTTTCATCAGACCTTGAAATCACCCGGACCCATACCTATTCAGAGCAAGGAACATATACGGTAAGAGCCAAAGCTAAAGACATCTATGATGCAGAAAGCGACTGGGGAACCATGTCGGTGATTATGCCCACAGAGTATACATTTTCTTTCCTACGCATCTTGCACGACTTCTTGGATACCTATCCAAACTTGTTTCCCTTACTTCAAAGACTCCTAGATCACTAACACATCAATGCTCATCCCTCATCCTTCTTTTTTTTTAGAAAACAGGAGTAGAGCGAAATAAAAAATGAAACCACAAATGAGAGAAATGATTACCGTTTGGTTCAGCTCATTAGGTCAAACTTTATATACCGTGATTGGTATTATTTTTGAAAACAATGGCGAAGACTCTTGTCCTCAATATCGACCGTGACGATGATTTTGGGAGAAAAGCTCAGGTCGCCAGCCCGATTATCGGTGTTGAGAACAACAAAGACGCCGCGAATAAATTAGGATATGTTGATGCGGAGGATTCTGATTTAAATGCGGTTTTTTATGCTATTTCCATTTATGAGACGTTGAAAAAAGAAGGAAAGGATGTTGAGATTGCCACCTTATGTGGGGATATCAATGTTGGTGTGAAATCAGATCAGAAGCTCTCCGAGCAGCTTGATTTTGTCATCAAAGTCATCAATGCAGAGGATGCAATATTAATCAGTGATGGTGCTGAGGATGAATATATTCTGCCAATCATTCAGAGCCGTTTGAAGATCACCTCAATTCGACGGGTAAATGTAAAACAGAGCAAACAACTGGAGGATACCTATTATCGGATCATTAAACTCATGGATGAGGATAAAGTCAAAAAACAATTCTTCCTTCCGATTGCGTTAATCCTGATTGTCTGGGCGATTTTTGCTATCTTTGGGATGGCTGCATCCGGTTTTGGGGCAATCCTCTTCACGTTAGGGATTTATCTGTTGATCCGGACGTTTAACTCTGAGAAGAAAGTCGCGGTTCTCTGGCATGAGTTCCGGGATGGATTGCTTACGGGGAGGCCGTCGTTTTATACCTCGATTCTGGCGATGGTGATTGTCGCAGTCAGTCTCTTTTATGCGTACAATAATACCTTCAACTCCTATCAACAATTCCTGGATGTCCTGGTCTTAAAGTTCCTTGCGGCAATTACTTGGGGCGTGGTCGCAGCTGGCTTGCTAGCGGCGTTCGGTCGGGTCACTGATCTCTATATCAGGGAGAAACGGATCCTGTGGTCCTATTGGGTTGTACCGTTTTCTTTGTTTGCGTTTGGGTTTATCGGCTCGATGTTATTTGATACGTTTGGGCAGGTGATCTGGGAGTTCCGAAACGGTCGGGGTTTCATCATCGATTCGTTCTTCACCCTTACGTTCTGGGGCTACATCACCGCAGGTATCATCATTGTCTTTATCGGATCGGTGAGTTATCATTACATCAAAGAAGAGTTCATCGCAGAAACCTATGAACGCAACATCGAGGAGCAGACGCAGGGGCTTTTAAAGCATCAGACAAAATGAATAGGTACCATTACTTTAAGAACTATTGAGGTATTCAGCGCAGAGAAATATGACAATTATTGAAAGCATCTTGGTGTTTATCAGTATCATTCTTGTCTATGCAGTGATAGTATTTCTTCTCCATAAGATAGGGTTCCTGAAGAAACATAATATCTCGTTTTATGGTCCAGCTCTTATGTGGCGGACGCAGAAAGGGATACAGTTTCTGAAGAATCGTGCGAAACGACAGCGTTTCTGGAAGATCTATGGGAATATCAGTATCGTGTTTTGTTTCGTCACAATGGTGCTGATGACCGCGTTAATGGTGATGACCGCCTGGTTGGTCCTTGGTTTTACCGCGGAGCAGAGAAGCGCGTTACCAGGGCCAGAACTGGCTCTTGTTCTGCCTGGTATCAATCCAATCCTTCCCCTTGAATTCCTTGGGTATGTTCTTCTGGGTCTCATCATCGCAATCATCGTCCATGAGTTCTCTCATGGGATTTTGACGCTTGTGGATAAATTGAAAGTCAAATCCTTAGGGATCTTGTATTTGATTGTCCCAATCGGGGCGTTTTGTGAACCTGATGATGAAGAAGTAAAAAAGACAACGATACTCTCTCGTATGAGGATTTATGCGGCGGGGCCTGCTGCGAATTTCGTAGTCGTCCTTCTCTGCATCTTGGTGTTTTCTGGTGTGTGTATGTCTGCGGTGCAGCCTCTGAAGGAGGGCGGAGTGGTTTTCATGGTTGATGAAGATTCACCAGCCACAGATATTGGTCTTCAGTCTGGAGTCATCATCACTAGTTTGAATGATACGGTTCTCCGCAATGCATCAGAGTATTTTATCGCTTGGAACACCACTTATGCGAATCAAACGGTCAACATTACTTTTATGAAAAACGGGGAGGAACACACCACAGAAGTCTTGCTTCAGGATAAATATGTGGAGTATGCGAAACGTCCGACGGTCTATGTCAACAATGTCTCCTATAAAGGAAAAGGATATCTTGGGGTACAATCGCTGCTACGGGATTCTGTTTTCAGGGAGTATCTCACGATTTTGAAAAACCCTTTTTATAACTTCCCTTCCGGGTTGCTGACGTTCTATAGTCTTCCCTTGCTGGGGTACTTCGCAGGGTACAACCCTATCGTTTCTCCCTTTGCGGATTCCTATATGATTACGGGACCTCTTGGGGCACTACCCGTTCCCCTCTTCTGGGTGATCGTCAATGCGATTTACTGGATTTTCTGGTTAAACCTTGCTGTCGCTCTCTTCAACGTACTCCCGATGATTCCCCTTGATGGTGGATTCCTCTTCAACGACGCGGTCCGTGGTATTATCCTGCGATTGAAAAAAGAAATTAAAGAAGAGACCAAAGAAAAAATCGTTAAAAACGTCTCCCTAGCAATTTCCTTATTAATCCTGGGGTTAATCCTGATTCCTTTTTTCATCAAATATATTTAAAAAAAAAAAGATTAATGGAGAAGCTCAGCGCCTTTTTCCACGTTAATTTTGCAGGGTGCAGATAATTTCATACTTGCTTTGCGTAATGCCTCTCGAGCTGGGACTAAATACTGTTCTGAGGTATCCAGCGTCATGAGGATCTGATTTACTTTCACACGGGCAGCAGTCCCCACGGGTTTCCCATAGGCTCGTCGCATCCCTTGAGAGACACGGTCCGCTCCTGCCCCGGTTGCTTGTTTATTCTCGCGGATCACAATATGGGGATACACCCTGATGTGCAATCGATAGTTCGCAGAGCCGATGTATTTCTCCAACGACTTGTTTGCCGAGATACGGGCGGATTCCAAGGCATTGTGCCGTAACTGACATTTCTCATTCGAGACTAACGCAAGTTGAATTGGGAACTTTGCGGTCTTATTCCCGATAACAAACTGAGTAAGACGAGATGCGGGAACACCACCCATGTATTCTCTTCGAGTGGTCGCCATGCTTCTGACAGACCGGATCATTCTTGCTGGTTTTCGTGACATACCATTTCACCTAGTATCATATGGAATAGTTTGGGACATCGAAATAAATATGTTATTTATAAGACTTTTTACGCCCATATCAGAAAAACGCTTTCAGGAGAAGAAGGGAACCATAACCTTTAAAACGTGAATAAGCTTGCCTAATTGGATTTGTGAAAACACATGAAAGAGAAATTTGTTATGCCCGGTGATCAACTCTCCACCTCTGAGGAATTACTCCCGGGGGAGGGGACGTTTGAAGAAAACGGGATCATCCGAGCAGCGCGAATAGGGACCTATGTCGTTGATGAAAAACATCGGACCGCTGAGGTAAAACCAGCAACCAGTACTCCTGTATTGGTGAAAAAGGGTGATATCGTTATCGCCAGAGTAACCAATGCCAAACCAACCATGATTATCGCAGAAGTCATCCATGTCGCAGGGAAGAACCGGTCTATCTCCAGTGACACTGATGCAACCATCCATGTCAAAGAAATCGCTCAGGGATTCATCAAAGAGGCCTCCAGCGAGTATAAAACCGAGGATTATGTCCGGGCGAAAGTCATCCAAGTTAAACCAAGTGTGCAACTCCAGACAAAAGACAGGAACCTTGGTGCCATAAAGGCACTGTGTTCAAAATGTCGCCACCCCCTTGTAAAAAAAAGCCATGGGCTTGAATGTGAGAACTGTGGAAACAAGGAACACCGACGTATCGCGGATGACTACGGGAATCTCGATATGCAACTCCTCTAATAGAAGAAAAAGGGAATGCGTGAGAGTATGGATTTGAAAACCATTAAAAAGACAAAAACTGAGCTTGAGTTGGAAATCATTGGTGAAGATGAGACGATTCTTCATCCTATTGCACATATCTTGCTTCAGAACGATGATGTAGAGTATGCTGCCTGCATGGCTGATAGCCCTCTTGCTACCAAAAAGCATTTATTCATCCGGGTGAAGAAAGGCTCCCCTGAGGACGTCTTAAAAAAAGCGGTGAAATACCTTGAGGACGAAGTGAAGGATTTCGCGAGCAATTTTGAGAAATAACCAAGGCAGCCTGGTGATGAGAACACCTGATTTTGAACAAGAAATAGGAATTGAGACCTATTGTACAGATTATCCTGGAACGGGTGGGAAACTCCGAGTCCGAATTGATGATTTTCACGTCACCGAGTTGTGTCTGTACCCCGCAAAGAAAGACCAAGGGAATTTCACGATTGCTGAGGTCACCAGCCGTAATTGGGAGACTCATACCCTTGTCCAAGAGCTTGCATCTACCTTGCATTTGTCACAGCGGCGAATCAGTTTTGCTGGCACAAAAGATAAACGAGCGTGGACGACTCAACTCATGTCTTTTGATCATGTACCCCCAGAGTCCCTATCTAGTATTACTATCAAAGATGTCTCCATCCACAATATCTATCAGTCTAATCTCCCGATACGAATCGGTGATCTTCTTGGGAATCATTTTGACATTACGATACGAAATATACCCTCACATAGTACCCCGGAGGATATCATTTCTCTCGTCTCAGGGTTTCAAGCCTGGGGTGGTTTTCCAAATTTTTATGGGATTCAACGTTTTGGAATCATCCGTCCTATCACGCACCTCGTAGGAAAATACATCATTCAAGGAGACTTTGAGAAAGCCGCGATGACCTACATCGGAAACCCAATACATGGAGAAAACGAAGAAGCATACCGTCAACGGACCGAGTTGGAGAAAACCCGAGACTATAAAAAAGCATTCCAATCCTACCCGAATTCACTGAATTTTGAAAAAGCGATGTTAAACCGACTCCTCCAGGATTCAACTGATTTCGTTGGATCATTCAAAGAACTCCCAAAAAATCTCCTCATGATGTTTGTGAACGCGTACGAATCCTGGATGTTCAATAAAATATTAAGCGAACGGATCAAAAGAAGCCTACCGATCCATCAAGCCATCGTTGGGGATATCATCTATCCAATGAGAAAACAAATCATCGCAAATGAACCAATCCCAGTAACGGCTGCTAACCTTGAGAAAGTCAATCAACAGATAACCAAGAAAAAAGCAGTGGTCACTGGTCTTCTCGTCGGCTATGAAAGCAGGTACGCAGAGGGTGAAATGGGGGCTATCGAACATGCGATTATCGATGCCCAGAAGATCGACCCACGGGACTTCATCATCCAAGAAATACCGTTTCTGTCCTCTGCCGGGTCACGACGACCCTTGCTTGCGTTGCTTCCCTCATTGGATTGGACTCTTCAAAACGATGAATTACACCCCGATCATCAAGCACTCAGTCTTCATTTTGACTTACAAAAAGGCTGCTACGCCACCTCACTCCTGCGGGAGATAATGAAATCGACAGACCCAAAGAATTATTAAAGGATTTTATGAAGGGAAACGGTTTTAACGACGATGGAGTATTACCGGACAACCCTATTACACCCTAAGTAGTATTGGTGGATCTGCATGATGCAAACACCTCAACAGAAATACAATCCAAAAGAAGTCGAAGAACGAATTCAAAAATTCTGGGTAGACCATGCTATTTTCAAAAAATCAATCGAACAGCGGAAAGGAAACAAACCTTTTATCTTCCTTGAAGGGCCTCCAACAGCCAATGGTCTTCCCCATCCAGGTCATGTCCTGACACGAGTCATGAAGGATTTAATCCTCCGATATCAAACCATGAATGGGCATTATATCCTCCGGAAAGCAGGATGGGATACCCATGGGCTCCCCGTGGAAATCGAAGTCGAAAAGAAACTCGGGCTTGAGGATAAACAGGCGATAGAGAAATATGGTGTCGCGAAATTCAATGAGGAATGTAAAAAAAGCGTCTTCCGCTATGAACACGCCTGGGTGGAGATGACGCAGCGCATCGCGTTTTGGCTTGACATGGATACTCCCTATATCACCTTAAAAAACGAGTATATCGAATCCGTCTGGTGGTCATTACAACAGGCTTGGAAGAAAAAATTATTATACCGAGGCCATAAGGTCGTCCCCTACTGCCCCCGATGCGGTACCGCCTTGTCCACCCATGAGATTTCTCAGGGGTATAAAGTCGTTGAGGACCCATCGATATTCGTGAAATTCAAGATAAAAAACGAAGAAGGATATTTCCTTGCATGGACGACAACACCCTGGACGTTGATTTCAAATGTAGCTCTCGCGGTTCATCCTACCGAACCGTATATCAAGATCCGTTCGAATGGAGAAATACTGATCCTTGCAGAACAACGAGCAGCTATCCTTCTGAAAGGACAAGAGTATGATATCCTCGATAGATTCACTGGAAAAGAACTCGAACATACAGAGTACGAACCGCTTTTCACCTACGCATCACCAGAGAAAAAAGCTTGGTTTGTGGTGTTAGCTGATTTTGTCACCATGGAGGATGGCACCGGTATTGTCCATATCGCTCCTGCATTTGGAGAGGATGACTATGCTGTCGGACGAGCCTATGACCTCCCTGTGGTTCAACTGGTGAAGCTCGATGGGACGTTCCCTGAGGAAGTCACCCTTTGGCGAGGGCAATTTGTCAAAGACGCTGACCCAAACATCATCCAGTATCTCGAGGAACGCGGTTTGCTTTCAGGCATAAAAAAACACTCCCATGAGTACCCCTTCTGTTGGCGATGCGATTCACCCCTGTTGTATTATGCGATGGAATCCTGGTTTATCGCCATGTCTAAAGTCCAGGAATCCCTGGTGAAGAACAACAATCAGATCGCATGGTATCCCCCTCATTTACAACAAGGACGATTCGGGGATTTCATCAGAGACGTAAAGGACTGGGCGCTTTCACGAGACCGCTACTGGGGAACCCCTTTACCAATCTGGACGTGTTCGAACAAAGAATGCAACCATGCCATCTGCGTCGGCAGTGTCCAAGAACTCCGAGAACTCAGCACAGACTTCCCTGAGAAATACGATTTACATAAACCCTTCGTCGATGAGTTAGTCATCCATTGTCCGAAATGCAACCAACAAATGATCCGGGAAAAAGAAGTCATCGACTGTTGGTACGACTCTGGTTCAGCGTTTTTCGCACAATGGCATTATCCTTTTGAAAATACAGACCTTTTCAAGGAGAACTATCCGATTGACTTCATCAGTGAAGCCCTTGACCAAACCAGAGGATGGTTCTATTCACTCCTTGCGATTTCCACGTTTTTATTTGATAAGAACCCCTATAAAACCGTGCTGACCCTCGGATTGGTCCTTGATAAAGACAACCAGAAAATGAGCAAAAGCAAAAAGAATTATGTCGACCCCACGATCATCCTCGACCACGAGGGTGCCGATGCACTCCGATGGTACCTCATCTCCGCCAACGCACCCTGGATGTCTACTCGTTTCTACGAAGAAGCCGTAAAAGACACCTTAGGGAAATTCCTTCTCACCTATTGGAACTCCTATAATTTCTTCACCACATATGCTATCCTTGACTCCTTTGATGCGACTCAAAAAACAATTTCTCTTTCGAAACGCGGGCTGTTAGATCAATGGATTATGAGTCGTTACCATCATCTGCTTATGACCGTCCAAGACCATATGAAGACCTTTGAGACGCATAAAGCAGCACGAGCCGTTGAAAACTTCATGATTGATGATTTTAGCAATTGGTACCTCCGCCGCTCCCGGAAAAGACTCTGGGTTGAGGAAATGACTCCTGATAAACTCTCCGGGTATCATACCATGTATGAAATCTTCATAGGGCTTTCTCAGCTCATCGCCCCCTTCATCCCCTTCATCACCGAAGAGATGTATCAAAACCTCAAGACCCCCGGGATGCCTGAAAGCATCCACCTCTGTGATTACCCAGCATTTGAGAAGAATGTGGTCAATGAAGACCTTGAGAAAGGGATGGATCAAATCCGTGCATTAGTTGAATCCGGCCGGGCGCTCCGATCAAAAATCAATATCAAAGGACGTCACCCGCTCCCCGCTGTCACTATCATCTGCTCAAAAGAAATCGAAAAATCAACCAAACCTTTGGTTGACTTAATCAAAGAGGAGTTGAACGTTAAAACAGTGACCTTTGCCCAAGACTCCTCAAGGTTTATGATAAAAACCGTCAAACCAAAATACTCTCATCTTGGTCCAAAATACAAAGAGAAAGCAAAACATATCACCCATGCTTTGGAGACACAGGACCTTCATCAACTCTATGAGCAACTCCAGAAGAAAAAAGAAGTAGTGCTTGTGGTGAACGATGAGCAGTTCCATTTGACTTCTGATGACTTCGACGTGGTTGAGCATGAAAAGGAACAGTATGCAAAAGCAACCATTCAGGATATCACCCTCTTCTTAGACACCACCATCACCCCCGAGTTAGAGGCAGAAGGTTTAGCACGAGAGCTTATCAGACGGATTCAGTCCATGCGCAAAGAGGCAAGCCTGGCTGTGGAGGACCGCATCGTCACTGAAATCGGACTTGAGCCTTCTACTCAAAAAGCAATGGAAAAATGGAAGGAACATATCAAGGAGGAAACTCGTTCGAAGTCCGTCTTGTTTGTCCAAACACCATCAGGGATGCTGCAGAAGAAATGGATAATTGATGACCTCTCGGTCGAAATCGGTATACAAAAATGAAACAACAGCTGCCTACATGCCAACAAAGTTTAAATATAGAAAAAACGTTTTTTAGCTGATTACGGGATGCAGAAAAACACACTCTTACTGTTCAGGAGCGGGAAGAAGAATTGTACAAAAAATTTCTCTAGATACCTCTTTGTCATGTTCCTTTCTACCCTGATGTTTTCTCCCTTGTTGTTCTCATCTCAGGTGATAGAATCAAAAACACCGATGTACATCCCTACCACACCGGAAGGGACCACTTTTGGGTACGTCGGGATTGATTATGAGTATGCAATCGTGACGTTGAATCCTGATTCGTTCTGGATGTTTGACTGGGGTGATGGGACGAATAGTTCTTGGTTGCAGTTGGAACAAAATCAAACGAGCATCACCGAAACACATCACTGGGATGAGGTTGGTACCTATCAATTGCATGTGAAGTATAAAAGTGACACCGCCCCCTATGGTGTCTGGTCAGAGGCAAAAATAGTGGAGATTTCTACCTATGGCAATGATGATTTTCCGTATGCCCCAATTTTATACACCGGGAAAGTCCAAGGGTATAACAACACGTTGTACACCTATTCAGCATTAACCACAGATCCCTATGATCAACAGGTGTGTTATCGTTTTGATTATGGGAATGGGACGTTCTCTGAATGGACTCCTTTGGTTCCCTCAGGGACCAGCTCGTATCTGACGTTTTCCTGGGAGACCCCCGGGGTGTTTGTGTTACGTACTCAAGCGAAGAACCAGTATGGTCTTGAATCCGCCTGGTCTGATCCTGTTCAGATCATCATCAATGACAAAGCAGCAGATACCGGAGCATCAATTGACCTTCTCACCTTGGATAACATCACCTATCAAATCGTCTATACCTCTGAGTATGAAGGCACTTTTTATAACCCTGCGACAGGGCAATCAAATGATGTAGCCTGGAAAGGGGGTGGGGTGTTTTTGATCGATGATGATTCTGATGGACGATGGGAGTATTTGTATATCCCTTCGATTGGGCAGATCCAAGCGTATACCGAGCCAACTCCAACGGAGAATACAATCTCTTTTGAAATACCCTGGTTGATTATTTTCATCGTTTTGATACTTGTCTTTGGCATCATTGGAGTTGTTCTGGTGTTATTGAAAACCGGATACATTTACCTCTATGAGGAAGAAGTAGAATTAGAAAAATAAATCGTCTCTGTATCCAAACGTATTTTATGGTCCTTTGTTTACCCTTTGTTGATGATTTGTCTTGGTATTGAAGGTACTGCACATTCTATTGGTGTCGGTATTGTTCAAGATGTTAAAGGTATGTGTCAGGTGCTTTCCAATCGCATAAAAACTTATCAACCGGAGAAGGGCGGGATTCATCCGCGGGAGGCAGCAAACCATCATGCGATGTATATCGCTAGTCTTCTTTCTGATTCCGTGCAGGCTGCAGGGGTGGATTTTGCTGATATTGATTTGATTTCGTTTTCCCAGGGGCCTGGTCTTGGCCCCTGTCTGCGTACTGCTGCAACCGCCGCGCGAGCATTAGCATTGAGCCTTGAGAAACCATTGATGGGGGTCAACCATTGTGTGGCTCATCTGGAGATCGGCCGTGGGACCGTGAAAGGATGCAAAGACCCTGTGCTTCTGTATGTGTCGGGGGCAAACACGCAGGTGATTGCGTTTGCGGAAGGGAAATACCGTGTCTTTGGGGAGACTCTCGATATCGGGATCGGGAACTGTCTTGATAAGTTCGGCCGGGAGATCGGTCTTGGGTTTCCCTGTGGCCCAAAAATAGAGGAGTATGCATCAAAGGGAGATGAATATCTGCCGCTTCCTTATTCCATTAAAGGGATGGATCTAGCGTTTTCTGGGATTCTGACTGCTTCTGTTGCGTATGCCCGTAACGGGAGACGTCTTGAGGATGTGTGTTACTCGTTGCAGGAGACAACCTTTGCGATGCTTACAGAGGTGACGGAACGGGCGATGGCACATACCGAGAAACAAGAAGTATTGTTGGGAGGTGGTGTTGCTTCGAATAAACGTCTGCGAGAGATGGTGCAGATGATGGCAAAAGACCGTGGCGCTAGTTTTTTTGTCCCCTCACGAGACGTCTGCGTTGATAACGGGGCGATGATTGCCTGGCTTGGTTTGTTGATGTATCAAAGTGGTGAACGGATGAGTCTGCAGGACAGCCTCATCAACCAACGGTACCGAACCGACATGGTGGAGGTCTCGTGGCGTGACTAGGAAAATCCTGTACCGTGGCGCTGAGGCGGAGATCCGCTTAGCCAAATACATGGGAAAGACCGTGGTGCAGAAACAACGGGTGCACAAACGATATCGTATCAAGGAAATTGATACTCAGCTGATCTCCTATCGGACGAAGGAGGAAGCAAAACTTATTGCGGAGGCTCGCCGTCATGGCGTCTCCGTCCCAGTGATCTATGATGTTGATCTGTTGAATGGTTGTATCACCATGGAGTATCTGAAAGGGCGACGGGTGAAGGATATTCTTAACACGCTAAAGGAAGATGAACGTAGAAGGATTTGTCATTTGATTGGGGAAAGTATCGCCCGGCTTCATGAACATGATCTTATCCATGGGGATATCACCACATCCAATATGATTTATTATGAGAACCGTATTCATTTCATTGATTTTGGTTTAGGGTCTCAGAGTATCGAGCTGGAAGCAAAAGGGGTTGATCTGCATGTATTAATGGAGGCGTTTGAGTCAACCCATTCAAAACACCCGCGATGTTTTGAGTATGTCCTTGAGGGTTATACCAAACAACTCACGGGTGATGCTTCCGGTGTTATCGAGAAAATCAAGGAGATCGTCCAGCGAGGGAGATATCGATGAAAGAGATTTTTTTTATCACCGGGAATAAAGGAAAGGTTCTGGAAGCGACAACGAAACTCTCACCACGAGGTTATAGGGTGGTGCAGAAGGATTTAGGGTACCCTGAAGTACAGGCGGATTCTCTTGAGGAGGTAGCCGCGTATGGTGTTATGGATATTCAGAAGAGATTCCATGACTGTTTTATACTGGAGGATGCCGGATTGTTCATTGAAGCACTCAAGGGATTCCCTGGGGTGTATTCAAAATATGTTTTTTTGACGATAGGGTTAGATGGGGTTCTTCGTTTGCTTGAAAAGGCGCAGAACCGCAGAGCCGTGTTCCGTTCGGTATTTGCTTTTAGTGAACCAGGGAAAAAACCATTGATCATTCTTGGTGAATGCCCGGGGATGATTTCGATGGAAAAGCGGGGGACGCATGGGTTTGGGTATGACCCGATTTTCCTGCCAGATGGTTCTGAAAAGACTTTTGGGGAGATGGCTGCTGAGGAGAAGAATCTGTTTTCTCATCGGGGGAAGGCTCTTGAGAAGCTTGTACTAGTCTTACAAGAAAAAAAATAGATGTTTAGTGTCTTTTAAAAAAAAATGAATGTGAAAGGATACGATTCTAGTTTTCTCCGTAAGTGTTAAATAAAGAATCGAGGTTTTGGGGCTACAATAAAAAGATCACACAGCCAGGCTGTTGTCGTTTTCATATGATGGCCCGAATAGTGTAGCCTGGTAACATATGGGACTGTGGATCCTCTGTGCCGGGTTCAAATCCCGGTTCGGGCCTACTATTCTTTATCATGGTGATATTTATTATTGAAATAAATTGATAGTTAAATCTCTACGGGGGTCTTCTCTTTTTTGTCATTGATTCGCATAAAAACCTTG
>Ga0113563_10001347_pt1 | contig 13854 bp, 13 predicted proteins | sample Mud3Dept3metaG_FD_80117 | JGI IMG/M metagenome (GOLD analysis project Ga0113563, IMG submission 80117) | Freshwater wetland microbial communities from Ohio, USA, analyzing the effect of biotic and abiotic controls - Mud 3 Core 4 Depth 3... | ecosystem: Environmental > Aquatic > Freshwater >...
AGAAACGGGCCCGAGTAGTTCCCGCCCTGCGGCCATGAAAGCGGCTACGTTTTCCAGGGGAACCTCCGGAGGAAGATCGCAGCCCGAGCTCAGAATGAAATTGGAATGAAAGGTCTTTTGCTCACCCCCTCCTGGAGAAAAATCTTTGTGGCAGAGGGTTGAAAAACTCTTTTCATGAGCCGACGCTCGCCGACGCAAGGCAAGGACCTTTTCCCGAATGACTTCGGGAGAATCAAAGACCATGGCTTTCATGGGGTCGATATTGCCGATTACGGCCATTCCCTGGTTGAGTTGGTTAAGGACCCCGACCAGATCTACGACGGAATCGATGCTGACCCCGTGGACCCGGGTGGTGATCATTTCCGGAATCAGGGGCGTGGTATTTCCACAGATATGGAGAACCGTCACGGCCCTCAGACTTTGAGCGATTTCTTCTACGTAAGGTTTGGAGAACTGCGAAAAATGCCTGGGCGAAACCAATACCGCGGTCGGTTCGAGCAGGCAGACGATGTCGGCGCCTGCTTCCACCAGCGCCCGGGCATATCCTTTGGAAACTTGGGTCGTGAATTCCAGGATTTTTTGCCCAAAGGCAGCCGAACGAATCAAAATTTTCATGAAATTTTTAACCCCGGTGATTTCACCGGCCAAGGTCAGAGGCCCGATCACATAGGCGGCTTTTGCAATCGGGAGGGTTTTTTTCATCTTTTCCATGACCCTGAGAAAAAGTGGCATTCGTCCCGCCTTGGCCGGGTCCGGGATTGAAAGATTCTTCAGATCCTGCTCGGAAGAGATAATGTGCCCGGCGACCGAAGGGGGCTGATTCGTAGAAAAATTGATCCTGGCCCCCAAGGCCTCGGCCTCAACGGTCAGATCCATGATATAAAAAATACCATCCGGTTTGAATCTATCCACCAGGGCGCAGACGGTTTCAAAATGGGCATGCCCGTCCGTCAGAGCTTGAAGAACCGTGGCCTTTGTCAACTGAAGTCCCGGGTATCCTAAGAGCGGGACGACAAAATGCTTTTTTGCTGCCTCCATTTCTCTTCCCCTTTCTGATAGCAACCCCGCAACCTCTGGATGGTTTATGGCTTTTGCAGAATTTTCTTTGCCTCCTGCACCGCGCCCTGGGCGTCTTCGGCATACCCGTCGGCCCCGAATTTCTTTGCCAATTCCCTGGAGATCGGGGCTCCTCCGACCATGACAAGGACCTTTGGATCCTCTTTCTTGATCTCCCGAATAAACTCCGGCATCTTGAGCATGGTCGTCGACATCAAAGCGGAGATGGCAATAATGTCGCCCTTTTGCTTTTTGTGCTCTGATAGAAACTTTTGCAGCGGGACGTCCACCCCCAGATCCGCAATCTCAAACCCGCCAATGTCCATCATCATGGAAACCAGGCTCTTCCCGATTTCATGAACATCGCCCTCGATCGAGCCGATGACCACTTTGCCGATTTTCTGGATCCCCTTTCCCTTTTGCAGATGAGGCTTCAAGATTTCCAGGCCGGCGTAAAGGGAGTCGGCGCAGATTAAAACCTCGGGGACGAAGTATTCTCCTTTCTGGAACAGTTGGCCGACGGTATTCATCCCCCGCACCAACCCCTCCTGGATGGCTGCCAGAGGATCAACCCCCTCGGCGATAGCTTTCTCCGCGGCTGTTTTCACTTTATCATCATCATATTGAACAACCCCTTCGGCAAGCTCCTTTAGAATAATCTCTCGTTTTTCTCCGTTCATTTCGGCCTCCGTCTCTGCTGAATCTTCCCGTAAGCCATTTTTATCCTATCAAGTCAGGTTGAATGGACCGCTTGGGCCATCGCTTTCAAATTGGCGAGCGGGGTCTGCAGGGCCACCCCACAGGCCGGCGCCAGCAAATCGACCCCTCCGCGCATTGCAGCTTCGGCAGCTCTGACAACATTTTCGGCCGTCTCCATGAGGAGGGTTTTAGTCGGAATGTTTCCGATAAGAATCATTTTTTTTCCGATCGTCTCTCGGGCAGTCTCCGCACTTACGGTCGGCCCCTCAAATGAAAAGCCTTCAAAACCTGTTGCCGCGATTAGAGGGAGCAGTTTGTTTGTGTTCCCGCAAATATGAAGTATGGTTTTTCCCAATATTCTTTTATGCATCTCTTGATAAACGGGCAAGAGGAACGTTTGGAAGGTTTTTTCGCTGATGAGATCCCCAGAGGCAGCCGGATCAATCAAAACAACAAAGTGGCAGCCGGCCTCGAGGAGCCGATTGGCATAAACAATATTGAATTCGCCCACGCTTTTTAAAAGGTTCATTACCGTTTCCGGATTCTTAATGGTCCCTTTTAATAATTTGTTAGCCCCGCACAGGTGGCCGGCCAGGCTAAACGGGCCGGTAATTCCTCCGTAAATCGGAACGGATTTTTCATATTTTTCCCTCACCCGGGCCACGGCTTCCAAGACCCTCGCAAATCTGCCTCGGCTGAAGATATCCGGTGGGATCGTCGGGGGCTCGAGGTTCTCAAGGGCAGGCTTCACCACCGAAGGAGGATTTTCTCTTCCCGGCGGCTTGATTCCGCAGCCGAGGGCTTCCGCCTCTATGCAAAGGTCAAAGGGAAGACGAATCCCCTCAAATCCCGCAAGCGTATGGGCGGATTCCGCTAAATTCGCCATATGCAGGGGATGGCTGAACGCTTCGGGGTAACTGGATCCGCATAGATCCATTTGCTCCAGGGTGACATTGACGACCGGGCTGGAACAGATCGGGCGGGCGATTTCCTGCCCGTCAAAGAGGTCAAAAACAGGACTTTGCCTCAAGGCTCCTCCAATGCGGTCACGAAAAAACCTTAAATCCTGGAAGCGGCAAACTGGTCTTACCATTTGGCCATTGGATTGTCAAGAAATTTTTTTTGATCATCTCCGGTTTAGTTGGTCGTTCACACCCGTCTCCTTGTTGCCCGGGTAAGAAAGCAGGCGCCGAAGACAAAAAAGGCCGGGAGAAATCTTGCTCAGCCCCCTCTCTTCGTGGCTTGCCCGCAAAGACAAGAGCCAGCCTGGGAAGGCTGGCTCTTAGGGGATCAGAAGAATTTCCGGGCCTGTCCCAAGGTTCAAAGGAATTCTTATCGGTCCAGGGATAGGCTCTTGCTGCTTTTTTAAGGGTCAATCAAAAACCGCGGTGGCTTCGATCTCGATCAGGAAGTCGGGATGCATCAGTTCGGTCACCCCGACGGAAGTGATGCATGGAGACTCACCTGTTTTGGAGTTCTTCCTGAAAAATTCCCACCTGGCCGGCAGGGCTTTTTCGTGGAACTGTTTTCGATCGGTAAAGTAAAAGATGATATGGATGATGTCATCCCAGGTTCCGCCGGCCCGCTCAACCGTCAGCTTCACCAGTTCCAGGGCCTGCGTGGTCTGCACCCCCATATCCCCTTTCCCGATCACCCCTTTTTCGCTGATCGCCGGGTAACCGGACATCCTCAACGTTTTGCCTCCTTCCGTAACCACCGCGTGAGGCAATTTTCTCTTCCCAAAACCATAATCGGGAAGAATTTGCAGGAGAGTGCCATCGTACATCTTTTGAACTTCCGGTAAGATAACGTAAGTTCGTTTCATCCTTTGCCCTCCCTCCTTTCGCAATCACGCCCTTCTTAATGCCGCCTAAACCATATTTATTCTTCCGCTTTAACCTTTTCCGCGATTTTTAACTGGCCGCCAATTATCTTGAAAATCACCAGCGGTTTGTTTACCGTTCCATCCTGATTCAACTTCATGCTCCCGCCGTAAACCGTTTCGAAGGTCGGGTTGGACCAGATCGCCTTTTCAAGCTGGTCGCCATCAAGAGGATTGCCGCCCTTCTTAGCCACCCGCCTCATCAACTCGGGTAAAATGTGGTAAACGGCGTCATAATAATTCGCGGAGTAGAAATCGGCCTTTTCGTTCCACTTCTTTTCGTAAGCTGTTACAAATTTGACGGTTTTGGGGTCAGTGCTTTCGCGATCGAAGAAATCGCTCGCCACGTAAGCATTCTCGCTTGTTTCCCCGGCAATGGGATTGAAATCGGTGGGGTTCCAATCGGGAACGACGATGGGAATCTTCATCCCCATTTCTCTCGCCCCTTTCACAATATAAGCCTGATCCTGCCCCGTGGAGATATCATAAATGGCATCGGGATTGCCGGCCTTGATTCTCGCCAGATAAGCGCTGTAATCGGTCAAACCGGGCTGATGGGGCTCCATGGCCACGATGGTTCCCCCCATCTTTTTCCAGATCGGCTCAATATATTGTTTGGCGGGCATTTCCCCGGCGATGTCGGAAATGTATATTACGCCAATCTTCCTGGCCCCCTGTTTCCAGAGGAATTTGAGGGTGGGGGGTACGGTCTGGTGCTGGGCCATTCGAATCGTATGCAGGAACGGCTTATCCACGAGTTTGGGGCTATAGGCCCCCCCGTTAATCATCACGACTTTTGCCCGGGCGCAGATCGGCTGAACACCCAGGGTCGGGGCGCTGAACGAGGCGAGGACATAGGGAATTTTGTCGATACTGATCATCTTCTGGACGCCGGTAACCGCCAGGTTCACATCCACATTTTTATAGTCGGTGATGATCAATTTGAATTGGTAGCTCTCCACCCCTCCGGCTTCGTTGATCTGGTCGATCCCGGTCAGGGCCCCGTGACTCATCACGCGTCCGTAATAGGCCTGCGGGCCGGTCATCGGCCAGAAAGCTCCTATCGGGTAGGTTTTCTGCGCCGGGGCATCATGCGAAAACGAAAAACTCAAAACCACTAAAAAAATGACGAAGAACCAATGACGGTACCCTTTCATCTTTCGCCCTCCTTTTGAGCCGAGATTTTTTAACAAACAGGAACAAACGATTGAATACGAATCGAGTCTCTTCCACCTCCTTTCCAGTTCTTTTCAGGAAGCAAATATTGATGATCTCGCAAAAAGTCTTCCAAAGGATGACTTCGTAAAAAGCTCCAGATGCAAGGCGCGCAAAAACTGAGGAGTGAGGGCACTTACGGGGGCCGCGCAACGACGAAGTTGCCGCGCAATCCCGCTCCGAGCGGGACAGATGGACTTTTTACGAAGTCATCATGCATAAACGGGAGGGATGTGGTATCCCGAGAAGGCCGGATAGAACTTGCCTTCCTTGAATGCCCCGGTAGGTTCCAACAACACTTCCCCGGAGATCCGTTCTCCCCCTGTTCCGTCGCTGAAGATAAAATTGCCCTTTTCCAACTTCATGATGGTGATGTCCGCAAGCATCCCCGGCTTCAGGCTGCCTCGCCTTCCGTCTTCTCCAAGAGCCCTGGCTGGGTTGAGGGTCGCCATTTTTATAACCTGGTCGAGGCTGACGCCTAAATTAAGGAATTTGGACATCGTAATCACGAGCGACTGCGCCGCCGGCAGGCTCGTCGTGGCCAGGTCCGTGCTTACCACATCGGGAATCATGCCCAACTTCAGGGCTTGGCGGGCGATGGCGAAGCTGAAGTGGTTGAGACCGTGGCATGAATCCAACATTACTCCCCTCTTTCGGGCCTCGAGGAGTTCGGGATAGATGGTTCCATCCTTCAAGATCAGGCCACCCGGCTCCCAGGTCAGATAATGGCTGAGAATGTCACCCCTTTCCATCAGGCAAACGGCGGCCCGGGAAAAATCATCCATCCTGTGGTCGTCCGTACGTTTCCGCGTTTCGCCGATGTGGACCATGAGAGGAAGCTTGTGGTCGGCGGCAATCTTTTTCGCCATCTCGACTGCTTTTATTCCGACACTTTCCTCCAGCGCCTGGACGCAGCGAATCTTTATGCCCCGGATGATATCGCGGTTGGAGGCAACCATATCCACCATGCGGGGGATGTCAAGGTCCTTTTCCGACCAGATTTCCGGCAAAGTTGCCAGGCCCGTGTTCGCGAGATTTAAAAAACAGAGGATATCGGTCTTGGCCCTCTCCACAATAAGCGAGCGAAAAGCCTGAAAATTGGCCCAGCCTGAAGTCCCGGCATCGCCCAACAGGGTCACGCCCATGTTCAGCCCTATCTCATCTGCGGGAACGCCGATCCAGACGAGGCCCGCCCCGGGATGGCAATGAATATCGATCAGACCCGGCGTAATGATCTTTCCCTCGGCGGGAATGACTTTCTTCGCCTTCGATTCCGAAATGTCAGCGGCTATTTCGGCAATTTTGCCGTTATGGATAGCCAGCGAGGCGACCTTGTGGATACCCTGAGACGGATCGACGATTTCTCCGCGTTTTAAAAGAACATCATACATATCATTTTTCTCACTTTCTTTCGGCGAATCGAAGACGGGTACCGAATTTATTCAGGATAAATCTGTTCCCAGACTTCGCCTTTTAGCTCTGCCCTGTCTCCGAATAATTTCTTGAAATCACTTACGAGATATTTTTTCGCCTCGCTTGCCTGGTACTTGAGAAAGGAGGCCATATCCTGAAACTCATAGACCGCCATGTAGAGGTATTTGTCTTCCCCTTCAATGGCCTTGAACCGGCGCCCTTTTTCACAACCCGAAAGCTTCACCAGCTCGGGGATATGCTTCTGATGGTACCAGCGGTTGAATTCGGCGGCATGTTCGCTTGCGACGGTTGATTTGACAATATAAAGAACGGTCTGGCTCATCGCCCGATCTCCTATGTGGGGGTGATCCTTTTCAGATCTCCTCCAATTCCCGTAGGATTTTTATGATTTTGATCAGTTTCGTGTCCCGCTCTTTAAACACCTCGGCTGGGGGACGGTTTTCATAACTATAGAAGCCTTTACCGGACTTGACACCTAAATGGCCATCCGTCACCAATTTTAGAAGCCGGGGAGAAAGGCGATCCTCCGAGGCAAGCCCAAGGGAAGGCGCTTTGAGGGCCCGGACGGCCATGTCGAGCCCGGCAAAGTCATAACGGCCGAAAATACCCAGGACCGGCAGGCGAATCGCCACGCTGGCCTTGATGGCCCGATCGATCTCGGCCGGCTCGGCAAAACCTTCATCGATCATATAAAGGGCTTCCCGCCCGATCGCCCTCTGAATGCGGTTGACGATGAAACCGGGCAAAAATTTCTTCATGGTTACGGGCGTCATCCCCAGATCCTTCATCAGCCCGACCACTTTATCGACCACCGCAGGTTTTGTTCGCGGCCCCCCGATAATCTCCACCAGAGGGATTAGGTAGGGAGGGCTGAAAAAGTGGGTGATGAGCAGCCGGTCCTGGAGCGAATCCGGTGCCAGGGGAAAAACGTTAAGATACGAAGTGTTGCTGGCGACGATGGTTTCCGGACCGATGTCGCGGGCGAGTCTGTAAAATAGCTCCCTTTTCGCTTTCACGTCCTCGATGATGGCCTCGATGATGAAATCGGTTTTCCGAGCAAAGGATTCCCAGGTAATCTCCGTTTTGATTCGCCCCAGGATCGTTTCCGGGGATTCCTCGACAAGGCCTTGCGAAAATGAGAATTCGAGATACGACTTAATTAAATTCCTTGCCTGATTCAATTTTCCGCGATCGATATCCGTGAGGAAAACTTCCAGGCCCCCTCTGGAAAACACGATTGCCAGGGCATGGCCCATAATCCCGGCGCCGATTATGGCAACGGTTTTCAGTTTTTCGCTCATTTTCCCTTTCCGATCCCTAACGATTGCAGAAAACGCTCGACCAAAGGGTTGAATTCCTTCGTTTCGAGGTGAGGGTAATGGCCGATTCCATCCAGGATCTCCAGCCGGGCGTTCGGGATTCCCGCCACGGTCTCCTCGACGAGAGGCCGGGGTACGAAGTAATCTTCGTTTCCCCACACCAAGAGGAGCGGGCAGGATACCTTCGACAGGTGCGGCCGCAGATCGTGGCGAATCCAGGCCTTCAGATCGCTGTAATAAATTTTGGGGTCGCCCAGGCGGCGGGTCCAAACGATCTCCGCCACCCTTTCCTTGTCGGCTTTGCTCCCGCAGGCGGACAAACCCGACAAATATCCCTGATCCGAATAACTGGGGACTCCCGAATCCTCCAACCCCATTTCAATGATTTGGGGCGGGAATGTAGGAGTAAAGGCCGCCGACTGGCAGGCAATGACCGCCGGGATCTCCGAACCATGATGAACCGCCAGGTCCAGGGCGATGTCTCCGCCGATCGAGCAGCCGACGACCACCGGATGATCCAGGTGCAGCGCCCGCAGGAGATCCCAGAGGACTTCCGCAAAGGCGTGGATGCTTTCAAGGGGTTTGAATTGATCCGGCAATGATTTTCCGTGGCCGGGCAGATCCGGAGCCAGCGCATAGAACCCCCTCTCGGCAAAATACGGAATGACAAACCGCCATTGGAGGGATTGCTGTCCGGCGGTATGGATCAAGAGCATCGGCCGGCCGGTTGATTCCCCGCCGGTATCCAGATAAAGACGGTGGCCTTGGACTTCCGCATAACGCCCGGTGATTTCCGGATTCATTCTCCTTCTCCTAACCTCATCGAACCATCTTGAAGCATCCGCCTCAGGACTTCGCTCAGCCCATGGACTGCCTTTCCAATGCGGGAAAACTCGATTCGGTTCCCCTGGACGGCCAAACGGCCGGTCATCAGCGCCTCACGAAACCGATTTTTTGCCCCTCCTAATGCCCATCGCCATTCGGCGGGAGGACCCTCGATGGCAAAGGTGAAACCAAAGGGAGGCGGTTCCTGAGTAACAAGGATTACCCTCCCCATAAAGGCTTTGATCCAGATCTTTTCTTTTCCGAGGTTGAGCTGGATTGAACCATCGAAGTATTTCGTTGAGGAAACGAAGTTCTCATTGCGCCCTAACAGTTCGGAGAGTTTGGTTAAGTCCAGCATTTTTCAAACCCTTATAGGCCTTGTTGAATCTTCTCTTCTGCCAATTATTATCTTTAATATTGTTGATCCCTCAGACGGATTTTCCGTTGCCCGGGCCAAAGAGCAGGCGCCGAAGTCAAAAAGGGACGGGAGAACCCTTGCCGATTCTCGCTTCTTTGTTTCCGCAAACAGATGCGGAGGGAAAAGGGATAACCGGGCTGTAACGGCGGAAGCCCGCCTCGGGAAAAGAGGGGCCGCCGCCTTTTTTTGGCGAGGCGAATGCTCTTTGGCCCGGGCAGGAGAGCACTTTGTCCCGAGGGAAATCCTCTATTCGAAGAGCCCAGTAAAATACTCTAAATCTTCGGATAAACGACCGCTTTGATCGCTGACTCCCCGGGAATCATACCTCCGATCGTCCGGATCGCCTTCTCAACCTCTAATAGGGAAAACCGGTGGGAAACCATTTTCTCCAAAGGGTATTTTCCCGACTCGACCAGTTTGATCGCTGGAACGACCGACCGCATATCATGGCTGTAAACGCCCTGGACCCGGATTTCCTTGAGAACGACTTTGTCCAGCAACAAGGGAATCTTCGTTTCCGTCCCATAGGTCCCCGGAATTACGACCGTCCCTCCCTGCCGGACCAGGTCGATAGCGCCTGTCGCGCCGGCCGGGCTGCCGGTCACGTCAATCACCACCTCGGCCATTTCCCCGCCGGTAAGTTCGCTTACAAATTTGACCGGATCCGTCTCTTTCACGTTTACGGCGTGATCGGCGCCGAACATTTTCGCCATGGCAAACCGTTTTTCGTCACCGGTCATCCCGGTAATGACAATCTGAGCGGCTCCCGACTCCTTGGCCGCGACCACGGCAGCAAGTCCCTGCGGGCCCGGTCCTTCGATTACGACCGTATCCCCGATGGAAACGCCACCCATTTGCCGCAGCCAGCGAATTTCGTTCCCGAGCACGGCGGGAATAATGACGGCCGCTTCGGCTGGAACCGAAGGTTTGATCTTGTGGACCATGGCCCGCGGAGGGAGATAGAGATGCTGCCCGTAGGCCCCCCAGAGGTGCGGGGGATTTTTGCATGAAATATAGCTCCCGTACCGCCCCAGTTCCCTGCAAAACCGGTAATTTCCCGCAAGGCATTGCCTGCAAAACCCGCATCCGAAGGTAAATTCCACCAGGACGCGATCTCCGATTTCGACCTGATGGCGAACGCAAAACTTGTCGCCCGCTTTAAAGATGTGCCCAAGGATTTCATGGCCTTGAATAATGGGTAAATAGGGCTCAATCCGTTTCGTCTTGCCGGTATACATTCCCACATCCGATCCGCACACTCCGGTTATTTCGACTTCCAGAAGCGCATCTTCATCGCCGATTTCAGGAAGGGGAAACTCGCGGATCGAGATTTTGCCGAAGCTCTCAAGGACGGCGGAAGTAGTTTTTTTCGCGCCCATTAATCATTCTCCTCGAATCCAAGGGCCTGCTTGGCAAAATCGCCTGCCAACATTTTCAACGAAGGCACGCTTTCAGAAAAGTTCCCACCATTGGCCGCGTTGCAGAAGCTTCTCTCCCGATTCCTCCAGGATCATTCGCCCGGCCTTCATGACAAAAACCCGTTTGCTCAGCTTGAACGCCACCTTGACATTCTGTTCAACCAGCAGAACCGCCGTGCCCATTTCCCGATTGATGTCCTGAACAATCCCGGCCACTTTCTGAAATATTACCGGAGACAATCCGCTGGAGGGCTCATCCAGCATCAGGAGCCTGGGTTGCCGCAGCAGTCCCATGCCGATCCCCAACATCCGCCGTTCCCCTCCGCTGAGGGTCCCGGCCAGTTGGCGTTTTCTTGCTTCCAGAACCGGAAAAATTTCAAAAACCTTAGCGAGGCGGGATTCAAAGAGAGACTGTTCGCTCATGGTGAAACTGGAAACCTCCAAATTTTCCCGCACGCTAAGGTCGTTAAAGAGAAAATACTCCTGCGGAAGATGGTAAATCCCTTTGGCAAGTTTAAGGGAGGGCGGCGACGAGGTCAGATCCTCGCCTGCAAACAGAATTTTTCCTCGCCTCGGCGAAACAAGCCCGACGATGGATTTCAGCGTAGTGCTTTTCCCGGCCCCATTATGGCCGATCAGACTGACAATCTCCTTGTCCGCGATCGTCAGGGAGATCCCGTACAGGACTTGCTTTTCCCCGTATCCTGCCTCTAAGTCTGTAACCGTAAGCAGCATCTGCCTTTTCCTCAATCGATTCCGAAATAGACTTCAGCCAACTTGGGATCAGCCATGAGTTTCGCCGGCTCCCCTTCCGCCAGGATTTTTCCTTCGCTCATGAAATAGGCCTTTTTTACCAAACCGCGGACTACGTCCAGGTTGTGTTCGACCAGAAGAATCGTCTTCTCTTTGCGGACCGCAATCTCCTGAATGAGGTGGATCACTCTTTCCAAGGAATCGATATCCAGCGCGGCCGTGGGCTCGTCGAGGAAAAGAATCGGACATTCCGTTGCCAGCAGCCGCGCGATCGCCACTAATTTCTGCTCGGCATTGGAAAGGCTTCCGGCCAATTGTCCCGCTTTATCCAGGAGCCCGACAAGTTGCAGATATTCCAGGGCGGCCCGATAATTTTCCCGCTCTTCCCGGGCCACTCGTCCCGGGTGGGAAAAGAGCAGGAATAGATTTTCGCCCGTTTGACTGGGCCGGGCCACCATGACGTTATCCAAGACGGTCATTCCCTTGAACACCCGCACATCCTGCCAGGAACGAGCCAGGCCTTGGGTGACAAGCTTGTAGGGCGCAAGACCCGTTACCGCTTTGCCGCGGACATAGACCGCCCCCCCATCGGAGTCCATAAACCCATTCGCCATATTGAAAAGGGTGGTCTTCCCGCAGCCGTTTGGACCAATCAGACCGGTTATGTCTCTGGGATACAACTTCAACGAAGCATCGGCTACGGCTCGGAGACCTCCAAATGATTTTGAAAGCCCCTGGATCTCCAAAATGGGTTCCTGATTTTCTCCGTCCGAAGGACCCGGGACGTCCCTGACCCTTTCCGGGCTTGCGGCCGCGCCTTCCTTTGAGAGGAGCCCTTCCGGAAGGGAAACTCTTCTCAACCGCTTGGAGTGCTCGGGAAGGATCCCCTGGGGACGAAAGATCATAAGAAACATCAAAATGAGTCCATAGAAGATCTCCCGGGCGGCGTCGATATAGCTGGAGGCGCCGGGGACGAAGCGGAGCGCCTCGGTGATTCCCATTAGGATCGCCGCCCCCATAATCGGTCCCCAGAAATTCGCCTCTCCCCCCAGAACAACCATGACGATGATGAAAACCGATACCTCGATCGTAAAGGAAAACGGGCTTATAAAGGATATGTAATGGGCCATGAGGCTGCCCGCAACTGCCGCCAAACCGCCGGACAGAGCAAACACCAGAACTTTAAAGGAAAGGGTATTCTTACCAAGCGCGCGGCTTGCGCTCTCGTCTTCCCGGATGGCCTTCAGGACTCTTCCAAAGGGTGAATAGATGACTCGCCGGGCAACGGCAAAACATATCAACCCCATGATTACAAGAAGGGGCAAAAAGCGGAGGGGGGTGTCAAACGATATCCCCCAAATCTCGGCCGGAGGGATCCCGGGGATCCCTGCCTGCCCCTGGGTGATTCCCCGGGCGGTCAGCATGAACTCAAAGACCACCATTTGGAAGCCTACGGTAAAAACGATGAGGTATTCATCCCTGACCCGCAGGGAGGGAAGCGCCAGCAGGGCTCCCACGATTGCGGAGAATACGAATCCAACCGCCATACCGACAAGAAAATTGTAGCCCAAATGGATGCTGATGAGCGCCGCCGAGTAAGCCCCAATCCCGCTGAAAACCGCATGGCCCATGGAAATGACGCCCACATACCCCATGATCAGATTCAGGGACTGGACCAGTATGGCGTACATGATGACGAGGATTAAAATGTGATAGACGTAATCCACTGGCCGCTATCCTCTCTTGGAGCCCAATAACCCTTCCGGTTTGATTAAAATCACAATGAAGAGAATCCCATATGCAATCATAATCTTGTATTCGCCGGGCAGGATGATCATCCCGATATTTTCCGCCATCCCCAAGATAAAACCCGCCAAGGCATGCCCGGCAATGCTGTTGATTCCCCCCAGGAAAACGGCTGTAAAAGACATGAAGAAAGGGAAAATCCCCATCGTGGGGTAGGCGACGTTTTTGAGGGTAAACAGAAAAGCCGCCACTCCGAATAACCCCGAACCGATGGCATAAACCACCAGATAAACCTTATTGATATCGAGTCCCAAATTGCGGGCCATTTCCCTGTTGCTCCCGACCGCGCGAATGACTTTCCCATAACGGGACTTGCGCAAAAACAGCAGGAGCAATCCAACCGAAAGCAGGCTTATCGCCACCATAGCCACGTCCGCCGTTGTGAAGAAAACATCGCCGAGGGAAAGTGTTTTGGCGGGAAACCCTTTGAGCGATCTGGGGTTGGAGCTGAAAAGGAGGAGAATAATGGCCGTGCCGGCCGTGGCGAAGCCGAGGGAGGACAAAAAGGTTGTGGCTTTTGTCGCCCCCATCTCCCGCAGTTTCCGGTACAAGAAGGCGTCAATGGAACAACCCAAAGCAATGGCCGCCGCCAGGGAACAAAAAAAAGCCAAAAGGAAATGAAGCCCCAATTCCGTGGTGAGCAAAGCCGCCGTATATCCGGCCACGGTAAATACCAATTGGTGAGAGAAATGGAAGGTTAAAGTGGTTCGATAGATGATTCCCCAGGTCACCCCGGCGAGAGCATAGAAACTGGCAGTTATCAGACCCTGAATGAGCAATTGAGCTGTCAACATGGTCGCACCGCTTCTATAGGAAGGATGAGGATTTCGCTAAAATGTCAAGACGGCTCCACCTGGGAATGAAAAGAATCGGTTTTCATCCTTCCCGGCTGAGGTAAAAAGATAAGAATCATCTCCAAATTAGTTGGTCGTTCAGACCCGTTTTCTTGTTGCCCGGGCAAGAAAGCAGGCGCCGAAGCCAAAAAGGGCCGGGAGAAACCTTCTAATTTCTCCCCTCTTCGTTTCCGCA
>Ga0113563_10001350_pt1 | contig 13845 bp, 10 predicted proteins | sample Mud3Dept3metaG_FD_80117 | JGI IMG/M metagenome (GOLD analysis project Ga0113563, IMG submission 80117) | Freshwater wetland microbial communities from Ohio, USA, analyzing the effect of biotic and abiotic controls - Mud 3 Core 4 Depth 3... | ecosystem: Environmental > Aquatic > Freshwater >...
TGGACGAGGAAAAGACGGCGTCTCGTCTTGGCTTCAGGCACAGTCATCGCCCTGGGCATCATCGGTTTTCTCGTCCGGCCGACGATATTCCCAAAACCGGTCCCCGTGCCATCTGATAACCCCATCCTGGCCATTCTTCAATTCGAAAACCCGACGGAGGATGAGGTCCTGGAAGCCTGGCGGACGGCGTTCGCGGATCTTCTCATCACCGACCTTAGACAGTCCCGGTATGTCAATGTCGTCCCCGTTTCCCATATGTGTTCCATCCTCAGCAATATGAAATTGGAGGGCACCAAGGCACTCTCCGCCAAAGAACTGGCGGGAATCCTGGCTGAGACGGAAGCGGATTTTGTCGCCAAAGGGAGCCTCTTCAGGTCGGGAGAAGATTTTATCGTCAATATCTTTGTCCAGGACGTCTCGAAAGCGGAGGATCCAAAAACCTTGAGGGCGGACGTCCGGGGAGAGACGGCGCTTTTGGAAAAAGCCGATGACTTGACGACAGAAATAAAGCGGGCGCTCAACTTGACTCCCCGCCAGATGGCCTGCGACATCGACGAAAAAGTCCGCCGTATCGCCACCTCTTCTCCTCAAGCCTGGAGACTCTGGAGCCAAGCCTCGCATACGTTTTTCAGTGACCAGCCAATTCCGAACAGGGCGTCGGTACTCCAGAAGGCTGTCCAGCTCGACCCGGAATTTGCCCTGGCCTATGATCTTCTTCGCTCTGTGTACGGCCCCACCCATTTTGATGAGGTGGCCCGATGTTACCAGAAAGCGCTTTCTCTTCCCGGCCGACTGTCGGAAAGGGACGGGCTTCATGTTCAGGCTGAATTCTATCGCTTCTACCGGGATCAGCGCGGCTACCTGAAATTGCCCGAAGCGGAAATCCCGACGGCGGAACTCGAGAAACTCGGTCCGAAAGAAACGGGAGAAGCCATGGACGTCCTGGAAAGACTGAGGGCGCTTTATCCCGATCTTTTCGGAGATAATCAGGACCTGAGAAGCCTATCCGGGATGTACGAGCTTACCGAAGAGTGGGACAAAGCGATAGAAGCCCTGGAAAACGGGATGACAACGCCCCGGAGAATACGCCAGCTCACCCCGACGCTTATCAGGTGCTATCTGGCCAAAGGAATGATCGACCGGGCGGAGAAGGCGTTGGCGGATCTCGCAGCCGCGTATCCGGATGACGCTTGGGACTGGATCCGTCTGGACCTTGCCTGGGAGCGGGGAAATTTCGATGAAGCCCTCGAACGTCTTAAAGCCCTTTCTGCCTTCCCTGGACGGAAGATCCCCCCCTATTCCTACTTCAGCCAAGTCGGCTATACCCACTGGCTCAGGGATGATCTGGACGAGGCGGAAAAAGCCTACCAGACCGACATCGACACAACAGACAGGGAACATGAATTGGGCAGGATGACTGATCTCGCGGCCTTGAGCCTTTCCCAGGGGAAAATCGGCCGGGCTATAGAATACGCCCAAAGGGGACTGGACCTGTCCAGGAATCTGAGCGAGATTCCCTATGGAAGAAGGGAACCTGAGAATCACTCCCTATTGGCGTATCTTTATCGGCTGGGCGGCCGGCTGCCGGAAGCCTTGAAGGAAGCCGAGGAAGCGTGCCTTGATTATCGGAATCCGCGCGTTCCCCCGGGTCTGACCATCCAATTGCTGCACCTGAGGGCGATTATCACCCTGGAGATGGGCCGGCTGGAAGATTTCGAAAGGCAGCTGGGCGAGATCAAAGAGTTCAGTGAAAAAGAGAGATTTCCCAAGCTCATGAGGGTTTATTATCATCTTCTCGGCCTCAAAGAGATGAGGCAGAACCAGACGCGCAGGGCGATCGCCCATTTCCAGAAGGCGATTGAACTTTCGATACCGAAAACCCGCAATAACGACCCGGCCGTGATTCTCTATTCTCTGGCTGAGGCGTATGAACAACTCGGAAACCTGGTGGGGGCGGGCCGGGCCTACGAAGAAATATCGGGCTCCTTAAAGAGAGGATCCTTTGCCGGGGATATCTACGCCAGAAGCTTATACCGTAACGCGCTGATTCTTGAACACAATTGGCACCACTTTTGGGGGCCTGCCGAGCAGGACAGAACGATGGCCATCAAGAACTACCGCAAATTCCTGAGCCTCTGGGGCGACGCCGATCCCATTTTTAAGACCGAGATCGAAGACGCCAGGCGGCGGCTGGCCGTCCTCGAAGCTGAAGAATAAGCCTGCCGGGGCCTGAAAAAGAAGGCCAAACCCGGTCAAAGGGGGACATTCCGGCCTGAGTTCTTGACACCTCCCTCTTGCGTTCTTATTGGAATAGCGAGAGAGCACGAAGAGCCCTCTCGATGGACCCAAAAGAAAGCCGAAAGGAGGCTGTCATGAGAAAAGGAACAATTTGGCTCGGCGGCTTGGCTGTCCTCTTTCTTTTCGGGCTGTTTTCCGTCCCCGCAGGAGCCCAAAAGGCTAAGAACGTTAACTTGAGGGCCATATTCAGGGACGCAGTGGGGGACAGAATCCTGAGCGACGGCAAGGAAACCTATACCCACGGGGTTGACAGCGTTGAGTGCTATATCAGTCCAAGGGGAGAACTGAAGTTCATCGTGAAGTCGCCGAAGCGCCGTGTGGTGGTTGAGCTGGGAGAGGATCAAAGGGCACAGAATCCGTTCAATCCATATGATCCCACGACCTATCCAACTGATTATTTCAGCGGACCGTTAGGGATTTTTGAATTCTCCACTCCCTGGTATTATGAGAACTACCCTATTAATCTTCTGCAGATGGCACCCAATACAACGGCTTGGGGAGGGGCATACTTCCGGTGCTTCCCTATTGGTTATAATAGGGGCGTCCAAATCCTACGATTCTATTATCCGGGACAAAGCCAGGATCTTCTTTATGATCCGAACGTTATCGGCTGCGTGGTTTTTGTAACCGCCAACGATCCCAATGGAGATGGTAAAATCGACAGCTGGGATTTTGAACCCATTCCGAATCTTGGTGAAAATGGCGTGGATACCAATACTGCCTGGGTCTGGAGGTATGATAATTTCTACACCTACTTCGGCTGGTTCAAAATCCCTTTCAAATTGACCGTGCAGCGTCTGAACTAGAAAAGAGCACCTCTTCCATGACTTAATAGCCCCTCCCCCGATAGCTTTATCAGAAGTTACTCAGCTGAATTAAGTCGGTATTGACCATCATCGTCAACGCTCCCCCAGAACGACACCTTCCCCTTCTTTACTCATTCGTAGCCCACAAGTCTCTTTTCTCCCCTCGCGGGCGGGGCTAAAAGAGAGGCGGAATCAAGTTGAAAAAGCCGGAGAAATCAAGTATCATTCGTAGGCCTGCTGGGAAGTCGTCCAAGGGCAGGACACATGACTCTGGATCATGGAATCTTGGTTCGAATCCAGGCTTCCCAGCCAGCCCCCATCCAATCTAGTGGAAAAGCTTATTCCAGAGCATAACCTGCTTGGAATTCTCCCTGTAAATATGGGATAGCACGACCCGGAGTTCCCTCCTCTCGCTCACCCAGGCACCTAGGTCCGTCCCCTCTTGGGCAAGACGGCCGCCCCAAAAGGAGGTCCCTGGAAAATCCAATGGGGTAATATTCCTACAACCAGATGACAATCTCCCCGCGGCACCTCCCGGATCAGGTCTTTCAGACAGTTGAACAGGGGTTTCGGACGGGAGTCCGGCTGCCAGAAGGCGGTTTCCATCATCTTGAAGGCGAGGCCGAAGCGGTCCTTGAAACCCCGGCCGATGTCCCGAAGCATCTTGTTCATTTCCAGGGATTAAACGCGAAGCGGCTGACGCGCTCTGCGTAACAAGTTGATGCGCTTGCTAGCCGGAGTCCCGCTACTTGCCAGTCCGTGCCCAGCTGGCTACTCCCCGAGCAATCGGAGAAGGTTTTCTTTGGTAAACGCCAAAAGGCTGCTGGAGTCTTCAATGAAAGCGCGAACGTCGGTTTCAACCGCCGGCCACTTGGCTTCGCGGACGGCCCGGCTCAACATAGCCCGCCAACTGCCTTTCTCATCGATCAGGGCCTCATCGGGCAAATCTCTGCCCGACCCCTTTCCCGGCAAACCTGGTCCGTTTTCTTCCCATTTCCTTTTCTGAGCGAGGGCGTTCCTGAACATCAGGAGGTTGGGCTCGAGCTCCGGCCACTTGGACAGAAACCAAAAGAGGTCGAAATAATCCCGGCCTTTGAAATACTCGCGAGTGAGCACGGCCGCCGCTTTGCCCGCCAGAAGCGAAGGTCGGTCGTAGTGCTGAATAAGGACCGGGATGTGCGGATTGACGATCGTCCTCGCGTCGGTCGCTCCTTCCGGGGGATTGGTATCGATTTCGAGCGCGATGGAGAATTTCTGTTCCTTCCTCCTGACGATCCCAAGCGCAGCCAAAAGCTCGGCGAATCGGAAAACAGCCCTCTGGACAGTTTTTTCCCTCCGGAGATAGAGATAGACATTGTAGCCGGCGGCGGTCAGGCCGCTTTCGACTTTTCTCATGGCATCCGCGAACTCTTCAGACTCCCAGCCGGGGCCAGCCGAAAAATCCAAATCCTCCGAGAACCGGCCGATCCTCCAAAGAAACCGGAGGGCCGTCCCCCCCATGAAGAATAGCTTTGTGTTAAGGCCTTCCTTTTGCAGGAGCCAGAGTACATAGTTTTGGATATACTCCCTCAGCGCGTGGAGCCCTAGCAAAGGATGTTCGCGGGCGACCTGGAGAGCGATGTCTTTCATCCTATCCCTCCCTGTTCGCCCGGATGTAGGCCGCGGCGACATCCACGGCCGCGCCAAAGCCCGGCTTGCCGGCAAGCTTGGCCAGGGTTCTGAGCTTTTTCTCTTCTAAAATATCCAAGTTCTGCAAGCGAAGCCCTTTCAGCCATTTTTCGGAAAACTCGCCGAAACGCATGCTGATATAGATCCGATCGATCAGGGCCTTTTCGGGGACGGCAATGATAAGGACGTCGCCGGCGCGCTCGGCTTTCTCATATCCCGAAAAAAAGGACGGCTGGACATGATGATAGAAATACCGCCGATCCTTGGCCATGAACTCGATTCCGCGTGCGGTGGTGATCGATGTCGGGTTGAAGACTGCCTCAGGGATGAGTCCGTAGAAACCCAGCGCCCACTCGAGCGATAAGTAAGAGGGCTGCACGACCGTGTTTGCGATCACAGCCTCGGATACGTCCCGGCCTCGATAGGGCCTTTCAATGAGGTACCAGCCACGGCGGATCCGAGTGAGTTTTCCGGCTCTCGACCACCGCGAGAGTTGGACCTCGATGTGGGCGGCGGGATCATCGAAAACCCGGAGCATTGAGGAATGGAAAAGCGGCCGGGTCGAGAACTCTTTCAGAAAGTCTTCCCACTTCATGTTTATAACTTAACATAACTGTTAAGATAATGCAATATATACCCAAAGTGAGATCAGCGCCATCCCGGAGCTGAAGATCGGCCTGCCGTTGACGCGGCCCGTCCAATATGCCAGAATGGAATACGCAACCAAATGATTGAACGTATTGGCCAAGTCATGAAAATTGGGACTGCGATATTCCTTGCCTTGTCTTTTGCCGCCCTCACCGGGCTTGTTCATCCCCTATTGGCGCAGCAAGAGCCGGGGAAGAGCGAGATGGGACAGACTCTTAAAAAGGAACAGGCCAACGCTATCTTCCTCAAGGCCAAAGAGGATTTCGCGAAAAAGGATCTGGAACGGGCGGAGGCCGGGCTCAAAGCCTGTTTGGAGATTCAGCCCGGCTATGCCGACGCGCTCTTCTATCTCGCCCAGGTGGATTATCAAAAAGGGGATTTGGCTCAGTCGTTGGTCCATATCCAGAAAGCCGAGGCCGCGCATGCGGCTGCGGCCGGAGATCCAAGCGGAATGACCTCAGAACGCCGCAACAGACTTCTCGAGGAACGGGCCCGGAAGGAAGAAGAACTCACTCGTCTTGAGGCCATCCTATATTCAGCTACCTGCAAGACGGACATCGGGAAATTTAAGCTCGAACAGTCAACCGATTCGCTCCGCCGGGAGATATCCGGTATTAATGACGCACTCAGCCAACCCCAGGTATCCGAACTCCTCCCTCTTCCCGCCGACTACTCCTACATTCACGGAAATATCTTATTTAAAATGCATAGGTTCCAGGAAGCCGAAGGAGAATACCTCAAAGCCATCCAAGCGGACCCGCGCCATCTGCCCGCCCATAACAACCTCATCAACCTCTGCTATACCGCTCGGGATTTTGAGAAAGCCTTGAAATATGTCCAGCAAGCCGAATCTAATGGCATAAAGCTCAACCCGAAACTCAAGGAAGCCGTTACCCAGATCGCCCAAAAAGATAATTGATACTTTCTGGATAGTCGGGAAGCGGGCCCTGGGACGAGAGTGAGCGCTGTTCCATTATCGGGAACGATCTTGGACAGAATAGGAGCCGCCGGCTGGCGCGCAGGACTTCTCGTAGGCATAGGCATTTTTCTTCCCCTTTGCGCTCGGTCCCAGCAGGCCGTTGATTTTTCCCTCAAAGACCTCGCCGGCCGTCCTCAAACGCTAAGCGAGATATATCCCAAAGGGCCAGTTCTCCTTAATTTTTGGGCCACATGGTGTTTGCCTTGCGCCAAGGAGATGCCCTATCTACAGAAATTGCAGGATAATTACCGGGAAAGTGGTTTCCAGGTGCTGGGCATCAGCGTTGACGGGCCGGATAGACGAGCCAAGGTCTCCAGCTTCATCAATCGGTACGGATACACTTTCGCTGTGCTTCTTGATTCAGAATCCAAGGTTATTGCCCTCTACAATCCCAGCCTGGTCCTTCCCTATTCCGTGCTGGTAGACAGGAGCGGGAGGATCCGCTATGTGCATCAGGGATATAGTTCCGGAGACGAAAGTGCTTTGGAACAAAAGATCATCACCCTCTTGGCGGAATCCGAAATCCGCCCCAAACCCAAGGTAGCTGCCCAAGCCAATGAGTCCTTTCTCCTCCGACTTGCGGACGAGGATTCAGAGACCGGCGGAAGTTCTGGTAAATATTCCGACCTCATCAACCAGCTCGACCTGGCATTATCCACCAGCCGGCTGCTTCTGGACTTCCGTCTTGACGCCGACCTGGACTTTTCGCCCTCCGAGCAGAAATTCAGTCTCGCCAAGCGATTTGCCGAGTACTCGGCAGGAGGTTTTCGGGCTCGGGCGGGGGATTATTACTATTCCCTGGGCCGCGGGCTTGTCATCAACATGCTCAAGATCTTCGAGGAAGAAGGCCTGGATTATGTCATTGATACGACAATAGATGGCGGTTTCTTAGCCTATGATGCCGGCCCCGTGACGGCCCAATTCTTCGGCGGCTGGATTGACCGTCCGGAGGAGATGGCGACCAAAGACAAAGTTGTGGGCGGGTCTCTGGGCTTGAACCGCCAGGGGTTTGGAGCGGTTCGCTTCCACTATGCCTATGGCGACCTCGAGCCGGGCTCTGAGTTTGGGAACAAGAATGTCTCTCTGGGCTCCCTGAGCCTGGACATCCCGGGCCTGGGCGGCAAGGGCAGGTTCTATGGGGAATTTTCCCTTATCCAGAGACGAACCTATGATGTTGGCGCGCCGATCTCTGGACACGGTCTCTACCTGGAGTCGGAGCTTCGCTCCGGGAAATTTTCGCTGCTTCTCGAATTCAAAGATTACAGGGAACTCAATTTCGAATACAGCCGGCCGCCGCTCCTCGAAAGCGAAGAGCTCGACATCCTGGCCGACCAGTTCGACGGAGACCGTACGGACGTCTCCGGGGTCTCCGCGCGGCTCGATTATTATCTGCCTGGCTCGGCCACTCTCTTTTACGGCAAAATCCTTTACCTCAATGACAATCCGGAAGAGCATATGCTCTACGGGTCTTACGACCGGGATATCCGCCATTTCCTCGCCGGCGTCGAAAAAAAGTTCGGGAACGGTGGCTACCTAAACGGACTGGCGGGATGGAGAGAAGAGACCGATACATCCATCGCCTTTATGAGCACCGACGGGCAGACGTTCCACTACCAGGTCAACGCCAGCTGGCCCCTTGTCCGCCAGTTCAGCCTGGAAGCCGATTGGAAGCACAAGGTCTTTGACGGCGAGTATCTGGATTACTCTGAAATCCGGTCCTATCTGTCTCTCCACAAGTCGCCGCGATGGGTGGCGGCCTTGCTTTACGAATGGACAAACAACCCGGAGATCGTCTTTTTCGCCCACAAGGAAAATTGGTTGGCCGGCCAGTTCGAGGTCAAGTTCGGAAGAGCCCATTCTGCACGCCTTTTCGTGGGCTCGACTAAGGGGTCGACGAAATGCGCCGGCGGTGTCTGCCGGGTCTTCCCCCCTTTCAAAGGCGTTCGTCTCGAGGCCGTTTTTCGCTTCTAGAGGATTTTGGCTGGGGATCTCCGAAGCGGGGACACTAGAGGTATTTCTTGATTTGGCTGATGATGGCGGGCTCATCATACCCGGCTTCTTTGTACCGGATGATCATCTTCCGGTCGAGGACGATGTTGAGCGGAACGTAACCCTCTCCGCAGATTTTCCACAGCGTTTCGGAATTGTCGTCCAGCACCGGAAATGTGAGTTGATATTGATTAGCCCAGGTCGCCGGAGAGCCGCTGATGAGAATGGTGAGAATTTGAAAGCCCTGGCCTTTATAGTCCTGGAATAGGCGCTCGATATGGCCGGCCTCATTTCGGCAAGGTCCGCACCAATCGGCGGAAAAATTAATGAGGACGACCTTTCCGTAATATTGATAGAGCTTTACCGTCTGTCCGTTCTGGTCTCTGGCAGAAAAGTCGGCTGCCGTGTCGCCAACCTTGGAGCCATAGGATGGAGGCGTGGGGGTTGTCGGGCTTCCCCTCTTGCAGGCGGGCAAAAGACTCAAGGCCAGCGAACCCGCTAGGAAGGCAAAAACGAGCTTTGCTCTCATACCTATGCCCGCCGGCTGACCAAGCGGACCAATTGTATTTCTAATGTCAGAATTTTGTCAATCTCCGAACAAGGCTAAGGCCGCGACGCGGTCTTGGCTCAGACTAATCAGTTCGATTATCTGGGCAGTCTCCTCTGCGCTGACAAAAGCGCGGTTGAAGAACCCCCGCCCCCTTAGGGATTACGCCTCCACCGCGGAGTTGTGAACCCATATCCTATCAGCGCGACCCCTGAACCGTCTGCATTCATAGTCCACAATCCGCTCTCGGGCCCAATGATACAGAGGAATTGTGCATCGTTTGGCGACCACGAAGGTTCACGTTCCCACAAATTGGGCGTGGTTGTCAGGCGGACCACGTTCAGAGGCATAAAAACATCAATCGTCCAGAAATCGGGGATGCCGTCTCCTGTAGCACATACACTCACAACCAGCTTGTTTTGGGTTTTTGCCCAATCGAAGCTAAACGCATTGCCGGCATACTCGAGAGGAGACCCGGTCACATGGACGACGCTGCCGAGTGAGGTCGCCGCGAACCCGCCGGCTCCGTACGTGATCTGGTAAACGATGATATCGTCATAATCCGCGACAGCGATGTATTCTCCGGAGGGGGACCAGGCAATATCCCGATACCCTTCGTCAACGTCGGGGGTATCCGTAAGCCGGACAAGGCCTGACCCATCGAGATTGATGAGAAACAGGTCAAAATCCGCCCTGAGCGTCCCGTCCGGTAGCTTCGCCCTATCTGTAAAGGCGACTTTATTGTATCCGTCACCGAGGGGGAGAGGACTCCATCTCACCGGCATATGATCAGCCCATCCACCGTCGTTGAGATCTTTGAGCTTTTTCAGCCCTGTCCCGTCAAGGTTGACGGTGAAGATGCCGAGCGCCTGGTTAGAGCGGCTGTTATTTTTTAAGAACACGAGCTGCTTTCCCTCAGGAGACCAATCCGGACGCCAGTAACCTACATACCTTTCCTTAGTCACAACTCGCTGGTTCGATCCGTCTGCGTTCATGACCATAAGGCGTCCTTCGCTTCCCTGTCCCTGAGAATAGGCGATAGCCGGGTTCGCGGGTGGGGCCGGCGGATTGGGCGGCTTGGCGACCGACGCCTTCTGCGCCCAGCCGGAAACGCCGAAAAGCAGCATGGCCCCAATCAGTCCCAGAATCGTGACAAGACCCCAAGAACGAATTCTTCCTTTCATAATGACCTCCTTTCAATTCATCGGAGGGAATCTCCTATTTCTTCTTCATGCCCTTTGCTGGAGAAACAGCCTTCGACCGCCACGGCCGGAAGCACACCTGGGAGCCTCACATAATTCCCTCTAAAGCGTCAATAAGTTTCCCTATGGACATTGTCAAGAGACACAGCCCAAATGACGCGCTTTGACGCGCTTTGACGCGCCCGGGAGGTGGACGCTTCGCAAGGCGCCAACCTTCAATGTCCCTCAAGATCTATCTCCGCCCATTGAGGAGGGATTAAGGAAGGCGAAGCAGGAGCATCTTTTGGTCAAAATCCAAATTCTTGGATAAATGAGCCGCCATGGAAGAGATGGCCTCGGCATTTGACAAGCGTCTGGAGATCAGGTTTCTCTGGGTTGAAGGATTCAGCGCCCCGCACCCATCCCGTATGAGCGGGTGGGCACGTTGGGTAACATCACCACCTACATCCCCAGCTAGTTTGACAGCAATTTAACGCCGAGCGTGATGGTGGTCGAAGATGTCAGGCCACCCGATTGCCCCAGCACAGTGACCTGATACGTCCCTGCAGGTGTCCCATTCCCACCCTGATCTCCCCCTTCTTTTGTGCCGCAGCTCGCGAGCAGGACGATCAGGCAGATCAGGGCTCCCGCCGTGAGCCTGCAGCGGGAAAGTTTTTGGTCCCGCGGTCGGTGCCAGGCAACTAATTTCTATAACTCCTAATTATGAGCAAAAAGTTCTATCTCAGCCGTCTGTCATGTTGAATCAAAAACGCCCCATCATTCAGATGAAATTGACTTGACAATAGTTAACAAATAAGTTAACATCCATGAAGAAAAGAACAGTTGTATTTTATAGGTCGGCCAGTGGCACGTGTCCGGTCGAAGATTTTCTTGATTCATTACCTGGCCAGGTTGCTCAGAAGATCATTTGGGTACTCAAATTGGTGGAGGAACTGGAATTGGTCCCAGCTCAATATTTTGCCAAGCTACAAGGGACAGAGGAAATCTGGGAATGCCGAATCAATCTGGCTTCCAATGCGTATCGTATTTTGTGCTTCTTCTCGGGCGCATCTTCTGTGGTCTTGACAAACGGTTTTATTAAGAAAGCAAGGAAGACTCCGAGGAGCGAAATTGAAAAAGCCGAAGCCAGTAGAAAGAATTTTATCAAGAGGAGATAGGACATGAGCGACCTTAAGAGATACATTAAGAGAAGAACGGCTAATGACCGCGAGTTCGCATCGGGGTTTGAAGAAGGATATCAGAAGTTCAAGATAGGAGTCGCTTTGAGAGAAGCGCGTATTGCGGCAGGGTTGACTCAAGAGGATCTGGCCCGCCGGATCAGGACAAAGAAGACTGCCGTTTCCAGACTGGAGAATCACTCCCGCGATATCAGACTATCCACCCTGGAAAAGGTCGTTTCGGCCTTGGGCAAGCGCCTGCAGATCAGAATTCTCTGAGATAGAGACAGTGCCTGGCACCGAATCTGGTTTGAAAAGGGTGGCACTTTGGGGAATGTCCCCATCTGTACTGAGCCCGGCCGGCGAACTACCGTTGCTTAATTAACGATGAGCGTGACCGAGGTCGAAGCGGACAGGCTCCCGGATTCTCCTTTGACCGAGATATCGTAGGTTCCTTTCGGAGTCCCGGTCCCCGGCTGATTGCCGTCGTCGCCGTTGTCTTTTGTGCCGCAGCGGACGAGAAAGACTACGAGGAATATCAGGACTCCCGTCGCCAGCCAACGCTGCCAAGGCCTTGCCTGCGCCGATCTGCGGAGGCTGAACCATAAAATAAGAACCAAGATAACGAGGAGCGAGGCCAGGGCAGGAGGGACGAGAGCGATCGGTCCAAACATCACACCCGACGCCGAGCTCGCCTGAGTCGCGAGAGTAAGGGTGGTCGTGGCCGCATCTTTCCCGGGTGTCACGCTCGCCGGCGAGAGAGACGACGTACATTTGCTCGGCAGCCCTGTGCAACTGAAAGACACGGAGGAGTCGAACGAGCCGCCCTCAGGCGTAACAGTAACGGTGTAGCTCGCTGATTGGCCGGCGGTGACGGTTGCGCTTGACGGCGATGCGCCCAGCGAGAAAGTGACGCCACTGGGACTGACTTTGGCAACAAAGACGTCGTTGGTCCCGTTAAAAGTCAGGTCGGGCCCTTTGGCAACAGGAAATGAGGATTCGCTGGAATTGGTGGTTCCCACAACATAGGCATTCCCTGAGTTGTCAACGGCTATCGCTCCGCCGCTCGCATGGCCGCCGTTTTCCCCGGCCGAACCACCGATGTATCCGCAATAGACAAGCGCAGTGCCGGAGGAGTTCACTTTGGCCACATAGGCGTCGCCTTCGCCAAGACCGCCCCCGTTATAGGTCAGGTCGGGGCCAAGCGTTACGGGGAATGTTGCCTCAGTGGACAATGTGCTGCCCACGAAATAAGCATTCCCCAGCTTATCGACGGCTATCCCCCCAAATCCTTCGTCCCCAGAACCACCAACGTAGCCGCAATAGACAAGACCGGATCCGGAAGGATTGACCTTAGCCACCCAGCCGTCGCTCCTGTCTCCGTTATAGGTCAGGTCGGGACCGACCTTCACCGGGAATGTGGACTCGTCGGAACCTGTGTATCCGCCGACATAGGCATTCCCCGAGTCGTCAATGGCTATATACGAGCTCCACTCGGTGGCCCAGCCGCCGACGTAGCCACAATAAACAAAGGCTGTCCCCGATGAACTTAGCTTGGCTACAAAGAGGTCGGTTTCGCATTCGTTGCCCGTATCGCCGTTATAGGTAAGATCGGGGCCGACCTTGACCGGGAACGTGGACTCGGTGGAGTGGGTCGAACCCGCAAGATAGACTTTGTCGGCATCGTCAACGGCCATGTCACCGACGTAGTCAAATCCGGAGCCGCCGATATAGCCGCAATAGACAAGCTTAGTGCCAGAAGGATTGATCTTGGCGACAAAGCCGTCACCATCACCCCCGTTATAGGTCAGGTCGGGGCCGGCCTTCACCGCGAATGTGGACTCGGTGGAGTGTGTGCCACCCCCTACATAGATATAGCCTGAGTCATCAACGGCTATTGCACCGGCGCTGTCATCGTTCGAACCGCCGATATAGCCGCAAAAGTCAAGCGCAGTCCCGGAAGAATTGACCTTGGCGATAAAGCCGTCACGATCGCCTCCGTTGTAGGTCAGGTCGGGACCGACCGTCACCGGAAAAGTTGTTTCTGTCGATTGCGTGGTTCCTGAGATATGGGCGTTTCCCGAGGCATCGACAGCTATATCAGAGGGAAGATCTTCACCCGAGCCGCCGATGTAGCCGCAATAGACAAGCGCAGTGGCGGAGGAATTCACTTTAGCTATGAAAGTGTCGCCGCCCCCGTTATAGGTCACGTCGGGACCGACCTTCTCCGGAAAAGTCGCGTCGGCAGATTGTGTGATTCCTAAAACATAGGCATTCCCCGAGGCGTCGATGGCTATCCCATAGGCACGATCTTCGTCTGAGCCGCCGATGTAGCCACAATAGACAAGCACGGCCGGGTCGAGAACCAGCGTCTTGCTCCGGTCATAATCCCCCACTTCAAAACCATAAACACAATTCCGGTTCCCGAGCTTTTCATCCCGCAAGCCTTCAGTGGGGGAGGCAATCTCGGCCGTTTCACACTTTGCAGGACCTTTCAGAGCATAGGCCATGGCCACGCTCCTTTGTTTCCCCTCAACTTCCTGGTAGGCCA
>Ga0113563_10001351_pt1 | contig 13835 bp, 5 predicted proteins | sample Mud3Dept3metaG_FD_80117 | JGI IMG/M metagenome (GOLD analysis project Ga0113563, IMG submission 80117) | Freshwater wetland microbial communities from Ohio, USA, analyzing the effect of biotic and abiotic controls - Mud 3 Core 4 Depth 3... | ecosystem: Environmental > Aquatic > Freshwater >...
CGCCTTTCTCTTCCGCAGCGCATTCGGCAACCGCGCCCCCCACAGTGGTGCGCCGGGCAAGCCCGGTGTGCAAGGTCGCAATGCGCCGAATTAGGCGGGAGGTAATCAATACAAGCCCCGAATTTCACGAAACCCTCTGACTTTGGCGCGGTCTTTCCGGCCCCTTATGGCGCAATTCGTGATTCACGGCAGCTTCTGCCATACGTCCGCCTGGGCGAAGCAGCGATTGCAGGGCTTTGCCACAGATTTCACAGAGTTTTTCGCCTCGATAACATCTGTGAAATCTGTGAAATCTGTGGCAGCTTCTTCGTGGCTATCTTGTTGCTCGCGATGGATTTTTTCATCCGGCGGAAGATTCAGCCGCGGGCCGCGGCCATGCGGGCTCGCATGACTCGATCCATGCTGGCGACCGCCTTTTGGAGCTTTTCCAGCGAGCAGGTCAACGCCAGCCGGATGTGCCCGGCACCGTTTTTCCCGAAGCACTCGCCGGCGACGGTCACGACACCGGCCTCTGCCAGAAGCAGGTTCGCCAGTTCGTAGCCGTCCAGTCCCGCGGGGCGCGCATCCACGAAAAGGTAAAAGGCGCCGTCCGGGATCAGGCAGGAAAAACCCGGGATCCGGTTGACCGCCGGCGCCATAAAGTCCCTCCTTCGCCTGAATTCATGCACCATCGCGATCGAAGGCTTCTGATCCCCCTGCAAAGCCTCCAGGGCGCCGTACTGTGGGAAGGTCGCGACCGAGGTGAGCATGTAGAGGTGATAGCGAAGCATCGGTTCGATCAGGTCGGCGGGCCCCAGGGCGTACCCCAGACGCCAGCCGGTCATCGACCAGAACTTTGAGAAGCCGTTCAAGAGCAGCGTCCGGTCCTTCATTCCCGGCAGGCAGGCGATGCTGGCGTGCCGCGCAGGCGGGTAAATGATCTTTTCGTAGATTTCGTCGCTGACGACAATCAGGTCGTGCTTCAGCGCCAGCTCCGCGATGCCTTCGAGAAGCGGCGGCCGGGTTGCCGAGCCCACCGGGTTTGACGGGCTGACGAGCATGATCATGCGGGTGCGCGGCGTTATCTTGCCGGCGATCTCCTCGACGTCCGGCTGATACCCGTTGGCTGCCGAAAGCGTGTAGCTGACCGGCTCGGCATAGCTGCACACCGCGTCGACCGCATAATTCAACCAGCCCGGATCGGGTATCAGTATCTGGTCGCCCGGGTTCAGATGCGCGTTCATGGACAGGTAGACTGCCTCCGCCACGCCATTGGTCACGACGACGCCGGAGTCGGGGTCGTACGCAAGGCGATAGTCGTCCGCATACCTGCTCACAATCGCGCGGCGCAATTCCGGTATGCCGGCGTTGGGGCAATAGTGATGCTTGCCCGCGCGCAAGGCCGCAATGGCGGCCTCGACGACATGCGCCGGGGTATCGAAGTCGGGCCTGCCGATTTCCAGGTGGATGACTTCCTTCCCCTCCCGCTCCATCTTTCCGGCGGCATCCAGCATGAGCCGGATCTGGGAATTTGGTATGCGCTGCGTCTTGATCGATTGCATTGCTGTTTCTCCAGTCCTGGGAACTTCAACGCGGCCCGCGACAAAAAGCAAGCACTTTTTGGCAAGTCGACAGGAAACGAACGATTACGTTTGCGGCAGGCGCACACTGGTTCTCAAACTTTTTCGCTCATCTAGGGCGCTGTGTATAGAATCGACCGTTGGACACACCCGCACGCCAAAGCGCGCTCTGCGTTGGGATCCAGTGTTTGTCTGCTGACTCCTGGCTCCCTCCGGGATCCCGGCTCGATTCACCAAGTTCCGTTTGCGATTGCTCCCCGGAGATGTATCCTGTTAATGGACATAGTGAGCTCGCGGGCCCCTGCCGCATGCAGCGGCGGCTTCCCGACGGCTCCGCAACCTGATAACCTGGAGTGAATCGTATGAATTCGGCCCATAATCTGGTGCAGATCTTCCTGGCGGCGGCGATATTGGTGCTTTTCGTGGCGGCGGCGTTCCCGCCGCAGGAGAAGACGGGATCGGCCGGCAATCCCGTGGTGGTGATCGAAACGAGCGCAGGCACGATCACGGCGGAGCTATATCCTGACAAGGCGCCGAAGACCGTGGCGAATTTTCTCGGCTACGTGAAAACCGAGTATTACAGCGGCACGATTTTCCACCGGGTGATCAAGGGATTCATGGTCCAGGGAGGCGGATTGACCGCGAACCTCAGACGCAAGCCGCCGACGCAGCCGATGGTCATAAACGAGGCAACCAACGGCCTATCAAACCTGAGGGGCACGCTGGCGATGGCGCGCACCTCGGATATACACAGCGCCACCTCCCAGTTCTTCATCAACACCGTCGACAACGTGCGGCTCGACCATAGAGGCGAGACGGGGGACACCTACGGCTATTGCGTGTTCGGCAAGGTGATCGACGGCATGGACGTGGTGGATAAGATCGAGGGCACTCCCACCAACACAGTGGACGCCACGGCGAACGTGCCCGTACAGGCGATCACGATCAAGGCGATCCGGCTGAAAGCCAAATAGGCGGCCCCTGTCAGCGCACGCACTTGCAGATGACGGCGGTGATGTCGTCCCTTTGGGGAAGGCCGTCCGAGAAATCGCGCACCGCGTCGTGCAGTCCGTCCACGATCCGGCGCGCGCTCTCCGCCCGATGATCGCGTATGAAATCGAGCGCGCGGCGGATGCCGAACTGGGCCTGGTCGGGGCGCTCCGCCTCGGTAATCCCATCGGTGAGCAGCGCCAGTATGTCGCCCGGCCGCAATTCGAACTCCAGACAACCCTGGTAGGTCCTCCCCTCAAACAAACCCAAGGGAATATCCGTGCTCTCGAGGACCTGCTTCAGTCGCCCTTCGCCATCCAATACAAACGCGGGGACATGCCCCGCGCTCGCATACACGACAGACCGGGAGGCCGGGTGCAGGCGGCAGAACGCCAGGGTGGCAAAACGGTCCTCCTCCAAATCGGAAACGAGCGCATTGTTCAGGGAAGCCAACATGTCCGGAACATCCACGCTCTTGCTGGCAAAAGCCCTCAGGTAGGACCGCAGGATCACCATCAGCAACGCCGATCCGATCCCGTGCCCGGCAATATCCCCGACCGATATGCCGAGACAATCCCCGGGCAACGTAATGAAATCAAAGTAATCCCCGCCCGTTGCATCGGCAGGGTATGCCGCGCCTGCGATGTCATAACCGTCGACATGCGGAGGAGCCATCCTGTAAAACTGCTGCTGCACACCGCGGGCCAGACGCATCTGCGTCTCCTGCTCCTCCAGCTTCCTCGACTCGGTCACGTCCTTCACCACCGAGACGAAATGAGTGATGACATCGGCGGAGTCCGTCATAGGGGTGATGGTCTGCTCCGCGAAATATATGGTGCCATCCTTCTTGCGGTTGGTGATCGTTGCCCGAAACACCCTGCCGGAAGTGATCGTGGACCAAAGATCGGCGTAGAAGGCGGCACCGTGCACGCCGGATTTGAGAATGGACGGGAATCGTCCCAAAACCTCATTGCGCGTGTAACCTGTGGTCTGCTCAAAAGCCGGGTTCACATAGGTGATCCGGCCGTCCCGGTCCGTGATCACGATCGTGTCGGCGGTCTGCTCAACCGCATTCGTGAGCGTGCGGATCATATCCTCGGTCTCCTTCCTCCTGGTGATGTCGCAGATCACGACCACCCCGCCGCATAACTCGCCGGCTTCGTTGCGCAGCGGGTTTGCCCGTGCCAGGATCCGGATTCCTCCAGGACGTATCGGGTTTCGAATGACGATCTCAGTGTCGCCGACACTCTCGCCCGCTAATGCCCGCACGAGCGGCAATTCATGAGACGGAAAAGGAGTTGTTCCGTCCGGCTTAAAACAGCCATAGACCTCCGACCAGTTTTCAGGGACAGCATTCGTCATGCCAATACCCAGGATGGATTCCGCCAGAGGGTTGAACAGAATAAACCTGCCCTCCCGATCGGCCACAATCACCCCGTCCGCAAGGCTGTTGAAAATAAATTGCAACATCTTGATATCAGTAAACGATGAAAGGGCTGACATTTCGCTAAACGACCTGCTCATAATGGTTTTGGGCGACTCAAGTTTAGCCTACAGTTAACACCATTTCGAGGCTGATTGCAATCCAAGTCTGGATTCTACCTGCGGCTGGAGATGACGGGCAACGGGAACTCATGCTTTCAGAAGATTGGAGATTTTTAACTTGTTATACTCCCGGAATGATCCGATCATCGTCCCATTTTCGTGCTCCCGCCGGTCATGGTCATTCAGCGAGAGCCCTGAGACTGATAACTGAGCTATTAGCTTTGCAAGAGAGTCTGTCCTGCGTCGGTAGGCCAGAAGATATCTGCGGATGGAGGAGCCTCCCATGAAAACAATCCTCTTCACAATTGCCGGCTTGCTCATTCTGCTGACAGCGTGCAGTCTGTTGGCGTTTGGGCAAGTCAGTTCCACATCGTCGCTTTCCGGATCCGTCATTGACCCGACCGGGGCCGTTGTTCCCGGTGCCGATATCACCGTGAGAAATGAAGGAACCGGTTCTGAATTCAAGGTGATCAGCGCGGAAAACGGCACCTTTACCGTACCCTCCCTCAATGTCGGCACGTACTCGGTGACCGTTTCCATGTCCGGATTCAAGCAAGCCGTCGTCAAGGGCGTGACCATCAATATAGGGATACCGGCTTCCGTAAAGATCACGCTCGAGCTTGGATCTCAGAGTGAGACCATCGTCGTGAAAGGATCGGGTGAAGTGCTGCAAACGCAGTCGGCGAGTGTCAGCACCACGATTACGGGCCGCCAGATCACGGAACTTCCTTTCACTTCGCGCAATGCAACCGATCTGCTGCTCAACCTGCCGGGGACGACCACTCCGGGACGCCCGCGTTCTTCAACCTTCAACGGCCTCCCCCAAGGCGCGATCAACATGACCCTGGACGGTCTCAACATCCAGGACAACTACCTCAAAAACACCGATGGTTTCTACACTAACCTCTATCCGCGGGTGGACGCGGTGGAGGAGGTGTCGCTGTCGACGGCGTCCCCGGGGGCGGAGAGCGCAGGTGAAGGCGCCGTGCAGATCAAGCTGGTGACGCGCCAGGGCTCGAACCAGTACCGCGGCAGTCTGTACGAATACCACCGCAATCCCGTGCTCAACGCCAACTACTGGTTTAACAACCGCGACCTGCGGGCAGGACCAAACGATGACCCGGCGACCTTCACAGCGCCGCGCGATCGCGTGTTGCTGAATCAATATGGTTTCCGCGTGGGCGGTCCTATTTCGCTGCCGAAAAAGATCTTCGGCCCGCTCGGTTTTGACGGCCACGACAAAGCCTTTTTCTTTGCCAACTACGAGGAATTCCGCCTGCCCACCGGGGTTTCACAGACACGCACCGTTTTGCATCCGCTGGCCCTTCAGGGTATTTTCCAGTACAAGGTAACCAGTGGCGGCCAGGTTTCCATCCGCCAGGTCGATTTGAAGGCGCTGGCGGCATCCAAGGGGAGGCCCTCGACGATCGATCCGGTGGTGGGCGATCTCTTGTCAGATATCCGCAGCGCAACTCAGAAAACCGGCACGGTAGAAGTCGTGACGGATCCGGCCAAAATCGCAGATCCGAATGTGCAGCGCTACACTTACACTCCCAATGGCGGCGAGATCCGCATCTTCCCGACGCTGCGGCTGGACTTCAACCTGACGAGCAAGCACCACCTGGAGAACACCTACATTCCACAGACGCACCACACGCTGGTGGATTTTCTCAACAACGGCGCGCCTGCCTTTCCGGATTTCCCGACCTGGGGCGATCAGAAATCGACCCGCTTCTCGAACACCACCGCCCTGCGTTCGACCCTGAAGCCGACCCTGATCAACGAAGTGCGCTTCGGCTTTTCGGGCGGCACCGTGGTTTTCTCGGGGATGAGGAGCAGCGCCGATTTTAGCGGACCGGTCGCCAATCAGGGGGGATACAACCTCGGGATCAGTGCGGCAGACAGTATCACCAACGCGACGGTCAGCGCCAACTCCAGCCGCCGCAACACTCCGATACAGCAGTTCAGCGATACGCTGAGCTGGACGCGCGGAGCACACAACTTCAACGTGGGCGGAAGCTTCACCAATGTCACAAGCTTCAGCTCCGGAACAACCACGGTGCCCTCCATCACATTCGGCGTGGACGTCTCTGATCCCGCCTCCAGCCTCTTTACGACGGCAAACTTCCCGGGGGCGTCCTCCTCGGACGTTACCCGCGCCCAGGGGATCTATGCAACCCTGGTCGGAAGCGTGACCCAGATCGGCGCCAATGCCCAGCTGGACGAGGATTCCGGCAAATATGTCTATCTCGGCCCCAGTTCCACGCGCGCGCGCATGCGGGAGATGGGGCTGTTTGCGCAGGATTCCTGGAGGATGAACCCGAGCTTGACCGTCAACTACGGGCTGCGCTGGGAAGTGCAGTTCCCGGTGACGTCGCTGAACGACAACCTGTCAACCACCACCCTCTCCGATATTTATGGAGTCTCCGGGCTCGGAAACATATTCAAGCCGGGAGTGCTCACCGGCCAGCCGACGCAGTACACGCAATTCAAGCAGGGCGATCGTGCCTACGACACGCAGTTCGGCAACATCGCGCCGAGTCTCGGCTTCGCGTGGAGCCCCGATTCGAAAAACGGCATCCTCCGGCGGATCTTCGGCACCGGCCGCCAGAGCGTGCTTCGCGGCGGCTTCTCGCTGTCGTTCAACAGGGACGGCATCAGCCCAATGCTCGGCGTCATATCCTCGAATCCGGGCAACGCCATCACCGCGAATCGCAACATGACGCTCGGCAACCTGGTGACCAATGTCGGGAACGACACGCTTCCGCTTCTATTTCGCGAAACGGATCGTCTCGGTCCGCCCCCGATCGCCGATGCTCCCGTGTACCCGTTTACGGGGGCGGTGACGGATTCCGCCAGTGTTTACGATCCCAACATGAAGACGCCCTATGTGATGTCCTGGAACTTCGGCTTTCAACGGGAACTGACCCGCGACATGGTGGTCGAATTCCGATATGTCGCCAACCGCGGCCTCGCCCTGCGCCAGTCAACCAATGTGAATGAGACCAACATCATCGAGAACGGATTGCTGGACGAGTTCAATCTGGCCATGGCCAACCTGAAAGCGAACATGGCCGCCGGAAAAGGCAACACCTTCGCCTATACCGGCGTGTCCGGCACTTCGCCGATGCCAATCTCCCTCGCATACTTCAGCGGCCTTTCCGGGGCGGATGCCACCAATCCTGCGAAGTACACTTCGAGCCTCTTCGCCAACAGCACCTTTGTGAACACTCTGGCGACAAATAATCCGACCCCTTACACGTTCGCGAGCAATCTCCACTCCGATTCCACGCGGCGCAGCAACGCCGTCAAAGCCGGATTGCCGACCAACTTCTTCCTGACCAACCCGGACAAGCGCGGCGGGGCCAACTTCACCGGTATCGGCGGACAGTCCTATTACGATGCCGGCGTGATCGAGTTGCGGCGCCGCATGTCCCAGGGATTGCTGCTGCAGGCAAACTATACCTACGCTCGCGGCTTCGGCCTCAACTCACCGTCTCTGCGTGCTCCTCGATACAAGACTCCGGGCTCTCTGGTCATCACCCACGCCTTCAAGACCGACTGGATTTACGACCTGCCGGTCGGCCGCGGGCAAAGGGTGCTGAGCACAGCCGGCAGCGCCCTCAATTCCCTGGTGGGCGGCTGGGCATTTCACGGCATGGCGCGGATTCAGAGCGGCGCGCCTTTCAGCATCAGCGGCATCCGGATCGTCGGCATGACGCGGCGGGAGCTCCAGCAGAACGTGAAGATGCGCTTTGACGCGCCGGCGGGAATCGCCTATTACCTGCCACAGGATATCATCGACAACACCATCCTGGCTTACAACGTGAGTGCGACCAGCTCCACCGGATACAGCAGCCGGGGAGTGCCCCAAGGCCGCTACCTCGCGCCGGCCAACAGCGGCGGTTGCATCGAGGTCTATTCCGGGCAATGCGCCTACCCGAACATCGTTCTATATGGGCCCCAGTTCACCAGATTCGATTTGAGCCTGGTGAAAAAAACCAGGATTACTGAGACTGTCAATTTCGAATTCCGCGCCGAGTTTTTGAATGCGTTCAACTATGTCAACTTCAGCGTGGGCAGTCCGAACAATTCTTCCACCAGCGTTACCGGAATCGGGAGCGACACGTTCGGGCGCGTAACCCAGGCCTACAGGGACATTTCGACCACCAACGATCCTGGTGGGCGGCTGATTCAGTTCGTTGCCAGGATCAACTTCTAATCCATGAATGACCGCCACGGATTCTGCGCCGTTCTTCGCGGCGCAATCCGTGGCGGATCACGAGGAAACGGCATTCAGCCGGGATGATTCAGGAATCGGGCATCGACACAGAGGAAAGCTGTGCGATGGGACGCGGAAGAACGCCGGGAGGCGCATTTGCCGCCCTGAAGGGATCCGCGCGCAGCGCGGATCGGGCCTGCCGGGAACAGCCTGTCGAGCGCATGCAGAGATCATTCTCGTTCTTGTAATCAGGGATTACCCTGCGCTCGACAGGCTGTTCCCGGCAGGGCCGGCGGCAAAAGCCTCTCCACGCCGCCAAATGACTGCATGGCAGCCACGTGGCCATTTCGTCCGCCCCCCGGTGCGCCCGGGCGTGACAGGTGCTGATTGCCGCACCCGCTCCCTCATTGTCACGGCTCTGTGGTGGACGAAGACCATTGGTCCTTTGCGGTCTCTCCGGTTTGGGTTAGTATGAGGCCACTCTTCAGGACGAGGATATGAAAACCAGACCGGTCATGATCTTGATTTGCCTCCTTGCCGCTCCCGCGGCCGCGGCTATGCCCTTCCCGCCCCAGGAGGTCCGCTACGGGACGGGTTCGTGGGACGCGGAAACGTTCGGAAATCACCGCGCCGTTTTGCAGGTTTCCGAAAAGGCCGAGACTGTGTGGGCCCACATTCCGTGGCGCCGGCGGGATGCGGAACCGGAAAGGAAGAACGTCATCGTCGTCGAAGGACGATCCGGCGGCAGGGTGTCGAATGTCCTGCCGCTCGATTTGAAACAATCTGAGGGGGACATCCTGTTCCAGGCGCCGGAGGCCGGCACCTATTTCGTGTACTACATGCCGTACACCTCCAAAGGGCGCAACTATCCCGTGGTGACGTATCAGGAACCTCGGGACACCGCGGATGCATCGTGGAAGCGCAGAAGCCGGGAATGGTTTTTAAGCTCCACTGTGGATCGCCACATACCGCGTGCGGTTGTAACGGAAATTCAGTCCATCGACGAGTTCAGCAGCTTCCATCCCATGGAAGTCATGGCCACTCCCGAGGAGATACAGCAGCTTGTGTCAGCCCACGCGGACAGGAAATTCCTTCTCTTCCCGGAAGGCCGGGAGAATCCGATCCGCATGACCGCCGATCTGCCCCAAAAATGGATCCAGTCCGGACCGCTGCAGGAACTGGCGGGCGAGGCCCGGAGAGGGGAATACTTCGCTTTCCAGGTCGGACTCTACGCGGGCGCAGCCGACATCCGGGATGTCGCGGTCCGATTCAGCGATCTGCGGAGTCCCGGAGGCCGGAGCGCAATCCCGGCCTCCGCTTTGCGCTGCATCAATACTGGCGGCATCAACTGGGACGGTGCCGCTTTCAGGAAAGAAGTGCCCGTGCCGCAGGGCCAGGTGCAGGCTCTCTGGTTCGGAGTGCAGATACCGGCGGACGCCGCGCCCGGATTGTACCGCGGCTCCTTGCTGGTCGAGCCCCGGGGCCTGCCGCCACAATCGGTGAGCCTTGCAATCACCGTCAATCCCACTCCGATCCCCGACTCCGGCGACGACGAGCCCTGGCGGCATTCCCGCCTGCGGTGGCTGGACTCCCAGCTCGCGGCGGATGACGGGATCGTCCGGCCGTTCACTCCCGTGCGCGTCGAGCAGTCCAGGGTCCTCATTCTCGGCCGCCGACTGACTCCGGGGCCGTCCGGCCTGCCCGCGCAGATGGAGAGCTTCTTTTCCCCTGAAGTGACGCAGATTCAGAAGACTCCAAGGCCGCTCCTCTCCGCCCCGATCGAGCTCGTGGTCGAAGACGCGGCCGGCCGGCGCATGTTGTGGGTCCGTCGCTTTCCCGTGTTCGGAAAGAGGAACGACGGGATCGCAGAGTGGGCGGCTGCAGGCACGTCGGGTCCGCTCCGCGTTGACATCCGCGCCGCCATGGAATTCGACGGCTTCGTGCAATACAAAATCACCGTGAGCGCGGAGCGCGCCCTGGACGTGCGCGATATCCGGCTCGAAATCCCGTTTCTCAAAGATGCCGTGCCCTACATGATGGGACTCGGATCGAAGGGCGGATTCCGGCCGGCCTCCCTCGACTGGGCCTGGGACGTGAAGAAAAACCAGGACGGCGCATGGCTGGGGGATGCCAATGCAGGTCTCCAGTTCAGCCTGCGGGCCGAAAACTATGCGCGCCCGCTCAACACCAACTTTTACCAGTCCAAGCCGCTGAACATGCCACCGTCCTGGTTCAACGACGGCAAAGGCGGAATCACCATCCGCGAATCCGGCGGCGGGACTGTGATGGTCCGATGCATGAGCGGCAGCCGCACGGTGCGTCCCGGCCGGGACCTGCACTTCGACTTCCATCTGCTGCTGACGCCGTTCAAGCCCTTGGACACCCAATTCCAGTGGGGCGGCCGCTTTTTCCACAGCTTCAACCCTGTGGACGAAGTGATTCGCGCCGGCTCCAACATCATCAACGTGCATCACGCCAACGATGCAAATCCATATATCAACTACCCGTTCATCCACCAGGCGCAGATGAAGGCGTACATCGACGAGGCGCACCGCAAGGGCCTCCGGGTGAAGATCTACAACACCATCCGGGAACTGTCGAACCGCGCCCCCGAGATCTTCGCCCTGCGCAGCCTGGGCACGGAGATCTTTTCCGCGGGGCCCGGAGGCGGTTTCTCCTGGCTGCAGGAGCACCTGGGATCCAACTACATCGCCGCCTGGTTCGTGCCCGAGTGGAAGGACGCTGCCATCATCAACAGCGGCATGTCGCGCTGGCATAACTACTATATCGAGGGGCTGGACTGGCTGGTCCGGAAGATGCAGATCGACGGCCTCTACATCGACGACGTCGCCTTCGACCGCACCACGATGAAACGCGTGCGCAAAGTCCTGGACCGGGGCCGCCCCGCCGCGGTCATCGACCTTCACTCCGCCAACCAGTACAATCCGCGTGACGGCTTCACGAACAGCGCCAATCTCTATCTCGAGCACTTTCCCTACATTAACCGGCTCTGGTTCGGGGAGTACTTCGATCCCGACTCGCCGCCGGAATTCTGGCTTGTCGAGATGTCCGGCATCCCATACGGGCTCATGGGGGAAATGCTGCAGGCCGGAGGGAACAGGTGGCGCGGCATGCTGTACGGCATGACCAGCCGGATGCCTTACGGCGGCAACGACCCGTCGCCGGTCTGGAAGGTCTGGGACGCGTTCGGGATCCAGGACAGCGCGATGATCGGCTACTGGTCCCCGCAGTGCCCCGTCCGCACCGGAAACAAGGATGTCCTGGCGACGGCGTACGTCCAACCGGGAAAAAAGACGCTGGTGTCCGTTGCCAGCTGGGCGGAGAGTGATGCCGGCGTCACTCTGTCCTTCGACTGGCGCACCCTCGGACTCGATCCCGCCACCGCGGTGATCACTGCACCTGAAGTCCGCGATTTCCAGCCGGCCGCAAGGTACCGCCCCGGTGACCCGATTCCCGTGCCCAAGGGCAAAGGCTGGCTGCTGATCGTCGGCCCGCTTCAAAATGGAATAATTGTTTAGCCAGCCCGAAGAAAACTGCCATGAATTCCACGAATTATCACGAAAGCCGTGTGGTGGGGCTCGCATCAAGGGAGATAATTCTTCGTGAGAATTCGTGAAATTCGTGGCTTTATTTACAGACCCGTAACTGTTCCGAGCCGGCTGAACAAAATGGAATAATCTGTGTCAACAACGGGATGTGCTTTTCTCCTGGCTCCTGACTCCTTTTCCCATGGTGAGGAATCGTGACAAAAAATAGAGGAATTCTGCCGTTACTATTGGGTCTTTCGTTCATCGCAATTTCATGCGGTGGCGGCCGGAGTGCGGCCACGATCACGGAGGAGAAACAGACGGTCCTCACCTATCCGTTCGGCGATCCGGACCCCGTGCCGATCCTCGCAAAAAGCCGCAATGCCGCGATCTACCCCTACTTTCGATTCGATGGATTTACCGGCCAGGGGCACGACCAGGAATGGAACGTCGTGCGGCTGGAAAACGATTTCATCACGGTATATGTCCTCCCCCAGGCCGGCGGCAAAGTCTGGGGCGCAGTCGAAAAGTCCACCGGAAAGGATTTCATCTACAAGAACGACGTGATGAAATTCCGCGACGTCGCAATGCGGGGCCCGTGGACTTCCGGCGGCATCGAATTCAATTTCGGTCTGATCGGCCACGCCCCCTCCACGGCAACCCCTGTCGATTACCTGTTGAGGCAGGAGCAGGACGGCGGCGTCAGCTGCATCGTCGGCGGGATAGACCTCCCGAGCCGGACCCAGTGGCGGGTGCGGATCCGGCTGCCCCGGGATGCGGCTTCCTTCGAGACTGCCAGCTTCTGGTACAATCCCACTCCGCTGCAGCAGTCCTACTACCACTGGATGAACGCCGCCGTGCACGCGCGGGACGACCTTCAGTTCTATTACCCCGGCCAGTATTATGTCGGACACGGCGGCGACGTCCATCCCTGGCCGGTCAATGAAAGCGGCATCGACCTGTCACTCTACAAAAACCACTATTTTGGAAGCCACAAATCCCTTCACGTGCTGGGCAGCCCGTCGGATTTTTCGGGCGGATACTGGCATGACCTGGATTTCGGCTTCGGCCACTGGGCCCGCTACGACGAGATGCCGGGGCGCAAGATATGGATCTGGTCGCTGTCGCGCTCGGGGGCGATCTGGGAGAATCTGCTGACGGACAAAAACGGGCAATATGTGGAGGTCCAGGCAGGCCGGCAGTTCTCGCAGGCGACGCTGCAAAGCGGTTTCGAGACTCCGTTCACACAGGCCGCCTTCCTTCCGTATGCCGCCGACTCCTGGACGGAGCTGTGGTTTCCGGTCAAGCAAACCGGAGGCATCGCGGCCGCCGATCCCGACGGCGTGCTCAACATCTATGAAAACGGCGGGACGACACATATCGCGTTCAATGCGCTCAGGCCGGTCCGCTCGGAGCTTCTGGCAACGGTCAATGGCGCCGTGGCGCTGCAGGCACAGCTCGATCTCGCGCCCATGCAGGTTTTCGAACGCAATGTCCCGAATCCTCCCGCCGGAAGCGATGTCCGCGCTACACTCGGCGGCCGCCTGATCTGGCGCTCCGGCGTACAGCCGGAAGACGGATTTCAGCGTCCGGTCACTGCGCCTGAGGGGAAAGCCGGCGCCGGCAGGACTTTCCTTGTGGCCCGGCAGCGGGAATTGATGCGGGACTTTTCCGGGGCCCTGGAGTCCTACAGCGAATGCGTAGGAAGCGACGCGCTGCATATCTCCGCGATGGTCCGCATCGCGGAAATCCACTACCGCCGCGCGGAATACGACAAGTCGCTGCAGTGGGCGAAGAAAGCCCTCGCCGTCGACACATACAATCCCGCGGCGAACTTTGCCAGCGGGACGGTTCTCCGGACGACGGGGAAATACGAGGCGGCGAGGGAAGCCCTGAGCTGGGCTGCCCGCTCGCCGGAGTACAGGGGGGCAGCGTACACGCAGATCGCCGAAATCAATCTTGCCGAATCCC
>Ga0113563_10001352_pt1 | contig 13835 bp, 6 predicted proteins | sample Mud3Dept3metaG_FD_80117 | JGI IMG/M metagenome (GOLD analysis project Ga0113563, IMG submission 80117) | Freshwater wetland microbial communities from Ohio, USA, analyzing the effect of biotic and abiotic controls - Mud 3 Core 4 Depth 3... | ecosystem: Environmental > Aquatic > Freshwater >...
CCGGTATTGGTGGCTGGGATGCAATCTATTCTTATCCCCAGGCTATGCAGGATGAGCTTATGAAACAATATAACCTCAAATATACTCCTGAAGAACAGAAGAGACCACAAATTCCGGGAGTCAATTACCTGGCTCCGGAAGATTATGATGAACACCTGGAACATTTTATTAATTTCTTTGATGGCGTTCGCAGTAATAAACCGCTGGTGGAAGGTCCTGAGTTTGCCTTCAGAGCTGCAGCACCTACATTGGCCTGCAACGACAGCTACTTTCAGAAAAAGATCATCAACTGGGATCCTGTGAATATGAAGGTTATTTAGAAACACTTACATATTTAACCTGTAATTGCTTGATTTTATAGGCTGGCTGTATTATTTATTTTGTAAATCGCGATAAGCAGCTACCATAAGAAGAAAAAAAAGCTTGTGAAGCGAGAGGAAAATTTTATTCCTTTACTATCCCGAGTTCAGGATATTGAGGACAGAACTTCGAAACCAGAGTATTATTAAAACTCAGGTTTTCAAGTTTAGGACTCCATATCTTCCGCACCATATTCCAGACGTCTTTATCATTATTTAATGAAAATGAGTTTTTAATAAGCATTTTGCCATTGACATCCGACCAGTTATAATTATCGCCATATCGTATTCCAATTCCATTATTCAGGAACATACAATTCTCAGCTATTACTGAGTGGTTCGGAGAACTGAAACCAAGTTCCAGACCCTGACCGCAATTAGTAAATACACATTCCCTGAAGGTATGGCTTCTGATTACTTCCCTCCCACTCGATAAGGCAGCACCTTCATGAAAACAAGCTTCGAACCTGCAGTTTGCCAGGGTAATTTCGTCTCCTTCAGTATTACCTGAATCCAGTCCGTCATCTTTTGCAAACATAAAAGTGGTATTTTCAATCTGTGCATCGGTTTCACTCAGATACAAGGCATCATTATCTTTATCCTGAAAAACATATGAATCATCAGGAAAATCTGCAAAAATTGAATTCCGTATGATAAGATCAGAATTATTAATCTGTCCTCCTGTTTGTGCACGCTGTACAAGAATATTGTCGAATGTAAGAGTGCTGAATTGTGGATAAAAGATCTGACCGATATGATCGAGCATGAAGCAATGATCCAGTGTGAGAATGCTGTTTTCAGTATAAAACAATGCCTGTCTTCCGGAATGACCCCAGTTATATCCATCCGAATCATGATATCCGCTCTGGCAGAAGATGGTATACTGTGCGTTAATAGTGCCACCTGCTTCCCGTGTAATAAATCCTCCCCAGTACTTATTATTCCGGCTGCATGTGACGAATACCGGATTTTCAGCCGTACCTGAAAAAACCATTGGACCGCTTACATTAATATCGATTGCCTCATCAATAAGTATCACCGAACCTTCATGTACCGTCAGAGATCCTGTGGATAAAATGTCCAGGTTGCCTGTAATCTTTACAAGACTATTGGACTGAATTTCAATATTTGTATTGATTGTACCCTGTAGTTCCATATCTGGTGCCGATATCCTGGTAACAGGTGTATTTATTTGCCTGCCTCCAATTATGAACTGAACCTGATTTGAGATTGCAGATGCAACAATATTCACAGAACCTGTACCCTGCTTTATGTTGAATGTGTCTCCAGAAGCATTGCATATACCCTGGCAATATAATGCCTTAATTGTTCCAGATTCTCTGACATAAAAAATAAATGGTACTTTAATTGAGTCAGTATACCTGTGCGGGTAATATATCTGAACCTCCTCTGAACCCAGCAAAACAAACTCATAAGGTGCTGGCACCCATGCTTTTATACCCCATTCTGAATTTTCTCTTTCTTCAGTTTTGGTTGTAAATAAAAAGGTGTCATTTTCCTGTTCCGGGTATTTATATATCAGAACCAGTTCATAAAATCCATTCTCCTGAAATTTGATATGGTTTCCGTATGAAAAATCGATGGTATCGGTGTTAAGTATAGTAAGGTAAATACTGTCATTGTTGTTTTCCAGCGCAAAAGGCAGGTAATAATCATGTTTTGTTTCCAGCTCCGATAAATAAATACATCCCTCAGGGGGTTCTGTTACTTTTTTATCTTCTTTATCGCAACCCGTGATTAATAGAAATAGAATTAAAAAGTATAATAGAATATTAAATTTCATAACTATTGATTTTGCTGTATGTCAAGTTCCTGGAGTATCCAGTTTCTTCTGTCCTTCAGCATCTGCCTTTTTTCTGAAAGATTAGCTTTAAAGAGATTATAATTAGTCTTGTCATGGTCGTATCGCGACTGTGCTATGATAGAATCATTGGCATAAAAGGCACCAACATGTTGGTACGTATAATCAAATAATTTATCAATGGTGGTTACATCAATTTTTTCCATAACGGTCCTTAGAGTCTTTAAATACTGCTGATAAAGAAAACCATCTATGGCAATTTTATAATCCAGATCATCTTCAATGGAAAACAATAATTTCGAACCTACGTCAGCAATTACATCATCCATGCTGGAATACTCCCTGTGGCCAAAAATTGTATCAATTGCCCATTCGTTTCCTATTTCATGAGGCTGATCGGCAAAAATATCATCCACATCCCATGGAAATACACCAAATATTTCATTATTATTTTTGCTTTTTGTATAAAAAATAATTTCGTCGGTATAATCACCATTTTTTATTAGCATATCGATACTTAACTTTGTAAAATATTGTTCCAGATCCATATAAGCTGAAAGAGTATCATATATCTGATCACCGGAATAGATGGTCAGATTTGAGTAGATTTTTCTAAACCGTGCAATATATTCTGATTCATCATGCCTGCTATCAGGACTAATGGAATAATTTTTTACTACATGATAATATCCCCGGCGTATTACAAATGAAGCATTTTTTTGTTCAATGAAATATTCAAAAGGATCTTCAATAAAAAAATATAAGCCCTGGGTATTATCATTTAACCTTACCTCGGTGAAAAAACTGTATACAGGCCATAAATCTAACTCTTTAAATAATCCCACTGCCGTGCTGTTTTCGATATATGTAAAATCATAAACCATTGCAAGTAACTTGAATTCTTCATACTGTTTCTCTGTTTGTTCTTCCGGATTAAACAGGGTGATTTTCTGATCCATATTCACACTGAATCCTTTACGGGCGAAATTGAGTGTATTATCACCCCGGATTTCGAACCGGTCAATCGTGTATATATTACCAGCATAATCCAATTGCGGAACAGGATCAGTAACCACATACTGAAGCCCTCTGGTTTCATTGATATATAATCGTTGTGAATCAGTAACCAGGAAGTTAAAAACTTCCTTTTCAGGTTCAATAATAATTTCATCTTCTTTATCGCATCCCGAAAGAAATTGAGACAGTATGAACAGGAGAAATAAATAATATGGCAATTTAATCTTCATTTAAAAAAACATCGTTTTGAGTAGCTATAATTTAGCAACAAATATAATCTAAAGGAATACAAACCTAGTTATTAAAAAATGACCAGAGAATCTCATTCTTCATATAAGCAAGTTAAGACCTGATTTTTACAGCTTCATTATTTTTTTACCATCATATGCTTTATCTATATATATTTTTAGAAAAAATTAAAAAGTGGTTTCCTTCTTGCAGATGCCGGAATTGCAGTCACTCTGCTTTTAATATATTTGTAATTAAACAATTACTATCTGAAAAATGCTATAGGCCAGTAAGAAAATGCAAAGAAATTTAAACAGGCAATATTTCATTATTGTACTCTTATTGTCACTGGCAATTGGGATAACAATACACTTCCCAATGGTCATGAATTATATATTTGGTGAGGGAGTAGGCCGATCTCATGAAAGGTTTATCATAAGTTTTACTCATCTCGGAATGGAGCTTCTGATAACCTATATTGTAGCTTTTCTGATGTTTACTTTAAATTTTTTCATTTTAAAACCTGTCGAGAAACATGCGAAACTGAAACTATTTAATATTATTCTTGCGATTGTCCTTACAGTGATTTCGGTTTTTATACTGAACCATTTTCTATATTCTGTTAAAAACATGTTAGATCCCCTTGGACCTTCTCCAGGAAGGCACCGGGATGAATTTGGTTACACAAACTTTTTTGTTTCAGCTTTCGTAGTTGGATGTGTGCTGATCATTCGTCTGATATTTCAGAAGCAAACCATTGTGCTGGAGAATGAAAAATTGAGACATGAAACCCTGCAAAACCAGTTTGAGTCATTAAAGAACCAGTTAAGTCCGCATTTTCTTTTTAATTCGATGACAGCGCTTAAAACTTTAATCAAGGAAGCCCCTGAAGCGGCTCAGAATTATATTAACAGTCTGTCAAAAGCACTTCGTTATACTTTACAGAGCAATGAAAAACGGCTTGTCACCCTTAAAGAGGAGATGGATTTTATGGAATCTTATCTATTCCTTATAAGGATGCGGTTTAGTACTAATCTTACTGTGAACACAAATATTAATGAAAAGAATTTTTCATATAAGTTGCCACCTCTTACAATCCAGACTTTAGTCGAGAATGCCATCAAACATAACGAGATCAGCAAACGAAAACCTCTCAGAATTAATATCCTGACAACTGAAAATGAAAGTCTTATTGTCGTGAATGATATACAGAAAAAAATCACCGAGGAAGAGGGGACAGGGATAGGTCTGACAAACCTTTCAAAACAGTTTCAATTGCTTATTGGTAAAGAAATTACCATCAGCCATGAAAATAATCAGTTCAGTGTGGAAGTTCCTTTAATAAAACCATAACCTATGAGGGCGCTAATCATTGAAGATGAAATTCTTGCATCAAAGCATTTACAACAGGTCCTGGATGAGATCGGAGACATTTCGGTTATTACAATTCTTGAATCCATTACTGAAACGGTTGAATGGTTTGAAAATAATCAGCAACCTGATATTGTGTTCCTGGATATTCATCTGGCCGATGGTTTGGCATTTGAGATATTCAAACATATAAATATTGCCTGCCCGATTATTTTTACGACAGCTTATGATGAATACGCTTTGAAAGCCTTTAAGGTAAACAGTGTTGATTATCTTCTGAAACCAATAGAAGTATCGGATCTAAAGGATGCTTTAAAAAAACTTGAAGTTCTTTCTTCTTCGGAAGGTTTTCAGGTTGCTATAAATAACCTGATTACTTCATTTGGGAAAATTTCAAAATATAAAAAGCACTTCCTGATCCCATCAAAAGGAGATAAATTAATACCGGTTCAGACGAATGATCTGGCTTTTTTTTATATTGATACAGGTATTGTAAAAGCTTTTTCATTTGATGGATCAAAATTTATTTTCAATTATACACTTGATGAACTTTCAGATTTATTGGATCCTGCAGATTTTTTCCGTGCCAATCGTCAGTACATCATTTCAAGGAGTGCTATAAAAGATATCGATTTATGGTTCAACAACCGTTTATCAGTGAACCTTAACATAACTGTTCCTGAGAAAATACTTGTAAGTAAAGCACGAATCGCTGAATTTAAAAAATGGTTTGGTGGATGAAATTCATTTCGATTTCCTTATGTAAATAATCCTGGTTATGAGGCAATTATTGAAAACATGTAATAAAAATACTTTTGGATTTTTATTAATTTTTTTATCTCTGGGTTTACAAAATAATATCTTATGTCAGGAGTCTGTAAAGATTCAAAGGATAACCGTGCCTGTTGAATTTGACGGCATGACCAATGATCCCGCCTGGGATGCTCTGGAAACTTTTACATTGACAATGCATAGGCCCAACTATGGCGCTGAGCCTTCAGAAAAAAGTGATGTCAAAATCGGATATGATAATGAATTCCTATGGATTGGAGCCAGCTTATTTATGAATGATCCATCAAAGATTTTTGCTGTCACAAAAAAAAGGGACGAAGAGCTTTTTGATTATGATGCATTTGGAATTATTCTTGACACATATAATGATAATGAAAATGCTCTGGCCTTTTTTACTGCACCAACAGGTCTTAGAACGGATTATACTATTTCGAATGATGGTCAGGAAAACGGCGGCGGACCTGGAATGAATACAGCTATGAATATCAGCTGGAATACTTTCTGGGATGTTAAAACAACAAGGGACGATAAAGGATGGTATGCCGAAATGAGGATTCCTTTTTCAAGCCTGAAATTTAAACCGGAAAATGATATCGCCATTATGGGATTGATAATAAGCCGTAATATAAGTGCAAACAATGAGACAGATACGTACCCGGCCATTGATCCCAAATATGGTTTTATGGCTACCAACAAACCTTCACTGGCCCGCACAATTGAAATAGAGGGTGCCCGGCCTGAAAAACCAGTTTATATTACTCCTTATATACTGGCTGGTTTTTCGCGGGATTGGGCACTCAATGATTCAGAAACAGAATATGTCAGGAATGATAATCCTAAATTTAATGCCGGGCTTGATATTAAATACAATATTAATAGTAATCTTACCCTGGATCTTACTGCAAATACTGATTTTGCCCAGGTCGAAGCAGATGATCAGCAGGTCAATCTTACCAGATATTCACTTTTCTTTCCGGAGAAAAGGGTATTTTTCCAGGAAAGATCCAGTTTATTTGATTTCAGTCTTGGTGGTCATTTTGATAACCTTTTCTACAGCAGGAATATTGGGATAGCAGACGGCAATCCTATAAGAATATACGGAGGAGCAAGGTTAACCGGACGACTGGGTAAGTGGGATATGGGATTCCTGGATATCCAGACAGCGGAGTATGAGGAAACACCCGGAGAAAATTTTGGTGTTCTGAGGATGCGACGACAGGTTATCAATCCCAATAGCTATGTAGGTGGGATTATTACTTCCCGTCTTGGCATGAATGGATATCAGAATTTCGCCTATGGTTTTGACGGAATCTTTCGACTATTTGGAGATGATTATTTAAATGTAAAATGGTCACAATCCTATGACAGCAAGATCGGTAATAAAATGAATTCCTTTGATCCATCCTTCATTATGGTTGACTGGGAAAGAAGGTCAGAAGAAGGATTTGGGTACCGGTTGAATTATATCTATTCCGGTCAGGAATTTAATCCTGGCGTTGGATTTGTGATGCGTGGAGGTGTTCAGGGAGTGAATGGTCATCTGTTATATGGTTGGATTCCTGGTGAGTCATCAAAGCTTTTCAATTATAATATTAATGTCAGGGGAGAAGAATATATCCGGCTGGAAGATGGAAAACTCGAATCGATGATAATTTCTCCTGGCTTTGAAATCAACACAAAAAAGGGCATACATTCAGAAATGGGACTTGAAATACAGGAGGAGGGTGTCCTGAATGATTTCAACCTGTCAGACAGCATAATGATCTATGCAGGTGAATATTCATTTGTCGGTTCAGAATTTATGATCGGTACTTCTAATGCAAGAAGAATCTCAATCATGACAGAGGTAAATGCAGGCCAGTTTTATGATGGGAATAGAGTCGGATTCAGAGCAGAACCTAATTTTAATATATCCTCCAGCCTTAAATTATCACTCATGTATGAATTTAACGCAATCCGGTTCCCAGACAGAGAGATCAATAATTCTCTCAATATCCACTCTGTGAACCTGAAGACATTATTTATGCTCAACACAAAATTATCTGCCTCAATTCTGTTACAATATGTAACGACTGAGAATATTTTTATCGGTAATTTCAGATTGAGGTACAACCCACGGGAAGGAAATGATTTCTACCTTGTATTTAACGATTATCGTGGACTTGATGGGGAGAATTCCACACCTGCGCAGCCTCCTTTCTTTAATAAGACGATTATGGTCAAATATACCTATACTTTTATCTTATAAAGCTTTTTTGGCAACCATGGTAACAATCCTGAACATGATTGATACAGTGTCCATGGATTTTATCTTTACAACCCAAGCCAAAAACTGATTTTCACCATAAATACGTTTGTAGGCTGGACTCCAAATAATTCGTTAAAGTTTTGACTGAGCGATGAGATATATTCATTTTCCCTGCTGGTCCGGTTATTCTCCCATACAAGGTAAATGGTGGATCCTGGCCGATATTCCCACCTGCCAACAAGATTTGATCTGAACTCGCGGAAACTGAAATCGGGATTCTTGAATTCATAAGAGGCAGAACCTTCATTTACATAATACGTATTTGTGGATTCATCGAAACTGATTTCCGAGCTGGTATAACCATAATAACGATCTTCAATATCTTTAGCATGCGGATCCGCAGGCCGTTTAAAATCGCTATAGATTCCACTTGATACAAATGGATTGCCATAATACTGGATGGATATATCCGGGGTGATATTGTAATTAAAACGAAATGTGAAGCTGTAGGTTGGTTGTTTGATCAGTCCCATGATATTTATTTCTTCCGTTTCAGTTTCCTCCTTTGACACATAAATAAAGTTGTCGATGTTATGAGTATATTTAAAATCGCTGATAATATAAATGTGGTTTCCCAGTCGAAAACTTAAGACTGGCTGAATGGAAAACAAACGGGAGACTCCATCCGTACTTAGAATACTGTTGTTATTCAGTGCAAAAATCACCCTTTTTGATTCATCTGTATTAAACAGAATGGTGTTCTTCCAGTAGGGTGAACGCCTGAATGCAGGACCACCACGTAACAACCTGGTATCTAACTCAGAAAATATATATGATTCTGTAACTGATAGCTCCATCCGGTTGATAAACTGGGATATGAATTGCCCATTTAGATCTGTATAAGTATTTAAACCACCGAAATTCCATGAATTTTTCTGTCCAAGTGTTAAAGTATAATTGCGAAATAATCTCTTTGGTTCTGTTTGCCGTATTCCCATCTTGGTCAGATTTTCTATTAAATCCGCAATCATCAGGTAACCCAAATCATTAAGATCAAATCCGGGCGACCACCAGCTGACTTTTTCTGAAAAAATAAAGCGTTTGTTACCCTGCCGTCCTGCACTCAGATAACCACCTGTTCCTGATAATGACTTCAGGCTGCTGTCAACTCCAAGGTAATTTTTCGCATCAGGACGCTGGAAATAATGCAGAGGATTTCTCTGTAATGTAATGATGGCTTCTTCCTTTCCATTTATATAGCTACCCATACCCTTGAAATCGACGAAATAGTCCCTGCCTTTTGTGTAATGGAGAAAATTGATACCGGCCGAATACGCATTTTGAGGAAGGTATTCCAATTGTGGATCGTTTATAAAACGGTTGGTAGAAGTGAACATGGTACCGAACTGAGTATTACCCTTATTAACTGTTTTTTGAATAGTCCCGACAAGAAAATTTGTCAGCGGCTCCACCACAGGAAAAGTTTCTTCCCCATCTTCCGTAAGCCTGGCTTTTTCTTTCTGTGTGGTGCTTTGCAGGATACCAACAGAAAGACTATTACGGGTTGTGCCTGTCAGTTTAACCGCATTGATGATGTTTGTGAATTCAGGATTTTTTGAAAAGGAGGTAACATTGTCAACTTCAGGAGCATATGAAGGAACATGACCAATGCGCCGGGAATAAAACAAAAGATTATTGTCAGCTGAAAAATCAAATATATGTTTTCCTTCCAGGAAAAAAGGCCTTTTCTCCTCATAGAAAGTTTCAAGGGCTGTGAGGTTCATGACTGAAGGATCAGCCTCAACCTGACCGAAATCTGGATTTATTGTAATATCCATTGTAAAATCACCTACTCCGATTTTGGAATCTATACCTGCATTCACATTCCAGGCTGGATTTTTTGAATAAGGACTATCATGAATAACCGGTTCTATAGTTGCTTTACCGGCAAAATAGGGTAAAAATTCCATCAACCTGGGTTTGGGAATATCTTCAAGGCCAACCATTGTCCCGAATGAATACACATGACCGCTATTTTTTCTTGGAATTAAACTCCACTGGTCTGTTTCCTGGATTCGTCTTACAATACGCCTTACATGTAATCCCCATACCAAACTGGTATCTGTTTTATTATACCTTAGCTGGTTAAATGGAATCCGGAATTCAACTGTCCAGGATGAATCATTTATGAAGGTTTTCCCTTCCCAAACAGCATTCCAGTTTAAATTAACTGACAGGGCATCCGTAACAATCAGGTCAGTCTTGTTGCCTCCCGCATTGATGTTAAATTCAGGAGCTGCCCGATAGTCGTGATACGTGTCAAATGCCACACTGATCAGGTCACCGATGGAATTATCATCCCGGTTACCCACAAAACGATTGATCTTATCGGGTTCGGTATCCCAGGCGCAAAGGGCAAAATAAATATTCCGGTTATCATATAAGATCTTAATCCTGGTTGGATATGTAGGGAGTGCCCTTTCTACAGGAATGTTCTGAATAAAATTCTGTGACCATTTGCCTTCATTTTTCCAGCATGGATCATCAAGTTTTCCATCAATCACTGGCGGTATTCCCATCAGCCTCATCGTATGGTAAGTCCGTTTATATGCCAGCTCGAATGGTATTATGCTGTCGGTTTCCTGGGAATGAGCGGGAGAAATTTGTAAAAGTATCGCAACTATAAAAATTTGTATCCATCGTAATTGCAAGGATAACAACCTCATTGTTTCTTCTTTCGTGTAAAAATAATTAAGAATAAAATATTACATGAAATGTAATATCAGATCCATAAATAATCTTAAGATTTCTAAGTTATCTAAATATGAGCCATCCGCCCTGGTCAAGGTCCCAGCTTTCTCCCTGTGATCCTTCCCAGCAATGCCACTTTCCATATTCATTGCAATAGACACATAAATTGAATGGGACTTTTAATCCTGGTTCTGTTTTTATACCCAATAAATTTAATGGTAACGCCATTTCGGAATACCATCCTCCGGCGCTTTGTTGTTTTGCCTTTATTATAGAATAGAAGCGGATTTCTTTTTCCAGGCGTTTGGCATCTTTCTCGGGTGCCCCTGCCAGGGTAAGGCTTTTAAGGCTATTATCGGCAAAAAGTCTGATGATATAATTTGCCGGATTCCCTTCATGTGTTTTGCCACTGATGGCAAGTTCTATTCCGTCATCTTTTGTCCAGACATTTCCTTTGCTGATATTTACTGTATCAAACATTGTCACGATGGTACCTATATAAAAAAAATTCTTATCATATGAGAATTTAACAAGTACAGGAGCCCCGCTGGCTGGCATACGTGAAGGCTCCCTGTCCAATGTATGAAATTCTCCCGGCCATTCTTCCATTCCGATATTCCCATCAAGAACAGGTGATTTCGTGATTTTTATTGCTTCAGCTGGTTGTGTCATTCGTTCCGGAATTTGATAGAACGGCATAACAGAATCAATGTTAAAATTATAAATCACATTATTTAACCAGCTTTTAATCCCGTTAGGTTGTACTATGTGAATTGTTCCAGGAACAATAAGTGTATTCCGTTCGAAAGTACAATTCGCAGAACGTTGAAATGAAAGGGTCATATCTTCGTCTGAAATAAAAACATTATCGCGATAAGTTATTTCCGACACGATATGGTTATGAGTTGGCCTGGCTACGCCGATGGATATATTTCCTTCAACCAGGCAATTTTGAGCCCCTTCATCAAAGTAATAGGAACTGACTCCAAATCCCTGACCTACTGCCACAATATCTCTGACCAGGTTTCCCTTTAAAACAGAATTTTTTACAGATTTTCCACTGCTGTAAATGGCAGCCCCATCATGTAACTCCTGCATTACCCTGGAAATATGGTTCTCTTCAACCAGGTTGTTGCCACCATGCAAAATCATTCCACTATAAGGACCGTTGTAAATCTGGTTCCGGTAAATATGGATCCCATCACCGGTAACATAAAGTGCACATGAACTGGGGAAGTTGATCCCAACATCGTGAATCTGGTTAGCCGAAATTAATGTTTCAGATCCGACAAATTTAAAGCCGCAGGCTCCTGTATGATGGATATTACAGTCAACAATCCGGCTGTTATGTATTTGAATTGCTGATATACCAAGACCTGCTACATTCAGGATTTCCAGGTTTTCTAATGTGCAATTATCAGCCATACTTATGCTCACTGCTCCTTCAAACGAACCACCAGCCCAACCGGCAGGCTTTAGAGGAATGTTTGTAACCTGAAAGTTAAGTCCCCGGATCGTGATATTTTCAGCTATTTTTTCTTTGGTACCTGATATATTAAAAATCTTTTCAAGTTGGGGAGCTATGATATTTGCTTCCTCCAGGTGTTCATGTGCCAATGGCCAGTACACAATCTGTCCTGATGTACGATCCAGATACCACTGTCCTGGTCGTATCATTCCCTCACGTGTATTAAATATGATATATTTCTTTATACCAAATGCACCGGGTGGATAAACTGCAGGATTTGAAAACGTAAAAACGTGCTTTACTGTATCATTTCGGGCAATGCCTACCATAGATTCATCCCACATATGATAAACCCTGACCTCAGCATTCCTGATATCCAGTGTCTCCGGGATATCTTTTGGATCATAGGCCATAGTTACTTTTTCCTCCGGAAATGGTTGTCTTTCCCACCCTCCGGCTATGGATGGAAGGATATTAACATCCCAGGCCTGCTTATGAATAAAAGTTGCTGTATCGGGAAAACGTGATCTTTCGGCCATTCGTCCGTTGACAACCAGGGAACGAAAATCCCAGGTTCCTTCCCTGACCTCTGGGACATGGGCATACCAGAAACCGTCTTCACCGCGGTACCAGTCCTGAATTATTTTTCCACCATAAATGAAAACTGTACTTTCCTGTTTTGCTTCAACGGTAAGACCATTGTCACGGGAGTCCAGATCAAATGTTTTCAAAAGGAAATATTTACCCGGTAAAATGATCAATGTGCCGTTGGGAAAACCATCGCTCCGTGCAGCATCACGGGCAGCTTCAAACGATTTAAAAGGAAGATCTTCGGTTCCCGGGTTATTGTCATTTCCTTCAGGAGAAACATAGTAAACAGCCTGGTTCAATTTTGAACTTTTATCAAGGCTATTTGTAAGCTTCCACTTTTCATAATGATCTATATCAAAAAGGAAAATGCCTTTCCCGTTACCGGATCCCTTCATAAAACCAAATTGCATGGCAATATATTTCCCATTTCGGTCAACCACCGGGTTATCAGAACGCAATATCCCGGGATACCGGGTTGAGAAATCGGCCAGACGTTCCACTTCTCCGCTGCCATCCAGTTTTAATTTATAAACATCAAGTTTATACTGGTTCCTGTAATTCATAGCCTGATGCCTGTCACTTTCAATAAGAATATATTTCCCATCAGGGAAAATTCCTTCGGCTTCATTATAACTGCTTCCTAAATGAGTATAATTGGTGTATTTGCCTGTTTTCAGATTATATCCGTACGTTTCAGAATGATGAAATGCATCATTGGCATCACCCCAATAATGAGTATACAGAAGTTCATCATCGTAAGGAGGCCTGAAATCCTGGGTTTCAAGTCGTACATAGGCAGATGAGTCATTGTAGGAAATAATTGTTTTCTTGTTTACGAGTTTGGGAATACCGTTGGTATAGGTGATATCAGCCAGACAGATTTCTCGTTGCCCGGGAAGGGTCCAGGCAATTTTCATATTATTCCTCGAAATGGCAGGTCCTTCATCCATGAATTCCTCTAATGAGATCGGTGTGTTGAGATCGTCTTTTTTCAGAATATACATTTCAAGCTTATGTCTGTTCTTTTCAGGATTTGCAGGATCAAAATCTTTTCCACCTATGCCTAATAAAAGGTCTCCGTTCTGGAGGCATAAAACCCTGAAAATACCTGCATGGTTAAAATTAGTGGTTATACCTGTTATCTGTCTTGTTTGAAGGTTAATTTTGAATACGTCACCCGCCATTTTA
>Ga0113563_10001354_pt1 | contig 13821 bp, 12 predicted proteins | sample Mud3Dept3metaG_FD_80117 | JGI IMG/M metagenome (GOLD analysis project Ga0113563, IMG submission 80117) | Freshwater wetland microbial communities from Ohio, USA, analyzing the effect of biotic and abiotic controls - Mud 3 Core 4 Depth 3... | ecosystem: Environmental > Aquatic > Freshwater >...
CGGCTTGTTTTGCTCGGTGAGCACAATGCCGCGCATAAAGCGGCCGCGCGTATCCTTCGGCCGGGTCTTGAGGTAGTGGTCGACGCGTTCCATGGCACGGTCGGTCTGTCCCTGTTTCAACAGTTGCTGGGCTTCTTGCAGCTCGTTGCTTTGGGATACTGCCGGCGCAGCAAATCCCAGCAACAAGACGATTGCCGCGAGCCCGGCAGCGGCTGATCTGAAAGTCATCGTGCTATGATTCCGTGGTCGTTGTCAGGACACTATTGAAGCGATGCCAGTGCCGTTGCCAGTGCGACTGCAGGCGTATGGGTGACCGCTCATTAGTCCTTGAATTTTCTGGATTTTACCAAGAACAACCGCCAATTCAAATTTCTCTTTTTGCCGGGCAGTCGTTGCCGCGACACACAGCGAGACCAGGCGATCCGGCCGGTCGCAGAAGTGTGAATCAAGTATCGTCCTCAGACTCCAATGCTCAAAATTTATAACACCCTGGCCCGGGACAAGCAGGTATTCAAATCCATTGATCCGGGCAAGGTCCGGATGTACGTCTGCGGCATGACGGTTTATGATTACTGCCACCTCGGCCATGCCCGTGTGATGGTGATTTTCGATGTCGTGCAGCGCTGGCTGCGTGCATCGGGCTACGACGTGACCTATGTGCGCAACATCACCGACATTGATGACAAGATCATCAAGCGGGCCCAGGAGAACGGCGAGTCGATGACTGCGTTGACGGAACGCTTCATCCGCGCGATGGACGAGGATGCCGCGGCGCTGGGCGTCGAGAAACCGACTGCCGAGCCGCGTGCGACCGACTATGTGCCGGGCATGCTCGACATGATCAGCGTGCTGCAGCAACGCGGCTATGCCTATCAGGCGGCTGATGGCGACGTGAACTACGCCGTACGGAAATTCGCGGGTTACGGCAAGCTCTCCGGCAAGTCGCTGGAGGATTTGCGCGCCGGCGAGCGCGTTGCGGTGGACGCGGCCAAGCAGGATCCGCTGGACTTTGTGCTGTGGAAGCGCGCCAAGGCCGGTGAGCCCGCCTGGGAGTCGCCATGGGGCGCCGGGCGCCCGGGCTGGCACATCGAATGCTCGGTGATGTCGGGGGCATTGCTCGGCGCGCATTTCGACATCCACGGCGGTGGCCAGGACCTGCAGTTCCCGCACCATGAGAACGAGATTGCGCAGTCCGAGGGCGCCCACGGCGGCACCTTTGTCAACTACTGGATGCACAATGGCTTCGTGCGCGTCGATAACGAAAAAATGTCGAAGTCTCTCGGCAATTTTTTCACGGTGCGCGAAATTCTCGCCAAATATGATCCCGAGGTGGTGCGCTTTTTCATCGTCCGCGCCCAGTACCGCAGTCCGCTGAATTATTCCGCTGCGCATCTCGACGATGCGAAGCAGGGTCTGACACGGCTCTATACGGCACTGAAGGGCGTTGTTGCGCAGGCCGGACCGATCGACTGGAGCAATCCCTATGCCACGAGTTTTCGCGAGGCGATGGATGACGACTTCAACACGCCGGAAGCAGTCGCAGTGCTGTTCGACCTTGCCAATGAGCTCAATCGCACCCGGTCGGCGGCCACCGCGGGGCTGCTGAAGTCGCTGGCCGGGCTGCTCGGCCTGCTGCAGCGCGAGCCGGAGACATTTCTGCAGGCGGGCTCCGCCCAGGGGGACTGGACGCCGGAGCGCATCGAGGCGGCGATTGCGGCGCGGACGGCGGCGAAGAAGTCCAAGCAGTTTGCCGACGCGGATCGGATTCGGGATGAGTTGAAAGCGGTGGGTGTTGTGCTCGAAGATGGTGCGCAAGGGACGACCTGGCGACGGGGTTGATTCAAGTTCGCCGGGGACGGCCCGGCGGCCCGCAAGGATGTGCGTGCGGTGATTCACATTTTTTGATAAAGGAAACACCTGTGACCTGCATCGCATCCGTCAAAGCCCATGCCGTTTCCGCAAAACTGAAGCATCCGCTGTGGACTGCACATGAGGAGTTGCACAGTTCCAGCGTGGTGCTGGTCGAGATCAAAACCGATGACGGATTGACGGGGATCGGGCAGATCCACGGTTCGCCGCTGAAGGACATCTGCCAATACGTCGAGAAACTGGGCGAGGTGGTGCGTGGCATGGACGCGACGGCGCAAGTCGCGGTCTGGGAAAAACTGCTGTCACTGACCTCACCGCGGCCGACCGGCATGGGCGGGCGCGACGGGCTGCCGCAGCCGCTGCCGCGCGGCGACCGGCCGCAGATCATGGCGGCCATCGGCGGCATCGACATCGCACTGTGGGACATCAAGGGCAAGGCGCTGGGTGTGCCGGTATGGAAACTGCTCGGCGGCGACGGCAAGCCGCTGTTCACCTATGCCACCGGCGGCTATTACGAACTCGATGCGCCATTGTCCGCGTGTGCCGACGAACTGGCGGATTTCGTCAACCGCGGTTACCGCGCGGTCAAGCTGAAGACCGCGGGACTGAGCATCGCGCAGGAAGTGGAGCGCATCGAGGGCTCGCGTTCGGCGGTCGGCAACGACGTGCTGCTGATGCTCGACATGAATGCCGCCTACGATCTCGAGGACTGTATCCGCTTTGCGCACGCGGTCGAGCCGTACGACATTTACTGGCTGGAGGAACCGCTCCACTGGTACCTGCAGCCGGCGGATTTCGTGCGGCTGGCGCAGGCGACGACGATCCCGCTGGCGCACGGCGAGCGCGAGATGACGCGTTTCACCGCGCGGGATTTCATCGCGAGCGGCGCGCTGGGGTTCATGCAGTTCGATTCGACGCGGTTTGCCGGCTTCACCGAGTCGCTGCGCGTCAGCCACCTGGCCGAGCAGCACGGGGTACGCGTCGCGCCGCACCTGGTGCCGGAAATCCATGCGCATCTGGTGTCCGCGTTTCCGCGGCTCGGTTTTGGCGTTGAATCGCATGGCAACGCCGACCGCGACCCGCTGTGGTTCGAACTGTTCACCGAGCGTGCGCAGGTCAAGGACGGCTTTGTGCACATGAACGATCTGCCGGGATTCGGTTTCGAGATCGACTGGAAAACCGTGAAGAAGTACGCTGCCTGAGTGGCCGTGCTGCTATAGTCTGCGCCAACAGCGAGGGGGGGGCGTGCAAGCATGAATATCGTGGTCATGGCCGGTGACGACATCGGCCCGGAAATCGTCAATGCCGCGATGGCGGTGGTGCAGGCAGCGGATGCGGAGTTTTCCCTGGGGCTGCGGTTCACCGATGTCGAGGTGGGCATGGCGAGTCACCGCAAATTCGGCACGACGCTAACGGACTCGGCGCTGCAGGCGGCGATCGACGCTGACGGTGTGATCGTCGGGCCCTGCGGCATGACCGATTATCCGCCGCTGGCCGAGGGCGGCATCAACATCCCCGGTACCATACGCAAGCGGCTGGATCTGTACGCCAATCTGCGTCCGGCGCGCAGCCGCCCCGGCATGCAGGGTGCGCGCCACGGACTGGATGTGCTGGTCGTGCGCGAGAATACGGAGGGTTTCTATTCGGACCGAACGATGTACGAGGGCAACGGCGAATTCATGCCGACCGCGGACGTTGCGTTGTCGGTGCGCAAAATCACCCGCCAGGGTTCGCGGCGCATTGCGCAGGTCGCGTTTGAGTATGCCGCGCGGCGCAGCAAGCGCATCACCGCGGTGGGCAAGCGGCATGTGTTGCAGATGACCGATGGCCTGTTCATGGGCGAGGCATACGCCGAAGCGAAACTGCACCCGCAGATTGCGCTGAAAGAAATGGACATTGACGCGATGGCCGCCGACATTTACAGCCGGCCCGAGCGCCATGACGTAATCCTGATCACCAACATGTTCGGCGATATCCTGTCGAACCTCGCGGTCGCACTGTCCGGCGGCCTCGGGCTCGCGGCCGCGATCAATGCCGGTGACAGGCACGCGATCGCCAATGCCGGCCACGGGTCGGCCCCGGACATTGCCGGCAAGGGCATCGCCAACCCCAGCGGCATGATTCTGTCAGCCGCCATGCTGCTCGAATGGCTGGGCATCCGCCACGGCAGACCGGCGTTCCAGCAGGCGCATGCTGCGATCCAGGCGGCGGTGGATGCCGCGCTGGCCGATGCCGATGTGCGTACCGGCGACCTGGGCGGTCGCGGCAACACCCGGAGTTTCGCCGCAGCCGTCGTCAAGCAATTACGCAGCCGCAAGGTCCAGGCCGCGGTTGCGTGACTCAGCACAAACTGATAATCGGAGGAGAAACATCATGAAATGCACAGTCATTGCATTTGCCGCAGTCGCCGGCGCGCTGTGCGCAGGCAGCGTTGCTGCGCAGGCTTATCCCGTCAAACCCATCCGCTTCCTCGTCGGCTACGCGCCTGGCGGCGGGACCGATATCATGGCGCGCGTCGTCGCCGCCAAGCTCACCGACAGCCTCGGTCAGCAGGTCATCGTCGACAACCGGCCAGGGGCAAATGCCAATGTCGCGGCCGAGATTGCCTCGAAAGCATCACCGGACGGATATACCGTGATGATGATCTCGGTGTCCCATGCCATCAGTCGGCCGCTGTACAGGAAACTGGGTTATGACCTGGTGCGTGATTTCACGCCGCTGATCAATATTTCCTCGGTGCCGATGTTTGTCGTTGTGCCGCCGTCGTCGACGGCAAAAGGCGTGGCCGACGTGGTTGCGCTGGCAAAAGCCAAATCGATCAACTACGCCTCGTCCGGCGACGGCAGCCCCGAGCACATCGCGGCCGAAATGTTCAAGGGGATGACCGGGACCAATATGACGCACGTGGCGTACAAGGGCGGCGCGCCGTCGGCGCTGGCACTGATTTCGGGCGAGGTGCAGTTGGGTTTCAACACCGCGCCGGTGGCGGTGCCGCACATCAGGTCAGGCAAGATGCGCGCCATCGCGGTGACCAGCGCCAAGCGCAACCCCGCACTGCCGGATGTGCCGACTGTCGCGGAGTCGGGCGTGGCCGGATATGACATGATCAACTGGTACGGCGCGATCATGCCGGCGGGCACGCCGACGGCAGCGGTCAACCGGCTCAATGCCGACATCAACAAGGCCCTGAAGCTGCCGGACGTACAGCAGCGGCTGGCGTCGCTGGGTGCCGATCCGCTGGGCGGCAGCGCTGCAGATTTCGGCGCCTACATCAGGTCCGAGATCGCGAAATACACGAAAGTGGTGACGGACAGCAAGCTGCAGCAGCAGTAGGCCCGGCAGCAGTCATAAGAAAGGCCGGCGCCATGGCGCCGGCCTTTCTTATGGTGTTCACCGCTACTCGGCGAAAAATTCCTTGACCCGGTCCATCCACGATTTCGCACGCGGATTATGGCGGGCGGCGTCCTTGTTGCTGAGGGCTTCGAATTCCTGCAGCAGTTCCTTCTGTTTCGCCGTCAGGCTGACCGGCGTTTCGACGACGACATGGCACAACAGGTCGCCGTGGCTCGACGAGCGCACGCCCTTGATGCCCTTGCCCCGCAGCCGGAAGATTTTTCCGGTCTGTGTCTCCGCCGGAATTCTGATCTTGGCGTAGCCGTCAAGCGTCGGAATCTCGATCTCGCCGCCCAGCGCGGCGGTGGTGAAGCTGACCGGCATTTCGCAGTGCAGGTCATTGTGGTCGCGGGTAAACACGCTGTGCCGCTTGATCTGGATGACCACATAAAGGTCGCCCGACGGCCCGCCATTGACCCCGGCTTCGCCCTCGCCGGAGAGCCGGATGCGGTCGCCCTCGTCGACGCCCGCGGGAATTTTCACTGCCAGCGTCTTGTGTTTCTTGACCCGGCCGCTGCCGGAGCAGGTGGCGCAGGGGTGGGCCACCATCTTGCCGGTGCCGTGGCAGCGCGGGCAGGTCTGCTGGATCGAGAAAAAGCCCTGCTGCATGCGCACCTGGCCGTGGCCGCCGCAGGTGGTGCAGGTGCTCGGCTGAGTGCCGGGTTTGGCCCCGGTGCCGTGGCAGGTTTCGCACTCTTCCATCGCCGGAATGCGGATGCGCGTCTCGCTGCCGCGTGCAGCGTCTTCCAGCGTGATCTCGAGGTTGTAGCGCAGGTCGGCGCCGCGAAACACGGTTGAGCGCTGGCGGCCGCCACCGCCACCGCCGAAGATGTCACCGAAGATGTCGCCGAAGGCGTCGGAGAAACCGCCGAAACCGGCGCCTGCACCTGCCGCCGAGGGGTCGACGCCGGCATGGCCGTACTGATCATAAGCCGCGCGCTTTTGCGCATCGGTCAGCACCTCATAGGCTTCCTTGGCTTCCTTGAAGTGCTCTTCGGCCTTGGGATTGTCCGGGTTGCGGTCCGGATGCCACTTCATCGCGAGCTTGCGGTAGGCCTTCTTGATGTCGGCTTCCGTGGCGTCACGGTTCACGCCCAGCACTTCGTAATAGTCTTTTTTCGCCATTTTTTATTCAGGATCGAGGATGGAGGAGTGAGGATTGACGCATGTGGTGGACGGGCCAGAAAAGACCAAGGGGAGAGCCTGTGTCTCCCCCCTCAATCCTCGATCCGCAATCCGCAACCCAATTATTTCTTGTCTTTGACTTCCTCGAATTCGGCGTCGACCACATTGCCATCATCCTTCTTGTCGCCACTCGCGCCCGCCGACTGCTCGCCGCCAGCGGCGCCGCCTTGCGGCTGCTGCTCCTTGTACATCTGCTCGGCCAGCTTGTGCGCAGCCTGCGCCAGCGCCTGGCTCTTGGCTTCGATGGCCTCCTTGTCGTCACCCTTGATCGCCTCTTCGGCCTCTTTCAGCGCCGCCTCGATCTTGGCTTTCTCGCCGGCATCGACCTTGTCGCCGTGTTCTGCGAGCGATTTCTTCACGCTGTGGATCATCTGGTCGCACTGGTTGCGGGCATCGACCAGCTCGCGCAGCTTCTTGTCTTCCTCGGCATTGGCCTCGGCATCCTTGACCATGCGCTGGATCTCTTCTTCGGAGAGACCGCTGGAGGCCTGGATCTTGATCTTGTTTTCCTTGCCGGTGGCCTTGTCCTTGGCCGACACGTGCAGGATGCCGTTGGCATCGATGTCAAAGGTGACTTCGACCTGCGGCATGCCGCGCGGCGCCGGCGGTATGTCGGTCAGGTTAAACTGACCGAGCGACTTGTTGGCTTTCGCCATCTCGCGCTCGCCCTGCAGCACGTGGATGGTCACCGCGCTCTGGTTGTCTTCGGCGGTGGAGAATACCTGCGACGCCTTGGTCGGAATCGTGGTGTTTTTCTGGATCAGCTTGGTCATCACGCCGCCCAGTGTCTCGATGCCCAGCGACAGCGGGGTCACGTCAAGCAACAGCACGTCCTTGACATCGCCCTTGAGCACGCCGGCCTGGATGGCCGCGCCCACGGCAACTGCCTCATCCGGGTTGACGTCCTTGCGCGGCTCTTTGCCGAAGAAGGATTTCACGGCTTCCTGCACTTTCGGCATGCGCGTCTGGCCGCCGACGAGGATCACGTCCTCGATGTCGGAGAGTTTGACGCCGGCATCCTTGACCGCGACTTCGCAGGGTTTGATGGTGCGCGCGATCAGGTCCTCGACCAGCGCCTCGAATTTGGCGCGGGTGATCTTGATCGCCAGGTGTTTCGGGCCCGACTGGTCGGCGGTGATGTAGGGCAGGTTGATCTCGGTCTGCTGCGAAGACGACAGCTCGATCTTGGCTTTTTCCGCGGCATCCTTGAGGCGCTGCAACGCGAGCATGTCCTTCTTCAGGTCAACGCCGGATTCCTTCTTGAACTCGTCGCACAGGTAATCCATCAGCCGCTGGTCGAAGTCTTCGCCACCGAGGAAGGTGTCGCCGTTGGTCGACAGCACTTCGAACTGGTGCTCGCCCTCGACTTCGGCGATTTCGATGATCGACACGTCGAACGTGCCGCCGCCGAGGTCATACACCGCGATCTTGCGGTCGCCTTTTTTCTTGTCCATGCCGAAGGCCAGCGCGGCAGCGGTCGGCTCGTTGATGATGCGCTTGACGTCGAGTCCCGCGATGCGGCCGGCGTCCTTGGTCGCTTGGCGCTGCGAGTCGTTGAAATACGCGGGCACGGTGATCACGGCTTCGGTGACCGGCTCGCCAAGGTAGTCCTCGGCGGTTTTCTTCATCTTGATCAGCACCTGCGCGGAGACTTCCTGCGACGCGATTTTCTTGCCGCGAACTTCCACCCACGCGTCGCCGTTGTCGGCCTTGACGATCTTGTAGGGCATCAGGTCGATGTCCTTCTGCACTTCTTTTTCTTCGAAGCGCCGGCCGATCAGCCGCTTCACGGCATACAGCGTGTTTTTCGGGTTGGTCACGGCCTGGCGTTTGCCCGGCGCGCCGGTGAGGATCTCGCCGTCGTCCATGTAGGCGACGATCGAGGGCGTGGTGCGCGCGCCCTCGGAATTCTCGATGACCTTCGGCTGGCCGTTTTCCATGACGGCCACGCACGAGTTCGTGGTACCCAGGTCGATGCCTATGATCTTGCCCATGTCTGTTACCTCATTCCTGAAAAGTTGTTACGTCTGGATTTGTGTAACTTATTGATTATATTCAATAATTTACAAAAAGCCGTTCGTGGATGAAATCTCTGCCTTGGCGCTTAGGTTTGGGTTGGTGGCGTGGTTTTCAAGCATCGGGCGCTTTCGCCACGGTCACCATGGCCGGGCGGATCACCCGCTCATGGAGCACATAACCCTTCTGCAACACCTGCACCACGGTATTCGGTGCGGCATCCGAGGGCACGATGCTGATCGCCTGATGACGATGCGGGTCGAATTTCTGGCCGATCGGATGGACTTCGGCAAGGTTGAATTTTTCGAATGCCGCTGTGAGCTGCTTCAGCGTCAGTTCCACGCCGCTTTTCAGATTGTCCACGGTGGCCGTATCGACGGCGAGCGCGGCTTCCAGGCTGTCCTTGACCGCGAGCAGTTCGGTGGCGAAATTTTCCACCGCGTATTTGTGTGCATTGGCGACATCGAGCACTGCGCGCTTGCGGATATTCTCGGTTTCCGCTTTGGCCCGCAACCATGCATCATGATGCTCCTGCGCATCGAGTTCGGCTTTGCGCAGCAATTCCTCGAGCGAGGGCATGACTTCCGGTGCCGGTTGCGCGGTTTCGGCGCCGGCGGCGTTTTCGGGGGTATTCTCGGGTTTCTGGTCCAGCGATTCCTGGGACATGGCTGTTCTTGAAGTGAAGGTGTCGTTGAAAAGGCAACCATTTTCAACTTGGGCCAACCCTGCGGATTTCAAGGCTATTGGCGAAAATTTACAGGTATCTGTTTTTATTGATAATTTATGGCTGAAATGGCTTCCGTCCACGACCTGCGCGATGAGCGCGCCGGTCACGTGATCGGCGCCGCGCTGGACCGGGTCAGGTCCGTCCGTCCCGGCGCCGCAGTGACGCTGATTCTCGCGCAGGAGCCCTCGCTGCTGATGGCCAGCCTCAATCTGCAGCTGCGCGAGAACCTGGCGTGGGACATCGTCGAGGCCGACGGCATGTGGCGGGTCACCGTACGCCACCGCGCCGATGTTGTGGCCACCGACGTACTGGCTTTGCTGGCCGTTGACCACAAGCGCATCGACGGCCTGCTGGCGCGCGCGCTGGGGTTGCTCAACCTGGGCGATGCCGTGTCGGCGGTGCCGGTATTAAGGGAATTTGTGGTGGCGCTGAACCGGCACGTCGCGTTTGAGGATGGTGAACTGGCAGTGAAGCTCGGTGCTGCGCAGGCTGCTGCAGAACAGCCTGCAGCGATCATGCTGCGGGAGCATCGCGAGATTGCCCAGCAGCTCGCGTTGGTCGAGGAGACGCTGGCGCTGGAACCGGTGGATGCTTCCGAACTGGGGATTTATTGCGCGATTCTGTCGGGGACGCTGGCGAAGCATGAGTATCGGGAGGAGCACAACCTGTTTCCGTTGTGGCGGGTGGCGTTGGGGCGGCGGGGGGAGGGCGAACGCGCTGAGTTGCTCGACCGGGCGAAGGGTGCGCTGGCGGCGCAGGATTTGTAGGGCGCGAGTCGCGCAACGGATCCCGCCATGCGGTGGCTTCTCCGCGCTGCACGGCGGTTCGCGAGGGGGCACGGTAGGCGTCTCGCCGCGTACTGGACGATCCGCCGGTATGCTGTTATTGGTTCACGTTACCCTGCTGCTCGGCACGTTGCTGGATCGCCTGGGTGGCCTGATCGATTTTTTCCTCTGCCCTGGCCTTGGTCTGCTGCGCGGCTTCCACTTCCCGCTTCTTGATTGCAGCCCCAGTGGCCGCGGTGGTTGCGACTTCGGCGCCGCAGCCTGCCAGCAGCGCTGCGGCGATGGTAACGAGCCATCTCTTCATCATCTACTCCCGGGTCAATGCAGCAGTCGGTCAGGCATGTTGTGCCAGAAATTTCAGCAGTTCCGCCGTGCACGCGTCGGGCACGATGTGATGCACCATGTGGTACTCGGTCGGCAGGTGCACCAGCCTGAAGGTCCTCAGGTGGGTGGTCAGCAGGCGCTCCTGTTCGGCGTCGGTGATCGGACCACCGGTGGGGTAGAGGCCGAGCACGGGGCATTGCACTTTGGGCAGCCAGTCCAGCGCGTTGGCGTCGTTGACCAGTTGCACCAGCCGCAGCAGCACTGCGATGTCACCCCGGGCGAATTCGTCGGCGTACCAGTTGAAAAAACCCTCGTCCATGTCCGGCGGGAAGCGGGTGGAGCGGTTGGTGGTATCCACCCAGGTGCGGATACCCATCTCGCGCATCGCAGTGGTGCGGGAGCCGCGCTGCAGCGCGTAGCTCGCCTTCATGTGGTCGCTGATATAGACCGGGGTCGCGGCCAGCGTCAGTGTGCGGATCAGGTGGGGATGCGCGGCGGCGAGTCCGAGGCCAATGATGCCCCCGGAGGATTCGCCGACAAAATGCACCTGGTCTGCGCCGAGGTCTTCAATGATCGCGACCAGGTCGGCGACGCACTGTTCCTCGGTCAGCCCGGTCGCCAGATCGAAGTTGCGACCCGATTCGCCCAGGCCGCGCATGTCGGGGCGGACGACACGGTAGTGGCGGGCGAGCGCCGGGACCCACTGGTACCAGAATTTCGCCGAACGGCCGTTGCCGTGCTGCAGTAACACGACAGGCGCTTGCCGCCACGGGTCGGTGAAATCGTCGATGACGTAGTGCAGTCGCGGCTGGCCCGCCCTTTTGACAAACGGCATGGCGTCAGTTTTTCGCGCCGAGTTGCAGCGCGCGTGTTTTCGCGGCTGCGAGGGTGCCCGGCGTGGCCGCGGTGTTCCAGCCGAGCAGATTCTTCAGGGCGAGGTCGGTCAGCGCGTGCAGCCAGTCGTCGCGTTCGTTGAGGCAGGGGATGTAGTGCAATTCCTTGCCGCCGGCTTTGAGAAAATCACCCTTGGCTTCGATGCCGATTTCCTCGAGCGTTTCCAGACAGTCGGCGACGAAGCCGGGGCAGGCGACGTCGACGCGACCGACTTTCCGTTGTGCGAGGTCCTTCAGCACTTCGGCCGTATAGGGTTTCAGCCATTCGGCATGGCCGAAGCGTGACTGGAAGGCGATGGTGTAGAAGCCGGCCTTGAGGCCGATCTGTTCGGCGATCAGGCGCCCGGTCTTCAGGCATTCGCAGTGGTAGGGATCGCCGAGGTCCAGCGTGCGCCGGGGCACGCCGTGGAAACTCAGTACCAGGTGGTCGCCGCGGCCGTGCCTGACCCAGTCGTCGCTGATGCTTTGTGCCACAGCCTTGATATAGCCTTCGTGGTCATGGAAATGCTTCACGGTGCGCAATGCCGGCTGGTTGCGCATGTCCCCCAGCGCCTCAAATGCGGCCTTGAAGGCGGTGGCCGTGGTGCTCGCCGAGTATTGTGGATACAGCGGCAGCAGCAGGATGCGGTCGCAGTCCTGAGCCTTCAGTGCATCGAGCTTTTCGCGGATCGACGGCTTGCCATAGCGCATTGCGTAGTCGACGACGTGCGGCTGCTTCAGGCGCTCGCCAAGGTAGCCGCGGAGCATCGTGGTCTGACGTTCGGTATGCACCTTCAGGGGCGAGCCCTCTTTCGTCCATACCTGCGCATAGCGCTCGGCCGACGCCTTGGGGCGCGTGGTCAGTACGAATAGGTTGAGGATCAGCCACCAGATGGGTCGCGGGATTTCCACGACATACGGATCGGACAGGAATTCGCGCAGGTAGGTGCGCACTGCGCCGGGCGTCGCAGCGGCGGGCGAACCGAGATTGATCAGCAGGACGCCGATTTTCGGCGCAGTGCCGTGGGTGTAGGGTGGCTCTTTGGCGAATTGGGACATGTGGGATGGGCAATCGGTAAGCGGTAAGCGGTAAGCAGGGTGTGGCGAGACTGCACCCGCCCAAAACGGTTTATTAGCGCTGCGTCAGCGCGCTGGAGAGCAGCTTGGCGGTAATGTCGACGATCGGAATGACCCGCTCGTAGGCCATCCGCGTCGGACCGATCACGCCGACAGTGCCGACGATCTTGCCGTCGACTTCGTAGGGTGCGGTGACCACGCTGCACTCGTCGAGCGGGGTCAGCCCGGCTTCGCCGCCGATGAAAATCTGCACGCCCTGGGCGCGGCTCGACACATCCAGCAGCTGCAGCAGCGAAGTGCGGTGCTCGAACAGGTTGAACAGGTCGCGCAGCTTGGCCATGTTCGAGGACAGGTCGTCGATGCCGAGCAGGTTGACCTCGCCGGAGATCACCACGTCCTCGGCCGATTCGCTGACTGCCTGGTCGCCGGCGGCAAGCGCTGCGGCCATCAGCTGGGTCATGTCCTCGCGCACCTGCTTCAGTTCGGCGTGAAGGCGGCGGCGGATGTCCTCGAAGCTGCAGCCGGCGTAGTTCTGGTTGAGGATGTTGGCGGCTTCGACGAGCTCCGATGGCGTATAGATTTTTTCGGTCTGGATGATGCGGTTCTGCACATCGCCTTCGGCGGTGACCAGAATCAGCAACAGGCGCTTTTCCGCAAGCTTGAGGAATTCGATATGGCGGAAACCGGCACTGCGGCGCGGGGTGACGACGACGCCGGCAAAGCGCGTCAGTTCCGACAGTACGTGGGAGGCCGACGACACCAGCTTCTGCGTGTTCTCGACCTGCAACTGGCCCTCGAGCTGGTTGATCTCGATGCGGTCCAGCGGTTTAACGGTCAGCAGCGTGTCGACAAAAAAACGGTAACCGCGCGCGGTCGGGACCCGTCCCGCGGATGTGTGCGGACTGGCGATGAAGCCCATGTCTTCGAGGTCCGCCATCACGTTGCGGATGCTCGCCGGCGACAGGTCGAGCCCGGAGAATTTGGACAGCGCGCGCGAACCGACGGGTTGCCCGTCGGCGATGTAACGCTCCACCAGTGTTTTCAGCAGCAACTGCGCGCGTTCGTTCAGCGCCGGTGTTTCATTGGCCATAAAATTCATTTTACACAAAAACGCCGGCGCGCCAGCACTCGCTGTCGTGGAGCGCCAATGCCTTGTTTTTTATGGCTTTGCGCGGTACCGGGCATACTGGAATTATGGTTTAATGCCGCCATGCCTGCCGCCTTCCCCACCGTCGCGCTGATCGGAAAATACAAGGCTCCGGAGATTGCCGAACCGGTGATGCATCTGGCACGCTTCCTGGAGGCGCGCGGCGTCAAGGTGCTGATCGACCGGTTGACCGCGGCACATATCAAGGATTGTCCCTACGACGTGTTGCTGCTCGAGGAACTCGGGCGCAAAGCCGATCTGGCGATCGTCCTCGGCGGTGACGGCACGATGCTCAATATCGCACGCACCTTTGCGCCATACGACGTGGCGCTGGTGGGCATCAATCAGGGGCGACTGGGTTTCCTGACGGATATCTCCCTCGATACGATGTTCGAAACCATCACCTCGATTCTTGAAGGCCAGTTC
>Ga0113563_10001355_pt1 | contig 13818 bp, 11 predicted proteins | sample Mud3Dept3metaG_FD_80117 | JGI IMG/M metagenome (GOLD analysis project Ga0113563, IMG submission 80117) | Freshwater wetland microbial communities from Ohio, USA, analyzing the effect of biotic and abiotic controls - Mud 3 Core 4 Depth 3... | ecosystem: Environmental > Aquatic > Freshwater >...
TAACAGGTTTCTGAGCTGCTTCCGCTTCCGGAACTTTAAGATCGCCGAGAGGATAGAACGGCAGCATGTTCTCCTCCAGCCATTTGTTTGCCTGGACCGGGGTCATTTTCCACCCGGAAGGACAATTGGAAACAATTTCCACAAAGCATGTGCCCTTGTTAAGCTTCTGATAATGAACAGCTTTTCGCATAGCCTTCTTTGTCCTTCTCACATTTGCAGGAGTATGGACACTCTGCCTTGTTACGTAATAAGTACCAGGCAGGGTTGCAACAATATCCGTCATCTTCAATGGATTACCCATAAGCTTTACATCTCTTCCATAAGGGGATGTTGAGGATCTCATGCCGGGAATGGTCGTCGGGGCCATTTGCCCGCCTGTCATCCCGTAGATGCCATTGTTAATGAAGATTATAAGGAAATTCTCACCCCTGTTGCAGGCATGGATCGTCTCAGATGTTCCGATAGCTGCCAGGTCTCCGTCGCCCTGGTAGGTGAATACAAATTTCTCCGGTAAAAGCCTCTTTATTGCAGTTGCCAGGGCCGGTGCCCTGCCGTGAGCTGCCTCCTGGCAATCGATATCAAGGTAGTGATAAAAAAACACTGAACAACCAACGGGACAAACTGCGATCGTTTCTGACTGAAGACCCTCTTCTTCAATTATTTCTGCCAGAATCCGGTGAACTGTCCCATGACCACAACCCGGACAATAATGCAGAATGTTGTCGGTCATGATCTTTGTTCTTTTATAAGCCAGGTTTTCGGGCTTGATTATATCTTTTATTCCTGTTGCTTCAGCCATGATTTAACCTCCTATGATTTTTGATTTCAGATGTTCCAATACCTCATCAGGTGAAGGAATCATACCTCCCATCCTTCCGAAATGGTAAACCGGAACTTTGCCATTTACAGCCAGCTGCACATCTTCGATCATCTGGCCTGCGCTCATTTCCACTGAAAGGATGATCTTTACCCTGTCGGCAAGTTTGTTAATTTGTTTTAACGGGAAAGGGAAGAGAGTTATTGGGCGAAGAAGTCCAACTTTAAGTCCATCGGCCCTTCCAAGCTGAACTGACTTCTGGCAGACTCTTGCGCTTGTTCCATAGGCAACCAGGAGATATTCGGCATCGTCACACTGGAATTCCTCGCAGCGCACTTCTTTTTCCCTGATCTCATCATACTTGGCCACAAGTTTCCGGACGAATACTTCCTGTCTTGCCGGATCAAGGTCGAGTGACGTAATGATATTTCTTTCCCTTGTGGGCGGCTTTCCGGTAGTAGCCCATTCAGGTACTGTTTTTGATCTTTCCTTCTGGGGGCCGAGCCACACTTTCTCCATCATCTGTCCGATAGCTCCGTCAGAAAGGATCATCACGGGATTGCGGTATTTAAAAGCAAGGTCGAATCCAAGGCCGACAAAATCGGCCATCTCCTGTACTGATGCAGGAGCCAGGACTATAAGGTGATAATCTCCGTGCCCTCCGCCTTTAACTGCCTGAAAATAATCTGATTGTGAAGGCTGGATCGTCCCGAGTCCGGGTCCGCCCCTTACAACATTAACTATCAGGCAGGGTAATTCAGATCCTGCGATATAGCTGATCCCTTCCTGTTTCAGGCTTATCCCCGGTGAAGAAGAGGTTGTCATCACTTTCTTTCCGCAGGCTGCACCACCGTATACCATGTTTATTGCAGCAACCTCGCTCTCGGCCTGAAGAACAACCATTCCCGTGGTTTTCCAGGGGCTGGCCTCCATCAGGTACTCCAGGATCTCGCTCTGCGGAGTGATGGGATAACCGAAATAGCCATCCGCACCTGCGCGGATCGCAGCTTCAGCAACCGCCTCATTGCCTTTCATTAACCTTAGTTCTTTTTCCATCACAAAGCTATATTTTTGTTTTATAAACGGTTATAACGCCATCAGGACATACCATGGCACAGCTTGCACAACCGATGCAAAGGTCCGGGTGTGCAGGATAGGCATAGAAGTAACCTTTATGGTTAACCTCCCTGGCCATTGCAATGGTACCGGTAGGGCAGGAAACCATGCACACTTCGCATCCCTTGCATCTGTCTATGTTTACAACAATACTACCTCTTATCTTTGCCATATTGTATTAATTTAATTCTTCTTTATCGGGTGATCATCACTGAACTTTTTCAACCGGAATTCAAGATCACCGAATTGATCCCTTTGAACCCATGAAACACAAGCCCTGAGGCCCTTCCTTTCACTTCCGGTTATATCAAGCGAAATAGCGCTGATGCCGTAATATATTAATTCTTCAAGTAATTCACTTCCGGTCATTCCCGGATATGAAATGGTAAAATAGAATCCGTCAGCAAGAGGTTCCTCAAGGTCCTTGTCGTAGGTAATCGTGAAACCGTTTGATATGAATAGCTTCTTCATAATCCCGGCCTTATACCCATATTCCATTATATCATCCCGGTATCTGTACTCTCCGTCATTTATTGCCTTAAGCAGGGCAGCAAGTCCATACTGTACTGAATGCGCCACTCCTGCAGAGATTGCGTATAATGCACCGAATATAGACGAATGCCCGAATTTATCTGATGAATAATATCTAAGCAAATCCGGATAAGACCGGTTGAAAAGATGGTCCGAGATGGCCATGATCCCTATTCTCTGCCCGGCATAGCTGAAGATCTTTGAACTCGAGATCAGGATGACATAATCATCAGTATATCTTGCAACAGTCGGCTGGAATGGCGGGATTCCAGGATTCGAGTAATCTTTCCTGAAATCCATCCCGAAGTATGCCAGGTCTTCAATAACTATCACATCATATTTTTTTGCAAGATCTCCTATAACTTCCAGTTCATCCTCGGTCAGGCATATCCAGGCGGGATTATTGGGATTTGAATAAACCAGCGAGGAAATTCTTCCCGTTTGCAGGTAGGGCTCAAGCTTATCCTTTAGCTTTTTACCCCTGTAATTATAAACATCGAATGAATAATAGTTATGTCCGAGCATCTTCACCTGTTGTTTCTGGACAGGGAAACCCGGATCGAGAAAGAGCGAACCCTCTTTGGTTCTGTCATTTCTGTTTGCAACAAGAAAGCTGATCATGCTTCCCATCATTGAACCGACGGTGGGGATGCAGCCTTCCGGTTTAATATCGATATTCATGAATAACCTGATAAACCTGGAGGCTTCTTTCTTAAGGGGAGGAATGCCGGAAATTTCAGGATAAACTGCAGCAACGCCTTTCTTAAGCGCCTCAATTTCGGCTTCAATGGCAAGTGACGGGCTGGGCAAACCAGGCACTCCCATTTCCATCCGTACAAATCTGATACCGGTCTTTGCTTCCGTCAGGTCGACAAGATGAGCTATTTCACGGATGGAAGCTGAACCGGTGGCTGGAATGCCGTTTTCGAAGGCTATTTCTTTTATTATTTCGGCTGATATGGGGATGTCATTCATAATACATTTAAAATGTCAGAATTTTCTGTTATCAATAACGCGCCTGGATTTACCTTCGCTTCTCTCAATTGTTTTCGGCTCCACCAGTGTTACCTTTATGGTCAGTCCTGTCGCACTTTCAAGGTTATCCTGCAATTTCCCCCGGAGTGCCTGCAGCTGGCTGATCTTATCCTGAAAGAATTCTTCATCGATTTCAACCTGAAGTTCAACAGTATCAAGGTTGTTAATTCTGTCGACAATGATCCGGTAATGCGGCTCAATTTCACTCATTTCCAGTATTACAGTTTCAATCTGTGACGGAAACAGATTGACTCCCCGGATTATAAGCATATCATCGCTCCTGTCCAGGCATTTGTCCATACGCACCAGTGTCCTGCCGCATTCACATTTTTCGTATGTCAGCCGCGTAAGATCACGGGTACGGTAACGGATCAGTGGCAGTCCCTCCTTCGTGATCGTGGTAAAGACCAGCTCTCCAGGAGTGCCTTCGGGCAAAACCTCCAGCGAATCCGGATCAATTATTTCGGGATAGAAATGGTCCTCATTAATATGCAATCCCTTCTGAATCATGCATTCGCTTGCAACACCCGGTCCGATAACCTCGCTAAGCCCATAGATATCGATGGCCTTTATCCTTAGCTTTTCCTCTATAGCCCGGCGCATATTCTCCGTCCATGGTTCAGCCCCGAAAACACCGGCTTTCAGTTTAATGGAGCCACGGTCGATCCCGCTTTCCTCTATCGCTTCCGCAAGGAACAATGCATACGACGGGGTACAGGCAAGAACAGTGGTCCCAAAATCGCGCATGAGCTGGATCTGACGAGTTGTATTGCCTCCGGAGATAGGAATGACCGAGGCGCCGATCTTTTCGCCGCCGTAATGCAAACCCAGTCCTCCCGTGAAAAGTCCGTACCCGTATGCAATCTGAATAAAATCATTCCTGTCGGCTCCGGCACAGGTTAATGTCCTTGCCATCACTTCCGACCATGTGGCAATGTCGCTGCGGGTATAACCTACAACTGTAGGCTTGCCGGTCGTACCTGAAGATACATGCAAACGAACAATCTCGCTCATCGGGACAGCGAACAGTCCGAACGGGTAATTGTCGCGAAGATCATTTTTTGTTGTAAAGGGAAGCCTGGTCAGATCGCTGACTGTCTGAATTTTTTCAGGTCCCAGACCTGCTTCCTGCATTTTATGCCGGTAATAAGGAACATTGAAATAAACCCTTTCAACCGTCTCCCTGAGCCGTTCATCCTGAAGCCTCCGGAGATCATTGCGATCCATGCATTCAAAATGCCTGTTCCAGATTTCCATTATTTAATATATAACCGGTTCCCCGCTGATTCAATTCTTAAATCTTATAAAGATCACTTGCCCGCAACAATTCCATTTCATGCTCCTTCAGGGCTTTAATGGCCTTATCATTATTGCTGCAGCGGAGTATGATAACTGATTTTTTACCCGTTGTAAATGCATATGTATACTCAACGCTTATGTCGATATCGGAAAGGATCTTGAGCACTTTGGCGTAATATCTCGCTTCATCAGGAGCCATGACAGATATAACCTCCGTAATGTTGACAGTGAACAGCTGCTGTTTCAGGACATCTTTTGCTTTTTCCGGGTCAGAAACGATAAGACGAAGGATCCCGAATTCGGATGTATCAGCGACGCTAAGAGCCGTGATCCTGATATTTTCATGTCCAAGAACCTCCAGAACTTCCGTCAGACGACCTGTTCTATTCTCAAGAAATACAGATAACTGATGGATTATCATGACTTTATATCAATTTAGCAACAAATTTGAAGTTCGAATATAATAATTATACCAATTCATCAGAAGGAGAAATGTAAAAGATCACTTTTCAATCCTTATCCTGGCATCCACTACAGTAATTGCTTCAGGGCTGCCAATCAACGGATTCAGGTCCATCTCCTTTATCTCGGTGGCAAACCTCAGGAGGCTTGAAAGCCTGACAATGATCTCGGCAAACTTCTGTTCATTGACCCCCGGCTTGCCACGCGTTCCATGTATTATCCTGTAAGCTCTCAGGCTTCTTATCATTGAAATTGCCTCGCTGAAGGTAAGCGGGGCCAGACCTGATGATATATCTCCCAGCACTTCAACAAAAATCCCTCCGAGACCGCACAGAATGACATGTCCGAATTTTGGCTCATATTTGGCACCAATAAACAATTCGGTTCCCGTCAGCATTCTCTGCACAAGAACTGCCTCAACGCCCCTGATCTTCATCATTCTTTTGAATTCAGCCTCAAGGTGAGCCCTTGATTTTATATTCAGGGTGACTCCGCCCACGTCAGATTTGTGAACCGGTCCGACAACCTTCAGCACTAACGGATATCCTGTCTTGTCTGAGAGTGCAACAAGTTCCCTTCTGTTTTTTACAACTGCTTCCTTTACTGTTGGAATATTTGCGGCATGAAGCAGCTTTTGAATAATTTCAGGCCCCGCATATCCGGCAGGTGACTTGGCGATAATGCTCCGGATAAGCGGCACGTCGATATCCTTCAAAAATATCTTTTCTTCTGCAGGATGCGGAGTGTTTGAAATCCTTGTCAATGCCCTCCCCAGTACAACCTCGTCGGGAAAGTTCACGTGTCCTTTGTTCAGAAAATATTCAAGCTCAGTATGGGAACTTGAAACAGATGGCAGTATCGGAAAGAGTGGTTTGGTACATTCCCGTATCTTCCTGTGCAGAAGATCGTATATTACAGCCATATCGTTCAGCCCGTTACTGCCGAATATGACTATCATGCCGTCGATCCGGGGCATCTGTTTGTCGACATAGTCAATGATCCTGTCAAGCTGTTCGTCCGTTGCCGTGGCGATCATATCGATCGGATTGCTGGCTGATGCGCCCGGATTCATCATTGCAAGCAAATTATCGTGATGCTCACCCGTAATCCGGGGTATGGTCATTCCACCTGCCGCAAGGGCATCTGTGAGCATTACGGCAGGTCCGCCGGCATGGGTAATGATGGCAACATTCCTGCCTTTCAGATGTTTATGAAAAAAAACAGATGCAACGGTGGTTAGTTCTTCCCTCCCGGAACATCTGACAATGCCGGCTTTACGGAACAAGGCTTCAACGGCTGAGTCGGATGCAGCCAGTGCTCCGGTATGTGATGAAGCTGCCCGGATGCCTGCTTCGCTTGTCCCTGCCTTTATTGCAGCAATCCTGCAGCCTTTCCTGATAAGTGAGGACGCATGATGAAGCAGCTTGTCGGGATCACGGATACTTTCAACATAGATAAGCTTGATCGGGGAGCTTTTATCAGGTTCAAATGTGTTATCCCAGTATTCCAGGACATCTTCCACACCTGTCTGTGCGCTGTTACCGACTGAATAGACGCTTGCAAAATTCACCCCCTTGGGTATGGCCGATTCAAAGATGAAGACAGCCGTGGCGCCTGAACCTGACACAAAATCGCAGCCTCTGCTGTCAAGCCTCGGAACGGGAGAGGTAAAAATGCCGTTGTATGTCTGACTGATCACCCCGATGCAGTTTGGTCCGATCAGGGAGCCTCCGGAATCAGAAATAATGTCAGCTATCGCTTTTTCCAGCTTCCTTCCCTCCTCTCCTGACTCGCTGAACCCTGCTGAAATTATTATGAATGCCCTGGTATTTTTTTCTTTCACGAGTTCCTCAATAACCTGAAGGCAATATTTAGCCTGTATTGCCAGTATTGCCAGGTCAACCGGAGGCAGATCCTTCACCTCACGATATGATTTCACACCCTGGACACTGTCGTGCCCCGGATTTACCACATACAGTCTGCCGGTATATTTACCGTCAATAATATTCTTCAGGATCTTTCCTCCCGGCTTAAAAAGATCTTCTGATCCTCCGATAACCACGATGCTACCGGGATTTCTAAGTTCATCATTTATCATTATTCAGAACAAATGAGGAATGAATTATTACTGAAAAACATACCCTGAATTAACAATAAAGCAATATAATAATAATTAATAGTACAAAACAGGATTGTGGTCATTATATGATTCCCTCTCTACTTTTAAATTGTCTTATACCAATAAATATCTGCAAAAGATTTGTTTTCTCAGGGAATGAGTTATCTTTGTAAGATGATTGAACAATTGTTCATATATGGTATTAAATGAAGCAAAAAAATCCAGATAGTATTGTGTTGGCTGGTATTGAGAAAGAAAAGGTCAAATCGGTGAAAAAGAAAATGAAAACAGAAAGATTTTTTCACTATCTGGCTGAAACATTTAAAGCAATGAGCGATCCTACGAGAACAAAAATCATATATGCCTTATGCCAGGAAAATGAATTGTGTGTTCGCGATATTGCTACCATAATCGGAACTACAAATTCAGCCATTTCCCACCAGCTGAGAACATTGCGAAATATGAAACTGGTAAAATACAATAAAGTGGGTAAGGCAACTTACTATTCACTGGATGATATCCATATTAACAATCTTTTTGCAGAAGGATTAAGACATGTGGAGGAAAAGTAATTTTTTTCATAAGACAATTGAATATGTGTTCATATATCGATATAAATAACATAAAATGATCAAGAAGAAAGATATAGCAAGTTTAACTGAATTAAAAGATGGTCAGACAGGAATTATTATTTCTGTCGCCGGGGGAAAAATGCTGACTAAAAGATTGGCTGATTTGGGATTGACCCCGGGAACGGAGATAATGGTTTTAGGAGGTTTGTTATTCTCGGGGCCGATCCAGATCGAAGCTTGTGGATCAAAATTAGTCCTTGGAAGAGGGTTGGCTTCAAAAATAATGGTAGAGTTGAGATGACAGATGAAAGAAAGATCAGCATTGTACTTGCAGGCCAGGGAAACACCGGAAAATCTGCAATATTCAATTTTTTAACAGGACTTCATCAACATTTAGGGAACTGGGCAGGAAAGACAATTGAAAAATTTGAAGGTACTCTTTTTTATAAAGGCTATACAGTTGATGTTCTGGATCTGCCAGGAATTTATTCCCTGACAACATACTCAGTTGAGGAAGTAATATCTCGGGAATATATTATTAATCAGAAGCCTGATTTTGTAATAAACATTATTGATTCAACAAATCTTGAAAGGAACCTGATCTTCACTCTTCAGCTTTTAGAGCTTGAATGTCCGATTATTCTGGTAATGAATATGATCGATCTGGCAAAAAAGAAAGGGATCACTATTGATTATCAAAAGTTCCAAAGCATAATAAATGCTCCGGTGGTACCAACAATTGCCTCACGAGGCACAGGATTAACTGATATTATTGATAAAGCTATCGAACTTGCAGAGAAAAAAGAAGAATACAAAGTTCCCAGATATGGTAAAGAAATAGAGAATTGTATCTCAGAATTATCAATTAACATTAAGGAAATTAATCTTCCATATCCGGAAAGATGGATAGCGATCAAGCTTCTTGAAAAAGATAATAATATAATCAAGTCAGTCAGGGAAAACAAACCCGAAATCCTTGAAAAAGCAAAACGGTTAAGTGAGAATCTGGAAGAGATTCATGGTCATGATTCTTCCATCGTGATTGCTGATGAAAGAAGCCATCTTGCCTCGCAGATAACAAGAGAAATAGTAAGAATTACCCAAAACAGGAAAATTTCCTTAAACGACAGACTGGATGCTGTTACCACTCATAAAATAACAGGATATCTGGTTATGATATTGATCCTCGGAGGCATGTTCCTTTCTGTATTCAGCTTTGGCAACTGGCTTTCCACATGGTTCGATTCAATATTCCAAAACTGGCATGGCTGGTGGGACATCAATGTCGGGATAACATTTTTTGCTTCTCTCGGATGGGCGGCAATAGAGAGTGTCCTTGCCCTGGTCCAGATTGCCTTGCCCTATATTTTACCATTCTATATCATTCTGTATTTACTTGAGGACTGGGGTTATATAGCCCGCATTTCTTTCCTGATGGATAATCTGATGCACAAAATGGGTATTCACGGTAAAGGTTGCATTTCCTTTATAATCGGATTCGGATGTAATGTCCCGGGTTGTCTCTCGTGCCGTATCATGGAATCAAAACGGGAGAGGTTTATTACTGCTGTCCTGGTAACACTTATACCATGCTCAGCCGTATCTGTAATTGTTTTTGGACTTGTGGGAAAGTACGTTGGCCTGTTGTGGGCTCTGGGATTATATATCTTTGCTATGATAATGGTTTTTATAGTTGGCAAAATATCTTCAAAACTTTTACTCGGAGAACCGGTAGAGCTGATTATGTCAATGCCTGATTATAAAACACCCCAACTAAGAACGATAATCTATCAGACATGGGATGCTTTGAAGGAATTTATCTATATCGCAGCTCCCATAGTCGTAATTTCAGGAGTGGTAATTCAGGCAATTAACCTGGCAGGATGGATGCCTGCTATCTCATCATTTTTAAGCCCGGTTACAGTAACATGGCTGGGGCTTCCTGCAATTACAGGCATCCTGCTTATTTTCGGGATATTACGAAAAGAGTTGATACTTGTAATGCTTGCAGCATATTTAGGAACAACCAACTTTTCTGATATGCTTAGTTCACAACAGATGATTACCCTTGCCGTTGTCAGTATGTTCTATATCCCGTGTGTTGCAACTATTTCCGTTTTATGGAAAGAATACGGATGGAAGAAAGCATTGGCAATATGTATCCTCGAAATCCTGTTTGCTATTCTACTGGCGGGGATTGTTAAAAGAATATTGGATTTTGTTTTTTGAAAAACAATACCTCGACTGGTAAAAGAAGAAAAATTTATATGAACGAATTTGACATAAAAGCAGCTGACTGGGACAAGAACCCTGATCATTGGAAAATATCTGAAGTTGTTGCAGATGAAATAAGGAAAATCATACCATTAAGAAAGGAGATGACTGTACTTGAATATGGTGCCGGTACCGGAATCACAAGTCTCCTGCTTAAAGATTATGTGAAAGTCATCACTCTGATGGATAGCTCATCGGAAATGGTTACAGTAATGAATAAAAAGATTGAATCGAAAAAAGTTGAAAACCTGAAAGCTCTGAACTTCGATTTGGTACAATCTGATTATGAAGAGGGAAAATTTGATCTGATCTTTGCCCAGATGGTACTTCATCATGTCACAGATATTGAGAATATTATAAAGAAATTTTATATTTTGTTAAATTCAGGAGGGTACCTCGTAATTGCAGATCTTTATCCCGAGGATGGCTCATTTCATGGTCAAGGTTTTACTGGGCATAAAGGTTTTAATATAGAAAAATTATCAATCCTCATCGGGAAACAGGGATTTACAAATATCAGCTGCCGGCATTGTTTTGTTATAACCAAAAAAATCTCTGATACTGAAACAAAGCAATTTGATGTATTCCTGCTGACTGCTAACCATGATTCAAAGTACTAATCAATCAATCAGAAATATTCATATCGATTTGAAGTTGTCCTTAAAAGTTGGATTTTATTTGCATTATGAACTTTGGTTCATTTAGATCTGATTCGGATATGGAAACTGTTCCCTCTGAATCTCAGACTTTTATTTACAATCTGTATTTTACAAAATTCATATTCAGTGCAAATTCGGTCGAAAATTCATCGAGATTGGATAGTTCGATATAACGGGAATTTTTTAGCGTCTTACTGATTCTTTCTTCAAATTCATCGGATTTCAGATATTGAAGAGCACCAATTCCGGCACTGTTACCAACAGGATATATTCTGTCTTTCAATTCATATGGGAGTAATCCTATTTCTATTGCCGATCTTACATTAATATAATTACCAAATCCACCCGCTAAAAACAAAGCATCAATATCGCCGGAAGATATTCCTGACATACTCATCAGTACCCTGATACCTGAATAAATAGCAGATTTGGCCAGCTGAATCTCACGTATATCCTGTTGTGTTACCTCTATTCTGCTATCAGGATTGATAACGAAACTTTCCTTCAAAAAACCTGTCTCGTCAATCAGGTCGTTTCTCAGTAAATATGCCACAATATCAACTATTCCTGAACCGCAAATACCAAGTGGTTCAGAATTACCAATTACCTGATAAATGTTTTGCCCGGCAAAAGAAGAAATAGCTCCATTGACCGCTCCCATACCGCATGAAAGGCTTGCGCCCTCAAATGCCGGACCGGCTGCCGTGGCACATGTGAATATCTCTTCACCTCTGATCAGTGCCATCTCACCATTCGTCCCTATATCAAGAAAGAGATAATTTTTGTAAAGTGGTTTTATTACAGACAATCCCGCCACAATATCAGCCCCCACGTATGCAGAAATACATGGGAGTGTAATAACCTCTGCTGCGGGATTAACATTTAAACCTGTTGAATTGCCCTTTCTCGTCTGCCGGCTGATAAACTTTGGCCTGAAAGGCGCGAGAGCAATGGAAATTGGATCCACGCCCAATATAAGGTGTAACATTGTAGTGTTACCAGCTATAATTATTTTTTCAAAATCACCCGGGATTATATGTTCATTTGCACAAAAGATATCCAGCTCATCATTGATAGCGTTGACAATAATCTGCTGCAATTCTTTCAGGCCACTTTCATGTTCCTGGCAATAATTAATCCTTGAAATCACATCACCACCGAATACTTTTTGCGGATTTAAGAAAGATGCTATTCTTTCAATTTCACCTGACAGAAGGTCCAGAAAATACAAGACTACAGTTGTGGTGCCTATATCAATTGCTGCTCCATATGGCTTCAGGCTAATATGGTTATTGCTGTTCTTAAAAGGAATGTCTTCAAGGAATTCTGTCTGGCTTATCAGAATATTAGCCTCCTCCTTCCCCGGCAGGATGACTTCAATATCCTTATCAGGATGATATACACATGATATTACACTTCCTTCACCTGTAATATTTACTATGCATTTTCCACATTTGCCTTTTCCTCCGCACGGCGCATAAATATTAAAGCCTTCTTTTCTTAAAATATCCAATAATGACCGGCCTGTCTCAGTTTTTATTATTCCGGTATTGTCAGATTTTATTACAGATATCTTTATCACAGATCAATGAAATAAATCCTGTCTCCCCTTAACCGTCCGGGCATTCGTCCGGATCGTATTCTGTTGGTCATCAGGCAGGTATGTTTATAATTATTTACAGTCAATATTACAAAGTTATTTTATTAATACACACAGGTTTATTTTATCCGGGGATTTTGTTTTCCTGATAAGATTTCAGGCTAAGTGTTTGCCAATTAATTTTGCACCTGCATTATGACAAGCAGGATCGCCCTGAAAATGTTATTTTTTTGTTAATCTGTTAAAATTGAATTGATATTGGCATATATTTATTACAATTTTAATGACAACTCATTTGAAGATTTGCTGTGTTATTATCTTCAGGTACTTTCCCCTGATATTTAGAGTATCTTGTCCAAATTTAAGCCGGCACAATACCGGAGAACCTGTCGTTTAAATCTATTCTCTCCACACCATTCTTTTAAATGGAATTGGATCGAAGAAGTTTCCAGCAAATTACATACATGAACAGATGCATCTCCCGGTTTTAGTCGAACATTATTTAAACAAATGGACAGATAAAATGTTAATGATGCCGGAAACATTTATGATTATCAATGTTATTTTTGTCCTTGCTTGATTATTCTTACAAACCGATTAACAGGAATATCCATAATGAAAAAATCTGATTTCAACACCGGTGCCGGAAAATCAATACCGCCCGGAGACTATGTTGCTGCTCTTGAAAATACGAGTAAGGAGTATCTAACAGGTGATACTGTCATTACTGCACTTCAGCCAGCCACTGTTCAGTTCAGGCAGAATGAGCTTTCCCTGATCATAGGTCCATCTGGTTCCGGCAAGACTACTCTTCTTTCCCTTCTGGGCTGTGTCATTTATCCGACCTCCGGCGATGTCTGGGTAAAAGGGGCACATGTCAATTCACTTAATGAGACAGAGCTTGCATATCTGAGGCTCAATAATATTGGTTTTGTATTCCAGAATTTCAACCTTCTCGCACCCCTTACTGCCATAGAAAATGTGATGCAGCCCCTTATACTTTTGAAAATGCCCGGGCATGAAGCAAGGAAGAAAGCAACGAGAGCTCTTGAAATGGTTAACATGAGCGACAGGCTTAAGAGCCTGCCAAAACAGCTGAGTGGAGGTCAGCAACAGAGAGTGGCCATAGCCAGGGCTCTGGTCTCAAATCCATCACTCATATTGTGTGATGAACCAACAGCCGCACTTGATACTAAAAGCGTTTCAATTGTGATGCAGGAGCTTAAATCACTGGCAACGGATGGAAAATCAATAGCAGTAGTTACACACGATAACAGGTTAAAACAGTTTGCCGACCGCATAATATATGTACATAACGGATTCGTCACAGATGA
>Ga0113563_10001356_pt1 | contig 13809 bp, 13 predicted proteins | sample Mud3Dept3metaG_FD_80117 | JGI IMG/M metagenome (GOLD analysis project Ga0113563, IMG submission 80117) | Freshwater wetland microbial communities from Ohio, USA, analyzing the effect of biotic and abiotic controls - Mud 3 Core 4 Depth 3... | ecosystem: Environmental > Aquatic > Freshwater >...
CCGTCCGCTTCCACTAAGAGGTCGCTCGCCGCCCCCACGGAAGGGTTGGAACCGAGGCCGGAAGTATAATCGGACCCGCCGCACTCCGTCCCGAGAATCAATTCGGACACGGGGATGGGCTGGCGCTGGAGTTTTGCCGCATCGGCCAGCATCTCTTTGAGGATTTTCCGCCCTTTGGCAGTGGTTTTCTTCGTTCCGCCCACTTCCTGGATCTCGATATACTCCACCCGCTTCCCGCTGGGCTGAATAGCCTCCGCCAGTTCTTTGGCCGACAGATTCTCGCACCCATTCCCCACTACCAGCACCGCATGCACGTTCGGGTTCGTGCCGAACCCGGCCAGAGAACGCTTGGTCTGTTCCCGGTCGTCTCCCACCTGGGCGCATCCGAACACGTTCGGCAGATAGACGCTCCCCTTCACGTTCCGGGTGATGGCTTCGGCGGCGCCCTGGGAGCAGACCACGCTCGGAATCACGAGCACATGATTGCGGACTCCGACTTTCCCGTTGGCCCGGCGGTATCCCATGAATTCCATCAGGCACCTTCCTTTCTTCCCCGGTGGCTGACTACATTGTGAACGTGCACGTGCTCCCCCTTGGCGATGGGCGCGGTGGTCTGGCCGATGGCTTCCCCGTACTTGATCACGTCCGCCCCTTTGGGGATCGCGGCCAGGGCAAACTTGTGCCCCATCGGAATCGTGGAAAGAAGTTTGATTTTCTCGCTGCGGCCTTGGGCGGCCAAAGAAACGGTGGCGCCGGTCTTCAGGGGCACGATGGCGGTGGCGACATTGTCTTTCTCGTTGATGACAACGGCCTTCGATTTTTGCGCCATTTCCCTCCTCCTTTCAGGATATAGGTATTTGTATCGATAATTCGTCGGAAGCGATCAAATTGCTTTTCGCAAACTCCATCCGGGGGTCTCTCTTCCCGACGGATGCTATTACCAAGATACAACAAATTGAGCATTTTGTAACGCCCTTTTCTCCTTTTGCCTCACTTTAAATTTCTGCATTGGGGTGAAGAACTTGGTCTGTGCTAAAGGACGGCGAGGCGTTTCAGGAGAGAGTCGGCCGGCCCCCGATTCGAAGGCTTTAAATCATTCTTTCCGGGGCCCGGCCAGGAAGGCAAAAAAGGCAAACACGGCAATCGGAACCAACCAGGTCAGAAAAACCAGGGCCATAAAACCAAGGAGGTCTTCCCCGGCGGCAAAGAGGGCTTCCCCGCTCTGCCACTGGCGGAAGGAAAGGAATCCCCAGAGAAGGACCACTACCAGCGACCACCCCAGGATCAGCCATTTCAGGAGAAGATACATAGAACCGTCGCGGAGGGCGGGAATCGCCTCGGTTCCAGGGGCGGCCTCCAATTTTTTTCCTCGCGTAAAATTTTCCCGGCCCTCACGCTTCTTCTCCCTTGCGCCTTGCGCGTTTCGCCTTGGGCCTCGGAAATTTCATTTTTCCCATCAAAACATCCCACTCCTCGTCCACATTTTTCTGAATCGCTATCATCTCCTTTTCCTGCAAATGCGCAAACCGCCCCTGGACTCGGAGATACTCCTGAACCGGTTTTCCTTTCGGCTCCACCGTCAGCCTGTATTGCCGCCCGTTTTCGATCTCAAAGAGAGGGAAAATTTTCGTGTCCACGGCCAGCCGGGAAATCCGGAGGGAAATCTCCGAGGGGAATTTCCACCCCGGCGGGCAGGAAGAAAGGATATGAAGGAACCGCAGGCCTTTGGTATGCTTGATCCGGGTCATCTTCTCCCGGAAATCATCCGGAAACGCGGGCGACGCCGTGGCGGCATAAGGAATGCGGTGGGCGGCCATGATCTCCATGATGTCCTTCTTGGGGGTTTCTTTTAAGGCCGGGGTGGGCGTGGTGGTTGTCCAGCCTAAGAACGGGGTTGCCGAGCTTCTCTGGATCCCGGTGTTCATATACGCTTCGTTGTCATAGCAGACATAGATGAGGTCGTCATTCCGTTCGGCACATCCGGAAAGAGACTGCAAACCGATATCGAAGGTCCCGCCGTCCCCCGCCCAGGCCATGACCTGGACATCCCCGATTCCGCGCGCCGCCAGGCCTCTTTTCACCCCGGCGGCGGTCACGGCAGCCGTTTCGAAAGCCGTATGCAGGATGGGGACCTTCAGGCTGGTGGAAGGGAAAAAGCCTCCGATCGTGGACCAGCAGCAGGCCGGGATCACGACCATGGTCTTTTTGCCGAGAACCTGCAGGGCGTAACGCATGGAAAGCGTGGCGCCGCACCCCGGACAGCCGATGTGCCCCGGATAAAGAAATTCTTCCTGCGGTCGTTCGTATCTCATACCTTGGCTCCAATCCAGGCGATATCTGCTGACGGCGTCTCCCGGCCTTTGGCATATTCCACCATTTCCTTAAGCGCGGCCGGGGTCACATCCCTGCCTCCCAGGCCGGCGACGAACCCGAAAACCGAAGTCCCCTCCCCGTGCTGATGAAGGGTCGAGCGGATTTCCTGGGCAAAGATGCCGGTGGCCCCAAAAGAGATATTTCGGTCCACAACCGCGACTTTCCGAACTTTTTGCAGGATGCGGCGGACATCTTCCGTGGGGAAGGGCCGGAACATTTTCATTTTCAGCAACCCCACCTTCTCTCCCTTCCCCCGGTATTTATCCACCACCACCCGGGCGGTCCCCGTGATCGTCCCCGAGGTCACCAAAAGAACCTCCGCGTCCTCGCTCCGGTATTCCTCCAGGATGCCGTACCTGCGGCCGAAAGCCCGTCCGTATTCGCGGTCGACTTCCTGGGCGAAGGCCTTCGCGCCCGCCATCGCCTCCTGGATTTTCATCCTCTGCTCCATGTACACATCGGGTAGCATAGCCCCATTGAAGGAGTGCGGGTCTTCAATATCCAGCTTGAACTTCGCCTCGTATGAAGGTAGGAACCGGTCCACCTCTTCGATCGCCGGGATTTCGACCTGCTCGTAAGTGTGCGAAAGGATGAACCCGTCCAGGCAGACCATGGCGGGCAGGAGGGTTTGCTCGGCGATCCGATACGCCATGATCACCGTGTCCAAAACCTCCTGATTGTCCTCGCAATAGAACTGCAGCCATCCCGTGTCCCGCTGGGCCAGGCTGTCCCCCTGATCACACCACATGGTCCAGGGCGCGGACATGGCCCGGTTCACGTTGGCCATGACAATGGGCAGCCTTGAGCCGGCGGCCCAGTGCAATACCTCGTGCATGAGCGCCAGCCCCTGGGCTGAGGTGGCCGTGAAGGCCCGGGCCCCGGCCGACGCTGCCCCAATGCAGCAGGCCATGGCCGAATGCTCTGACTCCACCCGAACAAAATCCGCCTTCAACCTTCCGCTTGCGCAAAAATCCGCCAGGGCTTCGACGATTGTCGTCTGCGGAGAGATGGGATACGCCGGGACCACCTGCACGCGGGAAAGCATGGCTCCATAGGCTACCGCTTCGTTTCCGGATACTACTCGTTCCATTTTTCCTCCTCCAGGGCCATGGCCGAGCGCGGGCATTCCACCGAGCAAATCCCACATCCTTTACAGTGATCCAGGTCGATCACATACCGGTTCTCGTTTTCGGCGAACGAAATCGCCACGTCCGGACAGACCATCAAACAGACGTTGCACTGGATGCAATTCCCGCAGCTGAAACAGCGCTCTGCCTCTGCGTGCGCTCTTGTTCCGGAAAGCCCTTTATGAACTTCCAGAAAGCCTTTTCTTCTCTTCTCGGCAGGCAGGGAAGAAATTTGAGCCCGCGCCGCAGGCGGAAAATAGTCCAGGTTGATATCGGAAAATCGCGCGGTTTTCAGCTGATCTCCATTCCCTTTTGCGCTTTCTCCTCGGAGGAAAAGATCGATGGCCTCGGCGCCTTTCCGCCCTGAGGCGACCGCGCTGGAGACAAAGCCTTCGCCGGTAGCTGCATCCCCGCCTGCAAATACTTTGGGGATATTCGTTCTTCCCCGGGAGTCCACAGCGATCCGGCCATTTTCCGAAGCTGCATTTTCAGGCAGAAAGGATAGATCGGCCCTTTCCCCAACGGCGAGAATCAGGGCCTCCGCCTTCAAGGGAAAATTTGAACCCTTGATAACGGTCGGGGTCCGCCGACCGCTTGCATCTGTTTTTCCGAGTTTGGTTTTGAGGCATTCGACTGTTTGAATTTTTCCGCCCTTTCCGGAGGCTTTTATCGGCACCGCCTGGAAGAGGAACTTGACTCCTTCCTTTTCGGCCTCTTCCACTTCGCTGGGAATGGCGGGCATGTCGTCTTTGACCCGGCGGTACAGGATTGTTACATCGCTGCCCATTCGCCGGGCCATGCGGGCGGAGTCGATCGCCGTGTTCCCCCCTCCCACTACGACAACCCTTCTTCCCAAAGAAAGATGTTTTCCGGTGTTCATTTCCCCGAGAAAAGCCAACCCATGCCAGATCCCCTTGAGGTCTCCCCCCTCAATTTTCGGTTTGTTCTCGGCCCAAGCGCCGGTGGCCACAAAGATGGCATCATAGGATTTCAGGTCTTCCAGACCAAAGTCCTTTCCTAATTTCTGTCCGGGCATAATTTTTACGCCGAGAGACTCGATCCGGTCGATTTCTCGATTTAAAATTCCCCGCGGCAGCCGGTAGGCTGGAATCCCGTAGCGCAGCATGCCCCCGGGCTGCGGCATGGCTTCAAAAACTTTTGCCCCATACCCCCTCTTTGCCAGAAAGTAGGCACAGGAAAGTCCGGCAGGTCCTCCGCCGATGATCGCGACCGATTTCCCGTTCTTTTCCCTTTTGGAGTTGTTCCGCTTCCCTTCCTTCATCCCCCAGTCCCCCAAAAAACGCTCCAGGGCATTAATGGCCAGGGGTTCGTCGTAGTCCTTGCGGTTGCAGTCGGTTTCGCAGGGATGGTGGCAAACCCTCCCGCATACGGATGGGAAGGGATTCGATTCCAAAATTTTCTTCCAGGCTTCTTCCGGTTTGCCATCAGCCAGGGAAGTAAGATAAAAGGAAATATCCTGGCCGATGGGGCAGGCCCGGGAACAGGGCGCCTTCAGAGTTACATAGGATGGGCGCAAATATCTCCAGGTTCCGGTTTTATTCGGAAGGGTGGATTGGAGCGACATGGAAAGGATGGGAACATCCCGGTAGGTCTTTATGGCAATCTTTTCTTCCATCCCAACTCCTTTCAATTCAGTGGGCCGTAGATTAAAAATTTTCACCACAGAGCGCACAGAGACCACAGAGATTTCATGAATTCAACAAATATTTTCTGTTTTAGATCATGAGAATTCGAATTTATCGGCACCCTGAAACACGTCGTTTAAAATTTTTAGGCTCTGTGTTCTCTGTGCGCTCAGTGGTGATTTTTTTGATCGTGAAAATCTGCGTTCATCTGCGTCCCGGGTCATCTCACGATTTCGTGAGTTTTACGTTATCGTATGCTTCCCGGGCCGCGGCTTCATTTTCCTTGCCTTTGCCGGGAATGGATTCCCGGATCGTTTCAGCCAGCGCCTCCATCCCGATCAACCCGGTTGCTCTGGCAAAGGCCCCCAAGATCGCGGTGTTGACAATCGGCTCGGTGCGCGATCCCAGCCGGTGTTTGAAGGCGATTCCGCTGGCATCCACCGTAGCAATGCGAAAGCGGCCGGGGAAAGAATACGAATCGGGGGGGATGCTGCTGTTCAGAAGGATCAAGCCGTTTTCCTTGAGACCGGCCGTGACGTTTACGGTCTTATAAAGGACGGGATCGAGAACGATGACGCAATCCGGATCATACACCTCGCTATGAATCCGGATTTTTTGATCATCAAGACGCGCGAAGGCGGCCACGGGCGCACCCCTTCTTTCCGCCCCGAAGACCGGGAAGGCCTGAACTTTCTTCCCTTCCTTAGCGGCCGCGGTAACCAGCATCTTTGAGGCGACAACCGCCCCCTGCCCCCCCCGTCCATGGATTCGAATCTCGATCATCGCTTTTCCTCGCTTAACGGACGCAGATTAAAAATACTCACCGCAGAGGGCACAGAGAACACGGAGATTCATTATTCAAAAAGAAAAATAGAAATACGTGAGCGCGGATAAAACCTCTTTCTCGAGTCATAAAATTGAGCGGGCGTTTTCTAACTCTGGAAATCTCTGCGCCCTCTGCGTTCTCTGCGGTGAAAGGTTTTTGTTTTTATCTTTGTCGTTGCCGTTTGAATAGTTAATCTCTGTGTTCTCTGTGCTCTCTGTGGTGAATAGCTGTTAATGCATCACCGCCCCGCCGTCCACATTAATCGCCTGCCCCGTAATGTTGGACGCCTGGTCGGAAACGAGAAAGGCCACCAGGTTGGCGATATCCTCTCCGGTTTGGGGGCGCCGCAGGGGGGTTACGGATTTTACCCGGTTCTCGAAAATTTCTTGCGGGCTCTTTCCTTCCAAAGCCGGGAATTTCTCTTTGAACCATTTCGCCATTTCCGCCCACATGGGCGTCCAGATGTAGCCGGGACAGACGGCATTTACGTTTATGGAGAACCGGGCCAATTCTTTGGCCAAGGCCTGGGTCAGGCCGATGACTCCGAATTTGGAGGCGCAGTAGGGGCCGATAAACTCTTCCCCGGACTTTCCGGAAATGGAGGAGATGTTGATGATTCGGCCCTTTTTCCGCGCGATCATCTCTTTGGCGGCGGCCTGCGAGCAGAGAAATGTCCCTTTAAGATTCACCTGGATCGGTCTTTCCCAGTCCTCTTCCGTCTGATGGACAATCAATCCCAGGCTCCCGGCCCCCGCATTGTTCACCAGAATATCGATCTGCCCGAAATTTTCCAGGCACAGTTTGACCATCCGCTCCGCATCCTTCTTGACCGTCACATCCGCCTCCACGGCCAGCCCCCGCCTCCCCAGTCCTTTCAACTCCTCGATCAGCTTCTCGGCGGCGTGCTGATTCAGATCGGCGGCCACGACAGCGGCACCTTCCAAAGAAAGACGACGGGCTATGGCCTGGCCAATACCGCTCCCCGCGCCGGTTACGACGGCTACTTGTCCGTTTAGGTTATACATAGGGAAGCCCTCCTTAAACCCCTTCCCTGAAGGGGGTTTGAGGGATTTGAGACTCTCACCCGATGAGAGATTAATGCCACACCCGGAAGTCTTTGTCAATGCGCGAGTTTGGCGCTATTGATTTTCCTTTGCTTTTCTGATACTTCTAATTCCAATAATAAACCGGGGGACCAAAGGGTTGCTGAAGAATCCGATTATTTTGGCCTTGGTGGCTGCCCTGATTTTGGGGCTGCAGATTGCCGCAAGTTATTTGAGCGTAACCGCATTTTTTGAAGACGATATCGTCCTTGGCCTGTCCTTCTTCCTTTTCGTTCCCATTCTGGGTCTGGTTCTGGCGCTTTATGTCATCTGGTTTCGGAAACAAAAAACGTCCAATCCCCCAAAATGACTGTAGGGATCTTGATGGAAAAGAACGATTTTAAAGGGCAAAGGAATGCTGGCGGTCTTTCAGCTATGATAAATTGATCAATCGCGACAAGGCAAGCCTCGATATCTTCTGGCTCAAAGACGAGAGCCTGGGAGAATCGGAAAACCTCCCCGAATCGGAAATCATCGCCCGCGAAATCGTCCAGGACCCGGAATCGGCCCTTGAGCAGTTTAGGGAAATAACGGAGGATTTGGAGATTTCAACCGTCACTACGCGACGGTAATGAGAGGGGACCCTGAATGGCAGGCCATAAATGGCCCGCCTAAATTCATCCCGTCCCAATGGGACGATAACCAGTCCGCCGCAGAGCGGCGCTTGAATTTAGCCCGGCGTTTTAACGCCGGGGATGAAGGGCAAGCATGAAGGGCCTGCCTAATTTCACACCTCCCCAGGGGACAACAAGACGTCAGCCGCAGAGCGGCTATTGAATTTAGCCCGGCGTTTCAACGCCGGGGGGTCAAAGGATCACGCAATAAATCTCCGTCGCGTCGCGACGGATGAATGAAGGATCTACGCCATGGCCAACACCTATACCGCTCTTCATTATCACATCGTTTTCAGCACGAAAAACCGCCAACCCTTGATCGGTCCGGAAGTGCGAGAGCGGATCTGGGCGTTTCTCGGAGGGATAGCCCGGGCAAACAAAGCCACGGCCTTATGCATCGGCGGGACGGCGGACCACATCCATCTATTAATCATGGTCCCCGCGGCGGTGGCTTTAAGCAAAATGGTCCAACTGCTCAAGGGGGGATCATCCAAACGGACCCATGAGACATTCCCCCAGGTGCCCAATTTTGCCTGGCAGGATGGATACGGAGCATTCACGGTAAGCAAATCGCAAATTCCTGAAGTTATCCGATATATCCAGGGGCAGGAGGAACATCACCGGGTCAAGACCTTCCAGGAGGAATATTTGGGGTTCCTTGAAAAACACGGCATTGAATACGACAAAAGATATGTGTGGGGATGATTTCAATCGTCGCTACGCGACGAATGATTTGCGGTATTTGTAATCCTGGTGTGCAGGCCATAAATGGCCTGCCTAAATTCGTTTCGTCCCCATGGGGCGACAACCCGTCCGCCGCAAAGCGACGTTTGAATTTAGCCTGGCGTTTCAACGCGAGGTTCTGAATTTACCCCGGCGTTTCAACGCCGGGGGCCTAAAAGGCCCGTTCGTAAATTTTCTCGATGTCCTTCACACTAAGGATCCGCGGCGAGCGGGAGAGGAGTCTTTGCTCCTTGTGCGCTTCCGCGGCCCAATATCCGATCTTGCTCTTATCCTTGATATTCAAATCTCCCAGCGATACCGGCAGGTCCACGCTCTTCAGCAGATGCCGGATCGCCTCCAGGGCCTTGCGGGCCGCCTCCCTTGGGGCCATCTCTTGAATTGGCTCCCCCATAGCCTCAGCCAGACGAACCATCTTCTCTTCCTTGGCCATCAGGATCCCTTCGAAACAGGAAAGCAGAATGGCGCAAAGGGTCACCCCATGGGAAGTATGATATTCCCCGCCTACCGGATAAGCCATGGCATGAACCAAGCTCGTGCCGGAGTTGTTGAGCACGATCCCGGACATCAGGCTGCCCAGAGCCATATGATAGCGGGCGTCCAGATTCTGACCATCCGCAAAAGCCGGGCCGAGCCACTTCGTAATGATTTTGACAGAGTCGATGGACAGGGTATCCGTAATGGGATTGGCGTTTTTGGAAAGGAAAGGCTCGGCCGCATGAATGAAAGCATCGATTCCTGCGGAAGCGGTCACATGCGGAGGGCAGCTCACCGTCAGCATCGGGTCGACGATCGCCACGTTCGGCAGCAGGGCCGAGGAGGCGACGGCTTTTTTCACGTTCACCTCGCGGTCGAGGAAGATGGCATGTTTGGTCACTTCTGCCCCGGTACCGGCGGTGGTCGGGACAATGATCGTCGGTTTGCCCCTCTGGGGAACTTTCTCCCGCCCGAAATAATCTTTGGTCTTCCCTGGATTGGTCACCAAAGCAGAGGCCATTTTGGTCACATCGAGAATACTGCCTCCGCCGATGCCGATGATCACGTCAAATTTCCCTTTGCGGGCTACTTGAGCGGTGTCTTCCACAACGCTCGTGGCCGGCTCCGGCGTGTCCCGGCCCTGGATGTTCACCTCCACATCCAGAGACTCGGCCTTCAAGAAGCCGAACGCTTTATCTAAAATCCCCGCGTCCTTCACATTGGGGCCCGTAACCAGGAGCACCCGTCCGGCCCCTAATTTCTTGGCCTGCTGCCCGATCTGGTTAATAGTGTCTATCCCGAAAATGATGGACGGTGTTGCGAATGGAATGGTTTGGAACATAAATGGATTATTCTCCTTTTCTGTTAAATAATGCTGGAAGTCGTCACCCCGGTGAAAACCGGAGTCCAGGATATTTCTTAGAACTTGTCCGCAAATAATATTCCCCCCTTTGTAAAGGGGGGGGATTTTCCCCAAGGCGGGCCAGGACAAATCCCCCTATATCCCCCTTTTTCAAGGGGGGATTTCATCGCCCCAAGTTATTTAAGGATAAGCTCTAACCTTTGAATCCCGCTCCGGGCAGGACTGAATTCCGGGTTTCGAATGACGGGAAATAGCCTAATCAGGCAACCGCTTGCCTTCACTTCACCCTTGGCTTTTCACAACCGTATTCGCCATGGCCTCGATTACGGTGATGACCGAGCAGGAATCCTGATCTCCTTTTCCCGCCGCCTTTATCGCCCGCAGCATCTCTCGGGCGATACTAGTCGCCGGCAGGGAGACGCCGACCTCGTCGGCCAGCTTAATGGCGCTCGAGAGGTCCTTGTACATGTTGTTCACGGAAAAATGCGGCGAGAAATCATGTTTGACCATTCTCGGTCCGCGGACTTCCATGGCCCCGGTCCGGGCGCCGCCCACGGAGGTAATCTCCACCACTTTGTTGGGATCGATCCCCGCCTTGCTCGCTAAAACGAGCGCCTCGGCCACTGCCTCGATCGCCACGCCCATGATCAGGTTGTTGATCAGTTTAAGGGTCGTACCCTTGCCGTTCTCGCCCACATGGATGATCTTCACCCCCATGGCCTGAAAAATCGGCAGGCAGGCTTCAAACGCCTCCTTCGGTCCACCGGCCATGATTCCTAATTTCCCTTCGGAGGCGACCTTGGGGGCCCCCGTAACCGGTGCATCCAGCATGGGCACGCCTTTGGCCTTTGCCCGCTCGGCGATCGAACGGGACATCTCCGGAGCAATGCTCCCCATGTCGATCACGATCAAGTCGGGATGCGCCCCGGCCAGGAAACCGTTGGGGCCGCAGATCACCTCTTCGGAGGCCGCCGAATCCGTGACCATGGTGATGACCACATCGCAGGCCTGGGCCAAGGCCTTGGGCGAATCGCCCCAGGCCGCCCCGGCGGATAAAATATCCCTTGTTTTATCTTTGTCCTTGGTCCGGTTCCAGATCATCAAGGGAAAACCGGCCAGAAGAAGACGCCGCGTCACTTGCTGGCCCATCAGGCCAATCCCCGCAAAACCGACTTTCTTCATAAAAATCCTTTCAAAAGAACGCATTAAGCTGTCAGCGATCAGCCAACAGGTAATTGTCGCGCTTTTCTGCTCCCGCCCCTCTGCTCCATGCTCCTGCTATTTTCACTGCACCTTGCCGATATTGCGGACGGCCTTGATGAGCCGCGCCGCATCTTCGTCCCAGAACTTCTGAAAATCCGGGCCGTCCAGGTAGTAGATCGGGGTGTCCATCTTCTCCATGCCGGCTTTGAATTCCGGCGCCTGAACGGCCTTGGCCGTGGCCTCGCGCAAGGTCTTGAGGACTGCGGGCGGGGTGGCCGCCGGAGCGAAGAACCCGGACCAGATATAGAACTCCACCTCCTTGTAACCGAGTTCTTTCATCGTCGGAACATCCGGCAGAGCGGCGAGCCGTTTGGCCCCCCAGTTGGCGAGAACCCTCAGGGTACCCGCTTTGATGTGGGGGATCGACACGTTCGGACCGCCGGAAAGGGCGTCGACGTGGCCGCCGAGAAGCGCCGTCAAAGCCGGTCCGCCGCCCCCCGTGGGAATATGGCGCATCTTGATCCCCGCCGCGTGGGTGAACATTTCCATGGCTACATGCATGGTTCCGTAAACGCCCGAAGAGCTGTATTTGATCTCGTTGGGCCGTTTCTTGGCGTCCGCAACCAGGTCGGCAACGGTCTTCCAGGGGGAGGTACTTTTGACAACAAAGATGGTCGGGTCCGCCGTCAGGAGCGCAATCGGGGCAAAATCCTTTAATTTATACGTGGACGGCCGCCCGAAAAGCGCATCCACCTCGGGCATCACCGAGATGCTCGAAAGAGCCACCATCAGGTTATAACCATCGGGTTTGGCTACGGAAGCCGCCTGCATGCCCACGGCCCCGCCAGCCCCTGTTTTGTTCACGATCACCACAGGTTGTTTCAGGTGTTTTTCCAAAGCCGAGGCAAAAGGCCGTCCCACGAGATCGGCCACTCCGCCCGGCGGGAAAGGAACGATCACTTGAATAGGTCTTGTCGGGTAGGGTTCGTCGGCCATCCCCATGGCCGGAATCACGCCCATCAAACCGATGATCGCCAACACGGAACAAAAGAATTTCATCCTTTTCATTGAATCCTCCTTTTATTGATTTCCTTTTCTCTCCCCAAAATCTATGCCCAGAATCGATAATCTTGCCGAACTTTGAGGGCCCCGTAAAAAGTCCATCTGTCCCGCTCGGAGCGGGATTGCGCTGCAACTTCGTCGTTGCGGCGCACCGGTAAGTGCGCCTCATTCCTCAGTTTTTGCGCGCCTTCCATCTGGAGCTTTTTACGAGATCATCAACTTTTGAAAGCGCAAAAATTCATCATTCCGGTCGCCCCCGTTTCCTCCGCTATTTGAAAAGGGCCGATACGGACCCCAGGCGGTCAAAGGTGGCCTTGAAAAAGGACCCCGGTTTTACTTCCAGCGCTTTCGTCAATCCGCCCGACATCACGAATTCCCCTTTCTTCAAGGGCATCCCATAGGCGGCCATTTTGTTCGCCAGCCAGGCCACCGGCTCGGCCGGGTTGCCGAGGGCTTCCGCCCCTGTGGCTGTGGCCATGATTTCGCCATTCTGCTCGAAAATCATCCCCACCAACCGCAAATCGATATCCGCGGTCAAAGGCGTCAGCTTACCCCCGAGAATCACGATCCCGCTGGTCGCATTGTCGGCAACGGCGTCGATGATCGTCGTTTTCAAAGGCTTGAGCCTCGTATCTTTGACTTCGAGCAAAGGCATCACCCCCGCCGTGGCCGCCAGCACGTCGATTACGGTAACCCCCGGACCGATGAGGTCTTCTTTGAGAAAAAACCCGATTTCCGCCTCGATGCGCGGCACTCTCAAGCCGCTGAGCGGGATGGCTTCCCCTTCGCGAAAGACCCTGTTGTCCACGATAATGCCGGCATCGGGTTCGTCGATGCCGATCAACGCCTGCATCGCTTTGCTGGTCAGCCCGATTTTCCTGCCAACGATGACAGCTCCTTTCTTAACCTTTTCCTCGATGACTTTGAACTGGACGGCGTAACCGTCGTCGATCGTCATCTCCGGATAATTCTTGGAAAGCTCATCGATGGGCTCACAGGTTTTTTCGGCTTCGATCAGCCGGGATGCAATCTTGGAAATTTCCTTTTCACTTAGAGACATCCTTACCCTCCCTTATTGCACCTTCCCGATGGCGCGAACCACCTCGACGGACCGCTTTTCGTCTATTTCCAGGAATTTTACGAATTCCGGCTGGTCCTTATACTGAATGGGGCTCATAAGCTTCTCCATGGCATTCACGAATTGCGGCTTCTTTATCGCTTCTTTGATTGCTCCGCGCAGGGTGGTTACGGCAGCCGCCGGGGTACCCTTTACCGCCAAGGCGCCGCACCAGATATAAAACTCGGCGTCGATCCCTTTTTCTTTGGCGGTCGGGACATCGGGCATGGAATCCAGGCGCTTGTCGCCCAGCACAACCAGGGGGCGGACCGCCCCCGCTTTCATCTGGGCCATGATCACGCTGGGTCCGAATGCCGCGCAGTCGACATGCCTCCCTAAAAGGGCGTTTAAGACCGGCCCTCCGCCGGTATAAGGGATATGGGATAGCTGGATGCCGGCTTTTTTAAAGAAAAGCTCCGCGGCCACGTGCATGACGCTGTAAATCCCGGCGGAACCGAGTTTGATTTTATTGGGCTGCTTTTTTGCATCGGCGACAAAATCCTCGACCTTCTTCCACGGGGAATCGTTGTGGACCGCAATCACCAGAGGGTTGCAGGTGAGCATCGCCAGGGGAATAAAATCTTCCGGTTTGTATGAGGGGGGGCGATTGAAAAGCCGGTCGACCTCGTGCAGATAGGCCACGCTGGCCAGAGCAACC
>Ga0113563_10001357_pt1 | contig 13803 bp, 11 predicted proteins | sample Mud3Dept3metaG_FD_80117 | JGI IMG/M metagenome (GOLD analysis project Ga0113563, IMG submission 80117) | Freshwater wetland microbial communities from Ohio, USA, analyzing the effect of biotic and abiotic controls - Mud 3 Core 4 Depth 3... | ecosystem: Environmental > Aquatic > Freshwater >...
CCAGGGTCATCGCGCACAAGAAGCACCGCACCGTGCCGCTCGGCGATCACGTGACGCTGCTCTTCGAGGACGAACTCACCATCCGCTACCAGGTCCAGGAAATGCTGCGCGTCGAGCGCATTTTCGAGCCGGAGGGCATCCGCGACGAGCTCGATACCTACAATCCGCTGATTCCGGACGGCGCCAACTGGAAAGCGACGATGCTGATCGAGTATCCCGACGTCGATGAGCGGAGCCGCATGCTGGGGGCGTTGCGAGGCATCGAGGACCGGGTCTGGGTGCAGGTCGCGGGCTGCGGGCGGGTCTATGCGATTGCCGACGAAGACCTCGCGCGTGCCAACGACGTAAAGACCTCGGCGGTGCATTTTCTTCGTTTCGAACTCGCGCCACCGATGATAGACTCACTCGTCGCGCGGGCCGCGCTTGCCATCGGCGTGGATCACCCGCTTTATACCGAGGCTATTGACAGCGTAAGCCCTGAAGTAAGAACATCCTTGATGCGGGATCTGCAGACCTAGACCGTCCCGAAATCCGGCATCGGAACGCGGCTGCTGGAACCGGTTTTTACCGGGCTACCCGGTATTCGAGCGGCATGTCGGCATTGGCGCAAACGGCGCGGAGGTATAAATGCTGCAAGCTCAGCTAGTCAACCGGTTCGAACAACGCCTGCGCGGGCTGCACCTGCCGGTCAACGTCGAGTTTTGGAACGGCAAGCGCGTGAGCCTGGGCGACGTTCCCAAGCTGACTTTGGTGCTGCGCCGGCCAGCCGCGCTCAGGGCGCTGGCCAGACCCGGCCTGGGCAAGATCGGCCGCGCCTACGTCGAGGGCGACATCGACATCGACTGCAACATCCACGACCTGGTCGAATTTGCCGAGTCGCTGTGCGGCCCGCAGCAGGTTGACCTCGGGAAACGCGACAACGACGACTGGAAGTGGTGGTTGCACACGCGTTTGTTTGACCGCCGCGCGATCACTCACCATTACGACGTGTCCAACGAGTTCTTCGCGCTGTGGCTCGACCAGCAGCGCGTCTACTCCTGCGCATATTTTCGCGACGCGAACGACAGCCTCGATCTCGCGCAGCAGCAGAAGCTTGACCACATCTGCCGCAAACTCATTCTCAAGCCCGGCGAGCGGTTTCTCGACATCGGTTGCGGCTGGGGAGGGCTGATATTTCGCGCCGCGGAAAAATACGGCGCGCACGCGACCGGAATCACGCTGAGCCAGAACCAGTTCGACTACGTGAACGACCAGATCCGCACCCGCAATCTCGCCGACCGTTGCGAGGTGCGGCTGCTCGATTACCGCGATTTGCCGGAGCACGGGCCGTTCGACAAGATCGCCAGCGTCGGCATGTTCGAACACGTCGGCAAGAAAATGCTGCCGGCTTATTTCGCCAAGATTTACCGCTTGCTCAAGCCGGGCGGCCTGGTGATGAACCACGGCCTGACATCGACGGGCCTGCATTCAGGCGGCCTGAGTCCCGACGTTGCCGATTTCATCGAGCGCTACGTATTCCCCGGCGGCGAAATCCCGCACCTGTCGAAGGAAATCGAACTGATGGCGCGCGAGAACCTCGAATGCCTCGACGTCGAATGCCTGCGCCCGCACTACGCGAAGACGCTGTGGCACTGGGTCGACCGGCTCGATGCGCGCAGGGAAGAGGCGCGTGCGCTCATCGGCGAAAAGAAATACCGGATCTGGCGCGTTTACATGGCCGGTTATGCGCTCGCGTTCCAGCGCAACTGGGTTTCGGTTAATCAGGTGCTGGCCGGCCGGCCGTTGCCGGGTGGAACGCAGTCGACGCCGCTCACGCGCGAGCACGTCTATTGTGGCTAGCGCAATACTGCGGTGGCTCCTCGCCGGCTGGCTGTTGCTGCCGGCGGCGGCTGCCGCCCAGCCGCGGGCAGACCCGGAGGACGAAGACCCCAAAGCCTGGGTCGAGCTCGAATCAAAATTGCCGCCGCTACCCAAACCCGAAAACCTGATTTTGTTCGAGGTCAGCGCGGCGAGCAGCAACCGCTTCTACATCGACACGGAATCCATTGCCGTCGGCAGCGACGGCGTGGTGCGCTATACGCTGGTCGTCAAGGGCTCGGCCGGCGGGGAGAACATCTCTTATGAAGGCATCCGCTGCGAGATGCGGGAGCAGAAATACTACGCGTTCGGCCGGCGCGACGGCACCTGGTCGACCGCGCGCTCCGGAAAATGGCGCTGGATCGAGTACCGGGACATCAACAGCCCGCACGGTGTTCTGTATGCGGACTATTTCTGTCCCGACCGAAAAGTGCCGGTCAGATCGCCCGCGGAAGCCATTCGCCGCTTCAAATACGGCGTGCCGCCGCGCAGCGGCTCGTAAGTTCTAAAGCAGAACCAGGTTATCGCGGTGGATCAGCTCGGGCTCGTCGACGTAGCCGAGCTTGGCTTCGATTTCGCCTGACGGCGTTTTCAGGATGCGGCGCGTCTCGGCCGAACTGTAATTGACGAGCCCGCGCGCGATTTCGGCGCCGTCCGGATTGCAGCAGCCGACCACTTCGCCGCGTTCGAACTCGCCGCTCACCTCATGGACGCCGATCGGCAGCAGGCTCTTGTGCTGGTCGCGCAACGCCTTGACCGCTCCGGCGTCGAGTATCAACCGCCCGCGCACCTGCAGGTGGTCGGCGAGCCACTGCTTGCGCGCCGCCAGCGTCGGTGTCACGGCCTTGAGCAGCGTGCCGATTTTCTCGCCGCGCGCGAGCCGCACCAGCACGTCCGGCTCGCGGCCCGACGCGATCACCGTGTGAGCGCCGCTGCGCGCGGCGCGTTTCGCCGCCAGCACCTTGGTCAGCATGCCGCCCAGCGCGATCTTGCTGCCGGCGCCCCCGGAGATTTTTTCCAGCTCGGGATCACCCGCCTGCGCTTCACCGATCAGCGTTGCCGCGGTATTCCGGCGCGGATCGGCGGAATAAAGCCCGGCCTGATCGGTGAGGATCACCAGCACGTCGGCTTCGATCAGGTTCGTCACCAGCGCGCCGAGCGTGTCGTTGTCGCCGAGACGGATTTCATCGGTGGCCACGGTGTCGTTTTCGTTGATGATGGGAACGACGCCGAGTCCCAGCAGCGTGCGCAGCGTCGAGCGCGCGTTCAGGTAACGCTTGCGGTCGGCCATGTCCTCATGGGTCAGCAGGATCTGCGAAGTCAGCAGCCCATGCTCCCGGAAACACGATTCGTAGACCTCGATCAGGCCCATCTGGCCGACTGCCGCCGCGGCCTGCAATTCGTGCACCGCGCTTGGCCGCTGCTTCCAGCCCAGGCGCTGCATGCCTTCGGCGATGGCCCCGCTCGACACGAGCACCACCTCGCGCCCGAGCCCCCGCAGCTCGGCGATTTGCCGCGCCCAGCGCGCGAGCGCTGCGTGGTCGAGGCCTTGCCCGCTGTTGGTGACCAGCCCGCTGCCGACCTTGACCACCAGGCGCCGTGCTTGGGTTAGTTCTGAGCGCATAAGCAATCGTTAACCGGCAACGGTTTCCTTGTTTTTGTCCAGGTAATCCATGATGGCATACGTCAGCGCCTTGCAGCCTTCGCCGGTCAGCGCTGAAATGATAAAACTTCTGCCTTCCCAGCCGAAATCGGCAATGAATTTCTGCGTGACCGCCGCGCGCTCTGCGGCCGGCACCAGATCGGCCTTATTGAGCGCCAGCCAGCGCGGCTTGGCCAACAGCGCCTCGTCGTACTTCCTGAGTTCATTGACGATCGCGCGCGCCTCCGCGACCGGATCGGTGCCGGGATCGAACGGCGCGACATCGACCAGATGCAGGAGCAGCCGGGTGCGCTGCAGATGGCGCAGGAACTGATGGCCGAGGCCGGCGCCCTCGGCCGCGCCCTCGATCAGGCCCGGGATATCGGCGACCACGAAACTGCGGTTCTGGTCGACGCGCACCACGCCGAGGTTGGGATACAGCGTGGTGAACGGATAGTCGGCGACCTTCGGCCGCGCCGCCGACACGGCGCGGATGAAAGTCGACTTGCCGGAATTCGGCATGCCGAGCAGCCCGACGTCGGCCAGCACCTTCAACTCGAGCTTGAGCTTGCGCGATTCGCCCGGCATTCCGCGCGTGAACTGGCGCGGGGCGCGATTGGTGCTCGACTTGAAATGCAGGTTGCCGAGCCCGCCACTGCCGCCCTGCGCGAGCAGCGCCCGCTGGTCGTGCGCGGCGAGATCGGCGATCACCTCGCCATTGTCGAGGTCGCCTATCACCGTGCCGACCGGCACGCGCAGCACGATGTCCTCGGCAGACTTGCCGTAGCAGTCGGCGCCGCGGCCGGGCTCGCCGTTTTTCGCGCGATGAATGCGGGCGAAGCGGTAGTCGACCAGCGTGTTGATGTTGCGGTCGGCGACCGCATGGATGCTGCCGCCGCGTCCGCCGTCGCCGCCATCGGGGCCGCCGCGCGGCACGAATTTCTCGCGCCGAAACGACGCCGAGCCGTCGCCGCCCTTGCCGGCGTGAACTTCGATGGTCGCTTCGTCAATAAACTTCATGATGTCAGGCGCTCTAAAGAACCGGTAAAACAAAAAAGCCCTGCGATTGCAGGGCTTGGTCGTTGGCGCAGCCGTGTTTACGCAGGAAGCACGTTGACGGTGTTCTTCTTGAACGGCCCCTTGACCGCGAACTCGACTTTGCCCGTGATCTTGGCGAACAGCGTGTGGTCGCGGCCGACGCCGACGTTGACTCCCGGATGCACCCGCGTGCCGCGCTGGCGCACGATGATGCTGCCGGCCGGAATCAGCTCTCCGCCGTAGGCTTTTACGCCGAGCCGCTTGGCGTTTGAATCGCGGCCGTTACGCGAACTGCCGCCTGCTTTCTTGTGTGCCATGGCGCTTCTCTCCTTAGCCTGCGATGCCGAGAATTTCGATCTCGGTGTAATTCTGACGATGACCCTGGCTCTTGCGGTAGTGCTTGCGGCGGCGCATCTTGAAAATGTGTACCTTGTCGCCGCGTCCCTGCGACACGACCTTGGCTTTGACCGATGCACCCGTGACCAACGGCGTGCCGAGCGCGACGGTCTCGCCGTCCGCAACCATCAATACCTGGTCGAGCACGACCTCGCTGCCGACCTCGGCCGCGATCTGTTCGATTTTGAGCTTTTCCCCGGAGGCGACGCGGTATTGCTTGCCGCCGGATTTGATGACCGCATACATGATTGGACCCTTTTTACCCGCCTGACTTGCCGGATTCGGAAAACCGCGCATTATACCCAAGCACGATTCTTTAGTCAAAGCAATAACCTATCTCAAGACTGCCCGCAACCTGTGGCTTGCGCCGGGCATTTCTTGCGCTCGACCGCGCCGCGCGGATATTGTGGCGGCAGGTTCCGGTAAAATGGCGCACGCGCCGCAGTGGCCGAGCGCTCATATCTCAAGAAGCCCGATGTCCATCTCAGCGATTCAGGATTTTGTTGCCGGCGACATGCGGGCTGTCGATGCCGTGATTCGAGACCGGCTCGCCTCCGACGTGGCGCTGGTGCGCCAGGTCGCGGAATACATCGTCAACAGCGGCGGCAAGCGCCTGCGCCCGGCGCTGGTGATACTGTGCGCCGGCGCATTCGGCTATCAGGGCCCGCACCACCATCAGCTTGCGGCAGTGATCGAGTTCATTCATACCGCAACCCTGCTGCATGACGACGTGGTCGACGCCTCCGAGCTCAGGCGCGGCCGCCCCACTGCCAACGCATTGTTCGGCAACGCGGCGAGCGTGCTGGTGGGCGACTTCGTTTATTCGCGTGCCTTCCAGATGATGGTCGAGGTCGAAAGCATGCGCGTCATGCAGGTGCTCGCCGATGCCACCAACGTGATCGCCGAAGGCGAGGTACTGCAACTGATGAACTGCCACAATCCCGACACCGACGAACACAATTACCTGCAGGTGATCCGCTACAAGACCGCCAAGCTGTTCGAGGCGGCGACCCGGCTCGGCGCGATCCTCGGCGGCGCGGCTCCCGGGCAGGAAGACGCGGTGGCGAGCTACGGCATGCATCTGGGCACCGCATTTCAGCTGATCGACGACGTGCTCGATTACTCGGGCGACAACCTTGCGACCGGCAAGAACGTCGGTGACGATCTGGCTGAGGGCAAGCCAACGCTGCCGTTGATTTACGCGATCCGGCATGGCAGTCCCGCCGAGGCGGCGCTGATCCGCAAGGCCATCGAGGCCGGCGGCCTGGGCGAGCTCGAGCAAGTGGTCGCGGCGATTCATCGCACCGGCGCGCTCGACTACACGCGGCATCAGGCCGGGGCTGAAGCGCGCACCGCGAGCGCCGCGCTGGCGGCACTGCCAAATTCAAAGCAGCGTGATTTTTTGCTACAATTGGCGGAGTTTGCGGTAACGAGGAATTACTAGCTGTCAGCCATCACGGCCAGCCTACCGTGGCGAAACCTGCGCGGGTTGGCCGCGTGTTTTTCGGGCGGGCGGAATGCTGACAGCTGAAGGCTTGAATCGGGGTGTAGCTCAGCCTGGTAGAGTACTGCGTTCGGGACGCAGGAGTCGGAGGTTCGAACCCTCTCACCCCGACCATTAACACGACGCGGCTGTGGAGGATCTGCCACCTCCGCCGCGTGATGCGGCAAGCGCGCGAACTGCGCGCCGTCATCCGCGGCGCCGCTGAGGCTTTATATGCGCAAGGCCAAATGATAGTCTGAGCTCATTTCATATTTCGGGGGCACCGGGAATTGGGCAAGCTGTTTCTCATCATTCTGGTTTTCGCGGGGGCCTGGTGGATATTGAAGAAATACCGCAATTCCCTGACACGGAAGGAGCCGCCATCCGCAGGTGCTGCCGAAGACATGGTGCGCTGCGCCCACTGCGGGGTGCATCTGCCGCGCAGCGAAAGCCATTCCGGCGGCGGCAGGTTTTTCTGCAGCGACGAGCATCTGCGCCTGCATCGTTAGGGCTCCATGGCGTCCGTCACGCAGATTGAACCGCGGCAACTGGCGCTGAACGCGCCTGCGCCGTTGTCCGAGCCGCCGGATTATTACTGGCGCACGCTTTATTTCTTCAACGGCTATCGGTCGGTCGTCGCGCTGTTGCTGCTGGCGACCATCGCCGTATTCGGCAATACGCTGTCGTTCGGCGCGGCGGATTTCGAGCTGTTCGTCTACGTCAGCGTGGGCTACGTGATATTCAGCATGCTGTTCTTCATGGTGATCGCGTGGCGCCGGCATTTCCAGTTGCAGCTCGGGCTCCAGGTCGGCGCCGACATCCTGTTCATCGTGGTGCTGATGTTCGCGAGCGGCGGCATTTCGAGCGGGCTCGGTTTGCTGCTGCTGTCGGGGCTCGCCGCCGCGGGACTCATCAGCCGCGGCCGGTTGACGCTGTTTTACGCCGCGCTCGCGAGCATCGCGGTGCTGCTCGAGCAAACCGTGGAAGTGCTGTGGTTCTACGGACCTACCACGCAATACGTGCAGGCGGGACTGCTCAGCATCGGTTATTTCACGACGGCGTGGGTTGCGCACACGCTAGCCAGGTACCTGGTTGCGACCGAGCAGCTGGTTGCGCAGCGCGAAATCGATCTCGCCAACATGGCGGAAGTGAGCCAGCTGGTGATTCAGGACATGCAGGACGGGGTGCTGGTGGTCGATGGCCACGGCCTGATCCGGCAATACAACGCGCGTGCCGAGGCGATGCTCGGAGCGCTGCGCCAGCCGCACCGGCGCGAGCTGAACCTCGGGCAATATGCGCCGCGGCTCGCCGAGAAGCTCGGGGAATGGCTCCGGAGTCCGGTGGCCGCGGGCAACGCGATGACCGCGGTCCCGCTCAACGATAAAGTGAGCGCGCGTTTCGTGCCGGTCGGCCGCACCCGCAACGTCGGCGCGGTGATTTTTCTCGAGGACTTGACGCGGGTGCAGGCGGAAGCGCGCCAGATGAAGCTCGCGGCGCTCGGCCGGCTTACGGCCAATATGGCGCATGAAATCAGGAACCCGCTGTCGGCGATCAGCTACGCCACCGAATTGCTGCAGGAAGAGCCGGTGGTGGGCGACACCGTCGCGCGGCTGCTCGCCATCATTCACGACAACACCCAGCGTCTCGACCGCATGGTGCAGGACGTCATGCAGCTGAACCGCCGGGACCGCGCGCATCGCGAGGTGTTCAAGGTCGGCGAATTCCTGAAGAAGTTCGCCGATGAGTTCTGCCAGACCGAGAAGATACCGCGCTCTGTCATCGGGCTCGAGTTGAATGCCAAGCCCGAAGTATCGTTCGACCACAGCCACCTGAACCAGGTAATGTGGAACCTGTGCCGCAACGCGCTGCGGCATTGCCGCCGCCGGGATGCGAGCATGCGCATCGTGGTGAGCGTGGTGAGCGGCGGGGATTTCGTAAAACTGGATGTGCTGGACGACGGACCGGGCGTGCCACCCGCGCTGCGCAGCCAGTTGTTCGAGCCGTTCTTTACCGCCGTCAGCAGCGGCACCGGGCTCGGGCTGTACATTGCGCGCGAGATCTGCGCGGCCAACGACGCGACGCTCGATTACGTCGAAACGCCGTCCGGAGCGCAGTTCACGGTCCTTTCGCGGGGAGCGCGGCACCGATGAACAAAAGCAGGGTCCTGGTCGTCGACGACGAAGCGGATATCCGCGAGCTGTTGAGCCTCGCGCTGCAGCGCATGGGACTCGATGCCGATTGCGCTGCGAGCGAGTTCGAGGCGGTGCAGCTGCTGCAGAAGCACGGCTACGATCTGTGCCTGACCGACATGCGGCTGCCCGGCGGCGACGGGCTGAAACTGCTCGAGCACATCGGCGTAAATTACGCGAGCACGCCGGTCGCGGTGATCACTGCGCACGGCAGCACCGAGAACGCCGTCGCTGCATTGAAGGCCGGTGCATTTGATTATCTGGCCAAGCCGGTGTCCCTGAACCAGTTGCGGGCGCTGGTGCAATCGGCGTTGAAGCTGCCCCGCGCCGACCAGATGAAAAAAAGCGGCGACCGGGAAGCGGGCTTCCCGGTGTTGCTCGGCGACTCGGCGCTCATGCAGCAGACGCGGCAAATGATCGACAAGCTCGCGCGCAGCCAGGCGCCGGTGCACATCAGCGGCGAGTCGGGCAGCGGCAAGGAACTCGCCGCGCGGCTGATGCATCTCAAGGGCCCGCGGCGCGAGGAACCGTTCGTACCGGTCAACTGCGGAGCGATTCCGGAAAACCTGATGGAAAGTGAGTTTTTCGGCTACAAGAAAGGCGCGTTCACCGGCGCCAATCAGGACCGCGACGGTTTTTTCCAGGCAGCGAACGGTGGCACATTGTTCCTCGACGAAGTCGCCGACCTGCCGATCCAGATGCAGGTCAAGCTGCTGCGAGCGATCCAGGAAAAAAAGGTGCGCAAGGTCGGCTCTACCGGCGAGGAGAACGTCGATGTACGCATCATCAGCGCGACCCACCACCTGCTTGCCGATGCGGTGCGAGACGGCAAGTTCCGCCAGGACCTGTATTACCGGCTCAACGTGATCGAACTCAGAATGCCGTCTCTGCGCGAGATGCGCGACGATATTCCGATGCTGGCGCGCGAGATCCTGCGCAGGAGCGCGCAGGAGGACGGCGTTGAAACGGTGCCGGCGCTGTCGCCGGCGGCGCTCGTGGCGCTGCAGGACTATCAATTCCCCGGCAATGTGCGCGAGCTCGAAAACATCCTCGAGCGGGCGCTCGCGCTGTGCTCAGGCGACGCCATCGAAACCGCGGACCTGCAATTGACGCCTCCGGCGGAAGGCGCCGAAGGCGCGGCCGGCGACTTGTCCGGGCTGCCGCTGCAGGAGCACCTCGATCGCGTCGAGAAAGAGGCGATTCTGCAGGCGCTGGAGAAAACGCGCTTCAACCGCACCGCCGCCGCGAAATTGCTGGGCATCACTTTCCGGGCGCTGCGTTACCGCATGGAGCGGCTGGGGATCCATTAGCCTGACCTCTCATGTCCCGCCGCGAACGCCGATGACCATGGATGAATCCGGTTGGATCGCCGGAATCCGTCGTATCCCTTCACCCAACTGCGACGAGCGTCCCGCGGGCAGTGCGATCGAGCTGCTGGTGATCCACAACATCAGCCTGCCGCCGGGAGAATTCGGCGGGCCCGGCATCGTCGAGTTGTTCACCAATCGTCTCGATCCGGGCGCGCATCCGTATTATCGCGAGATTGCGGGGCGCAAGCTGTCTGCGCACTTCCTGATCCGGCGCGACGGGGAGCTACTCCAGTTCGTGCCGTGCACACAGCGCGCGTGGCACGCCGGCGAGTCGAACTGGTGCGGGCGCAGCCGCTGCAACGATTTCTCCATCGGCATCGAGCTCGAAGGCACCGACGACGTGCCATTCGAGGACGCGCAATACGAGCGGCTCGCCGGGCTGGCGCGCGCACTCGCAGCGGACTATCCCGGTCTACACAGCGTCGGACATTCCGACATCGCGCCGGGGCGCAAGACCGACCCGGGCCCGTGCTTCGACTGGGCGCGTTACCGTTCGATGATCAAAGGCGGTTAACCCGGCTGCGATTGTTGCGGCGCCACACCGTCGCCAAGCCGCATGTGACGCCCTTCCGCGGGTTTTTTCTGTGCATTTTTTGAGCAGATTTTCCGCGCTACAACGGCCCAAGCCGGGCCATTTTCAGCCACTTCCAACAGGGCAAAAAAGACCCAAGAAAGCTATTGCACTCTCCAAATCGAGATACTAGAATTAGTCTCAACATCAAACTCCAACACAACATATAGTGGTTTGGTGTTGCCGGCTGACTTGGGCAGTACGGCCCAGAAAAATACGTTAAGACGCACGCATAAAGGAGAGACCGCCATGCAGCTTGCCACCGACGCCCCCGTCGTAACACCCACTGTCAACTTTACCCCCGAGGAGGCGCCGCCCGCAGCGCAGTCCCGCTACACCGAATACAAGGTGATCCGGCGCAACGGCGCGGTCGTCGGATTCGAGCCGTCCAAAATTTCGATCGCGATGACCAAAGCTTTCATCGCGGTCAACGGGGGTCAGGGCGCGGCCAGCGCGCGCGTGCGCGAACTCGTCGCCAAGTCGACCGAAGCGGTGGTGAGCGCGCTGTTGCGGCGCCAGCCGAGCGGCGGCACTTTTCACATCGAGGACATTCAGGACCAGGTCGAACTCGTGCTGATGCGCTCCGGCGAGCACGAGACCGCGCGCGCCTATGTGTTGTATCGGGAACAACGCTCGCAGGAGCGCGCGCGCCAGCGCGACACACAGGCGCAAGACGCCGCCGCGCAGCTGGCGATCAATGTCACCGAGGACGGCAAATCGTGCCCGCTCGACATGGCGCGCTTGACGACGCTGGTGAAGGACGCCTGCGAAGGCCTTGGCAGTGCGGTCGATCCGCAGCTGATCCTGCAGGGCACGCTCAAAGACCTCTACGAGGGCGTGCCGATCGACGAGGTCCGCAAGTCGCTGGTTCTGTCGGCGCGCGCGCTGATCGAAAAAGAACCGGCTTACAGCTACGTTACCGCACGGCTGCTGCTGCATACGCTGCGGCTCGAGACGATCGGCGAGGAAGTGATGCAGTCCGAAATGCAGTCGCGCTACGCGGACGTGTTCCCGCAGCTGATCGAAAAAGGCATCGCAGCCGAGCTGCTCGATGAGCGGATCGCGAACTACGATCTCAAATGCCTCGGCGCCGCGCTCGACGCCAACCGCGACCTCAAGTTCGGCTATCTCGGCCTGCAAATTCTCTACGACCGCTATTTCCTGCACGTCGGCGGTGAGCGCATCGAGCTGCCGCAGACGTTTTTCATGCGGGTCGCCATGGGGCTCGCGTTGAACGAGCCCGCCGAGCAGCGCGAAGCGCGCGCGATCGAGTTCTACAACGTGCTCTCCTCGTTCGATTTCATGAGTTCGACGCCGACGCTGTTCAATTCGGCAACCCGCCGCTCCCAGCTCGCCAGCTGCTACCTCACGACCGTCGCGGACGATCTCGACGGCATCTACGAGGCGATCAAGGAAAATGCGCTGCTGCAGAAATACGCGGGCGGCATCGGCAACGACTGGACGCCGGTGCGCGCGCTGGGTGCCCACATCAAGGGCACCAACGGCAAGTCGCAGGGCGTGGTGCCGTTCCTCAAGGTGGTGAACGATACGGCGGTCGCGGTGAACCAGGGCGGGAAGAGAAAGGGCGCGGTGTGCTCGTATCTCGAGACCTGGCATCTCGACATCGAGGAATTCCTCGAGCTGCGCAAGAATACCGGCGACGACCGCCGCCGCACCCACGACATGAACACAGCGAACTGGGTTCCGGATCTCTTCATGAAGCGCGTGATGGAAAACGGCGAGTGGACGCTCTTTTCGCCCTCCGATGCGCCCGACCTGCACGACAAGTTCGGACGGGCGTTCGAGCAGGCCTACCTCGGCTACGAAGAGCGCGCCGCGCGCGGCGAATTGAAGCTCTACAAGAAGATTCCGGCGGCGCAGTTGTGGCGCAAGATGCTGACGATGCTGTTCGAGACCGGGCACCCCTGGATCACCTTCAAGGATCCGTGCAACATCCGCTCGCCGCAGAGCCACGTCGGCGTCGTGCACAGCTCCAACCTGTGCACCGAGATCACGCTGAACACCAACGAGGACGAGATCGCGGTATGCAATCTGGGCTCGGTCAACATGCCGGCCCACCTCGACGCGGCGACCGGCCAGCTCGACCTCGAAAAGCTGAAGCGCACCGTCGGCACCGCGATGCGCATGCTCGACAACGTGATCGACCTCAACTACTACTCGGTCAACAAGGCGCGCAACTCGAACTTCAAGCACCGCCCGGTGGGCATCGGCATCATGGGCTTCCAGGATTGCCTGCACAAGCTGCGCATCCCCTACGCCTCGCAGGCGGCGGTGGATTTTTCCGACCGCTCGATGGAGGCGATCGCCTACACCGCGTACTCGGCTTCCGCCGATCTTGCCGAAGAGCGCGGCCCGTACTCGACGTTCAAGGGCTCGCTGTGGGACCGGGGCATATTCCCGCACGAGACGTTGCGGCTCCTGGCCGCGGAGCGCGGCGGCTACGTCGAAGTCGACCAGTCGGTCACCCTCGACTGGGAGCGGCTGCGCACGCGCATCAAGCAGGTCGGCATGCGCAATTCGAATTGCATCGCCATCGCGCCGACCGCGACCATCGCCAATATCACCGGGCTGTCGCAGTGCATCGAGCCGACTTATCAGAATCTCTACGTGAAATCGAACCTGTCGGGCGAATTCACGGTCGCCAACGAGTATCTGGTCGAGGACCTGAAGCGGCTCAACCTGTGGGACGAGGTGATGATCGCGGATCTGAAGTATTTCGACGGCACGCTCGCCAAGATCGACCGCATTGCGCCGGAAATCCGCAGCCTTTACGCGACCGCCTTCGAGGTCGATGCGACGTGGCTGGTCGAATGCGCGGCGCGGCGCCAGAAATGGATCGACCAGTCGCAATCGCTCAACATCTACATGGCGGGCGCATCGGGCAAGAAGCTCGACGAGACTTACAAGCTTGCCTGGCTGCGAGGGCTGAAGACCACCTACTACCTGCGCACGCTCGGTGCCACGCATGCCGAGAAATCGACCGTCAAGGCCGGCGCGCTGAATGCGGTGCCCGCCGACGGCGGCATGTTCGCGGCCGGCGCGGCTGAGGAGCCGCAGCCGAAAGCGTGCTCCATCCTCGATCCCGAATGCGAGGCGTGCCAATAATGGAGATTACCATGTTGCAATTCGAAGACAGCGTGACCCACGGCGGCCTTGCCGCGGCGGGGCTGCAGCCGATGGCGGGTGCCGCGCCGCGGGCTGAAATGCTGCCGCGGGATCCGGCTGCCGCGCTGGCG